>JABAHS010128683.1_pt2 | contig 25368 bp, 21 predicted proteins | sample 7062111 | NCBI WGS metagenome assembly JABAHS01 (sample SAMN14534600, study PRJNA622989) | marine sediment metagenome | biome: marine biome [ENVO:00000428]; feature: marine pelagic biome [ENVO:01000023]; material: deep marine sediment [ENVO:00002113]; isolation source: pool of 4 deep marine... | reverse complement strand
AGCCGGGTTATTGGGATGCGAACGGGACTCCGGCGGTTCTGAACGATGATTTCTGGGTTGGCGGTGATTATCATTTACTACTCGGTTCGGCCTGCATCGATACCGGCAATAACTCGGCTGTTCCACCCTCGGTTACAACCGACCTTGATGGGAACCCGCGCATACTCGGTCAGGCCGTGGACATGGGTGTTTATGAGAGTTCGCCTGTGTACTTCGTCGATATCGATGCTGAAGGTGCCAATAACGGCTCATCCTGGGCGGATGCTTTTCAACGCATTGAGGATGCCCTTGAAGTTGCCCTGGTTGGTGTCGAAATCCGTGTTGCGCAGGGTGTCTACAGGCCCACTCCGCCCTCACCCGAACAGGCAAGTAATCCGAAACCCGCCGATTGTGCAACTAGTGTCAGTACAATGGCTGATTTGACTTGGATTGCCGGTTCCGGTACCATGTCGCACGATGTGTATTTTGGCACGGCCAGTCCTGGTGTGTTCCAGGGTAACCAGATTAGCACGACTTTTGATCCCGGGACAATGGCACCGGGTAAGACATATTATTGGCGTATAGATGAGGTCAGTACATGGGATACAACTACCGGTGAGGTCTGGAGCTTCACGACTGATCCAGGCCCACCTCCATCAATGCCGTCGGTAGTTGCTGCCGACAGCACTTCGGAGACTTCCATAACGGATCATTGTCGATTGGCTACGTTTGAGCTGAAAGATGGTGTCATTCTCAAAGGCGGTTACGCCGGCTTCGGTGAGCCGGACCCCGATGCACGAGATATCGATGTTTATAAAACCATCCTTAGCGGTGATATGAACGGCGATGATGTGGGAGTTAACGATCCCTGTGATTTGCTCACGCACTCCAGCCGTGTCGACAACTGTTATCATGTGGTGACCGCAGTAGATATTAGCTATTACGGAGGTCCGAATACTATTCTGGATGGTTTTACTATTACCGGAGGAAATGCCGACGGCCAGTACCCAGACTGGGAACTCGGAAGGGGCGGCGGGATGTATAACAAGCAAAGCTCCCCGACAGTACTCAACTGTACCTTTATTGAAAACTCGGCTCTCGGCGGCGGCGGGATGGACAACGTTCACGGTTGGCCGTACCTAATCAACTGCGCATTCAGCCGAAACTTCTCTAACTGGGGCGGGGGCCTGGCCAACGTAGACGGCCGGCCGACCCTGATTGACTGCACTTTCATCGGCAATGTTTCCTCCTATAAGGGCGGTGCCATGGGCTGCTACGACGGCAGCCCGCCTATGAACGACTGCACCTTTATCGATAACCGTGCCGTGCTTGGCGGTGCGATATACGGCGCTGATTGTCGGCCAAAGCCGACTGACTGCGCTTTCACGGGCAACACCGCAGAAAAGGGCGGCGTTGTGTACAACAACGATAGTAGTGTAATATTAACCAACTGTACATTAAGCGGCAACTTGGCTACTGAAGGAGGCGTGATATACGACGACGAAGGTGGCTCGAACTTGATCAATTGTATACTGACTGCCAACAAGGCGATAACAGGCGGTGTTATGTACAGCACAGGTGATAGTTCTGTAAGATTGACCAACTGCATTCTGAGCGGTAATTCAGCGGTGTCAGGAGGTGTGATATATAGCAGCGACGATAGCTTCGTGAGATTAACCAACTGCACGCTTTGGTCAAATTCAGCAGATATTGGAAATGCTCTTGCCTGCGATTCTTATCAACAGCAAAATCCGAGCAGTATTGAAATGACTAATTGTATACTCCGGGACGGCGGCGGCGAAATTTGGAACAACGACGGCTCGGAGATTATGATAACCTACAGCGATGTTCAGGGCGGCTGGCCCGGCGAGGGTAATTTCGATGCAGAGCCGTTGTTTGTTAAGACGGGTTATTGGGATACGAATAGTGTATGGGTCGAAGGTGATTATCGTCTGCGGGCAGGGTCACCGTGTATAGATGCAGGGACGGATACGGATGTGTATACCGATATAGAAGGTAATGTTCGCCCATTTGATTTTCCCGGCGCCGATAATAATGGCGGATTACCTGATTTTGATATAGGTGCTTACGAGGTTATTGCGAGGCCGGAGGGCGAGTTGCATATACTTCCGCGCACGATTAGCAGGCAAGGACAGAGGATGCTTGCAGCGTTTGGCCTACCGGAGCCGATTTCCGGAGGTGATATCGATATATACGAACCGCTGGTTCTGTATCCGGGTGCTGTAGAAGCGGTTGATCAAAATTTACAATACAAGCCGGCACAGAGCGAAGTGAAAATTCATGCTGTTTTTGATAAGGCTGAGCTGCTTTCCGCCGCGCCGGGTGATGGCGATATTGAGGTTACAGTCATAGGCAGATTCATATCCGGTCATTATTTCTACTGTACCGACCAGGTCAGAATAATTAATACTCAACGGTGACGGCTGCTATACCGATTAAGATGGGGGTAGCTGCGGGGTCGATTTATGCGGTTTTTTGACTTGTAGCTTTATTTGTCATCAAAATAATAACCGATAATGGCGTTAGAAGCCCGATGGGCGACCTTCTTGTCTTTCGAGATCGAAAAAATCCTTGCATAAAGGCGTTTTTTTTGTTAAATTATGTGTTTTGTGAATTAGTAGAAAGTTACATAAGATGTTAGTTTGGAGATGAGAGTATGATACGTAGTCGTTTCCAAAAAATCGAAATAGCATTTGTTATCGGTTGCATATTACTGCTTCAAATATGCTGTCAGGAACAGCTTGAAGGAACAAAGGCTTCCAAACCAGTATTAACCGATACCAAACCTGCATTAAGCGAACCTGAGGCTCAAAAGACGACCTCCACGACAGCACCGGTGCCGGGACAAGAAGAACCGGCGAAAACCAAGGTTATCAAATATCAGACCAAACCCGAAGCTAATGAGCCTGGTCCGGAAATCACGTTTGAATCGTTGATATACGATTATGGTGAAATCGGTGCCGGGACAAGGAACAGTTGTGAGTTCAGTTTTAAAAACACCGGAGCTACCTTGTTGAAGATAAGCAACGTAAATGCCCCCTGCGGTTGTACCGTTCCGAAACTGGACAAGAAGGAATTTGCTCCCGGTGAAGGCGGGACCTTGACTGTTATATATCGCCCGGGCAACACTTCCGGGTCGGCAACTAAGCGTCTTTACGTGAACAGTAACGATAAGGCCAAGCCCCGCTTAGGGCTGACCATCAAGGCGAAGGTTGTCATGAAAGTCGAGCACAGTCCTGAGAGACTGAACCTTTTGTTAAAGGGAGAGAACGCAGGCTGCCCGGAGATTACTCTTAAAAGCCGTGACAATGTGGCATTCGCAATAAAAGGCTTTAAATCTACAGGTAATTCCATAACAGCGGATTTCGATCCTTCGGTGAAAGCGGCAAGTTTTAACCTCAAGCCGAAGACCGATATAGAGAAGCTGCGTAAAGCTCTGAGAGGCCAGATCGATATAGACGTGACCCATCCTGAGTGTAAGAAGGTTACCATTATTTTCGATACCCTTGCGGAATTTAAAATAGATCCACGTGTGGTCTATGTTCGTGAAGCTCAACCGAAGCAGCCGGTGACAAAGAAGGTCCGGGTATTCAGCAACTATAATGAAGATGTCGAGATTGAATCCACATCATCAAGGAATGGTACTATCAAAGTTTTGGGTAAGGAGAAAATTCGGAACGGTTATCAGTTCGAGATTCAAATAACACCGCCGGATGCTGAGGCAAAAAGAAGGGTATTCACGGATGTGTTTTACGTGAAGCTAAAAGACGCTGAACAAATGCAAATTACCTGTTACGGTATCTATTCGAAAAAAACCACAAAGTCCCCGACGTGATGAAGGTTATCCCTGCTATGCGAAGTTTAGTACCTTGTATTTGTATAGTGACATTTGTTGTTTTTATATCGGCTGTTTCAATGGAGGCGCTGCCGGTATTGGCAGGTGGTGTTGCTGAAGTCGATGGTCCGCGGATTACGTTTGAAAAAGTGACGCACGATTACGGCGAAATCAGTCCTGGCACTAAAAATCCCTGTGAGTTCAAATTTAAAAATACCGGGAACGCCCTGCTGAAAATCGGGAAGATTCGTTGCCAGTGTGGCTGCACCCTCGCCACTCTGGCCAAGACAGATTACGCTCCGGGAGAGAGTGGGGTTCTAAAAATAGTTTATAATGCCAGCATGAGTCCCGGTAAGGTGAGAAAAAGTTGCTCTGTGCCCAGCAACGATAAGAAGAATCCTACTGTTGTATTGATTATAACAGGGAAGATTACCAGGAAAGTTGAGTACAAGCCTGACAGGCTTAGTCTTTTGCTTAAAGGCGAAAATGCCGGTAGCCCCGAGATTACCTTAACGAGCCTTGATAAGCAGCCGTTTTCGATAACTCACTTCAAATCCACGGGTAATAGCATAACCTGCGATTATGACGTTTTCGTGAAAGCGACGAAGTTTATTTTAAGACCTGAAGTTAATTTCGAGAAGCTTCGAAAAGGACCGAGAGGCCAGGTCGAAATCAGCCTTACTCATCCAGGATGCAAATCGGTCCGGATTATCTTTGAAACCCAGGCGGAATTTAAGACTGATCCTCGGGTAGTATATGTCCGAGATGCCGAAGCACAAAAGGCTGTAATAAAAAAATTCTCGGTATTGAGCAACTATAATGAGGATTTCGAGATTGAGTCGGCATCATCAAAGAAAGGTATTGTAAAAGTGTTGACTCAGAAGAAACACAGTAATGGTTATGAGTTTGAACTTCAGATAACACCGCCGGCCTTTGATTCTAAGAGAAGGGTATTCACGGATGTGTTTTACGTAAAACTCAAAGGCGGACAACAGTTACAGGTTACCTGTTACGGTATCTATTCAAGGAAAACCGGAACAACATCCCGCTAATAGAGGTTAGTACTGCTATGTTACGGTTAGTGACTTGTATTTGCATATTGACAGTCGCGGCCTCTTGTATATTGGTTTCAAAGCCTGCCCTTAAAAATGATATGGTTACGGTTTTTTTGACAGGCAATGAGCTTGGTGTGTTGAAACCCTGCGGCTGCAGCGGCGGACAACTTGGGGGACTTGAGAGGCGCCCGGCCGTCTTCAACAGCGTTCCTGTAAATAGAAGGATGATTGTCGATACGGGCAGTTTCGTTAAAAGTGACGGCGAGCAGGACCTAATCAAGTTCGATATATTAGCGCAGGCATTCAATCTTCTGGGTTATGACGCCGTTAATCTGACTGAAGAAGACGTGAAAATAGCTGATAGTCTGGGGCTGATAGAGGGAATCGGCTCGCTTTTTAATGTAATGTCTTCTTACAGACCGACCGATGTGAATCTACCTGCAAAGTTTACAAAGAAGTTCTCGTTGAAAGATCAGACTTTTGTCGTTACTGTTGCAACTTTTGACGCTGAATCGGCGCCGATGGAGCGGATTGAAGAACTTTATAACCCCCAGCCCGGGGCGCAGGCAGTTAACATCCTCATTCTGAACCGCTGTGTTCCGGATATTGTTGATTCTATCAGGAAGATTGAAATCCTGGATTGTCTGATTTGCCCTGCAGAGTCTGATGAGCCGGCCTTGTTGTCAGAGCCTGGTAAGATGCCTTTGGTCATCTCGTTAGGCCGCTTCGGGAAGTATATATGCAAATTGCAGATAAAAACCGCCAAAGACAAAGGCAAACCTAAGTTGAGTTTTAGTCCCATCCCGGTTAAAGAGGATTTGCGGCCGGAAGAAACTCTGATTGATTTGTATAAAGACTATCAACTGCTTGTTAAAGAGGCCAATCTGATTGAGAAGATACCACGTTTTACTTTACCTAATGGTTTGGAATATACCGGCTCAAAGTCCTGTAAGGGCTGCCACAAGTATGAATATGACAAATGGAGCACAAAAGCCCATGCCCATGCTTATGCGACGCTGGAAAAAGAGGGCTCGGAAGCTGATCCGGAATGTGTGGTCTGTCATGTTGTCGGTTTGAAATACGAAGGCGGTTTTGTTTCAGTACAGGAGACCGCCGATTTGAAGGACGTGGGCTGCGAAGTCTGCCACGGGCCTGGCTCCGAGCATATCAAAAGCCTTGGAGATGTGAAAACCGCCGAGCCGAAGCATGATTGTGTCGATTGTCATACACCCGATAACAGCGCCAACTACGCCGGGAATGAAGGGCTTTATTTCGAAAAAATAATTCATTGGAGGGAACAAAAGGCCATCCGTGATGTCAAATAAAATAGGCAATAATGAGCTGTAAATACTGATTAGGCCGATCCAAAAGGACCGAGTAAAGTACGAGGAACGGAATATGATTAAGACTTTACGTATAACAACCATTATAGCGGCGTTGTTGGCGGTTGGCTTGCTTGCATTTCCTGTGGTTTATGGTTATCGGGGCGACGAAGAGATTGAGAAATTTCTCAAATCAGCCGGTGCGATAGAGAGGTTTAATAAAGCCAAAGGGGCCAAATCAAAGACCGGAAACCAGGTCTCACCGCTTGTAAAGCAGGCAGCTCTCTATGCACTGATAATCAATCCTCCTCGTACTACAGCTATAAAGAGGCCGACGGCGAAGCTTCCTCCGGTGACTCCTAAGGAGATAACTAAAATCGAACCTCCCAGAGTCGTCACTACCAAGTTTAAACTTATCGGCACATCTTATTATGCTTCACGTCCGGAATTGTCGCTGGCCTATATTGATGAGCCCGGTAAGGGGATGTACTGGGTCAGACAGGGGGAAAAGGTGGCCCACTTGGATATTGATGAGGTGAGAGACGGTTCTTTAATCGTTAAAGACCGTGAAAAAACCTTTACACTCGTGCCGGAAAGAACACCAAAGAAAAGTCTTATTAAAGGCGAAACGACTTCAAGAACGACTTTGCCGGGGGCTACTACCAGTATTACCAGCACCGTGACCGTGGCGGCGGGCGCAGAGCAGAGCGCGGAATCAGTAAAAAAGACGACAGCCACGACTACCGTGGTTACTGCTCCTGCAGGCAGAAGGACACTGCCGTCGGCGGGCAAAGCTGATGCAGCTTTGGCCGATTTTATCAACGAATTGAAAGTTCAGCAGACAGGGACCGGCGAGGGTTACAGCGAGGCGGAGAAGGCGGCGCTGAAGGAAGCGATTGCCGACTTTGAAGCTATGCGTGTACCTGCTAATGAGGCCAGCAGATTGGACCGTTTAGGCAAAGAATTGAAGCAGGTTCAGCCCATTCCACCTCGTCCCGGCAGTTCGAAAGTTGGAAGATCAAAAGGTCCTCAGCCTCCTCCGAGGCCGCCTCAGTTGCCTTCGAGACCTACGACAAGAAGACTTCCAACAAGAAGACCCAGAACCCCAACGAGAACACCGTCAACGCCGCCGCCGCCCAAGTAGTCATACCGGGGAAATTCGGGCAATTGTATGATGTTATAGGACGATAAAATAAATACCTTTTTTTGCGCCTATACTAATCACAAGTTGAAATAGCCTATTATCTGACCCTATTCATTCCTGCGGAGTGCGGAGGTGGAAATCGACTTTTTTCAGATTTTTTTAATCTTTTTTCTCCATTTTGTAACGGCGATTGGTCTTTATTTATCGTTTGGAAATTTTCCTTCTTTATTTTGGCAAATTCGGGTTTTTGTGGCGATTTCGCGGAACTTTCGGTCATTTTCTTTGTCTGAAATAATGTACAGGGGGTGCTAGAGGTGCTCAAACATGGAGGTTTGAGCCAGTATTTTCGTTTGAAACCGTAAGGGCTTCAACAAAAGGATTATTTTAATCTAAGATGCTTAGTAACTACAAAAATCGTGTTGATGCAAACACAAAGATTGACAGACTGTCAACCTATAGGAGGATTTATGCCTGCGAACGTAACTTTTAACAGAAACTTCAATACCTGTACCTCCAAGCGTATTCTGTCGCGTTTGGTGAATCCCTTTATTTTGGCAATAATTCTTATGTTTTTCAGTGGCAGTCTTTTTGCTGCTGAAAGTGGCTCTGTTGGTGTAGAGCCGCGTTTTAGAGTTTTTGCCTTAAAACACATAACAACCGAGCAGGCCAGGAACATTATTGCTGAGGCCGACCTTGGTACGGTTTCCCAACTTCCGGCTGAACATATGATTTTAGTAACGGGTCAAACCCGCCAGCTAATCAAGGCAAGCGCAGTTTTGAAGCTTTTTGATTCCGAGATGCCTGTTGTAATGAAAGCGATTTTACCCGCTTCAGCGATTAATCTTCTGCCCCCGAATGAGCAGATTGCGGCGGAAATCGGCAATATGTCTATAGGCAGCTTCTCTGATCCACCAAGTGGTCTTGGAAAGGACAAGGCTATTTTGGATGTCCATGAGGGTTCTGTAGTGGTAATTGCGCCTGCCGAGAAGCTTGCGGAAATAATTGAAACTATCGGAAGATCCGATTCCAACGGTAGTATTAATAAGCAGATTCGAAAAACGAAATCCGAGGCCCCGGAACCGAAACCGGAGCAGCCGAAAATTGACCCGGTCGCCGCGGCCGAGATTGAAAGAGTTAAAGGCGAGTTTCAAAAAATTAAAGCTGAGCTTAACGGCAGGAACGGTTCTAACGTATCCGCGCAGGTCGAGGCTGATGCGAATGACGCTGAAACGAATGGACTTTTTGACAGGCTTCTTGATTCTCTTGATGAGGCTGAGAAGAAGATAGCGGAACTTTCTCCACCGGCCCCCAACGAGCCGGAGCCTGAAAAATCACCAATCAAGCCGGACACTGGTATAACTGTGCCGAAGAAAGTCGAACCGAATGAGCCTTCCACCGTCATAAAACAGCCGGTGGAACAGGCCAAGGAAGCCCCCAAAGAGCTTACAAAGGAATCTCCCAAGGAGGTTACAAAGGAAACCCCCAAGGAAGTTGAAAAACCGGATCTTCCTGTTGTCCCTAAAAAACCTGTAACCAAGAAGATTTCAACTAAACTACCATCGAAACGGGAACCTAATGATGTACCGGAGAAAGTTACTATTAAGATTGAGGAGCCGAATCAAGTTGCTCCCATTTTACCGGAAGATCCCAATAAAGTAACCAAGGTTATTGAACCCAACGAGGTGACCGAAGTTGTTGAACCCAATAAGGTCACAAAGGTTGTTGAGCCGGTTACTGCGAAAGGGCCTTATGAGCCGGAATATATCGCAAATGGCGATGATACGCTTGAGATAGATATGCCCCCGAAGATTAACCTCATCGATTTGCTGGATTTGGTCGGTAAGTATCTGAATCTGAACTATATGTACGATCCGGCCGATGTGACCGGCTTAAAAGGCGAGGTTACACTCGTACTGCAGGGACCTATTAAGATTAGAGAACTGTATCCATTGGCCGAGTCTGTGTTGAGATTCAAAGGATTTGTGACGACCCGCAGGGGTAATCTTATAACCATTGTTCCCAAGATAAAGATATCCAATGTCGACGCTCAGATAGTGGACCCCAATATGCCGCAAGTTCAAGCCGGTGATGTAATAATAACACGTATCTTTGAGTTGGAACATATAGATACAGCCAGCGCGCAAAGTCTTTTGACTGCAATGCAACTTGGCGTAACCGTCTCACCTATTGCCAGTATTAAAACCCTTATCATAACCGGATACGCCTACCGCATGGAACGTATAGAATCGCTTCTTGATATGATTGACAAGCCTGGTGAGCAGAAGAAGTTCAGGTCCCGGGAATTACAGTTCACGACGGCAAAGACACTTGCTGCGAAGGTCAAAACACTTGCAGAGCAGTTGGGGACCGTTTCAATTACGATTTCAGTACCGACACCAACAACGCCGGCTCGGCCGACAATACCGGGACGGAGGACACCAACTCCACCTCGGACGCCTACCCGGCCAACTACGCCTTCGCCGACCGCCGCACCGACCAAACCTACCGTCTATCTCGATGCCGACGAGCGAACGAACCGAATCCTGATGATAGGCCTCGAAGAGCAGTTATCTGTTGTCGACGATCTTATAGACGCCCTTGATGTGGAGCAGAAGGACCTTAGGACCCTTCGGTTGTACGAAATCCAGCATGTTGATGCCGAAGAGGTAATGACGAAATTAAGTGAGCTTGGTATAATTAGCGCAGGCGTCGGTCGAGGCACAGCGACACCGTCGAGGGCGCCTTCCAGAACGACTCCCACGACTCCCGGCAGACCACCAACTACTCCCAGAACTCCGACCCGGTCTACTACGCCTTCGACGACCGGCCCAATACAGGAGCCGCTTGCAGAGGAGCCCCAGGTAGTGATAATCGAACCGACCAATTCTCTTTTGGTCAATGGCACGGCCGAACAGCACGTTCAGATAGCTATGATTATAGGCTATGTAGATGCTGAGCAGGAAGAAACCCAGAATCCATACGTTATATACCCCTTGGAGAACCAGGACCCGGAAGAACTCACAGGCGTCCTCGAAAAGCTAATTTCGGAAACCATCACGGAACAGAGCGGAACAGGAGCAGACTCCAAGATAGTAAGGACAACAAAAACGAAGAAAATTGAAGATGACATCTTCATTGTTCCCGACCCGAAGACGTATTCGCTCATTGTTTACGCCAGCAAAAAGAACCAGCAGTGGATTGCTTCGCTCATCAAAGACCTTGATCAATATCGCCCGCAGGTTCTGCTCGATTGCACGCTGGTGGAAGTATTTAAGAACGATGAGTTCAACCTTACCATGAACTGGCTGGCGTCTTTCCCGGACCTGACCGAAGTATCCGGCAAGGCGTTTAATCCTGAGGATGTTGTACTGCCTGAGACCAAGGACCGCTTTATTGAAATTAGTAGTGCCGGCAACGCCTTTTATGGTGACGATCATATCAACTTTCTGCTCAGCGCTACCCAGACAAGAAACTACGGAAGGGTTTTGGCCAGGCCCAAAATCCTTGTTAACGACAATGAAGTGGGAACCATCAAAACCGAGGAGATCCAATATATTGTCCGATTGGAGTCGAATGTTGTAGCCGGCACCGGCGTTGGAACCTCCACCACTCGGAGTTCGGTCAACTTTGAGTCCTACAATGCCGGCATAACTCTGGAGATTGAGCCTCATATTAGTAAGGGCGACCAGCTTCGACTCAAAATCAGTATGGTACGTACTGATTTCCGGGAAACTGCCCCGGCCAGAGTGACTGACCCGGATTCTGGAACCGTGCAGGAGATTGAAAAGCCGCCGGATACAGTGAGCAGTGATATTCAAACGCTTGTTACTGTTCCTGATAGTTACACAATTATCCTTGGCGGGCTGGAGAAGCTCACTCAGAGCAAAGGCGGCTCGAAAATCCCTATTCTGGGTGATCTTCCTTTCATTGGCGGTTTGTTCAGAAATACAAGTAACGATGACCAACAGGTCAGGCTTTACGTTTTCGTCAAAGCCCATATCTTAAGACCGGGTGATGAGCTTGACGGAGACTCCACCATGGAAGTGGTATCACGAAAGAACCGGAGTACATTCGAGAAATATGAGAAAGAAATGCAGGAATACGAGGATTGGCCGGGCATAAAGCCTACGCCAATGGACCCATTACAGATTCTCGAAGCTGATGAACCACCGGTATCACTAAGCGACCGGAGAAAGTTCGAAAAACGCGGTCAGGCAAGACGGGAAGTTAAGGGTTTGCCCGCTACGAAGTCTCGGGTGATGTATCCAATGTAAGTTCTTGAACTCAATTAAAACTTTATGCCTTAGACAACGTAGAATATGATATAGATAAAACGAAGCATGAAAGACTTATTGATACAAACCGCTAAACGGACGGACTTGGTTAATGCAGAGCAATTAGCCAAGTTTCTGGAAGAAAACGGCAGCGGGCAGCGTCTTGATGAGGCCCTGCTTGCGTGCCCTTACTTTACGGAAGATATGGTTTTGAAGCTGTTTGCCGAGGTTCTCGGCTGTGAATTTCTATCGGAAATCCGTCCCAAATCCGTACCTGTCGAGTTTGTTGAGGCTGTTCCTGCCGCGTATGCTCAGCACCATTTTCTTATCGGCATAAAAACCGAAGACGGTGAAAGCATTGAAGGCGGGGACGCCGAAAGCTCCGACCGGCAAACCGAGCTTACAGTAGTGTTGTCCAAGCCGTTGGATACAAATGCTCTGGATAATGTTTCCAAGATGACGGGTTTGCCTGTCAGACCTGCTATATCCACCCGCGCCGCAATCACCTCTGTAATCGACGTTGCATATGAGCAGAGGACGACAGTCATCGAGGAGGTGGCCGAGGAGCTGGATTCCCAGAATCTTGACCAGCTTGTCGACGAAGTTGCCGCCTCTGACGACTTGCTTGATGTAGTGAATCGGCCGCCGGTTATCAGGCTGGTTAATGATATTCTTTTTCGTGCCCTGCAATTAAGGGCCAGTGATATTCATGTTCATCCTTACGAGACGAAGATTCAGATTCGGTATCGTATAGACGGCATTTTGTATGACACGTTGAGTTTGAACAGGAATGTGTTGCCGTTGATTATCTCTCGTATCAAGGTTATGGCGGGCATGGACATTGCCGAGCGCCGGCTTCCACAGGACGGCAGATGCAGCGTCCGGCTGGGACAGCGTGAAGTCGATTTGCGTATCAGCACGGTGCCGACCAGCTATGGGGAGCGCAGTGTTTTGCGTTTGCTTGATAAAAGCACGGCCTTGTATGGATTGGATGAGCTCGGCCTTTGCGGTGACGACTTGAGGAAATTCGACTCTCTGCTCACCCGCTCGCATGGGGTTATTTTCGTAACGGGCCCGACGGGCAGCGGCAAAAGTACAACTCTTTACGCCTGCCTTAACAGGATAAATTCGGCCGAGAAGAATATTATGACGATAGAGGACCCGATCGAGTATCAGCTCGAGGGGATAAGCCAGATGCAGGTTGCTTCGAAAAAGGGTGTGACTTTTGCAAACGCTCTGCGGCATGTACTCCGCCAGGACCCGGATGTTATAATGATAGGTGAGGTGCGTGACATTGAGACCGCCCGTATGGCGATACAATCTTCTCTGACCGGTCATTTGGTATTCAGCACCCTTCACACAAACGACTCTGCCGGTGCCGTGACCCGTCTTCTGGACCTGGGTCTTGAGCCCTATTTGGTTAGTTCGTCCCTGATTGCGGTGATAGCACAACGATTGGTCCGAAAGGTCTGTCCTGATTGCCGGGAGCCTGCCGAACCCTCGCCTCGCGAATTGAGAGAGTTGGGTATCGGTTCATCCGGACTGGCCGATAACGGCGGGATGTTCTATGTCGGCCGGGGCTGTGAGAGGTGTTTTCAGACCGGTTTTCGTGGCCGAACGGGCGTTTATGAAATCATGCTGATTAACGAAGAAATCCAGAACCTTGTATACAAAAGGGAAACTGCCGGTACAATAAAGAGGGTGGCTCTTGACGCAGGGATGCAGACATTGCGAATGGATGGGGCCAGTAAAGTCCTTGCCGGTATAACGACCGTTTCTGAGGTCTTGAGAGTAACGCAGGCTGATGTAATGTAGTGAAAAGCTGAAAGCGAAAAATGCAAAACCAAGGTGTAAAGTTCAAAACTTTTTAAGTTTTTAACTATAGCTTTTTACTTTTTAATTTTCAGATTTGTTTATGCCAAGATACCACTATATAGCAATAGCAACGGACGGCAAAAAAGTCAAAGGTACGATTACGGCCGAAAGTCCCTACGCGGCGCGAAAACAACTGAGGGTGCGCAGTGTTCACCCGTCATCGATAGAAGAGGTTGGCGCCGGCGCCGAGGGCAGAGCCGCACTGTTTTCGATCTTCGGCAGAGTCGGCAAGACCCAGATAATCGATTTTACCAAGCAGATGGCCACGCTGCTTAATTCGGGTATTAAACTTACCGAGGCGCTTTCAGTGCTTACTTTACAAGCCTCCGATGCGCGATTTAAAAACGCCATAGGCGATATTCGCGACCGGGTAGTCACGGGCGAGTCGTTTGCCGACGCCTTGACAGAATACAGTGATTATTTTGATGTTATTTATGTAAGTATGGTGCGTGTAGGTGAGGTTACGGGCTCTTTGGGAAAGAGCCTGTCGACAATTGCCGGTTTTATGGAAAAGCGACAGCGGGTCGAATCGAAGGTAATTACGGCAATGATATATCCGGTTATTCTGATTTTCTTTTGCATCACGGCGATTATTATTCTGACGGTTAAGGTCATTCCGAAGATAGGTAAACAGATTGAAAATACGGGACGTGAATTGCCTTGGATCACCAAGCAATTAATGAACCTGGGCAATCTGCTGATCAGTTGGCGTGTGTTCGTGTTAATTGCGGTCGTGGTTGTTTTGGTTCTGGTTCTGAAGCGGTTCCTCCGGACCGAGCGTGGTGCGTATTTGCGTGACAAGTTTTTTCTATCATTGCCATTGTTCGGTCCACTGATAAAGCAACGTGTGGTTTCTCGCTTTGCCTCTACACTTTCGACGCTTCTTGGTTCCGGCCTTGCCATGGCCGAGTCTCTTCGTGTTGTGGCGTCGGTCACGGGCAACAGTCTTATGAGAAGAGCCATTCAGCAGTCTCGTGAGCGGATTCTTGCCGGCGCCGATATTGCGACACCGCTGAGAGACAGCGGTGTTATCGATCCTGCCATTGCCCACATGGTTGCCGTCGGTGAAAAAAGCGGTGAGCTTGAAACAATGCTGAAAAATATCAGCGAAAACCTCGAGGCCTCAACTGACATTGTTATTGAAAGATTGAGCGCTGCAGTCGAGCCGCTTATTATAATTGTAATGGCTATAATCATAGGTATAATTGCTTACGCTACGATATTGCCGATATTGGAAGTTTCATCGGTCGATCTTTAACCGAGTTATTCAGGAGGTCTAAGAAATATGAAAAACATTAAAAAGACAAGAAGGTACGTCAGAAGCGGTTTTACGATGGTCGAGCTTATGGCCATACTGGTTATTATTGGCTTGCTTGCTGCGGTGGTAGCTACAAATGTGGTAGGAAGGATAGAGAAAGCCAAGGTAACATCGACCAAGGCCAGTTTGAGGATTCTCCATGCCGCGGTTACTCAGTTCAAGTTAGACACCGGCGAGTTTCCAACCGAAGAAGAGGGGCTTATGGCTCTTATTGAGCCGCCGAGTGAGCTTGAGGATCTTTTTCCAGAGGGCGGATATCTGGAGACTACGGAGGTTCCCAAAGACGGCTGGGGTAATGAATTTTACTATCAGCTTTACCCGGAGAGCGGTAAACCATTCGTAATCATAAGCTGGGGTAAAGATGGCGAAGAAGAAGGTGAAGGTTATGACGCCGACTTGTATAGCACCGATCCCTTTTAGTTCATATGTGCGAAAATGCTTAGATGTGTCGGTCTATTCACGCATTCGCACATATAACAATCCGCACAGGCGAGGTTTGACACTGGCAGAGCTGGTAGTAGTGATTGTTATACTGTCGCTGTTTGTGTTTTTGGCGGTGATGAGTCTTTCCGGATTGCTCAGGAAGAATACGTTTGAGATGCAGGCCCGGGAGTTTGTCTCTACAATGCAGATGGCGGCGGTGGCCGCGGCCCAGAGCAACAGAAGATACGAGGTTATTATTGACCTGACTGAGCAGAGCTATACCCTTCGCCAGATTAACAGCCCGGACTTGTTTGAGGTTTTTGAAGAAGACATTATTGCGACAAATGTGTTTAGTGCTGATTGCCAGATTCTCTATGTTTTGTTCGATGATTTGATGGAAACCGATGAAGACCATCAGATAGCCAAGTTTCGCGCAGGTCACGCGGGCTGGCAGTACGGTGGAAAAATCGTTCTTCTCGACGAGCAGGAGCAGCCATATTCGGTTCTCGTAAGCCGGATGAACAGAGTTGTGACGTTGAAGAAAGGTGATGTTGAATTTTTACTGCCCAGGGCTAAAGATGAAGTTCTTTTCTAAAGAAAGTGATTTATCCTTTGTATCTTCCCTTGCATCGCGCACAGTGGAATCCAGAGCCGGCGCACGGAGAAGGGCCTTGATAGGCGATACGAAAGAGAAGGCGTTTAGCCTGGCGGAAACAGTAGCTGCTGTGGCTATATTAGCCTTTATCTGCTCCAGTTTTTTGGTTGTTATCAACCGCTATATGGATTCTGCTGTAGATTCGGTCATGCGTATGCGGGCCTTTGAGGTTGCTCGCACGAATATGGAGGAGCTTCTTACCTCGGATGTGGCTGAAGAGTCCGTTGAGTTTGGCGATAGTGAAAGATATCCGGATATTCAGTGGGAAACGTCGGTTGAGTCGTTTTATGAGCCGATAACGGAAAAGATGTGGATTCAGGCGATTTGTTCGGCCGAGTATACCGACTCGGAAGGCGAGGTGCGAAAGGTTGAGCTGACACACTGGCTTACGGATTTGACGAAGGAACAGACGCAACAGATTCTTGCAAGGCAGGAGGAGGAAAAAGAGAGGTTAGCAGAAGAGGCCGAAGAGGTGCTCGATACGCTGGATGGAGTAGATCCTAACGAAATAATAGATAGTATGCTGCTGGATGGCGTCTAATTATGAAAAAGACTTCTGACATATTTGCAGGACGACCGGGTTTTTCGCTGGCTGAGGTGCTCGCAGCCACGGTGATTGCATCGTTGGTTATGGTTGCGGTTCTGGGCATTTATAGCCGGGCCGAGAGTGTGGCGGCTACAATCAAACGAAAGTTTGACAGCTCCAGGTTGCCCACTGAGATTCTGCAGCGCATCGCCGAGGACCTTGACCAGATAATGACCAGCGATGCCTATACGAAAGTTAGTATTAAAAGTAAGTACGAAAAAGGTTTTCCGACCTCGCAACTGGTAATTACAAAAACTGTCGTCGGTGATAAAAAGCCGATGACATATGAAAACATCGTTTGGCAGACCAATTATGATTATGACTCTGACAGCCTTGTTTTATACCGGCAGCGCACGAGCGAGCTTGGATTATTGGAAGATAAGCTGCTCGATGGAGAGAGAGAGAACTGGGAACAGGAACTTTTTGTACCGATTTGCGAGGGCATTACATTTTTCGAGATCAAGGCGGTCAAAAACGGAGAGCTTTTAAATACGTTTGTCGGTAGAATGCCTCTTGGTATTCAGGTCACAATTTCTTTTGCTGAGCCTTTTAAGACTATAACCAATACTTTTGATGTTTTCGAAGAGGACAAGTTTACGCGAACCATAGCAATTGACAGGACCAGGAAACTCAAATTCAAAGTCGCGCCGAAGCAGGAGAAGCAACCGGAAGGCGATCTCACCGAAGGAACAAAAGAAACCGAAGGAACCGAAAAAACCGATAGAAAAAATAAACCTGGTGGAACAGAAACAACCGGCGGAGCCGGAGGAGCCGTGGGGGGCGGAGGAACAATAACACCTCCTCCCGGTAAGCGATGAACGAAGGGTGAAAAATGAGCAGCCGTACAAAAAATCAGAGATCCGGCATTGTGCTTTTGGTGACATTGGTGTTGTTAGTTGTGCTTTCGGTACTGATGTTTAACCTGAGCACTCGTATGTCTGCCCAGCGTCACCGCGATAAGTATATCATAGATTATCAGGCGGCACGCTATGCTTGTGACTCGGCGGTTAAATACGCCCTTGTGACGTTGAATGATATGAACACCCCGATATTGATTGAACGTCCGAATGAGCCGGACTTTTCTGATTTGTTTATGCTCGATGAAGAGCAATATAAAGAATTTTTGGCCGCGTGGGCTGAATTTGACGAAGAGGGGTTGTCCTCGGAGAGCGAAAGGTACGTGGATAGAGAATCCAATTCACCGGACTTTTCGGACCTGGAACCGAATGACGTTAATAGTCTTAAAGATATTAACAGTACTGATTATTTTGACAGTTTCGGTGATTCTAACGAGCCTAATGCTTTTGGAGTGCGTGGTCCTTATGGTCCTCCCTGGCCGTTTATAACAAAACCGATTGAGTTTGAAATTGGTACTGCCAAGGTGCGGATTGAAATTGAGGACGAGAATGCAAAATACCCCATCGGCTGGGCGATAATGGATGATAAGAAGATCCAGCGGGAAGCTATAGCGGGATTCGAAACTTTCTGCGAGTGGATGGATTTCAATGATGTCCAGATAGATTCGTTAAAAGACCAGCTAAAGGAGGTAAGCGAGATAAAGACGTTCAAGGTCGAGTTCAAGAATAAAAGCCAGATTACAAGACAGCCGGTAACAACGCCGACGAGGAGCAGTTCATCCAGCAGGACCTCACGCAGCAGAGTCAGACCTCCACGAATGCGGACGGTCAGGAAAACCATCACCGCCGCCGAGCAAATCGCCCGGCAGAGTTCAGATTTCTCGAAGCTGTGTCACAGCTCTTTGATTGACAGGGAGTTACTGGCCAGGCCGATAATAATCAGTGAAACCAGACAGGAATCGGCCCTGAAGTATTTGGGAATGTGGGCAACGAGGAAGGTAAATATAAATACGGCGCCCCGGCATGTTCTGGAAACGGCTTTTATCTTCGGCGGCGACGCCGACCAGATAGCGGAAGAAATAATACAGCGAAGACGCATAAAGCCTTTTACCGATATAGAGGAATTGAGACGGGAAATGTTTAGGTATTCTGTAGCGGTTGAAAAGTGTGAGAAGTATATTACCACTGTCAGCAGTGTTTTTAGTATTAAAGTCACAGCAACCGTTGGCGTTGCAGAAGCGACGGCCGTTATAGGTGTAGCAAAGGAAGGTCAAAAAGCACGACGAATTGCCGTTATCTCCGGCTGAGTATTCGTCGTGAGTAATGCGCACCGTATATCGTATAAAAGGCGCATTATGTGATACGTTTTTTAGGAGTTTGCCCAAATTGGAAGCTAAAAACTACTTGGGAATTTATTTAGGCGAAGATGCAGCCACTGTGGTTTGCCTTGGTCCACAAGGCAGGGACCACGACGTACTGGGCTGCTTTAGCGTTTCTGTCCGGGAGCAAACAGAGCAGAATCACCAGGAATTGGCGACTCTTATTGCCCAGGGTTGTGCCGAGAGGGAATTGCAATTTTCGGAAGTTGCGGTGGCACTGGATTGTGCGATGTTTATGCAGCATAATGTTCACAGTGATTTCAAGGACCCCAAACAAATCAGTCAGACCGTCAGGTTTGATACGGAGGAGGCCCTTGCCAGCGATGTGAGCGAGATCGCGATTGCGTTCAAAATAAATTCAATCGATGAGGTTGGTTCGGAGCTGAGCGTTTTTACGGCACAGCGCAAAATATTGTCCGACGTCCTTCTTTCCTTGCAGAGTAATAATATTGATCCTGTAACCGTAGAGCCTGATGTTAGTTGTCTGTCAAGATTTATATCCCGGAATGTGTCTTTGCCTGAAGATTCGCATCCTTTGTTCGGTGTTCTTTCCCGCCGGAGCGGTTATTTTGTTGTCCCGGATTCGTCCGGCTCCAAAGAAAGCTCGCTTATGCGAACGTTTTTGGTCGGTTCAAACCGGGCCAGAGCCGAACTGTTGGCAAGAGAAGTGTCTCTAACGACGGCGTTGCTTAACAATGAAAAACCGATTAATTGTCTTAAGACTTTCGACTCTACCGGTTCAGTCGACTATCGCCAACTCAGTGAGAGGCTTGGCTTCGAGGCAAGCGGTATTGATTTCGCCGGAGCTGTCTCCCCCGGGCCCCAAAGCATGGCTGATTGTTCGGACCCGGTTGATTTTGTAATTGCCTATGGGGCTGCTTTGGCTCATTTGGAAAGGCCGCAAAGCATAAACTTCCGAAGCGATTTTATGCCCTATCAGGGCAAGAAGATGCGCATGCAAAAGGCGCTGAAGTTCGCAAGTGTGTCGGTGACATTTCTTCTTATTGCTCTGGGAGTGTATTTTCAAATGCCGTTGTTGAAAACAAACGAATACCGCAGCGAGCTGCGCAAGAAATTCACTAAAGATTACAAGGTCGTTATGTTAGGCAATCCGATGCCGGCAAAATTCAGAGACGCTTTAAGAAAACTTAACAGTGTAGATAAACACATCCAGAATGTCCAGAGCGGCAGGTCCGGTACTACTGGCGAAGAATCTATGTTGAGTAAGCTGGCGATAGTGCTTGAGGCGTTTAACAAATGTGCAAAACAGACAAATTTGAAAATCAAAAAGATCTCCGTTAATAACAAGAATATTCGTATAGAAGGCGACACCTCCAGCAAAAGCAACACCCTCAAATTTTTCGAATCAGTCAAGGAAAAGCTTGAGATTGTGCAGTTTAATAATGAAACCAAATCGGGGCGCGACGTCTTCAGCTTAACGGCAGCGACAAAAAAATAGTGTAGGACAGGTTTTATGAAAGACATATATAAGAATCCGATTTTGTATTATATACTCGTTCCCTGCCTTGTCGCTCTATGGCCTTTATTGGTCTGGGCGGTGTATTTACCGGGAGCAAAAAACAGCTACAGGCAGGAGGCTGACCAATATTTGGAAGCTCAATTAACAATAGCGACGATTTTAGAGCGTGATCCTACTCGCCTGGAGAATAATGATCCGAATAAAACCGTCGATAAATTCGATTATGCCGTTGCTGTAACTGATATTGCCCGCCAGTGTGGTATATTACCAACCAATTATACAACCAGCTCGAAACCAATCAGAACTTCCGGTGGAAAGAAGAGCAAGAGCGCCAAGGTGGTCCTAAAGGATGTTGACGTACAAAGATTTGCCAATTTTCTCTCTAAGATTCAACTTCGATGGGCAAATTTGCAGTGTGAAAGTGTTACACTTACCCAAAAAAAGGGTCTTGTTGATGTGTGGAAGGTTGATTTAGACTTTAAATATTTCTTTTAAGATCAGTCAACTTTAACGTTCCCGCAGCCTAAATTAACGTTCTTTTTCTGCATTTTTCAACTTTATACCACAACTATATGTTGTATATTGCCTAATTTGCCCAGACAACCTTTTACATCCGGTTTCCGTGCGAAAGTGGTTTCTTTAAAAGCCCGTTCTTGATACTGATATGCCGGATTTCCCCCTAAATTAACTCATTTTTTGGTTTGTTTCGGCAATTAATTGTAAATAAACTTTGTTAAAGTTTTTTGATTGTTCCTGTCGATATCAATATTGCAAAGTTAGTTAGGGCCTGAGAAAGGATTCAGGGGGCACACAATATATAGTGGTTCCAAGTCCGGGAACGAGAGCATGGATGCTTTCGCCTGTAGTATTTATTGAAAAATGGTCTAAATGCATCATTTTGATATTAACGGCCGGTTCGGAAGCCAGAATGAACAAGGCGACTCTCTTGAAGAGAGCCTGGCTCCGGATGAGGATTTGATTATGGAGCAGATCCTTGAAAATCTCAACACTACGCCTATTGGTAAGGTGTTAAAAAGGATTGCTTCGCTTCCGGAAGTACGCAAGGAGAAGGTTCTTGACGTCCGCCGCCAGCTTACCGAAGGTAAATACGATCTGAGTTCGAGATTGGATGTTGCCCTGGATAAGGTCCTTGAGGATCTTGCTACATAAGGTATTTGCGTTTAAGGTTTGTGAAATTAATTCCTGCCTTGGATAACCACCTGATTGTCAGTTGGGTTATGGTGGGCTTTTTTCTTCTCGCGCTTGCCGTTTTGTCAATTCCAGGAAGAAATGGACTCTTTTAGCTAAGAGATTATTTCGGGAACTTCTTCTTCCGGTTCATCCGGTTCGGTTGGTTTATAATCCTTCTTCTTGGATTTCTCCAATTCTTCTTTGAAAGCCACTGTTACTTTTTCCTGGATCCTTTCTCTGCATTCTGCATTAATCGGATGGGCGATATCAGCGTGCAGTTTCATTCTGCCTTTGACATCTTTCCTTGCCCGGTTTTCCTTAAGTTTTACACCGCAATTATTGCAGAATTTAGCTCTAAGATGGTTTTTGCCCCCGCATTTTTCACAATGGTCGGTCATTTTTCGCGAGGGCATAGCAACGAAATATCCACCCCCACCTTCGATGACCTTGATATCTCGGACTACAAACTCATTGTCAATTGTTATTGAGCAAAAAGCCTTTAATCTGTCATCTTTGTTTCTGACTAATTTTACTCTGATCTCGCTGATTTCCATTTTTTGCCTCGCCTAAAATTTTACCACCTGTTGTTGCTGACGATCATGCTCGTGCAGCCGATCCTTTCATCAAGTTTGCATTTGTCTCTTCTCGCCCTTTCTTCCTCCTTGCGATCCATAATAACAAACATAGCTGAACCACTACCGCTCAGGCACAGAGGCCCGATACCCAAAGTTTCAATACTTGCTTTTAAATCAGCAAGCTCCCTATGTAAATTAAAACAACTTATTCCCAGCATATTTGCGCACATTTTCGATGCTAAATCAAATCTGTTTTTTTCAATATGGCTTTTTATTAGTTTGCTGAGCTTTTCGTACATAGGCGGATCATGTCTGTAATTTGCGTAAACCTTTTTGGTAGAAACACTTATGTCGGGAAGTATGAGCAGGGCCGTAAAGTCAAAAATTTTTGTTATTTTTTTTATTTTTTCACCTTTTCCCGTGCAAAATGCCAGTGGTCCGTCCAGAAAGAAAGCAACGTCGCTGCCAAGTTTCTCTGCTAGTTTGGCAAGTCGGTGATTGGGCAGAGCTAAGCTTAAATATCTGTTTAGTCCTATCAGTGTGGATGCTGCATCACTGCTGGCTGATGCCAGGCCCGATCCTGCCGGGATATTTTTTGTAAGAGTGATTCTAATATCATCATTCCGGTCGCTGCTATCGAGTAGCATTTCACAGGCCTGATAGACAAGATTGTCCTTTCCATCCGGCGCCCAGTACGGGCCGCGGCAGAGGAACTCGATACCGGCTTTTTGCCCGGGCTCGATGAGGATTTGATCGTAGAAGTCCACTTTGGCCATTACCGTTTCTAACTCGTGGAAACCATCGGGGCGTTTGCCTGCTATTAGGAGACTGAGGTTGATTTTGGCGGGGGCACGGACCAACAACCCGTCATTGACCGTTTCAAACTGTTCTTTGCTGCTCATATTTGCTCATTGACATTATAACCGATTGTTCATATTTTTAGCATAAGAAATTACCCATAGGATTCATAGATAAAAGAATAGAATCCTGTTTTCAGTCAAATAACAATTGGGAATGTTGAATGTCGGATAATGAAGCGATAAACGGTCAATCGGGCGGCGGGCAACGGGTGAAGGGCGGCGTATCCGTTGCCTGGTGGCACTTGCACAGGCGATTGTACAACTGGGTGGTTCATTTTGCAGATACCCCGCACGGCGAAAGAGCGTTATTTTTGCTCAGTTTCGCAGAATCGAGTTTTTTCCCGGTGCCGCCGGATGTCTTGCTTGCACCGCTGACTCTTGGGGCACCGAAAAAATGGTTCAGATTCGCTCTGTCCTGCTCGATAGCATCGGTTCTTGGCGGGATTCTGGGCTACTGTATTGGGATGTTTGCCTGGTCTATGATAGACAATTGGGTTTATACCCACCTTGCTGCAATTGGCTTGACCGAAGCAAACTTTGCGATATTTGCGAACTGGTACGATAAATATGATTTTTGGATTGTTTTTACATGTGGTTTTACGCCGCTGCCATATAAAGTCTGTACAATCTCTGCCGGTGTGGCGAAAATCAGCTTTTTGGGCTTTCTCATCGCCTCGACGGTCAGCCGGTCGGCAAGGTTTTTCTTGGTTGCCGGTCTGGTTGGCTGGAAGGGTGAAAGAATCCGGCCTGTCATTGAAAAATATTTCAACTGGTTTACACTTGCCTTTGCTATTTTATTAATTGGCGGATTCCTTGTGATAAAATGGATTCATTAATTATTGGCAATTGGTCAATATAGTTTATTGAGGGTCAAGGATTATGAAAGACACTCAAAAACAAACACTTCTGAAGGTCGCCCGCGATACGGTAGAGGCGATAATTACAGGCCGAGCGGCTCCGAAGCCCGAATCAGATGACCCCGAGCTTAATGCCCATTGCGGCTGCTTTGTAACCTTGAAAAACAAGGGAAGGTTGAGGGGCTGCATCGGCCGATTCATTTCCGACATACCGCTGATTGAGCTGGTTGTTGAAATGGCAAAGGCCTCGGCCACCGGCGACCCGCGTTTCTTTGCCGACCCGATAACCGCCGGCGAGCTGGAGCAGGTGGACATTGAGATATCGGTTCTGTCACCGCTTGAACGCACGAGCGACCCGCTGACTTTACGGCTCGGAGTTGACGGCATCTACATTAAACAAGGCCGTGCTTCAGGCTGTTTTCTTCCTCAGGTTGCCACAGAGACAGGGTGGACCAAAGAGGAATTTCTTTCCTACTGCTGCTCACATAAGGCCGGCCTTGCCGATGATGCCTGGAAGGACCCGGAGACGGAAGTTTACCTGTTCACCGCCGAAGTTTTCGGCGCCGACTTCAGGGACGTTTAAGCATTTTATTTGTCTCATTCCTTGAAAGCACAGCATTTGCAACTCCTGATTAACACAAATCGGAGGCACTACGAATTAATAAGTTGAATTTATCGGACAAATTTGGTATATTAGGGGGATAGAGAGCTTATCATCGTTGGTAAGCAGTATCAGATAGGCAATGTCATTTGACGCAGTAGAGCTATTTTGGAAGGACGGGAAATTGAAGGTAATTATTCGCATCCTGACTATCACGGCCATTTTGAGTTTTTTAGCTTTTTCCCCCTGGTCTTCAGAAGCGACCGAGGGAGTTCATAATCAACTACAAGTCGAAGGATTTTCTGAAATGATGCTTGCTCTGCCGGCAGGGCGTCCTGAGCATTTTGAGATTGAGGTGGAGCATAAAGGGGCAAGTAAGCATCTTCGTTTATGGCGACATTCCCTGCGCGCGCCGACCTTTCGCGTTCTGGTGTACCGTGATGGCAAACTTGAGGAAGCCCCGCCTCCGGACGTGGAGACATATCGTGGTCATGTCGCCGGCGATCCTTCATCCAAAGTAGCTGCCACGTTGGGTCCGAACGGCCTGCAAGCACGAATTGTTCAGAAGTACGAGGGTGTTTGGAGGATTGAGCCGCCCCGTAAAGGAAAATCGGCCGGGACCGAGGAGGCGGCGCATCTGGTGAAAGAGCAGGATGAGCCAAGCCTGGATGAAATAGGTATGTGCGGTACTTGTCTTGGCGGCCCGCTCTTTGATGGTTTGCAATCGAAATGGGAAAGTGGTGCCGGGGATACTTTGAATAATGAGCAGCAGGCGGGAGAAATGCAAAGCCCGTCGGAGCAGGCTACATCAGGCGAAGCTTCCATTGAGGCCGTACCCTGCCAGTTGCATAAGGCGGAGATATCGTTCGATTGCGATTACTTCTTTTTCCAGGATTATGGCACGGTAGCGGCCACGGTCGCAAGGGTACAGCAGATGTTAAATGAAGTGGACCTGTACTACGCCCGGGATGTTCTGATTACCTATGAACTTCTGGAAGTCATCGTCCGCGAGACACAGTTTTACCCCAGTCCATATGCGGATGGAACTTTGTTGGGTCAGTTTCGCACTGAATGGGTAAAC
>JABAHS010125458.1_pt2 | contig 25412 bp, 23 predicted proteins | sample 7062111 | NCBI WGS metagenome assembly JABAHS01 (sample SAMN14534600, study PRJNA622989) | marine sediment metagenome | biome: marine biome [ENVO:00000428]; feature: marine pelagic biome [ENVO:01000023]; material: deep marine sediment [ENVO:00002113]; isolation source: pool of 4 deep marine... | reverse complement strand
ACAAGAGCATAAGGGATAATGGATAAGGAATAAGTGAAAAGGGAAAAGCGTAGCATTTCTACCTTAGGCCGCGATACGGTGCCTTAGAGGCACATAAGTAGCGCCGCCTTACAGGCGTCGGAGGTGAGTAAGGATATGCGAACCGGAGGTAGAAATGCGGAAAATTAGTCGATAGTATATAGTATTCAGTATTTAGCCGATTGTGGGCTTTCGGCGAGCTTTTTTGGCTTTTTTGTTAATTAGGGGCATTTTGGGGGTATCTGATTAGTGCAAAAAATCGGACGGACACGTACATTTCACTCTTCATCCTGTTACCAACCGTTAAGTTATTGCCTTTTATAAAGAGAAAGAATTATGAAAGCCGCTGTATGACCAAAACATAAGAGGAACGCGTGATGCGCGAAGATAATGGATTCTGAAACGAGACCAAAAGTTGGGAGAAAAAACCATGAAAAAGAGACTGGAAAAAATACTCTCGGCAGTTGTATTGGGAGTTTTGTTATTTGCTCCACTTTTTAATTCCAATGCAACAGCAAATACAAGAAGACCCAGAATTAAAGCAAAATACGTAATCACTAAATTTTTATCTTCTGTAGAACTCGGGAAAGATGTTTATGATTTTGACCATGATAGAGACGGGATTGTTGATATGTATATTTATCCGTTAATAACAACAAATCCCGATTTAGAAACCAAGTATATTACATTAGAAGAAGCCAGCAAAAAAAGGCAGATTATTTTAAAAGAAGATCCAAGAGTTATTCCCAATAGAGATAATCCTCAAGGAAGTTATCCTATCCTTGCTGAATACTCCGGTTCCAATTACGGAGCCACTTTTACTCAATACTCCAGTTTTGGTTATGGGCCGAGTTATTATCCTCGCGGGGGGATGCTTGGAGGAGGCTGGCAAAACAGGGGTTTTGGAAGCGGCGGTATTTTAGGAGGTTATGGGCAGGGAGTTTATAGAGGATATCCCGGATATAGAAATTATGGACGATTTGGTTTTAAAGAAGAGGATTTTGAAGAAAATGATTTTAGAAAAGCAACTGCAGTTGCTGTGGAAGATTTTAGTTCTAAGAATGTTAAAGCTCAATATGCAAGTCTGGATTTTTCAAATAATGATATAGGAACCAAGGTTGATGCTTTATGTTTTGAGAAATGGAGGTTAATAGAAGAATCAAGGTTTCGAGGACAACCAATACGTTTTTCTTATGTTGGTATGGCAAGCCCGTTTATAAGAAAAGAACTTATATCGTTTCCTAATCAAATTAATATTCATATAGCTATTGAAAAAGAATTAAGAAAACTGGGAGTTTACAGCAGAACTATGGCATTTGCCGATGTTTTCAAAAATAAGGATATTAAAGGAGTTATTAATTATTATATTACTAATTCCAAAAAAGTCCTCAAGAATAAGGACATAGCAGGAATGATAATAACAGACAGGAATAAAATTCTGTGTGCTGATGTTTACTCTTCTCCTGATTTGTTCAAAAAAATGTGTTCTCAACTTATGCAAAGTTCCGCCCTTGGTGTATTGCAAAAAGACCGAAGAAGCAGAACAGATTTAAAAAAAGCTGATGTTAAGGAATTTTTATACAATCTTAAGAAAGTCGAGAACTTGAAAAAAGAAACTTCACAAACATATAAACTTTTTTCTCGTAAAATAATAAGCGGAGCTGAACTATATTCGGACACAAATGGGACAAGAGTTGTTCATTTAGAAGCATATCCTCGTTAGGAATCAGGTTTTATTTTTTCAAAATTCTTCTGAAAAAGTTGAATCTTTGGTTAAAAAACCGAGTTGTGCTATTTCACCGTTTCGAAGCCGAATCTGGATTTTCAACTTCAGCGTGGTCGTGGGGGTTACGGGTCAACGAAGTTTCAAATACAACCGGCGTATAAACAGATCCGCAGGGAATGCGGGGGTATTATATGGCGTTGGAAGAAATCAGCCTGAAGACCTTATCTTGCGTCTCAATTTTGCGATTGTCACTTCTTAAGACCTTCAGCGCGTTCTTTATCTTGGTCTTGTCGCCTCGTTCAAGTATTTGCGCGGCTTTTTTGTGGTTTATGAGCCTTGCCAAAATATCTTTCAATTCCCTCGGCAAGCCGTAGCTATCCTGGCCGAGGGTCTGGAGCAACCATCTTCCACAGTCCTGGACCTTATTGGGGGGGAGTATAATAGCTGCCCCGTCATCGTATGTCTGATTCAATTCTATCTTTACGCCGCGTACGCCCAAATCGACGGCCGAGAGCGTGTAGCCATCCTCGTAACGAAACGTTGAGAATGCAGCATACATTCGATCGGTCGGTTTTCGTGGTTCATTATCAAATCGCAAACTGAGACTTTCCATAAATACAACCCTTCATACATGAGATGGACTCTGACAAGAACCCTAAGAGGGAATTTTTAAGTGAAAGTCCTCAGGTAGTTGCCCTTTCCATCACTGAACTTTAACTATTATGTAAGACGTTTACATGTTGGAAAATATTTCAAAAAAGGCCGATAATGTACATAAAAGTGGGCAAATCGGGCAAAATGGGCATTGAAATTCGCGGAAAAACGCGGAAAATCGACATAATCCTCAAAATCCTATAGTTTTCACCCGTACGTCCGATAATGCGGATTATAGGACTTGTGCGGATTACGGTGGAAATTTGGAGAGAAACCAAAGATTTGTCGTTTATGGTTTTTGGTGATAGTATTTGTCCTGTGCGACTCTGGGGCCATGGCGGCGGAACCAAGCTTTGAGGAGTAGTGGAAGATGGACGACGGGAGCGGGATTATAGCGGAAGATGCGACAAGCGAGGCGAGGATAAAAACTATAACGTCATTTTATTCTAATGGTACCAGTGTGGGTCTTTAGGTAGACTTTTCCGATGCAAAGGAGCTGTCCTGAGCCGATGGCTTGTATTACTCTTTTCCTCTTCTTTGTGATTACGGTTAATGGAAGGTCTGTTCTTATTGAACCGTTATATGTCCAGGCCGGCCTTAGATAGCAGTCTGTTTTTGCCGGCTGCGAGAGGCTTCGATTATGTATCTTTCTTTTTGTTTCGTTAATCATTACACCCTGTTACAAAAATAAGACCGTTATTCAGACAGGCTATCGAGGACCTGTTTCATGTTGCGGCGGTATTCGTGGAAGGCGATTCTGCCTTTTTCAGAGAGTCGAAGGAGGGTCCGGGGGATCTTGTCTACAAATTCCTTTTTAATTTCGACATAACCGGCGGTTTCGAGCTTTGACAGATGTGATGAGAGATTTCCCCGGGTGAGGTTTGTCTGGTTCATCAGGAACAGGAAATCGGCGCTCTCTACGACGGACAGATATGCCAAGATCAGGAGCCTGGCCGGCTCGTGAATGACGCGGTCTATTTCGGCCAGGGGCTGTAGGTTTTGGTTTTCCATCCGTTCATCATTCATTAATAATCTCCTGAGGGGGCTTTGGATATTTGTTGAGGAAACAAATCAGTTGAACCAAGCCGACAGTGACAAGTATAACAGATAAAATCCAGAGCTGATATGCGGTGACAAGTGCCGGGTCTTTACCGTTCCAGATGAATAACAGGCCTGCGAAGCCACTTGTGATAAACAATCCGACAATAACAAAATCACGCAGATATCCGGTAATACGCGCCCCAGCCAGAGAAAGGCCGGCTAAAAGCAGGCCGAGACTTACAGGAAGTAGCCATCTGGCCCAAATGCCGATAGATACAATCAAGGCAATAGCAATCAGAGGGACAGCAAAATCCCAAAATATCATAGTTTTCTTATCAGCTCGGGCAGGAAACTTTGCATAGCCAACACGAGGGTATGTGATATTCTTTCTGCAGAGCGGTAATATAATCGTCTGCATCGAACAAGCCACGATGAGTGCCCCCGCATACCTGAAGTTGAAGAAAAAGACGGCTGCCATTGCAAGCATGAGACCGGCGCAGATGTCAGAGAGACCATCCCTACGAATGAGGCGATAGGAATCCTGTTTTAATTTTTTCATATCCATTGCAAAAACCATTTCATAGCTCCTTCATAGGCAAAGGGTGATCCCGCAAGAAGCGATTTAGCAGCAGTGTTCCGACGAATATCATGACAGCAGCGGAAACGGCAAGCGTCATTGTAATCAGGTTGACACCAAAGAATTTTTTTAGGATGATTTGGCACGGTACCGGCAGGGCAAACAATAAACCATATGCATACAAGCGTGCACAATCCAGATAGTATGCCAGCAAGCTGAAAACGATAATGGTATTTGCAACCCATGCCGCGGGTAATAGAAAGAGGATTTTCGGCCGGCCAGCGGGATGATAACTTATCAGAAGCGCAGCGAGGAACACAATTAATCCGGCAAGGACAGAGCCTAGAAGTATTAAGCGTGATTTCCATATTTTGCGTTTGCGTTTCGGACCGAATTTTACAACGCCCATGCGGGGAACGGTTATGCGTTTTTTTCCGATTACGAACGCAAGAACAATCAAGACTCCCAAGGCGGTGAGTATGATCATATTCAGACGTTCCGAAACGCCGCGGTTGGCAAGTAATGCACCAACGGCAAGGTTCAATAGTAAAAGGCCAAGAAAGATATCCCATAAGCCATCCTGGAATGTGGACCTGTACGCTTTCTTTTCTATTTCGTTTAAGTTAAGCAGTGTCATTTTTTGCCTCCTTTGCAGTTTCAGGGTGTTTGCGGAGAAAACGGATAAATAAGACAAGGCCGAAGGGCGCGAGGAAAACTCCCATAGCGAGGAAGTATAATAGCGTGCCGGTCTCGACTTCGGTAAATTTCAGGATTGAGAGGACCAAGCCGGCAATGAGGGAGTAGACTGCAAAGATGTAGTACCGTACGACTGTGGATTTGGCTGAGAGCGAAACGAACATAATCGCGAGGATGACACCGGCCCAGAGCGGTACCCACTTCATCCACAGGCCGAAATCGCGGACATTCGCAAAGAGGAAGAAGGCGACGGCGAGGACGGCAATTACAATAAGGGTAACAAGGGCAATACCTGCAATGACGTCCTTAGGTTTGTCGTCGATGAGCTTTACATAGCCTGTTCGCGGGTATGTGAATCGGTTTCTCAAGGCGCTTAGGATAGGGCTAAAGAGAATAATGGCAATCGGGAACATGCCAATCAGGACACGGGAAAGAAGGCGAGTGGACATCGCCAACAGGCATATTCCCAGTACAAGTTCCATGAGTCCATCCTGCTGGGATTGGCTAAAGGTTTTGTGTTCTATTTCCTTGATGTTTACTTGTTGTTTCATTATTTATTTCCTTTGTCAGCTATGTCTGTATCGCATATCGGTTTGCGATATATACCAGTTTACAGTAGTTACACAGAAACGTCAAGGATTTTTGGGGAATTTTTTGTGAAATTTTGATTATATTTACGTAACAGTTTATATTACAAGTAGTTATGGAAGTGGAAATTTTGTGCTTTTATGGTTTTTTTCAGGGTTCGCCCCCCTCAGGCAGGCCAATTTGAGGAGGTTTTTATGGTGTGGAACAGTCCACTTTACTCAATATACAAAGGAGAGAACAGTATTCTCAAATCGTTATTGTTGAGAGGATTTTGCTCTGAGGCCGGAGATGACAAGGATTGTGCCGACGAGCCACATTGCGATAAGGTACACCCACACTATCCAAGGCAAATCGAAGAAGTATTTGATTAGGTTGTGGTAAGCATAGCTGTGGGTCTTGGCGCGTGATGCGATGAGGGAGATTATTCCATGCTGCAAGACGGGGATTAAAATCCCGAGCGTCCATATAATAGTGCCAATCAGAATCCTTTTTACCTTCATACGAATTCCTTTCGAATCGAAATGTCGGATATTATGCTTGTATGGTTCGATAGGTGCAAGAACAAAACCTGCCTGCCACTTGGCACGAAGGGTGAGAGTTCGATTGGCTCCTCTGGCAATTTATCTATTTAAGCAAAGTATTTTTTTCGCGTACATCATCGATCCTATTTTTAATTCTCCTGCCGTGTATACAATCTTTAAAAATCTCATCCTGAGATGGAACATTAACATCGCTAAAATCCAATGAAACGAGCTCTGGATCAGACATATTTGGATCGTTCTTCCACTTATCTACAATAATTTTTTGTTCGTCTTTTCCAGCCAAGTGCAGACTGTTTTCCAGAATGGCCTGAAGCAAAAAACCGTTTGGAACATTACCGTACTCAATTCCCTTGGGACGCACAAACTTCCAGCGGATTTCCGCTATACGGTGCTTTTGTTCAGTAATCTCCTGATTCCATTTCTTGAATTTCTCTATATCTTTATTGGTTGGACTTCGGAGGAATATATCCACCATTCTACCAACCTGAGGATAGTCAATGAGCGATCCTGTCTGTATCAAAGGGAAATTAAAGTCCTTCTTCTTCTTTATCCAATCAACATTCTTTGGATGAGCATGCCCATAGAAATAGGCGATTATATTGTGGAATTTACTCATCATACGTCGGAAAATATCAGTTGTATTATGCTCAACAAAAAAAAGGGGGAACTCAACCATCATATCGAACGGAGAATGATGCGCAAAAATGACCACACATTCTCGTTTTTCCAAAGCATCTTTTAGCTGATCATACAGCCATCCGAGTTGGAACAGATCCATTGCACCTCGACTTTGCACAGAATTAAGACAATCATCCTTCCGATTACTCCTTGTGTCAAGCACTATGTATCGAATGCCATTTGGGTCATTTGGATCATTCGGATCATTTTCTTTATCCTTTAATGGATAAGTCCACGAATAATAGCCAAGTTTCAGGCCTGTATGTTCTGTATCTCCCGGAACCTTAATTAACTTTCGAAACGCCAATGGATGTCTCAGGTCGTTTGGTTCAATCAATTTCTTCTTGAAAAGGTCTATGTTTTTAAGTACGCGACATATGTTCAGGCACTGTTCTCTTATACTTTTACAATATGATTTTTTGGTAAACCGGTGGATATGTGCTAAATTAATACAATCACAATCTATTTTTTCAAACGGTATATTACATTCTTTTTGTTTTTTAATTCCCTGCCGGATTTTCCTGACGATCTCATTATTTCCAAAGCCGTATCCACACGGGTCATCCAACAAGTTTCCCAGGATGAATTCGGACTTGTTTATACCCAAGCCTCTTGTTGAGGTTCTTTTGTCTGACAAATTACCAAAGTACAGTCCATCATGATTACCAGCCACAGAATACATGCCGATACTTACATCACATACATCATTTATGTCTTTGTAATAGCCTGAGACTTTTCTTAAGATTTTTCTCATTTCCATAAGTTCCGTAACAAGGGAAAAATCAAGAAAATCTCCGCCATTGATCACGAAGGGTTTTAGGCCGCTGCTTTTTATGTATTCACCGTTAGTTTCAATAGTCTTTCCGTAAGCAATAAGAAAGCTGGCCAAAGTCAGTGAGTCAAAACTATCAACAAATGGGTCACGATGAAATGTATCTACGCGAATATCAAACAACCTTATTATCTTCTTACTAAGCCAATCCTCATCAATTAACCTCTCATCGCGGATGTGGGCATCTGATATATGGAGAAAACTGGCGATATGGTTACCTTTATTATTAGAATCCGGCAACGTATAACACGGACCTGTCGGCTTACCTTCTTCAATGAAATAGAGTTTGCCTACGGCCTTACGAAGAGAATCAATAGAATTTATATCCCTCAACGAATGTTTGTCCTCCTTATGTGAGGGAGATTCCCAAAAGTATTTATCCTGTTCATGGAAGGAATAATCAAGGCTTGTCTCCTCCGGCAATGTATAGAATGGCAATATACTACAACCAGGCAGAACTATTGCAGCAAGAACACAGGCCGAAAGACAGGACATTATGCGGCTTTTCATAGAAAACCCCCTTTCTTTGTTATCCGCGGAATTAATTTACTTGAGATAGCTATTACTCCCGCAGGAATCTTTTTCAGAATTACTTCTCCGGAACAGTACTAACAGCCACTTCTGAGAAGGTAACTCACAGGTGCGTGCCACTGAAAAGACTTTATTTCTCCGGTCGAAAAAGCACATTGAATATATAACGATTGCTTCACTTTGTCAACAAATATTTTCCCTATATCAAAAAGGTTCAGGATACGTTGCTGAAGTCAGAGAAGCGGTTTTACGGTTATTAAATATGGCGCAAATATGCAAATTCAGGTCGAAACATTATCAGTATTTAGCTACGAATGGTATGATTTAATGGAGCTTGTTGAAGATGGTATTCGGATAGAGTAATCAGTTAGATATCTGTTAAAAGACGGAAGCAATCAGGCGTAGATTTTCAAGACATGTCTGCAAACGTCGAGGACGGTGATATAGCAAATAAGACTTAGAATCAGGACCCAGCCGGTGACCATGACGGGGAGGCGCAGCCGGGTAAGGGAGTGGTGGATCTTTTCCAATAAACAGAACAGAATCTTTCCACCATCCAGAGGTGGCAGTGGAAGAAGGTTCAGTAAGGCAAGGTTAATGTTAATGAGGACTGCGAATTGCAGGATACTCGACAATCCTGCGGAGACGAACCGGCCGCCTACGGCTACTATTCCGACTACGCCGGACAAATTCTGAGGCGAGGTGAATAAAGACGGCAAGGCGTACAGGAATTGAGCAGTTATGTTTACCACCTGGACAAAAGGATAAATGAAGACCGTATAGAAGGAGAATCCTGTAGTTACTATGTTCAAAACAGCCAAAGAGATAAGGGCGAGAATAATGTTCGCGAAGGGGCCGCCCAAGGCAAAGATAATGCGCCTTGAAGAGGGAATTCGATAAAAGTCATCGAGGTCCTTCACCTTAGGCAAAACATAGCCTGCGACGGGGAAAAGTGAAATACGGTATTCCGTTCCGCCCTTTTTGAAAGACCATAATTTCCGTCCGAAGCCAATTGAAAATTGTTCTATTGGTATGCCGGAGAGTTTTGCGGCGATAAGATGGCCCAACTCGTGAGCGAGGATAAGAGCATTTATTAAAATGAAAACCAGTAAATAATTCATTATGTCAACCTACTCTAAATAAATCGGCATTAATTAAGTATAACATAAAAAGGAGGTTAAGTAAATCCGGCTTTTATCAGAAAAACAGCAATTCTATTGAGAGACTAAGATTGCTGCTTGGAATAAAAAACGGCGAGAAACAGGATAAAACTGCCACTGAATATTATTGAGTTTAACAACCAAAATGCCTGGACAACGATAGGCGATATTTGATGTAAAACAGACCCGCCTAACATGCCGAATAAAACCAGAATGAAATGTACAGATACGCCGATCAGGGCAATTAGTGCTGCTGTTTTCAGACTCATATGAATCTCCTTTAGTTTTATAACGAATACAGTTCTTTGACAGACTCGATCCTAAACCGTTGCAGGATAAACGAAATTCTGATTCTGGTCAAAATAACTTTGACATCAGTTATTTTGTGACGAATGGTGAGAGTTCGCGGAGCTTGTTTATGATTGGGGGCATTTTTTCGATAACGTAATCGACTTCGGCCTCGGTGTTGTATCGGCTGAGGCTGAAGCGTACCGAGCCGTGGGCGGAGGTGAATGGGACGCCCATCGCGCGCAAGACGTGTGAGGGCTCGAGTGAGCCGGATGTGCAGGCGGAGCCGCTGCTTGCACAGATGCCGAATTTGTCGAGCATGAGCAGGATTGCCTCGCCCTCGATGTACTCAAAGCTGAGGTTGCTGGTATTGGGGAGGCGGTTTTCCCTGTCACCATTGAGGCGGGAGCCTGGGCACATTTGTAACAGGGTGTTTTCAAGCTTATCACGCAGGAGCTTTACCTTGTTGTTTTCCTCTTCGAGGTTTTGGGCGGCCAATTCACATGCTTTTCCAATTCCCACGATGCCGGGGACATTTTCAGTGCCGGCCCTTCTTCCGGCTTCCTGATGGCCACCGACCATAAAAGGGGCAAGTCTTGTACCCTTCCTGACATAGAGGATTCCCACGCCTTTCGGGGCGTGCAGCTTATGGCCCGAGAGAGAGAGTAAGTCAATGTTGCTTTTGGCGAGATTGAGGGGGATTTTTCCTACGGCCTGTACGGCATCGGTGTGGAATACGATCCCCCTACCGGTAACAACCTCGGCGATTTTGTCGACAGGGAAAACGACGCCTGTTTCATTGTTTGCGTACATGATGGTAACAAGAGCGGTATCATCATCGAGTTTATCTTCAAGCTCTGCGAGGTCGAGGCGACCTTCCTTATCCACGGACAATTCTATAACGGTATAGCCGTGATTTTCCAGGTCCCTGCAGGCGGCCAAAACAGCGGGGTGTTCAACCCTTGTAGTAATGACTTTTCGCCTGTTTGGAACGGCAGCCAAGGAGCCTTTGATTGCGGTGTTGTCACTTTCAGTGCCGCCGCTGGTAAATATGACCTCGGTGGGCTCACAACCAAGCAAGGTCGCGGCCTGCTCACGGGCCTTGCGTATTTTGCAGCCCAACTGTCCACCGAAGGTGTGCATACTCGAAGGATTTCCGTAAAGGTCACAGAATAGAGGCTTCATTTCCTCGAGGACCTCTTCGGCAACCTTCGTTGTAGCGTTATTATCAAAATATACGGTTTCCATCGCTTATCCTCTATGCTCGTGCGGCTCGCTTGCGGAGTCTTTGTCTTCTTCAACGAACAGTGTGTCAGAGACGAATTCTTTCAGCTTTGCCTGGACGAGGTCTTTCATAGTGTACTCGGCAAGCATACATTGTGAACACATACCACGGAAGGCAACGATAACTTTGTCATCCTCAACGTCAATGAGCTCGATATTGCCACCATGTGCACGTAGCGCGGGGCGAATCTGCTCATTAATGGTCTGCTGTATTAACTGTATCTTTTGAATGTTTGTGAGCTTTCCTGGGCGTCGGGGTGCGGCGGCGGGCAATTCCTCTATTTTATCGCCCTGGATTTTTTCTATAATTTTTTCTATATCACCCTGGCAACCGCCGCAGCCGCCACCGGCCTTGCAGTAATTTGTGACTTCTTCTACAGTTGTGAGATTGTTTTCCTTAATGACTCTTTCGATTTCATTTTCGGTGACGCCAAAACAATTGCAGACGACCCGACCTTCAAGCTCGTGCTTCTTTTTTCCGCCGCTTCGGTAGTTTTCGATAGCGGCCTCAAGGGCCTCTCTTCCCATGACAGAGCAGTGCATCTTCTGCTCGGGGAGGCCGCCAAGGTAATCTGCGATATCCTTGTTGGTGACTTTGGCGGCTTCTTCGAGGGTTTTTCCCTTTATCATCTCAGTCAGGACGGAGGAAGTCGCGATAGCACTCGCGCAGCCGAAGGTCTTGAACTGAGCGTCCTTTATTCTGCCGTTCTCATCGAGCTTGAAGGTGAGCTTTAAGGCATCGCCGCAGGCGAGGGAGCCAACCTCTCCGACGCCATCGGGATTTTCCACTTCACCGACATTTCGCGGATTGAAAAAATGTTCTTTTAACTCGTCGGTATATTCCCACATAGTTCTACCCCTGACTTGCCCTTAATGCCTGTTCAACATCGGCTATTATATCATCTATGTGCTCTGTGCCAACGGAAATCCGAACATAATCATCAGTTACGCCCGCGGCGAGCTGCTCGGCTTCGGTCAACTGCTGATGTGTTGTACTTGCGGGATGGATTACCAGGGTTTTGCTGTCTCCAATATTGGCAAGATGAGAGGCCAACTTAACGCTGTTTATGAACTTAATTCCGGCCTCTCTGCCGCCCTTTATTCCAAAGCCGAGGATAGCGCCCTGGCCTTTCGGGAGATACTTTTTGGCAAGCTCATAATCAGAGTGCGATTTCAAGCCGGGATAATTCACCCAGTTGACGTTGTCCTGCTTTTCGAGCCATTGTGCAAGCGCGAGGGCATTTTCACTGTGTCGCGGCATACGCAGGTGCAGGGTTTCGAGTCCCTGTATAAAGAGGAAGGCATTGAAGGGAGACATGCAGCCGCCCATATCCCTGAGGAACTGTGTCCTGGCCTTTATGATGTATGCCAGTTCCCCGACGGCCTCGACGTATTTTACGCCATGATAGCTCGGGTCGGGCTCGGTTAGCTCTGGGTAGCGGCCGTTGGTCCAGTCGAATTTGCCTGAATCGACGATAGCACCACCGATACAGGTGCCGTGGCCACCGATGAACTTCGTGCAGCTATGGACCACAATGTCGATGCCATAATCGATGGGCCTGAACAATATCGGGGTTGTAACGGTATTGTCGCAAATTACGGGCATTCCATTTTTGTGGGCAATGTCGGCAATCTTTTCGTACCGGAGGATGTCATTTTTGGGATTGCCCATGGTTTCTATGTAAATCAGGCGGGTATTGTCCTTAATGGCTTTTGCAAAGTTTTCAGGGTCCCTTGGATCGACGAAAGTCACATCAATGCCCAGCTTTTTGAAAGTCTGGCTAAAAAGCGTGACTGTTCCACCGTAAAGGGAATTCGACGAGACGATGTGTCCACCTGAGCCGCAGATGTTAAAGATGCTGACATATATCGCCGACTGGCCTGAACTAAAGGCCAAGCCTCCAACTCCACCTTCCAAGGCCGCAAGCCTCTTTTCCAAAACATCGGTCGTGGGATTCATCAGTCGCGTATAGATATTTCCAAACTCTTTAAGCGCAAAGAGGTTTGCCGCGTGGTCGGTATCCTTAAAAACATAGCTAGTGGTTTGATAAATCGGTACCGCCCTGCTTAAAGTGTCCGAATCTACTGTCTGGCCGGCATGTAGGGCCAGAGTTTCCAAATGGTAGTTCGTTTCTTCTATCATGTCTTTACAACCTCCATAGCAACTTCAGCAGCTCTTTTTCCCGACAATAACATTCCGCCAAAGGTCGGTCCCATTCTCGGCAGGCCGAAGGTAGTGGCGGCAGCCATTCCCGTTACAATCAAACCGGGGTATACTTCCGTCGTATTTTCTATAACGGCGTCTTCGGATTCCTCGACCCACATTGGGCCAAAACCTTTAATTTCCACGAGCCCACGTTTATGCAGCGAATGAACCACAACCGCATCGTGTCCCGTAGCATCTACGACGAGCTTTGATTCAAGAGCAACGGGGTCCACACAAGTTATTGCCCTCGGTAGTGCAGAAACTGGGGTCCAGTTGACGACTACGCCACAAACACGTTCATCCTTAATAACGACATCATCGAACTTGGTCATGTTCAGGACCTTTACGCCGGCATCACATGCCGAAGCAATCAGTTTAGAACAAGCATGCGGACCATCGGCAACATAGAGCCCATCGTCAACCTTTTTGTACGGGGCCCCTATCTCATCGAGAACCATCTGAGCGGGCTCCCTGACAGTTACCTTGTTCATAAGATAGCCGCCAATCCAAAATCCACCGCCGAGATAGTTATTACACTCTATCAGGAGAGTCTTTTCGCCGTTTTTTGCAAACTCCCTCGCAGCGATGATTCCGCTGGGTCCTGCTCCGATAACAGTGACGTCGTTCTCGATATAGTCCTCAAAATCCCTTGCAAATTCAGAAACGATCGCCCTGGTAACCTGCTTTTCAGATACTTTTGATAAACTCATACTACCACCTCTTTCTGTCAAAAACGAACTTGTTACGCCTGCCGGGCAGGCTTCATAATGACAACACTTATTTTGCAGGTAGAATTTCCACCATCCTGTCAAGTGCTTTTTTTGCTTTAATCCTTATATCCTTCGGTACTGTAACTGTGCATTGCAAATCCTGCAGTGACCAGAGTAGCTTTTCCAGAGAAATTTTTTTCATATTCGGACAAATTGCATTCTCTGAAGCGAAGATAAATTCGGCCTGAGGATTCTGCTTCTTCAAGGTATGAATTATTCCCACTTCAGTAGCTATTATAAACTTTTTTGCCCGGTTTTGTGCTACAAAACGGAGCATCTGACCGGTGCTGAGGAGCTGATCCGACAGAGCTTTTACCGTCTCGGTGCATTCAGGATGGGCCATGACAACGGCATCGGGATGCCTGGCCTTTGCATTCTCGATGTCCTCTCCGGTTATTACGACATGTACGTGGCAATATCCCGGCCAGAGTATAAGGTCTCTTTTTGTTCTTTCGATGACAAAGCGTCCAAGATGCTGGTCGGGCACAAAGATAATTTGCTTATCCTTAGGCAACGAGTCAACAACTTCGACGGCGTTAGCACTGGTACAGCAGTAATCGCTTTCGGCTTTTACTTCAGCGGAGCTGTTTACGTAACATACGACGAGAGCATCAGGATGCTTTTGTTTTAACTGTTGTAACTGATCCGCGGTAATCATATCGGCCATTGGACAGCCGGCCTGTTCATCGGGTAAAAGGATGGTCTTGTCCGGTGAAAGAATTGCGGCGGTCTCTGCCATGAAGCGGACACCGCAAAACACTATCACATCAGCATCGGTCTCGGCCGCCTTTATGCTCAGGCCCAAAGAATCGCCTCCAAAATCGGCGATATCCTGAATTTCGGGAGGCTGATAGTTGTGCGCAAGTATTACGGCGTTGTGCTTATCCTTTAGTTTATTTATTTTTTCAATTATCTGTTGGCTCATCTTTAGTTAATGTGTTGTCCAGATCCACTATCCGGCTAAGGAAACAGGGCATCGAGTATCTCATTTTTTGTGTTTTGTATAAACCAGGTCGGGATGCGGGCTTGTAACGGTAATGCCGGGCGGTACGGATTCCTTTATCCAGACATTTCCTCCTATTACGGCACCTTTTCCGATGACTACATCGCCTAATATCGTCGCTTCGGCATATATTGTAACATTGTCCTCTATTGTGGGGTGTCTTTTGCCGCCCTTTATTATCCTTCCCCTTTCATCCTTTGGGAAACTGAGCGCACCGAGTGTAGCACCCTGATAGATTTTTACATTGTCTCCAATAATCGTAGTTTCTCCTATAACGACGCCGGTACCATGGTCGATAAAGAAGTTTGCACCTATCGTTGCCCCCGGATGAATGTCAATTCCGGTCCTTTCGTGGGCACATTCTGTCATTATTCGCGGGATCAAGGGGACCTGCTTTAGATACAATTCGTGGGCAATACGATATGTCGCAATCGCAATGATGCATGGATAACTAATCACGATTTCCTCGTAAGACTTTGCGGCGGGATCCCCATCAAAGGCACAACTTACATCACCTTTTAGCTGTTCTCTGATTTTCGGGAGCCTATTCAACAAATGGTGGGTAACATTCTCGGCCATAGTTTTGCAGTCACAGTCATTGCAGTCCTTTATTCTGCACTGATACTGAAATGAGCGTTCCATTTGCTCGGCGAGTTCGGTTGCAATCTGCCAGAGAATATCTCCCACGATGAATTTGATGTTCGACTTTGTAACGGTTCTTTTTCCTGTGTAGCCGGGGAAAATCACTTCAAAGATCAATTCAAGAAGATGGAGAATTTTATCCCGGACGGGCAGATTCGAGGCATCGATAAAATTAATGCCCGAGTCGCCTTCGTATGTACGAGTAACTCTTTCAACGAGATTTTCGATTTTTTTGTTTGTCAGCTTGTTTTTTCTCATATTGACACCCTTTCAGGGCATAAAATGGCAAGGTATCAGCTTTATTTGTTTACCTGGTGCGGTCATACAATTCCGTGGAGATGTATCTTTCACCTGTGTCACAGATGATAGTCACAATGATTTTTCCTTCAGCTTCCTGTCGATTTGAGACCTGCACGGCGGCCCATACGTTTGCTCCGGCACTAATTCCGGCGAGTATTCCCTCTTTTGCCGCCAGCTGTCGAGCCATTTCCATAGCATCATCATTTGAAACCTTTATGACTTCATCAATTATATCAGTGTTCAAAACCTGAGGTACAAATCCAGCTCCTATCCCCTGGATTTTGTGTGGTCCCGGCTGGCCACCGGAGAGTATAGGCGAATCCTGAGGCTCAACCGCAATGACTTTCAAATCCTTGTTCTTTTCTTTTAAGACCTCTCCACAGCCTGTTATGGTTCCACCGGTACCGACACCAGCAACAAGAATATCAACTTTGCCGCCGCTATCGGCCCAAATTTCCTGTGCAGTTGTGTCTCTATGAATTTGGGGATTTGCCGGGTTATTAAACTGCTGGGGCATAAAGGCATTTGCGTTTTCACTGACGATCTGTTCCGCTTTTTCGACCGCCCCCACCATTCCAAGTTCGGCCGGCGTGAGGACAAGGTCTGCACCAAGCAACAGCAACAGCTTCCTTCTCTCAAGACTCATGGATTCGGGCATAGTCAGCATCAACTTGTACCCCTTCGCAGCACAAATGAATGCGAGACCTATGCCGGTATTTCCACTTGTGGGCTCAACAATAATAGTATCTGCTTTTATGAGCCCATCCTTTTCGGCAGCCTCTATCATTGACAATGCGATTCTGTCCTTTACACTTCCACAGGGATTACGCGACTCAAGCTTCGCAAGAACAGTCGCTTTATTCGAAGCGAGCTTATTGATTCGCACCAAAGGTGTATTTCCAACAGCAGCAACGATATTTTCGAATATAGCACTCATAATTATTCACCTAAAAACTATTCAAATTTGATAATTGGACATTTTTTTATCTTTTGCTCTATCAACCAAATCCTGCAGCGTTATTGATTGGAGGACATCTTTAATCGCCTTCTGGACCTGGGCCCAGACCTGCCTTGCGACACAATCCTCCGCTCTTTCACAGAATTTTGTGTCTTCAACACATTCGACTGTAGTGACATGGCCTTCCAGACAATCGAAGACATCGCTAAGCTTAATCTGATTAGGAGACCTGGCGAGCATATAACCGCCTTTTGAGCCCCTGATACTTCTGACAAATCCTGCAGATCTGAGAATCGTCATTAATTGTTCAAGATATTTTACGGAGATTTCCTGACTGCGAGCAATGGCTTTTATTTGTAAAGGGGCCTCTCTTCCATTTTCAGCGAGTTCTATAATTGCCCTTAAACCATATCTTGTCCGAGTCGACAGCTTCATATCAAATCTCCTACAATTCCTACTATGTTGGTAGATTATACATAAAAACCTGAGAATTTGTTGTAAAAAAAAGAAAAAAATGGCAAAAAAACTGAAAAATATCCTTTAATCGCCTCTATCTTCAAATCTACAAGGCTTTTAACCAAACTCGGGCAGAATATCGTTGATCAAAGGTAAAAATCAATTTTCTTGACAAATTTTGCGGATCCCTTTAAGATTATATTTTTCACATTTCAGATGTTTCAAGAAGGACGCAACGAATGGCCAAGGGAATGAAGAAAAAAGTGGCCTTTATATCCTCTTTCCCGCCGAGGAAATGCGGAATAGCAACTTTCACATCTGATCTTATCAAGAACGCCGGGACAGCCGCTAAAGGTCAATTCGAATCTTTGGTAGTGGCAATGCGTTCGGACAGCACTCTCAAATATAACGATCCAGTCAAGTTCGAAATCCGTCAAGACGTGAAAAGTGATTATATCTGCGCGGCCGACTATATCAATTTCAGCCACGTTGAGGTGGTTTCAGTCCAGCATGAATTCGGACTCTTCGGGGGTGAGGCGGGCTCTTACCTTAGCCTTCTTCTGAACAGACTGAAGGCCCCGGTAATAACAACGCTACATACACTGCTTGACGACCCGGATCCAGTTCACCATAAGTCACTGGTGGAGGTCTGTAACGCCTCTTACAAAATAATCACAATGAACGAACGCGGTCTTGATATGCTTCGTGATATTTACGAGATTTCCGGCAAAAAGGTCGAACTTATTGCACACGGGATACCGGATTTACCTTTTGTGGACAGCAACTACTACAAGCATAAATTCGGCATGGAAAACCGAAGAACAATATTGACTTTCGGGCTACTTAACAAGAACAAAGGTATAGAAGTTATGCTTAAGGCAATGCCTCGTATAATCGAGGCTGAGCCGACCATTCTTTACATAGTTTTAGGTATGACGCATCCATCGGTATTAAAACACGAAGGAGAATCCTATAGATTCAGGCTTCAACGGATGGTGAAAGAATTAGGTTTGCAGGAACACGTAATCTTTCACAACAGGTTCGTCAATGACGAAGAACTTCATAACTTTCTTTGTGCAGCCGATATTTATGTGACTCCCTACCTGAATCCTGAACAATTGACGAGCGGTACGTTATCGTTTGCAGTCGGTACAGGCAAAGCTGTAGTCTCAACTCCCTATTGGGCGGCTATGGAACTTTTGGCTGACGGCCGAGGCAAACTTGTTCAATTCGGTAACTCAGAAGAAATAGCAGAGAGCATAATAGAAATCCTTAACAAAAGCTCGCTTTTTTATTCACTTCGAAGACGAGCTTACGACTACGGCAGAGCTCGAACATGGCCGACAATCGGGCAAGCTTACTGGAAATTATTCAGCGCGAAACGACTTCCAGTACGTATTACGGCCAAAATGCCGCTATCAGCAGCCGAGACCATATCAAGCATCGAAGTACCCGAGCCATCATTAGACCATTTTAAGAAGCTAACGGATGATACAGGTATGTTTCAACACGCGACCCTGACGGTCCCAAATCGCGAATATGGTTACACCACAGATGATAATGCGAGGGCTGTAATAGCGATGGCGGACTATTACTTTCAGTATCCTGAGCCGGAAGCACTTGAACTTTTCGATATATATCTATCTTTTATCCTTCATTCGCAAAACAACAACGGTACAGTGAGAAACTTTATGAATTTTGACAGAAGCTGGCTAAAAGATGAACCTCTGAATGACGCTTTAGGGAGAGTGCTGTGGGCGTTTGGAACAGTCATGGCAAAACCACCGGAATCATCATATTTATCCGTTATCAAAGACAGCTTCGACAAGTCCGTAAAGCATGTGAAGAAGCAGTATCCTCGAGGAATGGCGTATTCGATACTGGGGATGTCTGATTATCTCAAGCAGTTCCCGGGAGCCAGTGACATCAAGCGTCAATTGGAAATGGCAGCAGATGAACTGGTTCTTCAATACGAAAATAACAGTTTCCCCGACTGGCAATGGTTCGAGGACACCCTGACTTATGACAACGCGGTATTGCCGCACGCCCTTTATGTTGCGAGCCTGATTTTTGGTAATAAAAAATATGCTGAAGTTGCAGACAAGACACGCGAATTTCTTTTGGAGACTACTTTTAACGGCGACCACTTCAGCTTTGTCGGCTGCAAAGGCTGGTATGAACACGGCCAGACAAAGGCGACATTTGACCAGCAGCCAATAGAAGCGGTAAGCACGGTTATGATGCTGAGGGCCGCCTACGACGCCACCGGCAATGACAGATTCCTGACACTCCAACGTAAAGCTTTTGACTGGTTTCTTGGCGAAAACGACCTTCATACACCACTTTATAACTTTCGCACTAAAGGATGTTACGACGGACTGACGCAGGAGGGTGTAAACCTTAATCAGGGCGCAGAAAGCACGCTGAGCTTTCTTTTGAGCATATTGGCAGTAGTTGAAAGCTATGCGTTGCTCGACAAGGTCAGCAGCAGTAAAAGCGAATCCGGCCAATCAGCCAATTCCACAGAAAAGGCAAACAAAAAAAAAGCGGCACCTATAAAAAATATAGCCGCAAAGGATAAAATCCAAAGAAAGCAGGTCGAAAAACTCACGTGATGTCATTTTCACAATGCCGGATTTTACAGATATGTGAAAAGTGGAGTCGGCAGAGTCAAATAAATTCGATTATAAAATTGAGGGCAGACAAAATCATTGCCTGAAACAACCGTGAGAAAAAGCAAAATCAACTTTTCGGACGGAGAATCGCTTTATTATTCCACAAGCTCGGAGCCTTTTTCACCAATCCATGTGATATCCTTACCAATACCCTGAACAGTCTGACAGCCAAGAGGTGACAAGATCATAATAACTAAAGCAACCACCAAAAGGACTCTTCTAACCATATTCTCAGACTCCCTACTACCTTAGATAAAAACAAGCTCGACGACAGTATTTACAAATATCGGTGGAAAATCGCAGCTATTTTAATAGAATTATACATACTCATGGCAGTCTTGCATAATTTATAAGGACTCTGCAAGCCACAATATGACTATTGGAAAACAGTTTAATTTGTGAGAATTTGTGTTATAAGGATTAGTAAATGAAAGTAGGCAGTTTTAATGTTAATTCGCTACGTTCCCGGCTGTCGGTAGTTCTTGGCTGGCTTTCCCGACATCAGCCGGACGTGTTGTGCGTTCAGGAAACGAAGGTCCAAGACGTGGACTTTCCAAGCGATGCGTTTAAGGGAAGCGGATACAAGTACGTCTTCAAGGGTGAGAAAAAATATAACGGGGTAGCGATTTTCAGCAAAGATGAAATTAACAATGTTCAATTCGGCTTTGCAGATGAGCCGAAAGATGAGGCTCGGCTTATAAAGGCCGAAATCAAGGGTATTGTCATAGTCAATACTTATGTCCCACAAGGTTATATACCTGAATCCGATAAGTTCGAATATAAGCTTAAATGGTTTAAGCGACTCGGGCAATATTTTAAGAAAAACTTCAAGCCCAGTGACACCATTTTGTGGGTGGGTGACCTCAATATAGCACCTGAGCGTATAGATGTGTACGATCCGGATAGTTTATTGGGGCACGTTTGTTTTCATCCTGATGTGCATAAGGCACTGAAGAAGGTTATGGATTGGGGATTTGTGGATGTGTTCAGGATGCACTGCAAGGAGGCGAGCCAATATACATTCTGGGATTACAGAATGAATGCCTTCAGGCGGAATCTTGGGTGGCGATTAGACCATATTATGACTACAAAAGTGCTGGCAAACAAATCCACAGCCTGTTATATCGATAAAGAACCACGGTTTGTCGAAAAACCGAGCGACCATACACCTATTGTCGCCGAGTTTGACTGGTAAAACTATCCACAAGCGGTTATAATCCTTTCAAGAAGCATAAGAAAGGTAGGGCAGAATGAATAAAGTCTTGATTATCGTCGGCGAGGCGACGGAGACCGTAGATACGCTATATCCTTATTACCGAGTTCAGGAAGACGGTTTCGAGCCTGTTGTGGCGGGACCAGAGAAGCGCCGATACCATATGGTTCTTCACGAGATACCGCCGGACTGGGACGGTCAAGTTACCCGTGAGTTCGAGGGCTACACCATACAAGCGGATATCGCCTTTAAGAACGTTAATCCGGAGGATTATCTTGGTATCTTTTTCTCCGGAGGACGGGCACCTGAATACCTGCGCTACGATGAAGACCTTGTGCGTATCACGCGGCACTTCTTCGAGAACAACAAGCCTATCGCGTGTGTATGTCACGGTGTCGAGATTCCCGCGTATGCCGGCTGTGTCAAGGGGCGCAAGATGGCGACGGTTCCAAAGTGCAAGTTCGACCTTGAAGTCTGCGGGGGTACGTTTGTCAATGAGTCGTGCGTTGTGGACGGGAACCTTGTGAGCGGACGGACATATCACGACCATGGGCAATACGTCGGAATCTGGATACAAATGCTTAAGGAGGCCCGGGATAAGTCATAACGGCAGAGTAGTCCTGATAACGGGTGCAATTGAAGATGAACAACAAGTACAAAGACATCCCGCGACGTAGTTTTTTAAAGACGACGGCTGCGAGTATTGTCATACCTTATATTCTTCCATCATCGGTTGTCATCAGCAGTGATCGGCCGGTCCCGAGCAAACAGCTGACGTTGGGGCTTATCGGTCTGGGCAGCATGGGGATGCGGCATTTGAAGGGATTCCTGCAGGAAGAGGACTGCCGGATTGTTGGTGTCTGTGATGTAGATGGGCGCAGACGAACAGCAGCTGTTGGGGAGATAAACAAACATTACAATAACAGCGACTGCGTCGAGTACAGTGACTATCGTGAACTGGTCGCGCGCAATGACGTCGACACAGTCTGTATTTCGGTTCCCGACCACTGGCACGCCATCATCGCACTCGAAGGTATTCTGGCGGGTAAGGATATTTACGGTGAAAAACCGCTCACTCTTACAATCTCCGAAGGTCAAACCTTAGTCGAAGCAGTCAATCGGTACAAATGCGTATGGCAGACTGGAAGCTGGCAGCGGTCGACCTCACATTTTCGGTTCGGGTGTGAACTTGTTCGTAACGAACGAATTGGGAAGCTGCAAAAAGTGGAAGTTGGAATCGGACCGGGCTTCAAGGGGCCGGGAGGACCGACTGTATATGGCATCGGTCCTCAGCCGGTACAGCAAGTGCCGAAAGATTTGGATTACGAGATGTGGCTGGGACCAGCTCCGTGGGCACCTTACACCGAAAAACGCTGTCACTGGAACTTTCGCTGGATTCTGGATTACTCAGGCGGTCAGGTGACCGACTGGGGGGCGCACCATATCGACATCGCACACTGGGGGATGGGCTGCGATGAGACGGGGCCTGCTGAGGTAAGCGGTACGGGTAAATTTCCAGATGACGGCTTGTGGGACGCAGCGGCGGATTATGATTTTGAATGTAAATACGCCGGCGGTCTTGTAATGCGCGTGGCAAGCAATAACCATCTTCGACAAGGTGTGAGGTTTATTGGCGAGAAAGGGTGGGTGCATATCACGCGGGGCGGTCTGGATGCAAATCCAAAGAAGCTGCTTAAGGAAAAAATCGGCTCCGGTGAAATACACTTAGCCAGGCCGAGCAGCGACCATCGTCAAGGACACCGGAGGGATTTTCTTGACTGTGTCAAGACACGCGCACAAACCATCACGCCTGTCGAGATTGGGCATCGCTCAGCCATCCCTGCACATCTCGGAAATATCGCTATGCTGGTCGGGCGAAAGATCCGCTGGGACTCGAAAGTGGAAATGATAATCGATGATCCTGTCGCGGCCAGAATGCTGAGTCGGCCCATGCGCACACCCTGGCATCTATAAACACGTGAATGGTTAGAAGGAATATACTCCCCTGTTTTTGTTAAATTCCTATGGTAAACCATCCGGGGAACCAAGATTCGGACCCAAACTAATTGATCCAGAGTTGCTCCCACCTCAATCCCAAGTGCCTTAAAAAAAACAGGGGCCTATAGTGAACTGGTCGCTATAAGCCCCGTCCTGATGCAAATTCACAGCTAACTATTAGCCTTCCGGCAATAGCGGTTATTGCTGCGGGTAAAGGCCCTCATTGAGCCATCCACTTGCCAGTACAGCAAAGTCCCGGAAGTCAACCTTACAATCGAACGGTTCGGCAATATCGCCCGCCGGTCCAAGCGCAGGGGTGCATCTGGGCTGATAAAGAATCATATCGTCAAAGTACACAACACCAGAACCACCAGGTTGAGGATTGTTCCTATCACCGAAGCCGATATAAATCTTCCTGACATCAGTCAGGTCAACATCTGAGAACTCTTCAAGGTCTATATTCCACTGTTGCCAATCTTCCAACCGCAGGTTTAGATCTAACAGGCTACCACCATATATCACCTTCTCGCATTTTACCAAGCTATTGCTGTCACTATCTTCCAGAACCACATACATCTGCTCATCAATATTGTCTGCATTACCGTAGATGTATAGTGTCAGTACTTTAATGTCCTCCAAGGTCCAGTTTCCGGGTATTCCAAGTCCCCAAATGGTCGCTTCGATCTCCGAATAATAGGGCGCACTATAGGCAAACGGAGTGTAACCGGGAACATACAGCGTAACATTACCATCATTGTCGTAAGAAAACTGCAACGCCTGCGAACCCTCATGAACAGGACCCGGAGGATTATCAGGAGGAACATCAGGCCCAGTTGTGCGAGGATCAATCTCAGTCGAAACGGTTATATTCGAACCAGAATTGCCTGTCAATGTTCCGGTATAACCGTCTCTCCACACAACATAGGCATCAGCCCTGTTCGCGTAGGACTCCATATCATCCACAACAAAATAATCTATAGATGAGACGCTGTCAAAGGGGGTATGGTAGCCAGACGGTTGCGGATCTCTCCACATCCCCAAGATACCGCTGACACCGGCGGCAAAGACACCATCATGAATACCCGCCCTCTCCCAGGGATCATTGGCGTCGGTGTCGATAAGTGTCGGAGTAATCGCTAACAATGGGCCATCCTTATACTCATAGATACTACCCGTGATGTATACCGGGTCTGACCCGATCACCTCCAGCTGAACATAGCGGCTCTTGTCATGGTCAGTGCCGGGGACCGGAACTTCCGGCTGGTAGGTCCCCATAATGTCGGTCAAGTTGTTGACTACCTTCATGACTTCAATTCTCACGTCGGTCGGACCATCCTCATAGTGTATGAGCATTACGTAGCAACTGGCAATCAGTCCGGGGTAACCCGGATTCGGATTTCGCGGGTGTGAGCCATCAGAGTCATAAACCCAATCCGTCCTGGCCGCCAGACCGTGGTAATTCCGGGAGGCATCACCCATGACATTGAACACCGCCCCAACACGGACATCGGTGAAGACCTCGTCACTACCAAATCCTGCGCCGAATTGCGAACCACCAACGGCGGCCGGGCTGGTCTCATCCAAACTTATGTAGTCGTTGTCACCGGTGCCATCCTTAATCGTCGCGCTGAACGTGCCGGTCAGGTCCGGATAGCAATGGAACGTCCATTTTTGGTCAAACACATTACCGTCGAAGGTCTCCTCCCAATTGGCCTGTGCCGTGCCAATTACTGCCACAATCAATGCCACTATTGCACAAATTGTTCTTAATTTTCTCATTTTTCCGGACATGATATTCCTCCTTCAAAAGGTCTCAAATTTTAACCCAACATTTGCTATTTACACTGCTTTGAAATACTCCGGCGGACTTGAAACTGAGGCCTTTGTTGAAAAAGCATTGCGGGAGCAATTCATGTCTCCCTTTACAGCATCTCCCACATCCGCACACATGTGTACTTTAGGAGCAATATAGCAATCTCTTTCTTACTTATGTCAAAGAACAAAACTGTTTCACATCACCTAAACACGAAGCCGGACTAATTGTCTATAAGTTCTTTTGCAAAAGATGTGCCAGGAAAGAAAAAACTACCTGAAGAAATTATAACTTCTTATAAAGTCTTGGTTTATATGCAAAGGATTGATTTAGCCCAATGAAGGCCCATGATTGAAATCGCCCGATATACCGTGGACAACTTGAAATGTCGTGGGGATTATCTGACTATACTCAACACGAAATCGCCCATTCTACAAACATAAGCCCCTCCTGGAGCCCTGCCTACGANNCATACACACACTTATTTTGGACTCGACGCTTGCTTTACTTATCTTCATAAGTCTCGCTTACTTTTATATTTGCCGCATCTGGGGAACAAGGATTCGAACCTTGACTAACTGATCCAGAGTCAGTCGTGCTACCGTTACACTATTCCCCAATATTTTTCAATGCAGGGGATTATACATTCCTCTGTGGCTTCTGTCCATTAGAATTCCAAAAAGTACATGGTTTTCGGTCCGTAAAGCAAACCAAATAAACAATAACCTATAGGATCGGAAATGACGCATAAACAAGATAGATC
>JABAHS010149797.1_pt2 | contig 25430 bp, 22 predicted proteins | sample 7062111 | NCBI WGS metagenome assembly JABAHS01 (sample SAMN14534600, study PRJNA622989) | marine sediment metagenome | biome: marine biome [ENVO:00000428]; feature: marine pelagic biome [ENVO:01000023]; material: deep marine sediment [ENVO:00002113]; isolation source: pool of 4 deep marine... | reverse complement strand
GATCTCCGCAGCCGGCGGGCCTTCGAGATCAAGCTGCGCAGCGGTGGCGTGGTGCCGGTCGGAGGCCTGAAGCGGCGTGTCGCCTGGGGGCACGTCGCGCTGGTCGGGGATGCGGCGGGCATGGTGTTTCCGAGCAATGGCGGCGGCACTGCGCAGGCGATGCTGGGCGGGTGGATGCTCGGCCGGATCATCCGGGAGGGCGCGCCACTGACCGAGTATCAGCGCCGGGTGGATCAGATCATGCGTCCCGCCCTCGACAAGTCGCTTCGCACACGACGGCTGATAGACCTCGCACGACGTCGCGACAGTGTCTTTCTCGGGCTCATGTGGCTGCTCGACCGGCGTGGGTGGGAGAGCTTCATCGTAGGCTGAATGGACGCCGGGGCTAAACGGGTGGCACAAACGGAGAACTTTTCAAACCCATCCGGACTCCGATCGGGGAAGAGGATTGCGGGCTAGGGGCAGCGTCGTGTTGGCGTGCTCGCTTGGTGCGTGCACCGTCGACAAATCCCGTACCGGTCGGATGCACAGTACGTGTGGCTGTGCAGTGTAGCATCCGGCGCTTCCTGCAGCCGGGAGCAGATTCGGTGTTGGGGCGTGCAGGAGCATCATTGGGTGAGGCAAACCCACTGCGCCGAGTTCGAGAGGCCCGAGAATCCTGTCGTGGGCCAGAGTTACCCTCTGGTTCCGGCGTCGGCACTTCGGCGCGCCCCGTGAGCGGCCGATGTTTGACGGGGGGCACACGCTACCCCTGTAAGACAGTGAGAAGCCTGCCCACAGGCCTTCGGCTTGAACGCTGAGGGCGGCGGCTGAACGGCACCGTGATCGTCGTGCGCGGCAAGTCGCTACCGGGTGACGGCTTTGTCGGCACCTCCACGGCCATCACCGAGCAGAAACGCGCGGAGGACGCTGCGCGAGCACGAGGAGCGCTACGGGCTCGGCTAGCGCGTCGCCGTTAAGGGGAACTACCACTGGAATACGGTTTTCCTTTGGGGTCCGGCTGGCCCTGGAATGAAGGTGATGTGCCTGGCTATTGTGCTTTGTCCAACCGATGGAATCGGTCCTCATGAGACCATCTTTTGCTTTGTCAGCGTGCTCGGTCCCCACCACCAAACGATGAAGATTACCAAGAGCGTCATCAGGCCGCTCTTGTAGAGGGCTACTGCCGCCGAGGCGGGCAGGAGTTCACCCGTGAAGTTGATCATGAAGTGAAAGAGGACAGCTGCGAGCACGCTCCGCCGGGTGTGGTTGTACATCCAGGTATAGACGACCAAGATCAAGACAATGTCGTACATGAACCCGCTTGGGTCGGGCGTGGCGCTGAATTCGCCGTAGAACCCTTGCATGAAGAAGAGCGGGATGTGCCAGACCCCCCAGGCCGCTCCCAAGACGATGCTGGCGGTCAGCGCGCTCCATCGCGCCTGCAGCCGGTCGAGGGCGTAACCACACCATCCTATCTCCTCCGGCAGCGGACCGAGGAGGAAGACAAATACGGCGAAGAGGAAATGGCATAGCAAAATCGGCGCTTGAATCTGTAGTGACTACAGGTTCTATAGTGATAGCACAGTCGGGTCAGTGGATAGAAGTGCGGAATGCGCCGACCCGGCGAAAGAGTTCCGCGGGTCGACGAATTGGAGTTTCAAAAGATCGCCGGTAACGCAGGGGACGGAATCAGCCGGCAGCGGCTTGCCGCCGCTGGCAGGCTGCTTGGCGCCATCGCCGCCTCCTCCTGCTGCATTCTGCCTCTGGCGCTCTTCAGCGTCGGGGCCACCGGGGCGTGGCTCGGCCACCTGCAAGACCGGTCACCGCGTGCTTGTGAACGGCCATGAGCTACACGCCATGTGTGCCGTCGACGCCCTCGGCACGGGCGCAATGTACGGCCACGATTTCACCATCGGCTCTGTGTGCAGGACATGCCGCGCCCCCATTGCCGTCACCACCTCCAGGCAAGGAACTGCGCTCGACGGCGCCACGGGCTCACGGTTTCGGACCTGGCGGAGACGATGTTTCCGTATCTGACCACGGTGGAGGGCCTCAAGCTCACGGCACAGAGCTTTACCAAGGACGTGAGCAAAAGTTCTTGGTAGTCTTCCTCACTATCTTTCCTGCCGAGCTGAGAGATAAGACGCAGCTCGCGACCGCCCTCTCCGCCATCGATGGGCAGCGCCGCCCCCTAGCGGTGTTCGTGGCCGCAGCAGGGCCGTTGATGGCATCTATGGCCATCGCCGTGGTCTTGGGCGCCGCCCGGAGTGCTACTTGACGATGGTTTCGCTCAAACTGCTTGCAGGGATCGGTTTCATCGCGATCGGGACGCGGACCATCTGGCGTTACTTTGCTCGAGCGTGATGCGCGCAACGAACGAAGTGCGCCGCGAAATGCGAATTGGCCAGCGAGCGTCACGACGACGCGTATCACGCATGGCTGGGAACTCCGCGAGTATGATGTTGCCGCGATAGTAGCCTGCACGGCTTCGATAATCGGTGAAGTGGGACAGCCAGGCAAGGGGCGGTGCGCAGTGGGCTGTTCCAGCTCGCCAGGAGCAGGGACGATATCTGGACAAGGTCGAAACTCTCGATGGCTGGAGCGGCCGACGGTTCGTGGCCGGAAAGTGGACCTGTTCTTGACCTGGATCAAGAAGACGAGACAGCTCGCGTCGTAGAGGTAGCAGTGTGGTCAGCTTCGCGTGTCCTCGACGCGTCCCTGACGCAAGACGGAACCCGGTATTGATGATATGCAGGCACTGAGACTGCATCGTCGCTCCAGTATCGTCTTGATGCTCGGCCTGCTCATCGCAGTAACGGTGCCGCCCGCGAGCGCGCCGGCGCTCGCCGTGCAGGCGACGACAAGCCCCGGGGTTGCCGATCGAGGCGAGTCGGGGCATATGCATATGATCGAGGCGCATTGCGACCACGGAGCATTGTGCGTCCTCATGTGCTGTCCCGGGCTACCCGAATATGCCCCGACCGTCTCCGTTACCTCGCCGCCCAGCGTCGGTACCGATGCTCTACCCGCATCGCTTTCGCTACCTGCCATCGATCTTCCACGGGTCCGAGGCCCTCCGCCACTTCTTGCCCAAGCCTGACGCCGCCAGGCCGCTGGCTCGCGCAGAACCCAGGCTGACCATCTGAGTGCCGGCGGCCGATAACGGCGTGCGCAGCGTCAAAGGTGTCGCGACGGGTCGTGTCTAGAGTTCGTCGCGACCGATTCTTTGCTTTTCCCTGCTGAACGAGCTTTTCTCATGAGCACACACGTCGAGGAGCCGATCATATTCGTTGTTGACGACGATGACGCGGTCCGCAGTGCAATCGGACTGCTGATAGAGTCCTACGGTTGGAGCGTGTGCACGTGCGCCTCAGCTGAAGAGTTTCTCTGCACCTATCGTGGTCAGCGGGGGTGTCTGATTCTGGACCTGAAGATGCCGAGCATGACTGGCCTGGAGCTGCAGCAGGACCTTGCCGAGCGCGGAATCACGATCCCTGTCATCATTGTGACCGCCTATCACGAACATCCGATGGCACGGCGCGCAAAGGAGGCAGGCGCGCTCGCGGTGCTGGCCAAACCGTGCAGGGAGCGCGAGCTGTTGCAGCATATCGCGCGAAGCTTATCGGCCTCGACTGAGTTAGTCGAGCGTGTTGGTTAGCCGATAATGTTGGGGCCTACTGCAGTCCGGTTTGCATCGTTGCGACTCACTGGATGTCGATGATGGCATCGATCATTTCCGGGAAAGTCGCCGAAGGTTAATGGTTGTCGTGCGCGCGGACGAGCGTCTGTGCGTGTCCACGTGATGAACGAAGCTCCGGAGTACCTTGCGAGTATGCGGCGAACTCTTGAACAGTCTCTTGCGCCCGATATCGGCTCCGACCCGGGAGATGGAGCTGCGGCTGGTCCGGCGGCCGTCGTAAACGCCCTCTCGAGAAGACTTGCGGCCGGTAAGCTCAAATGGATGGCGAGTCTCGTGCCGATCGTGTTCTTTGTGACCTGGGAGTATGTGTGGCATTTCAGAGCCCACGAGCGCATTGATGACCAACCAGCTCTGTTCATGCTCATCGTTGGCGGCATCGCTCTGATCGGCTCCCTGCTGGTGCTCGGTCAGCTTCATCTTCTCGATCGCGCCCAACGGTTGCTGCGGGAGCAGAACCACGAGCTGAGCAGGCGGACCGTGGCCCTCGAAGCGCTCTACGATCTGGGGACACGGCTGTCGGCGCTGCATGACGCGAACACGATCAAGGAGACGGCCGTTCAGCGGGCACGGCAGCTTCTCGCCGCGGACACCGCGGGACTGGCGCTCCTGCACGAAGCCAGCAAGACGGTGCACTGGGAGCTGTTGATCGGTACCCGGGCCGAGCGGCACGAGAGCCTCAGCACGCAGCTCGGACAGTGTATCGGGGGCGAAGTGATCCAGTCGGGAGAGCCGTTGATCCTGGAGAACGTGGATCCGGCAGCCGCCGAGCTACCAGGGGCGCGCCACTTGCTGGCGGTGGAGGCGCTGCGTGCCGCCCTTGTCGTTCCGGTGCGTGTCGGCGGTAAGCCGGTCGGCGCCATGCTGGTGGGGCACCGGGCGCCGTATTCGTTCCAGCTCAATGATCTGAAGCTGCTGCTCAGTCTCGCGAACCAGGTCGCGACCGCGATTAACAACGCCCGACTGTACGAGCGGCTGGCTGCGTACTCCGTGATCGAGGAGCGAGAGCGACTTGCGCGCGAGATGCACGACGGTCTGGCGCAGCTTCTCGGTCATGTGACCGCACGGGTTAATGCGGCCCTGTCGGTGCTTCGCCGGGGAAAGCCCGAAGAGGCGGCCGAGCACCTCGAGCAACTGCGTGAGGTGGCCCAGGACGGCTATCTCGAAGTGCGGCAATGCATTCTCGGGCTACGCACCAGGCCGGCGGTGGAACAGGGCTTTGTGCAGACCCTGGGCGCTTACGTCAAGCGCTTCGGGGAGCAGGAGCGCATCCGCGTGCATTTCCAAGGTCCGGCAAAGGAGCAGCAAATTACGGGCGGCGCGCCGGCCCTCGAGGTGCAAGCCATCCGCATCGTGCAGGAAGCGCTCAGCAACGTGCGCAAACATGCACGTGCCCACGAAGCCTGGGTCATTGTCGACGAGCAGGAAGAGGGCATCGGGATCACGGTCCGAGACGACGGAAACGGCTTCGACCTCGAGCGCGTGGTCGAGCAACACAACCATTTCGGGCTGGTCACGATGCGCGAGCGGGCGGAGTCGGTCGGCGGCACGTTTCGGGTCGAGACCCAGCCGGGGGACGGAACCTCGGTCAGCGTGTGGCTGCCCGTCAAGGCGGCGGCGTAGACGCCATGAGTATCCGCATTCTGCTTGTCGATGACCACCCGGTGTTCCGCGAAGGGCTGGCCGCGCTTCTGGGGACTCGGGACGAGTTCGAAGTCGTCGGCGAGGCAGGCGACGGCGAGGAGGCCCTGCAGGTCGCGCGTGAGCGCTCGCCCGATCTGATGCTGATGGATATCCGTATGCCCCGCATGGGTGGCCTGGAGGCGACCCGTCAGATCAAGGCGGCGCTTCCCTCCGTGCGCATCGTCATCCTCACCGTCTCCGAAGACGACGAGGACCTGTTCGCGGCCGTCCGCGCGGGGGCGCAGGGCTACATTCTCAAGAACCTGGGCTCCCCGGACGTGCTCGAGCTGGTCGCGAAGGCCGCAGCGGGCGAGGCCGCCTTCACACCTACGATGGCGTCGCGCGCCCTGGAGCTCTGGGGACGCGGGGGCGGCAGGGACATCGAACGCCTCTCGACCCGCGAGCGGGAGGTTCTGGAAGAGCTGGTCAAAGGGGCGAGCAACGCAGTCATCGCCGAGACCCTCGGGTTGAGCGAGTCGACCGTGCGCTTTCATCTGCGAAACATCCTCTCCAAGCTCCACGCCCACAGCCGCACCGAGGCCGCGGTGCGCGCGGTGCGCCGGGGCCTCGTCCCGCCGTCCGGGCAGCAGAACCACTGAGCTGCTCGGGCTCCTGTCCGATCCGCCAGCTCCTCGCACCGTCCATGAAGACAGCCCAGGGGCCAACCGTCTGGACGTTCCCCCGAGCTTTCCGGTCTTCTAATTTGCAACCGTGGACCTGGGCCCGCGAAGCAGGCCATTTTCGAGTGCGAGGTGAGCCGCATGCGACATCCCACCGTACGTCCGGCGTTCGTCTTCGGGCTCGCCCTGGCCGTTCTGTTGCTCATTCCCTTATGGGTGGGCATCGGGGTGTTCGCCAGCCCACCGAACGGTGCAGGGCACGGGGGCGGAGGCCACCACGGCGGCGGCATGAGCGCGCAGGCCCGGCAGGCATTCATGCAATCGGTACAAGCCTTCACAGCCACCGGCACCCGCGAGGACGGATGCGTCGTGCCCAGTGCCGCCGGCGGGGAACACGAGGCCGAAACCGAGAAAGGGCATTCCTCCACGGCAAGGCACGAGCCCCGGGGCGGCGCACATGCCGCCGACCAAGGGCACGCAGACCGAGACGCGTCAGAGGCCGACGCCGTGCCGGTCGTCTACCTGCAGGCCTTCCAGTTCGGCTTCCTGCCGCGCAAAGTCTGCCTGGAGGCCGGCGAGACTTACGAGCTCCGGATGATGGCCACCGACGTCACTCACGGCGCGTCCATACAGCTCGGCGCGGGCAGCAAGATGGTCCGCCTGCCGCCAGGCGTACCGGTGTCGGAGCGTGTGACCTTCACGCAGCCCGGCGAGTATCTCCTCTACTGCAGCTACTACTGTGGCTTCGGGCACCAGTACATGGATGGTCGCATCGTAGTGGAGCCTGCGCGACACGCGGCCTCCGGCGGCGGCGCGGTTGACCACGAGCGGAGCAGTCATGACGGCCACGGCTAGCGACAAGTTACGGCAGAGCCTCGCAGCGCTGCCGTATGCGGACAAGGCCCTTCTGGGCACGCTCTTTGCGCTTGGCGTCGGGGCGCTGGCCTTTGGCGTGTTGGCGGCGCTCGTCCTCGGGCTCGATGAGGCGGGGTGGGTCCAGCTGCCACCGCATCGCGCTTTTCAGTTGCTGACCCTGCACGCAACCACGGTGTTCTACTACTGGCTCTACTTCGTGCAGATCGGGGTGATGCTGGCGCTGCTTCTGGTTTACACCGAGGGCGCGCGCCTCACGCCACCTCTGCGCTCCGCCGCGTGGCTCGCGGTCGCGCTCATGTGCGCTGGATGGGCCTTCAACGTCGTCGCCCCGGCTCAGGGTGCAGCCGTCACCTACTCCGCACCCGTCGAGCTCGCGCGCGAATTTGCGAACGCCAGCACCTTTTACGCGGGCTACGTGCTGCTCGGCCTTGGGCTCCTGGTGGCCGGTGTGGTCGGGGTCGTGGTCGCCGTGGACGGCAAACGCCGCAGCGAGGCTGCGGAATGGTCGGCCATTGGCTACGCCGCCTTCCTCTGGCACGCGCTGCTGACGGTCGCCGCCATCATTGCCCTCATGGCCAACGTGCCGGCGCTGCAGGTGTCGCTCGGGGAAGAGCCCTTCCTGAGCCCGTTCAACTATACGATGAGCTGGTCGGTGTACTTCCACAACATGCACTATCTGCCGCTGCTCTCGACGGTGCTCGTGTGGTACGCCCTCAGCGAGGCGACGACCGGCATGAAGTCCATTCTGGGCGAGCGCTTCTCCAAGGTGGTGTTCTCCCTTTACCTGGTCCTGGTTCCACCCACGTCGCTCTACCACATGTTCCTGGAGCCCGGGGTGTCGGCGGACGTGAAGCTGCTCGGCTCGCTGCTTGCGCTCTTGATCAGCGTGCCCACCATTGCGGTGTTCCTGATCATCGTGACCTCGCTCCAAGCTTGCGCGAACGGCCAGGGCAGTCGAGGTCTCTTCGGCTGGATTCGCCACCTGCCCTGGCGCAACCCGGCATTCGCTGCCATCGGGATGGCGACCGTTGCGGCGCTGGCCGGCGGGGTGCTCTCGAATGTCCTGATCCAGGAAAAATTCGCGTCGCTGGTGAGCGACACCTTCATGGTCCCCGGGTATTTCCATTTTCTCACCGTGGGAACGGTCACGCTCACGTTCCTCGGGGCGCTGGTGTACATGATCCCTGCGTTGCGCGGACACCGCCTCGCCTGGCCCTCGGTCGCGTCCGCCCTGCCGTACGCGCTGACCGTCGGCGTCTACGTGTTCGGCATCGCTGGTGTGGCCGCCGGCTATATGGGCGCGCCGCGCCGGGTGATGGCCTTCGACTACGCGGGGGCCGCCCCCGAGGCCTGGACGACGCTCATGAACGCGGTCGGCGTCGGGGCGCTGGTGATGGCCGTGACGCTCCTGGGGTACGTCGCCATCCTGGCCGTCACGGCAGTTCGTGACGTCAGTGCGGGGCAGAAACTCGAGGAACTGCCCGCCGTGACCTTCACCGTCGGTGATGCAGCGGGTCAGCGGGCGTGGTTCGGCGTGCTCTCGGTTGCGCTCTTCGTGGGCGGGATGTACGTGGCGACGATGGCGGCCTTTTGGGTGATGCAAAGCCTTCCTATGCGCTGATTCGGGCATCGACACGATCAGGAGGTGTAATGATGAGTTGGGATAGCAAAGCGGTAGCGTTCATTGCCATTGTCTGGATGGCGCTGGGTCTCCTATACGATACCGTGATCGGAATGGTCACCGGGGCGCGGGCGTGGTGGGCCGGCGGAGTGATTCTGTTGCTGCTGCTGGCCGGACTGCTCCTGGCGGAGCGCCGACGCGCAGCGGTACATCGCACGAGGCCGATCCCCGCAACCGCCGGCCGGCATCTGCCGGCCACGCAGCCGGCCGACTGACTGCGGGCCCGAACTTCGAGCTGGCGGTCGGCGCCCCGGATCTCCTTTCCGCCACCTTTGGGGCGCAGAGCGCGCTGGTGAGAAATGCGGGCTAGGGCTTCGCGCAAGCCCGGTGATTGCACTCGCTGCCGCAGCGAGGGCAGCGGAGGCCGTTTTGTCCGGCTTCGTTCCCCCGTAAGTACTGCGTTTGCCTGGCGGGGCAGATTGGGTGCTCCCGCTCCTCCGACTGTCATCGTGCCAGACAGTCCCCACTGGCGGCGGGCCGGTGGCCATCCCTGTACGGGGTTGGTTGGAATAAGGTGATTCTGACGATCTCACCGACCCCGCGCGGGTGCCCGAGTACGAGTCTACCAGACTGTGTCGTGGTAGCTGGTGACCGGCGCACGGCTCGCCGCCCAAGTGCGTTCCTCAGGCGCGGGCGACGTCGGCGGCGTGTAGCAGGCCGCTGCGCGAGCGGTGCAGCCCGTAGAGGACGCACGCCGCGACCGGCGCCGCGACGACGGCCGCGATCCGGACGTTGGGGTGGAACAACGTGGTCAGAGCCAGGGCGGCGAGGGCGAGGCGCAGCGTGCGGTCGAGCCAAGGCCGCGCGGCGTAGTTGCCCTGGAGCGCGAGGATGACGCCGCAGGCGCCGACCAGGATCAGGGCGAACGCGGGTAGCTGCGCCGCCCCGGGCTCGAGCACCAGGTCCGGACGAACGAAGATAGCCGCCATCATGAGCAGTAGCGGCAGGCACATGCCGATGGCGTAGAGCATGGTGCGCGTGAACGAGGCCTCGGCGATGCGCGAGGTGACCGCCGCAGTGACCGAGGTGGGCGGGCTGAGCTCGCCGAACACGGCCACCAGGAAGGCGAAGAAGTGCACCACCCAGGGGTCGACCCCCGCGCGGATCATGAACGGCGCGATGACCACCGCGGTGACGATGTAGGTCGGCGTCACCGGCAGCCCCATGCCCACCAGGTAGCCGAAGGCGAAGGCCACCAGCACCATGGCCACGAGGTGGAACTCGGCCAGGGTCATGAGGAGCACGCCGACCTTGTCGGGCACGCCGGTGATGGTGAACGCGGCGGTGAGGATGCCGAGCGTGGAGAGCAGGATGGTGAGCTCCGAGGTCGTCAGCGCGAAGACCTCGACCACGCGCGCGAAGGGGGTCACCAGCGCCCGCGCCGCCGTGCGCCGCGCCCAGAGCATGCGGGCGAGGAAGACGAGCGCGAGGAACAGGAGCAGCCAGGCGAACACGCGCTGGGCGGCGACCATCGCCGGCCAGCGCAGGTAGCCCATGAGGACGATGAGCCCGATGACGGCGGCGGCGTAGGCGAGGATGTTGAGGCGATCGAGGAGATCCATCGGCGCGATCTCCACCCCGACCGTGCGCGTGCGGAAGCGCGAGGCGAGCAGGTAGACCGCGAGCGCGACGCCCAGGAAGTAGATAATGGCGGGGGCGAAGCCGCGGGCCACGACGTCGAAGTAGCTCACGCGCATGAACTCGGCCATGAGGAAGGCCGAGATGCCCATGATCGGCGGCATGAGCTGGCCGCCGAGCGAGGAGGCGGTCTCGACGGCGGCCGCGTACACCCGCGGGAAGCCGGCGCGGATGAACATGGGGATAGTGGCCGAGCCGGTAGTGGCGGCGTTGGCGGCGCCGCTTCCGCTGACCGCGGCCACCGCGAAGGAGCCGACCACCGCCGCCTGCGGGAGCAGGCGCGGCGAGCGCGCAGCCATGCGCGAGCTGCCCTTGAGGATCGAGTCGATGCAGCCGAAGGCGCGCAGCACTGAGAGCAGCAGGATGAAGGAGCCGATCAGGGTGAGCCCGAGCTGGGGCAGGCGTTCGAAGACGCCCGTGGTCATCTCCAGGCTGAGCGCGCTCACCACGCGATGCCAGGACAGCCCCGGGTGGTGGAACATCCCTGGCACCACGTAGCCGTAGACGGTGTAGAGGATCAGCGCGACGTTGACGATGAAGATGGGCACGTACTTGCGGCGCGTGTACTCGAGCACGAGCAGCGCCACCCCGCCGCCCGCGAGGTAGTCCCAGGGGTTCCAGAACCCGAGCCGCACCATGCGGATCGCGTCGAACTCGACGTAGAGATAGATCGCGGCGGCGGCGGCGACGGCGATGTAGACGCCGGCGACGAGCGACGCGCCGGGGCGCCCGAGCGCGGGGTAGAACTCCCCCCGGCGCAGATCGTTCAGCACCAGCACGACCAGCGCCGCGGGCACCATCTGCACGGCGAGCATGCTCGGGCCGCCGGCGCCGGTCATGTAGTAACGCAGGAGATACAGTAAAAAGAAGGCTGCGACGCCGAAGAAGAGCGCGAACACGATGCGATCGGCGGGCGCGGCCGAGCGCGGGGCGATCTCAGGCTGGGTGTCGAGAACCTCGGGCCGTTCCATCCGGATCGGGGCAGCGCCTTGCAAGCGCCATCATCGCGGACCGGAGTGCGCTCCCACAACTCGTCCTTCGCACGGGCTCGCGCGGCAGCGGACCCGCGCGCGCCCCGGCGTCGTCGGTTTCGGCACGCGTACTCAGGTCACATCGCCCGGGCGACGCGCGCGTCCCAGGCCTTGTTCCACACGCCACGCTCGCGCATGTACCGGGCGAGCCCGGGATGCACCGGGACGTCCTCGATGGCGCTCGCCACGCCGCGGCGCTGGATCTCGGGCATGTTCCGTGCGATCTGGGTGAACGCCGCGTCAGCCTTGGCGAGCTCCTCGGCGTTCTCTTCGATGGTCACCAGGATGCGGTACATATCCTCCTCGGAGATGTCCATGCCCAGGTGCAGGCCGTAGAAGAACGGCGCGTAGAGCATTTCGTCGACGTGCACGTCGGTCTCGAAGGCGTCGGGCGAGACCGAGACGAGCTCGAAGCCCGCCTCGCGCAGCATCGCCTGCTCCTCCTCGCTCGGGTTGAGGATGGCGATGTCGGCGACCAGCTCGGCCTCGGCCACCCAGGGCGAGACGTCGGACTCGCCGGCGGTGTAGGTGATGAACGCGTCGATGACCCCGGCCTTGAGCTGGGAGCCCACGATGCCGAGGTCGAGCTCGACGTACTGGTGCTCGACGCCGACCGCGGCGAGCACGCGCTCGAGCTGCGCGCGCGTGTCCCAGGGCCGCGGGCCGGTGAACACCGACCGCCCGCTCAGGTCGCGCCACTCGGTGATGGTATCGCGATCGGCGGCGCGAATGGCGGGCCCAACCTCCATGGTGAAGGCCCAGAAGGACTGCACCGGCTCGCGCTTCATGCGCCCGCGGAAGCCCTCGAAGCGGTGCTCGTCCGCGGCCAGCTCGGCGAAGGCGACGTCGGAGCCGTAGTAGCCGTCGATCTCCTCGAGGGCATAGCCGCGCACGGTCATGATTGCGCCCGGCATGGGCAGGACCGTGATGTTGAAGTCGTCGAGCTCGCGATTCAGGGTCGCCGCCAGATTGACCAGGGCGCGATGCCCCGAGGAGCCGACCGCCGAGGTGCCCCAGCGGATCTCGCGGGTCGTCTCGGCATCGGCAGGGTGAGCCGGCAGGATCAGGGCCAGCGCCGCCACAGCGGCGAGGGCGGCGGGCATTCTCGACGCGACTGGAGACGGGATCAGGAACGTGATCAGGCGTGCCAGCATGACTCCTCCCTCCTCTACCTGAATGGTGCCCGCCCGCCGCACCGCGGCGGCGGGCGGCGAGGCGTGCCCCAGGCCTGGCCGCCCCTTCGGATGTCTCACTATAACGCCTCGCCCATCCCCATGCCACGCCGCGCGGGAGCGGCGCCCTCAGTGGGAGCGGGGGCTCGCCGCGAACCGTGCGGTGGCGCAGACGCGGGGGTTCCGGTGAGCCCCATCCACTCGGTAATCTGCCAGGGGGTCGAGACCGCGGCGTCTAGTCTTTCAACAGTTTTCACCGTGCCCCTTCGTGCCGCAGTCGAGATTCGGGTACGCAGGGGCAAAGAGGTCGAACATGGGCAAGTTTGTCGAGGTCGCGAAGGCGTCCGAAGTCCCGAGCGGTGAGACGAAGTGCGTCGAGATCGAGGGCTGTGAGATAGCGCTATTCAATCTGGACGGGGAGTTCTACGCCATCGGTAACACCTGCACCCATGAGGGCGGACCCCTTTGCGACGGCGAGCTCGAGGGCGACGAAGTGGAGTGTCCGTGGCACGGAGCTCGCTTCGAGGTCAAGACGGGTCGGGTAACCCTGGACCCGGCCGAGGACGACGTCCCCACCTACAACGTACGCCGCGACGGCGACTCGGTCTTGGTCGAGCTGTGAGCGCGTCTTTCAGATGCCTACGCTGGCAGGTGCCTACGCTGGCGAGAACGTTAGCCCGAGATGTGTCAGGGCCGCGGGGATCGCCCGCGATCCAGATGCGCGAGACGTCCTCGGTGCTGCGGTACCGACGCTCGACGCTGAAGCCCACGTACTCGAGCAGGTTGGCCACGTAGTCGCCGGCGCGCTTGCGCTCGTCCTCGGTGCGGATGCGCACGGGCGAGCCGTCGTGCACCCAGCGCCCGCCCTCGAGGCGCGCGCCGAGCACCCGCATTTCGCGCTCGATCGCGCGCGCCGCCGCTCGCGGCCGCGGCGAGTGCGGCGGCGGCGAGCAGGAACGGGATCTTGCGCATTGTCTACGACGCCAGCGCGAGGATCATGCGGTGCAGCCCCTCGGTGACCCGCGCCAGGGACGCGTAGTCCACCTTGTCGGGCGTGTCGCGGCGCGAATGGTAATACGGATAACGATACGGTGCGGTGTCGGTCACCATGATGGCATCGTAGCCGTGGCGCCAGAAAGAGCCGTGATCGCTCCAGTCCACGCCGGGCACGAAGGCGGGCAGCGCCGCGCGCTCCAGGGGGAACTCCGAGTGCGCTCGGAAGGCGACGGCGGCGCGCCGCAGCAGCGCGTGCGATCCCAGATTCGAGACGAAGCCGATGAAGTTGGCTCGCTCCGGATAGAACAGGCCCACGAGCGGAGGATAGCGCTGGGTGCCGGGCTCGTCGCGGTAGTAGCCGATGGTCTCGAGCACCACGACCCCGTGCAGGCGATCGCCGCGCTCGCGCACTCCCCGCGCGTAGATGCGGCTGCCCATCTGACGCGTCTTGAAGAACGGGGGCTCCTCGTTGACAAAGGCGACGAAGCGCACCGAGCACGCAGGCGCCGGGCCCGCCGCCAGCAGGCGCGACAGCTCGAGCAGCGCGGCGACGCCGCTGGCGTTGTCGTTGGCGCCCGGGCTCCCGCGCACGGAGTCGTAGTGCGCGCCGATCAGGAGGACCGCCTCGGAATCCTCGGCGCCGGGCAGCGTCGCCTCCAGGTTGGCCGCCTCGCGTCCGCGCGCGGTGTACGGGTGCGCCGCCACGGCGTAGCCCTGCGCTTGCCACTGGCTGCGGATGTAGGCGGCGGCGCGCTCGAGCGAGCCCGGCACGAACAGATTGCGCTCGCCGATGTCCCCGGCCAGCGCCTGCACGTGCGCGCGCAGCCGCGTGGCGAGATCGCCGGCGCCCGGCGCGGCGGCCGGCGCTGGGGCAGAGTCCTCCGGCATCGCGGGCGTGGCTCCACGGCTCGAGGGCAGCGCGGCCAACAGCGTGCCGGCCAGCCCCAGGCCGATCAACGCCCCGCGCGGTCCGGCGACGCATCTTCGTGGAATCGGCGCCATCGGTGAAGGTCTCTGCGGTTCGGATAGGTACGCCGCCGTGCTCCGCTTCGTCCGGACTCACCTTTCCGTCAGTCTATCGAGCGCCGCTATCCCGTGGGTCGCTCTCGCCGATGCGCTTCAGCAACTCTTCGGCACTTCTCGCTTCGGCTGTTCCGGGATATGTATGCAGGAGCTGTTGCAGCGCTTCGGAAGCAACGCGCCTGTAGCGGGCTGAGCGTTCCGCATCTTGGACGTTCTTGGAGAGGCGATAGTAGTCTGCTGCACGAAAGAAGCGTACGTTCCTGACCCTGGGATCCTCCGGAAAATCCTGCAAGAATTGCTCCTCTTCGGCCACCGCTTCTAGGAGATCCGCCTCCTCGCTTCGTAGCATGTCCGGCGTGTCGAGGCGCAGGCTTCGGTAGAACTTGTCTGAGATGAGCCGATAGCGAATGTCGGCGGCTCGTGCACCCTCCGGCGCGCGTCGGAGATACTCGTAGAACGCGCCATGATCGTAGACGTAACGCTCGATGCCCTTATCGAGCGTTACTCCGATTCCGTATGCCTGGAGCCTGTGCGCCACGAGCGTAGGAAAGAGCGCGCTCGCCCCGTGCGCGACAAGGTCTTGGTTGAGAAGCTCGACCAGGCCGCGCACCGCTTCGCCAAGCCGGTAGAGAGCATCGAGGCGCACCTCGTCGGTGGAATCATTTCGAGACTGCGTTCGATAGCGGACGATATCCCGCAGCCTATTCTGCACGACATCGGCCTCGAGCACGACGTGCGCGAAAGCGCTCGGGGCAAAGGCGAAGCCGCACAGGTACGAGATCAGGCAAGCGATGGCGGTGGCCCGGCGGCATCGGACTCGCTTGGAGCGCGTCCTCGGGGTCCTCTCCATGGTATTGAACGGCAGAATTCTTCGTGGCTCGCTCATCCCCATAAGGTCCGCTCGAAGAACCACCACGCGCCGACTGACAAGATCCCGATTGACGCGAACTTCGCAACCGGAACGTGCAGTTCGCTTCGTCGAAGCAGCCACAGCAACGGCAACACCGCCGCTACGATGAGGACCTGCCCAAGCTCGACACCCACGTTGAAGAAGAGAAGCGACGAGAGGAGGCCGGGTCGGGGCAGATCCATTTCACGCAGCACGCCGGCGAAACCGAAGCCGTGGACGAACCCAAAGAAAAAGCTCACGAGCCAGCGCCGGTGGAAACTCTTCGCCAGCAGGTTTTCTAGAGCTACATACGCGACGCTCAGAGCGATTCCTGCTTCCACCAGCCGGGCCGGCAGCGTCACCACGTCGAGGACTGCCAGCGCCAAAGTCACGCTGTGGGCGACGGTGAAGGATGTCACGATCTTGACGATGTTCAGCAGCCCGCCTCCCATCAGGAGAAGCGCGAGCAGGAAAGCGAGATGATCGGAGCCGACGAAGATATGGTGAGCCCCGAGGCGAAGAAACTGAAAAGCATACCCCCAGAACGACTGGGCTTCGCTCTCGTAGTACACACCCGCACGGAAGACAAATTGTTCCGGAGGACCTCCCTCTTGAGCGATCTTCGCGATGATGCGGTGCTCTGCTCCCAGCTCCGTCAGCGGCTCGCACCGGATTCGGAGGGCCTCCGTGAACGGGCGCTCGCTCCGGAAGATAAGTACCGTCTCGAAGGTTGCCTTTCCGTCGTTCGATCGGCCTACAGCGAAGGGGCCGACCTCTGGAGAGAGGACCTTCTCGCCAACCCACACCTTGACCTTGTCGCGAAGGTAGTCCTGGATCTCGACGGCTCTCGCCTGTAGCTCTCGCGTCTCGACCCGCGCATCCAGGTTGCGGTCCAGGGAAAGCAGCAGATCGAGCTCTAGGAGATTGACGCTGAGGGCCAAGCGCACTTCCCTCTGCGTGAGCCTTACATCCGCGAATCCGACTTTCGCCGGATGCGCGAGCACGGAGGGCGCAGTGCACAGGAGTATCACGAGCCCAAGGCACACTGCGTGGAGCCCGCGTCCAAGCGCCCGGAACCAACCACATTGACACCTGGATTTCACCGATCACGTCGCGCAAGCAAGTGGTATCCCGAAGCGCGCTGGGGCGGGGAGACGGCGGAGTGCATAGGAATCGGTGTCACCATCACTTCCCCAGCAGGGACGAGTTCCTCCCAGTCGGTCAGCGCTTCGCTCAGGGCTTTCGCGCGTGCTGGCGGGTAGTCTTCGCGGCAAACGAGGAGGCGGAGTTCTCCCATCACTTCGACCCGCTCGAGAGCCGGAGCCTGCGGTCCCACCCGGGCCCGAAAGTAGATGGGACCATGTCGAATCAGCAGGCGCGGAATGGCGTCTCCCTGAGGAAGCAGCCGGACCTGCCCGGCGGTCAGCAAGTCCCCGGGCGAGTGAGCAGGTTCGCGCAGCGGTGATTCGAAGCAGATCGCAGCGCTCGAACCGGAGGCCAGCGCTCGGGCGGCATCATCCGGCTGCAATGATTGCCATTGGATTTCGCTCGACGCGTCGAGGCCGAAGGCCTCCACAAGGTGGTATGCTTTGCTACGGACCCGGCCGCTGCTCTCCACCAACCCGACCTGCTTTCCTTGCAGATCCGCGACCGTGCGGGCCGCCGAACGCTCGGGCACGACCACGTAGAAATACTCCGGCGAGAGGAAGGCGAGCGCGCGCAGCGGCATGCGGAGCGCCGCATAGGGGCTCGCTCCGCGCAGCGCTCGGTATGCGTCCTCGGCGCGCAGCAGTGCGAGGTCGAGCTGGTGGGTCTTCAACAAGCTCAACACGGTGCGGGGATTTTGCGCGCGGGCCGCCTCCGGACGGAGATCAGGGACGCGGTCGGCGAGGTAGCGTGCGAGACGCTCTCCTAAGGGGAACGACCGGGGATCCTCACGGTCGGCCGCGATGACGGTGTGCCGTGCGCGATACCGGTACCAGCGCGGATAGGGCGTGTGCGCCAGGAGCAAAGGGGCGCTCGCCCCAAGCGCGCCCAGGAGGAGGAGCCGTCGCCGCATCGAGCTGCCGTGTGACTATCAGGCGCAAGAGCCCCCCGGCGGACGACCGCCCCCGGGAGATCGATCTGTCCAGATCAGGGTGCCCCGGCTTCGAAGACCTCCAGCGGCAAAATGGCGGAGACCGCGAAGTTGGGCACGTCGACGACCTGTCCGATCCGCAAATCCACGGCGACGCTCGACAGAATGTATGCTTGCTCCGGTGTCAGGCCCCGTTCAGTCACCAGATGGTCGATCATCTTCTGAAGCGCGTCGCGCGCCGCCAGGGTCAGGTCTTCCGAGAGATTCTCGAGCGGTGCGATCTCGGCAAGGTCGTCGTGGGTCTCGTTCTGCACGGGAATCTCGCCAGCCTCTTTCAGCGGGTAGCCCACGGTCGCGTAAAATTTCGTCGGCGCGAGCTGCTTGAGCTGCGACCCTCCCTCGAAGTTCGGGCGATCGTTGAGCAAGGCTGCCTGACCCTTTCGCAGCGCCACCTTCACGGTAACCACCGCGTTCATCTCGATGGCGGTTCCGGAGACTTCGCCGTCCCCCTGGGCGTAGTGAACGTCGCCGATGGACAGCAGGCAACCTGGAACGAAGCAGGGAAATAGCAGTTTCGTTCCTCGGACCATCTGTTTAATGTCCATGTTGCCGCCGTTCTCGCGCGGCGGAATTGTGCGAAGGCACCTGTCCTCAGCCGGCGCTCCTGGCCCGCACAGAGCGTCCGGAGCTGCGTCGGTCGGCTCCGGCAGAAGCACAAATCCGCCCGCCGCCGCCAATGCGGCTTCTCTGTCGAGAACGGTCGCGAGCAACGCGGGGCCCGGTGCGACGCCGATGGTGCCCGGAAACGGATGAGAAGGGATGCGAATGCCGGGCATGTCCGCTGAGGTGGCGTGACGCTGCCTCAATGACCAGCGGGCGACCGCCGGCTCGGTGAAGACGTCGCGCAGAAACCCGAAGCCGGGGACGATCACCGTGTAGCCGAAGTCGTCCGGCTCGATGTGCTGGATGGTGACCTCCAACACGTCACCCGGCTCGGCACCGTCTACGAACAACGGGCCGGTCAGCGGGTGCACCACGTTCAGGTTGGCTGCCGCCACGTCGGCCGGAATCGAGCCGAAGTTGAACTGGTTGTCGAAGGCGTCGCGGGTCTCGAAGACGACCGTGTCGCCCGGGTTCGCGAACGCGACTGGCTGAATGCCCGGATGAAAGCGGTTGTGGCAGTTGGGGTCCGCCACACACGGCACCGGCACGCCGTCGTTATCCAGAATGATCGGGACGCGCACGACTCTCGCCTCGGCCATTCCGGCAAACGCCAAGGCGGCCAAAACCAAGAACAAGGCCGAGGCCGAGACACGGCCACACAAGATTTTCATGGTCCCCCTCCTGTGTGACGGACGGTCTCAGCCAGACGTTCTGAACCCTCGAGGCGCGCGGCCGGCAGCTGTTGGTTGTTCACCCTTCCGCTGGCCCGCCGGAGGATCCACCGTACGCTCGCGCCTGCTCTCGGTGCGCTTGGGTGTGAAGTCAGTACGCGCGGTGGCTCGGGAGGTCGAACGTGGCTGCCGACCGTCGCAGCTTCGTCTTCTGGACCCTCACATCAAGAGCCTAGGTCGCCGCACCGGTTTGGTCAAGAAAGGGCCCCCGGGGTGTTGGCTGCCACACGCCAGATGCCGTCCGAACTGCTCGTGGTTTTCGAAAAAAAGAACCGGCCGGCACCGACCACTCTCTTGCGCCAGAAGGGATTGTTCAGACTGGCGTAAGAGACCCGCTTACCGCTCGATGGCGAATGAATGAACAGGCTATCGCCGGTGTCCAGCCCGAGATCACGAGATCAGATTCAGCGTTAGGGTTGTGGGCAGAGCCGCAAACTCAGTTGGTGTCCGATCGCCCAGCGCTCCGTGCGGGCGCTCGTGGTGATGAGAGGTTCCAATCGGGTCCGAGCGTTCCCGGCCGGATTGGAGGAGGAGTGTCCCTACACGTCCAAAGCGGCCGCTTATTTTTCGCATATGAAAAACGGCTTGTAGCCGATAGTGTCAGCTCGTAGCCGGACGACGAAGAGCCGTACGTTTGATAGGTTCTCAGGCCGGATTTCCCTGCTGTTCAGAACAGGTAAATCTGGAGGTAAGAGGTATAAGTGGCTAAATGTGCGCAGCTTCCCGTCAACGGGGTTTGGAGTCCGGCTCCTGACGGAGCTGGCCGTACCAATATTTCAGCTCGCTTGCCCTGATTCCAAATTCCTCCGCAACCTTTTCAAATATGCGATCGTCCGCGTCTGAATCCCGGTGTTGCGTCCCGTTTGCCCGCTTCAGCGCATCCACGGACCACAGCGCGATCGCGAGCTTGTCACCCGTCTCCTCATCGTCGCCGCACAGGCAACGGGCCGTCGTCAAAACAGCCCCCTTCAATCGGCTTAGGATACTTTCCGGAGGCGCTTTCACATCGGTCCCTCCAGCCTTGAGTGGAGCTACCGCGCACGCCTCGAGCAACGGAGCGGTTCGCCAAAGACCATGAAAACCACCTAGGCGGACACTGTTTGGATGCCGGGGAACGCCCGCGGGTTACAGCGAGACGTGTCAGACGCCGGTCCTCGCCTTCGCCGGGAACCCACCAGAGCGCTGAAAGCCAAACACTACGCGCTGCCGTCAGCGCAGACGCAGACGGCGCCGGCTGGAGCCAGTTCCGCCACCGCCCGGCCCGCAACCACCACGACCGCCCCCTGCCAGAAAAAAATTCCCCGGCCGGTCATGTGCAGTGCAAGCTGCGTAGGCAAGGCGTTGGACCACCGGAACCCTCGGCCGGCGCCCCTCATGTCAGGAGGAGGAACTCGATGCCCGGGCAATATACGCAAGCAGTACCCCCCGAGCGTCGCCAAGGCGGGACAGGGGCCGCGAGGCTACCGCGGTTCTGCGTTGCGATCGTGCTCGTGATGCTCGCCACTGCGCCGCTCGCATCGCCGGCTTTCGTGTCAAGCGCCCTCGAGCCGGACATCACGGCTCATCTCCGGCGACTGCTGGGCGAGCGCGCGCAAATGGGATTTGTCCGGACCGGCCTCCCTCAGCAGCACGCCGTCTTGGAAATCCGTGAGGTGAGACGACTGTATGAGAGGCGCGGCTTCGCTCCCTTGTGGATAAGAGAGGGCAACCTCACGGGCAAGGGCAGGGCCGTAGTCGCCCTCTTGAGGGAGGCACCCGCAGAGGGACTGATGCCATCGGAGTACGACCTGTCGCATATCGAGGCCCGCCTCGAAGCTACGAGACCGGAGACGCTCGCTGAGCTCGAGTTGCTGCTAAGCACAGCCTCCGTGCGCTACGCGAAGCACCTCGGCAACGGGCGCCTGCGCGATACCTTGCACCCGGCCCATCACGCTTATCACCGGCCGTTGGACATCGCTGCGCTCCTCCAGAGTGCGGGCCGGGTGAACGACGCGGCTGAGGTTTTTCGCGCACAAGCCCCGCGACACCGCGTCTACTCCGGTCTCCGTCAGGCCCTTGCGCAATATCGCCGGATCGCCGCCGACGGCGGATGGCCCGCGTTGCCCGCCGGTCCCGATCTGCGCCCCGGCGATCGGGGTCCCCGTATCGCTCTTCTGCGAGAGCGGTTGCGGGCCAGCGGCGACCTGGGCGTCGCGAGCGACGACTCGGCGCTCTTCGACAGCACGCTCGAAGCAGCGGTGAGTCGCTTTCAGGAACGCTACGGCCTTGAGTCCGACGGCGTCGTCGGGCCCAAAACGCGCGCAGCCCTCAACGTGCCCGTCGGAGAGCGTATCCGGCAGCTGGCTCTGAACCTGGAGCGCGCCCGCTGGTTGCCCTATGACCTGGGTGAGCGATATGTCCTGGTGAATATCGCCGGGTTCTGGGCCGAGGTGATCGAGAAAGGCCACTCCGAGCTGCGAATGAAGGTCATCGTCGGCAAGGCCTATCAGCAGACACCTGCATTCAGTGACGAGATCACTTACCTCGAGCTCAATCCCTATTGGAACGTGCCGAGAAGTATAGCCGTCAGCGAGATCCTTCCGGCGATCATCGAGGACCCGGAGTACCTTTCACGCAACAATATGGAGGTGATCGGCGGCTGGGAAGCTGAAGCCTCGGTCGTCGACCCGCAAACCATAGATTGGGAGTCGGTCAGACACGGCCGATTTCCTTACCGGTTTCGACAAAAGCCCGGATCCGGGAACGCGCTGGGGCGCGTGAAGTTCATGTTCCCTAATGACTTCTCGGTCTACATGCACGACACACCCGCCCGGCATCTGTTCCAGCGTGACGTCCGCACGTTCAGCCACGGGTGCATTCGGGTATCACAACCCCTTGCCTTCGCGCGTTACCTGTTGGGCCAGCGAGGGTGGTCGCAATCCCGAATTCAGCAGGTGATTGATGAGGGCACACGCACGGTCGTGCCCTTGCGCCAGAAGCTGCCCGTGCACGTCACCTATCTCACCGCCTGGGAGGACGGTCGAGTGCACTTTCGAGCGGACGTGTACGGCCGGGATGCGCGCCTGGCCGGCGCGCTGTTCGATGCCACGCATTCCCTTCGATACGCCGCAACCGACGATCCGTTGGGACGGTCGGGCGGTGACGGTGGGTGATTTGAGTGAGATGTCCCACATCCGGATGTGTCGGGACGGACATCGCCCCGAAGCGCAAGGGCCTCTGAGACCGAAGCGACCGTCCATCAGTCGCGGCCAACCCAGTCCAACCGATCGGCCCCATCCGCGCCCCCGCAGTACTTTCTCAGCACATCCACTTGGTCTGTCGCTTGTCGGCCTACGATCCGAGGCGAACCTCACGGCGGCCAACGGTTCCGAAAGAGGAGCCACGCGAGGTCTGTGATGAACCGTCTGGCGCCTTCAGGGTCGCAGCGCAGCGCGCCGCATCGGCGAGAGGCCTACGACCGAGCAATCGAGCTGCTGGCCCGCTGCGCCACCCCGTACGGTTTCGTCGCCTCGACCACAGAGCAGGACAACTATCATCGAATCTGGGCGCGCGATGGGATGATCGTCGGACTCGCTGCTCTGCAGTGCGGGGAACCCGAGTTGCTCGGCGCTTTTCGCCGCACCCTCGAGTATCTCGCCGAGCACCGTAGTCGCCACGGTCAGATTCCCAGCAACGTGGATCCGGACATCGGGCGCGTGAGCTATGGGGGCACGGTAGGGCGGGTTGACTCCAGCCTTTGGTTCGTCATCGGCTGTGTGGAGTACTGGCGGGTGACGGGTGACGATGCCTTTCTGGAGTGCATGCACAGCGCTCTCGAGGGCGTGCGCTTCGTGCTCGGTGCATGGGAGTTCAACGAGCGCGGACTTCTCTACGTGCCCAAGAGCGGCGACTGGGCGGACGAGTACATCCAGAGCGGCTATGTGCTCTACGACCAGCTCCTCTACCTCCAGGCGCAGCGCGCGCTCGCCGAGGCCCTGACGCATCTCAACGGCGTGCCTCCAGCCGAGCTTTGCCATCGCGTGGCGCACCTCGAGCGCACGATCCAGGCCAACTACTGGCTTTGTGATGACGAGCAACCGCCGTGCGACGCCTACCACGATGTGCTCTACCGCAAGGGCCGCCGTGCGATGACGCATGTCCGGGGCTGCTACTGGATGCCGTTCTTTGACGCGCATGGCTACGGCTACCGCTTCGACGCATTCGCCAATGTCCTGGCGTCGTTGCTAGGCGTAGCGAACGCGGTGCAGCGCAGGCGGGTTGACGCTTACATCCGGGGGCGGCTCGCCAATCCGACGGGCTTGTTGCCTGCCTTCCACCCAGTCATCACCCCACTCGATGCGGACTGGGAAGATCTGCTGGTAAGCTTCTGCTACACGTTCAAGAACCAACCCCACGAGTATCACAACGGCGGACTCTGGCCGATGATCACCGGGTTTTATGCGGCCGATCTCGCGGCGCGCAGCGAGACAGACGGTGCGGAGTATTATCTCGACGCCATCAACCGCGCCAACGCACTCGCCATGGATGGCCAGCCCTGGTCGTTTCCGGAATACGTGCACGGCCGCACCTACCGCGCGAGCGGTACCCGCCACCAGGCTTGGAGCGCGGCGGCCACCGTGATGGCCACGTGCGCGCTCGAGGGCTGCAATGTCTTCGAGCAGCGCGGAATGCGATGTGATTTCACTTATCGCCGGGGCGCTCCCGCCCCAGCCGACGTCACCACCCTTCCCCGCGGGGTGAAACACGCGAAGGTATCGGCCGTTGTGGTGGGTAACCGATCATTGCGTCGTGGAGCCTCGGGCTCTTGAGCGTGGGGAACGCCATAACCTGGTGGCCTGGAGATGTAACGCGGTGCGCGAGACCGCGACGGTGCGACGGAGTGGGAACAGCGCCTCTCTTGAGCCGGCTCCGCCTCGGGACCCGCAGCGTGCAACCATACCTTCGACGTGACCTCCCGCGATCGGTCGGCATCAGAGAGGCAAGAATCTGGCTGCCTGTCCGGTCTTTAAGGTGGGCGAGGGACAACGTCCTTCATACGGAGCGGCGACAAACGGGCAGGACGAGGCGACCGGGCGGACACCACCCAGGATCGCGGGAGGTTGGGGAATGGACCGAAGATGGAGCACGCGCAAGGCTATCGTTGTCGACGTCTCAATCCGCCGCGGCGACGCGACGGCGCGCTTTGGCCGATGCCGAAACGTCGGCCTCGAAGGGATGTTCGTGGAGACCGATGATCAGCTGTTTTCCCGAGGTATGGGGCTAGAGCTCGAATTCGAGCTGGACGATGGCAGCATCGTCGAGCGCCACCGCCTGCCCGTCGTTGCCGTGCGTGTTTCACAGCACGGAGTCGGGGCGATGTTCCTCGCCTTCCACGCGACGCTGTTCCGCTCGCTGGAGCGACTGCTCTACGAGCGCCCGTCGATCGACGTCGAATTCGCACCGCCCGCCAATGGCGCCCCTCTTTTCGTAGAAGGCGGCCAGCCGATAGCGGCTGGGTGACCAAAGCGAGCGGGAGGGGTGAATTTGAATCGCCGGACCCGCACACCAAGGCGACCCGAATGTCGGAAAAGTCCGTCCTCGGCCTTTCTCGAGCGCTATCGGGAAAGCAAAGCACGGCCTGCTTTCAGAGGGTTACGTACGCCTTCACCGTCATTGGCGGCGCGTCCGACGTGCGTCCGGGCGCCCACGCGCTCGCCGGAAAATACTACGGCGCGAAAGCTTCTGCCACGGCGGGCGTCGGCGCAGGCGCGGCCGTGTTGGCGGGAGGAGGCGAGAAGAACATCACCCTCAGCCGCTCGCCGTGCAGACGAGCACCGGCTTGGGTGTGGCTGGGGGAGTGGGCTACCTCTCCCTCGAGCCCGGCGGGGAACAGTAACCGTCGGGGCAGCCCGCAATCGCTGCGGCACCCGGCGCTTCGCCGCTCGGGCCGGGAAACCACAATGAAACGGTGATGACCGAGATGGCCGGCGTGGCGCGCGAGACCGGGACCGTCGCCCGGGAGGAAGACGAGCTGCTCGCCGGGCTGCGCGCCGGAGATCAGAGGAGCTACGAGCGCCTCGTCAGAGCCTACGGCGGGCGCATGCTCGCCGCCGCCCGGCGCCTGGTGCGCAACGAGGACGACGCCCGTGATTGCGTCCAGGACGCCTTCCTTCAGGCCTTCCGCAACATCGCAGGGTTCGAGGGGCGCGCCTCCCTCGGGACCTGGCTGCACCGCATCGTCGTCAACGCCGCGCTCGCCAAAATCCGCGCCCGCGAGCGTCGCCCCGAAGAGTCGCTCGAGGCGCTGCTGCCGCGCTTCGACCCCGACGGGTCGCGTCTCGACCCCGAGCCCGAGCCGGCTCAGCCGCTCGAGGCGCTGCTCGAGAGCGCCGAGGCCCGCCGCTTCGTGCGCCGTTGCATCGAGCAGCTGCCCGAGGGCTACCGTAACCTTCTCATCGTGCGCGACATCGAAGGCTATGACACCGAGGAGACGGCCGAGCTGCTCGGGATGACACCGGGGGCGGTCAAGACCCGCTTGCATCGTGCCCGCGCAGCGCTGAAGACCTTGCTGGAGCCCATTATGCAGGAACGAGACGCGTGAGTTCGGGAATCTTTGTGTTGAGAAAGGTACGTGCGCTATTCATGCGGACCATGCCCATGATGCTCACGTGTCGCGAGCTCGAGAACTTCGT
>JABAHS010006586.1_pt3 | contig 25581 bp, 27 predicted proteins | sample 7062111 | NCBI WGS metagenome assembly JABAHS01 (sample SAMN14534600, study PRJNA622989) | marine sediment metagenome | biome: marine biome [ENVO:00000428]; feature: marine pelagic biome [ENVO:01000023]; material: deep marine sediment [ENVO:00002113]; isolation source: pool of 4 deep marine... | reverse complement strand
CTGGCGGTAAACGTGCCGACGGTCGTGCCGGTTCTCGAGCAGCTATTCGGCTTCCAGATCATGCCGGGCGACGTCTATTACGTCACTGCCATCCCGTCGATACTGGAAGCGGAGGATGTGACCATCATCGCCATTACCGCGTTCGTCCTGACTTCACTGGCGACGCTTTACCCGGCGCGGCGTGCGGCGCTGGTCGATCCTGCCGTCGCCTTGAGGTACGAGTGACGTGGGTATGTCCTACGAATACTGGATCGGCCGTCGCTACGTGCGTTCCCGCAGCAGCAACGGCTTCATTTCCCTCATATCGGCGATCTCGATGCTGGGGATCGCGATCGCTGTCGCGGTTTTGATCGTCGTGTTGTCCGTCGTCAATGGCTTTGAACGCGAGTTGCGCGATCGGCTGCTTGCGATGTCCGCGCATGCAAGCATCGAGCATCCGGACGGTCGCCTTGAAGACTGGCGCGCCTGGGTAGCGCTGGCGGAAGCGCGGGCAGATGTCGCCGCAGCAGCGCCATTTGTCCACGGGCAGGGCTTGCTCCTGACCAATCGTGAACTCAGCGGTGTCGAACTGCGCGGTATCGATCCCCGACAGGAAGACGCAGTTTCCGGGGTTGGTGGCACCCTGGTCGACGGTGAGCTGTCGTCGCTGGAGGGCGGTGCGTACCGTATCGTGCTCGGCAATGAACTGGCCGCAGCGCTCGATGTGTCCACCGGCGACCGTGTGACGCTGACGCTTGCGGAGGGGATGATTACGCCGGCGGGTGTGGTACCGAGAACGCGGCGATTCACGGTCAGTGGAATCTATCGCGTGGGTATGTACGAGTTCGATCGCCGGCTTGCTTTCATCCACCTGCAGGATGCGCAGCGGCTGTTCCGCAAGGCGGACAACGTCAGCGGGATCCGGCTTGCGGTAACCGAGGTGTTCAATGCGCCGACCATCGTTCGGGAGACCGCCCTCGCAGGTGGCGGCGGTGTCCTGGTGAGCGACTGGACGCGACGCCACGTCAATTTCTTCCGCTCCATTCAGATCACGAAATCGATCCTGTTTGTCATCTTGCTGATGGTGATCGCGGTCGCCGCATTCAATATTGTGTCCACCCTCGTGATGGTCGTTAGAGACAAGCAGTCCGATATCGCCATCCTGAGGACGGCGGGCGCGACGCCAGGTGATATTCTGCGCATATTCATGACGCAGGGGACCGTGATCGGTATCGTGGGTACGGTTGCGGGCATGCTGCTCGGCGTCCTGCTTGCGCTCAACCTGGAAAACATCGTGCAGTTCATGGAAGGGGCATTCGGTATCAAATTTCTCGCCGCAGACGTGTACTTCATCAGCGATCTGCCGTCCGAGCTGCGTGCCGCGGACGTCGTCCGCATTGCGTCGATTGCCCTCGTGCTCGCTTTGCTGTCGACGCTTTATCCGGCCTGGCGAGGGGCAAAGACGATGCCGGCGGAGGCGTTGCGCTATGACTGAGACGCAGGCCGTCCTCGAGTGCCGCGAGGTGACCCGGCGCTTCCGCGAGGGTGATTCGACGCTCGAGGTGCTGAGTGGCGTCAATCTGCGCGTCGAGCCCGCGGAACGGCTGGCGATCGTCGGCGCTTCGGGGTCGGGCAAGACGACGCTGCTGCAGATCATGGGCGGCCTCGACGAGCCGACCTCCGGAGAGGTCTTCGTCGATGGCCAGGCAATAGCGCATACCGGCGAAGACGAAAAGGGCAGGCTGCGCAATCGTTGCATTGGCTTCGTCTACCAGTTTCATCACCTGCTGCCCGAGTTCACGGCCCAGGAGAACGTGGCGATGCCGCTGATGATCCGTCGCGAACCCCGGGCGAGCGCCCTCACGAGGGCCGCAGAATTGCTTGGCAGGGTGGGGCTGGCCGAGCGACTCGATCACAAGCCGGGCGAACTGTCCGGCGGCGAACGCCAGCGCGCCGCGGTCGCGCGGGCGCTGATCACCCGTCCGAAGCTCGTGCTGGCCGATGAGCCCACCGGCAACCTCGACGCCGGTAATGGCGGCCATGTCCTCAGGCTGATGCTCGAACTGAATCATGAGCTCGAGACGAGCCTCATTATCGTGACTCACGATCACTCGATCGCCGGACAGATGGACAGGGTGCTGGAGCTCGAAAACGGCGTGCTGAACGAGTCCGGCTAGCCGCTACCTCGACCTACGCCGGCGGCGGCGTGCGAGGTAATCCCAGATCGATGCCCGCCACAGCAGATCGAGCACGAGGTAGCCGATCAGCGCCAGCGTCGTGCCCAGCAGAAGGCAGCCCAGCAGCAATGGCTGCCAGATCGATGCCAGGCGCTGCCCCAGCCACGCAAAAGACATTTCGAATTCGAACGGGCTGGGTGGCATCCCGAGCAGTATCCGGCCGGTCTCGAAACCGGCGTAGTACATCGGGCCCATCGTGACCGGGTTACTGATCAGGGTCGTGATCGCCGCAACCGGCACGTTCACCCGCAGGAGCATGGCGAACACGATGCCTGCCAGCACGTGCCCGGGAAATGGCAGGTAGGCGATAAACAAACCGAGGGCGAAGGCCGGTACGACAGTGCGCCTGCGTATGGCCCACAGGTTCGGGTCATGTAGAAGGTGGTCGAACGGCGCGATCCACCATTGATCCCGCAGGTGTTCGCGTTTCAGTCGGAATTTTCGAAAAAAGCGTCTGGGCATGCGCTCTGCATTCGTGTTCGATGAATCCCCCGGTGACGACGCCGGCATCATATCGATACTTGCCGGTAAGCGGAACATGCCGAACATCGCACTTGCGCTGCTTGCCGGCGCCCTGGTCCTGCATGCGCTGCCCGGCCTGCCCGATTGGCAGCTGCTCAGCGGGCTCTTTTGTTTTGCATGGGTTTGCGCCGTGCGCCGTCCATTTCGCGGATTGGCCGCCTTTGCTGTCGGCTTTTCGTTCACCGGCCTGTTTGCCGGCCTGCAGCTGGACGATCGGCTCGATCCCGCGCTGGCGTCGAAGACCCTGGAAGTCACCGTCGTTGTCGCCAGCTTCCCGCGCGAGCAGGCCGGTATGCTCACGCTCGTGGCCAAGCCTGAAGCAGCCCCCGGCTTGCCGGCGCGGCTCAGGTTAACCTGGTTCGAGCCACGGGTAGTGCCGCGGCTCGGTGAGACGTGGCGCCTGACGCTTCGCCTGCGCCGTCCAGGCGGCCTGGTCAACCCCGGCGGTTTCGATACCGAGGCCTGGTTGTTTCGCAGCAAGATCGGCGCCACGGGCTACGTCGTGGAAGACGGCCGCAATTACCGTGTAGTCGGCGCAACCGAGAACGCCATCCCCCGGTTCAGGCGGCACGTCGTCGAGCGTATCGATCGGCTGCTCCCCCGGGGTGATGCCGCGGCGGTCCTGATGGCGATCGCGGTCGGCGCGCGACACCGGATTTCAAACGAGCAGTGGGACGCGTATGCGGCGACCGGCACCAGTCACCTGATGGCGATATCGGGGCTGCACATCGGGCTGGCCGCCGCCTCCGTCTACCTCGTCAGCTGGGGTATCCTCGCATTATTGCCGGGCGCACGTAACTGTCGTGACCCGGCGATGATCGTGGCCCTTGTGGCTGCGTCGGCCTATGCCGTGATGTCGGGGTTTGCCGTACCGGCGAGGCGCGCGCTGGTAATGCTGTCGACAGCGGTGTTGCTGCGCTGCCAGCGCCGGGAAGGGACGTCGTCGGGGTTGCTCGCGACGACCCTGATCGTCGTCCTTCTGACCGATCCGCTGTCCGTGCTGCTGCCAGGGTTTCAACTGTCTTTCGCTGCCGTTGCGATACTGTTTGCGGCGGCTCGCCAGTTCGTCCGAGTCGACTCCGTCGCCGCCGGTTCGCGTCCCGCCACGTCGATGCTGCGCCTCTGGCTCGTGCAGCTTGCGCTGCTGGCGGGCCTGCTGCCCATGACCGTCAGCCTGTTCGACCGGTTCTCGGCCATTGCGCCCGCGGTCAACCTGCTCGTTCTGCCGATTTTCAATTTCGCAACCGTGCCGCTCGCCATTCTCGGCATGCTGCTGGACGGGGCGCTGGCGCCGCTCGGTGACCCGCTGCTGGGTCTCGCCTGCGCGAGCGTCGAGGTCGTGCTTGTCCTAGTTCGCCTTGCACAGAACGCAGACTGGCTGACATACCGCATCGCGGCGCCCGTGCCCGCGGCGCTGGTCTTGCTGCCGGTCCTGTTCGTATTGCTTCCGCAGGGCTGGCCAGGACGACGCCTCGCCGGGCTCGCGGTCCTTTGTATCGTCCAGGCCGAAGCGGAGCGTGTTCCCCGCGCCTGTTTCGATTATCACGTGCTCGACGTAGGCCAGGGACTTGCTGTCGTCGTGCAGACCGCCGATCGCGCGCTGCTGTTCGATACAGGTCCGGCTTTTCGCAGCGGCGCCGACACTGCGGCGCGGGTCGTGCTGCCGTTCCTCGCGTATCGGGGCATCGATCGGCTCGACATCGTGGTCGTCAGTCACGCTGACCTGGACCATGCTGGCGGTATCGCCTCCCTGCTGGCCGGGACGGACGTCGGTCGGGTCATCTCCGGCGAGCCGCTTGCGGGAATGGCGCATGCACGCGCGCCCTGTGTCGACGGCGATGCCTGGCGATGGGATGAGGTCGATTTTCGGGTCCTGCATCCGCGAGCAAATACGCCCTGGCGCGGCAACAATGCGTCCTGCGTCCTCGAAATCGCGGCTGGCGACAAACGAATGCTGCTGACTGGCGATATCGAGTCCCCGGTCGAAATTCTCCTCGACTATCGCGACAAGCTGCGGCCGGTCTACGCGCTCACGGTTCCGCATCACGGCAGTCGCACGTCCTCTGCCGACGCGCTGGTGCAGGCGACCCGGCCGACGCTGGCGATCGTATCCGCGAGCCGCAGCAATCGCTGGGGATTTCCCAAGGAAGATATCGTCGAGCGCTGGCGACGATCGGGAGCAAGGATCTACAGTACGGCCACCTCGGGTGCGATCAGCCAGCGGCTATGTCCGACGGGGGAACCCGGCGCCGTTGCCGAGGCGCGGCAGGACCAGTCGCGGTACTGGCATGAACGCTGATCGAGCCGCTGCGGAAGCGGAATTTTGCTGCCGGTCGCTGTATATTCCTTTTTTCGCTTGAGGCAGCGTGTATGGTTGAAATCGTCCAAGCCGGCGGCTGGCTGATGGCGCCGATCATCCTCTGCGCGATCATCGCGATGGGTATCATCCTGGAGCGCTACTGGACGCTGGCCGAGAAGCGGGTCATCCCCGAAGACCTGACCAGCAAGGTCTGGGCCTGGGTCAAGCGGGACGCACTGGACCAGAGCCAGATCCAGACGCTTCACCAGGGATCGCCGCTCGGCCAGATCCTCGCTGCGGGGCTGATCAATCGCGATCGCGAACGCGCCGTCATGAAGGACAGCATCGAGGACACGGGCCGGCATGTCGTCCACGAACTCGAGCGCTATCTCGATACGCTGGGCACGATCGCCGCGATCTCGCCATTGCTCGGCCTCCTCGGCACCGTGATCGGCATGGTCAAAGTGTTTACCGCCATCACGACGCATGGCGTCGGCAACCCGACGGTACTGGCGGGCGGTATTGCGGAAGCGCTCATCACCACGGCCGCAGGGCTGACGGTTGCGATTCCCGCGCTGATCGGGTTCCGCTATTTCCGCAACCGCGTCGACGGTCTCGTCGTCGACATGGAAAAGGAAGCGATCAAACTCGTCGAGGCGCTGCATCGCCGCCAGGGCGAAAATGTCGTGACCTCGGTTGCCGTCGAAGGGCAGGCGGAGGCGGACGCCGAAGAAAAGTCCGGCAAGAGCCGTAAGGGCCGTAAGGGCGGTAAGGGCAAAAAGAAGAAATGAGGCTGAACCTTCGCGCCAAGACCGAGCCGGAAGTCAACCTGACGTCGTTGATCGATGTCGTCCTGTTGTTGCTCATCTTCTTCATGGTCTCTACCAGCTTCGTCAAGGAGTCGCAGATTTCGATCACGTTGCCCGAAGCCGAGAGCGAAGCGGTCGTGGACGCAGCGCCGGAGCAGCTCGAGATCATGATCACCGAGCAGGGCACCTACCTCGTCAACGGGCGCGAACTGGCCAATAATCGGCCGGAAACTATTCGCAATGCTCTGCAGCGGGTATCGACCGGAGACACGTCGCTGCCGTTGACCATCAGCGCGGATGCCAACGCCCGCCACCAGCACGTCATCACGGCGATGGACGTTGCCGGGCGGCTCGGCTTCACCCGTATCAGTATCGCGACCCTGAACGATCCCACCGACGAGTAGCCTTCTGATGTCCAATCGTATCGATCCACGGACAAAAGATGTCTATGGCCGGCTATGGCGATACGTCATCCCGCACAAGCTCGTCGGCCTGCTCGCCGTGATATCGATGGTGGCCACCGCGGCGACCGAGGCGACCCTGGTCGCATTGCTGAAACCACTGACCGACGAGGGCCTCGTCGCGCAGAGCCTGGCGGCGGTTGAGCTGGTGGCTATCGGCTTCGTTGCAGCGTTCGTGGCCAGGGGGCTTGCCGGTTTCGGCACGGAATACGCTCTCGGCTGGATCGGCAGGAGCGTCATCAGCGATCTTCGCCGGGACGTATTTCGCAAGTTCCTGACGTTGCCTACGCGTTTTATCGAGACCCATTCGACGGGCCCGATGATGTCGCGCATGACATACAACGTCGAGATGGTTGCGGAATCGGTGACGACCGTCGTAACCGTCCTGGTTCGGGATCTTTTGACGGTAATTGCGGCAATCGGGCTGATGATCTGGTTCAGTCCGCGATTATTCGTCTTCGTAATGATCCTTATGCCGATCATTGCCGTGCTTATCCAGGTGCTCGGCAGGGCTTTCCGTCGCTACAGCGGAAGAATCCAGGATTCTATCGGCGAAGTGACCCAGGTGACCGATGAGGTCCTGCGCGGCAATCGGGTCGTCAAGATTTTCGGGGGATACGAGTACGAGAGTGACAGGCTTGCGGACGTCGACGAATGGAACCGCAAGCAGAACCTCAAGCTTATCCGGGCGCGTTCCCTGGGTGTCGCCGTCACGCAGGTGATCTTCGGTTTCGGCGTGGCGATAGTCGTCTACGCGGCGGGCCTGGAGTCGAGCGACGGCAACCTGTCGACGGGTGGCTTTATTGCCTTTTTCAGCGCGATGATGTTGATGCTGCAGCCGTTGCGACGGATCACGAATATCAACGCCACGTTGCAACGTGGAATCGCTGCGGGCGACAGTCTCTTCCAGGTGATCGACGAGTCTGACGAGGTTGATTCGGGCGATTATCGGGCCGACTCGGTCGAGGGTACGGTCGAGTTTCGCAACGTCGGTTTCGCCTATGACGATAATCGTTCGTCGGTGCTGGCAGATGTGTCGTTCAAAGTAGATGCCGGCAAATCGGTTGCCATCGTCGGCCATTCCGGCAGCGGTAAGTCGACCCTCGTCAGTCTGCTGCCGCGGTTCTACGATGCGCTGAGCGGCGAAGTCCTGCTGGACGGAAGGAACGTCGGTGATTATGCGCTCGACAATCTCCGCGCCAATATCAGCCTGGTCAGCCAGGACATCGTATTGTTCAATGACACGATCGAAAACAACCTGGCCTATGGGCAGCTGCGGCAGAAGAGCCGCGCAGAAATCCTGCAGGCGGCGGAAGCCGCCCATGTCATGGATTTTGTCAGGGACCTCGACGAAGGCTTCGAAACCATGGTCGGCGATCGCGGCATCCTCCTGTCCGGCGGCCAGCGACAGCGGATTGCCATTGGCCGGGCTTTGCTGAAGAACGCGCCGGTGCTGATACTGGATGAGGCGACTTCGTCGCTGGATACGCAGTCCGAGCGCAGGATCCAGGAAGCGCTGGACAAGCTGATGGAGAATCGCACGACCCTGGTCATCGCGCATCGGCTGTCGACCGTCGAGAACGCCGACCGCATCATCGTGCTCGATGAGGGGCGGATTGTGGAATCCGGCAGCCACCGCGAGCTCATCGCAGCAGACGGCCTGTATGCCGCGCTCTACCGCATGCAGTTTTCCGACGAGCCGTCGGCCGGCTGATACTTGCGGTTCATCGTGGATACGCGTCGTCAAAGCTGGATCGAGCGAAGCTGGTACGAACGATCGGCCGTGTCCTGGCTGCTGCTGCCGTTGTCCGTGCTGTTCGCGCTGGCCGTGCGCCTGCGGCGCTGGTGTTATGCGACGGGGATTCGCCGGGTAAGGTCGGCCGGCGTGCCGGTCATTGTCGTCGGCAACATCTCGGTGGGCGGCACGGGCAAGACGCCGGTGACGATCTGGTTGGTCCGCATGCTGCAGCGCCAGGGACGGCAGCCGGGCATCATCAGCCGCGGATATCGCGGCAAGGTCGGGCCGCAGCCGATCGCTGCGACAGAAGACAGCGAAGCCGCGATCGTCGGCGACGAGGCGATCATGCTGGCGCGGCAATGCGAATGTCCCGTGGTCGTGCACCCTGACCGTGTGGCTGCCGCGAGAACCGCCGTCGAGATGGGCGCTGACATCCTCGTCTCCGATGATGGCTTGCAGCACTACCGTCTCGGACGCGATGTCGAGATTGCGGTCGTCGACGATGATTGCGGTTTTGGCAACGGGCGATTGTTGCCGGCCGGGCCGCTGCGTGAGCCAGTTTCCCGGCTCGGTGAAGTCGACGTCGTGCTGACGCACAGGCACGCACAGCCGGAGCCTGACGAAGCCGTATTACGGCGTGCTTCCGATCCGCGCGCATTCGATTTCTGGCTGAAATCGGCTGCGGTCGTCCGACTCGACAACAGCGAGGTCAGGCACCTCGATGATTTTGCCGGCCAGACCGTGCATGCTGTCGCTGGAATCGGTAATCCCGAACGGTTCTTTCGCATGCTCGAGTCGTATCGCATCAAGGTCTATCGGCACCCGATGCAGGATCATGCTGACATCGGCCCTGCCGATGTCAGCTTCGACGACGATCTCGATGTCCTGATGACCGAGAAGGACGCCGTAAAATGTCGCTGGCTGGATGCGCGAAATCGCTGGTATGTTCCGGTCGATGTCGATCTTGATGGTCACGCTGACGAACTGATGGGCCAGGTACTGGGCGGGCTAGACACTGTGAGAGTCGATTGAAAAAGCACGGTTTTGTTGTCGTTATTCCGGCGCGTTATGCAGCGGAGCGATTACCCGGCAAGCCTTTGCGAGACATTGCCGGCAAGCCCATGCTGCAGCACGTATTCGAGAGGGCGACGGAGAGCAACGCGACGGACGTCGTCATTGCGACGGACGATCAGCGCATCGCAGCTGCGGCTGAGCAGTTCGGCGCCCCGGTCTGCATGACGTCGGCAGCGCACAAATCCGGAACGGACAGGCTGGCCGAGGTCGCCCGGCAATTCGGCTGGGCAGATGACATGATCGTCGTCAACCTGCAGGGCGACGAGCCGTTGATGCCACCCAGCCTGATCGACCAGTGCGCATCGCTGCTCGACGATGCGCATGCGGATATCGCGACGCTCGCCTCGCCTATCGCCACGCAGGAGGATTTCGAGAATCCGAACGTCGTCAAAGTCGTGACCGACGATTCAGGATTTGCGCTGTATTTCAGTCGTGCGCCGATTCCGTACGTCCGCTCGGCAGACTCGTCGGCGGCGGCTCGGGAGGCGGCACTGCATCACCATGGCATCTATGCCTATCGCAATGAGATATTGCAGACATTCGTCTCCACCGCGCAGTCGCGACTCGAGGTGCTGGAACAACTAGAGCAGCTCCGCGCGCTGAGCAGCGGTATGCGCATCAAGGTCGGCGTGCCCGACGAGCGGCCAGGTCCCGGTGTCGATACCGAGGCGGACCTGGCATTGGTCGCCCGCTTACTGGGCTGAATCTCCGCCGGGGGCGACGAGCCAGTCGGCGGACGTCGCGAGCGGCGCGTCGAGCGCGACGAGGAATGCTTCCAGCCAGCGTAGTTCGCGGCGACTCAAGCCCAGCGGAAATTCTGCTTCATTGTGGCCGATCATCGCCTCGGGCGATTCGTTGTACTGCTCGAGGACCTCGGCCAGCGTTTCCTGCTGACCTTTGTGGCCATAGGGCCCGGTGCCGCCGAGATTACGCAGGGACGGCGTGCGCGTCGCGCCGACCAGTTCGATGCCTGTCCGGACGAAAGCCAGTTCCGGGCAATAGCGATCCGGATCGTCGCTGTATTCGCCCTGGCAATTGAACGGGTCGCTCCTGACCTTGCTGACGCCTTCGATGCGACCACGGTCCGGCAGGTCGCCGGGGAACGACAGCATCCCCGTGTTGTGGAATTCGTTATTCGTCAGCAGCGGACCGTTATGGCATTCGGTACACCGCGCCTCGTCGATGAACAGCTGCAAGCCGAGGATTTCCTCGTTATTGAGTAATTCCTTCGCCGCTGCCTGGTCGCCCGCCACGAGCGCGCGCACGTAGCGGTCGAATCGCGACGGTCCCGGCATGATTTTGCGCTCATAGGCGGCGATGACTTTGCCGATATTCGCGAATGCCTGGTTGACGACCTGCCGGTCCTCCGGCGCCATGCTCTGCCACGCGCTGCGCGCCGCATCGTCGCTGACCGGCGAAGCATGCGCGGGAAAGCGGACGCGATCGCTGAAGTCGGGCAGCGGGCCGAACAGCGCCTGGTAAGCCTGCCGATAGCTGGCGTCCTCGCTGAGGTATCGCACGTAGTGCATGCGATCGCCGCCGTGCTCGGCCGGGTCTTCGAGCGGTGACAGCGCTTGCGACCATTGGCTGTCGCGGCGACCGTCCCAGTAGAGCCACGGGCTGTAGGCGGTGCCGACGATGCTGCGCGTATTGCGCCCGGAAAGACCGATGCCGCGGCCTTTTGGCAGGCCGTCAGTGAACCTGCGTTCCGGCAGATGGCAGCTGGCGCAGGATACCCGGCCGTTTGCGCTCAGCCGCTCATCAAAGAAGAGTCGCTGGCCGAGTCGGGCTGCCTCGTCACTATCGGCAACGGCGTTCGACGGGTCCGGGGGCAGCGGGCGGAGGCGGTCGATCGACAGCCCGGCAAGGAATTCAATTTCGCTGTCCGTCCACGCTGCGGGTGAGCGGGGTCCGAATTGCCACCAGCCGGCGATAACGAGCACAAGGATGGCGGCGCCGACGCCGATACTGCGAGACCGGGGCGCGCTCATATCGTCAGGGTGATGACGACGGTATCGCGCCGGCCATCGACGTCGATGGTAACGGTGAGTTCCCAGGCGCCATTCATGTGAAAGCGGAATCCCTCGAAACGGTACCTGCCGTTGCCCAGTTCGGCGGTCATGCGAGGCACTGTCGGCAGCCCGTGATTGTGTTCAGGCATGCCGCCGCTCGCCGTCAGCAGCGCGCCGTTGACCGGGTCTCCTTGCGGTGACGTGACGTGAAACACCCAGGCGTGCATCGTATTGATGACGATCGGTTCCAATTCGCTCTCGAAACTGATGCGGTAATAGCCTGATCGAGTCAGCCAGCCGTCCTCGTCGGCGGCGGCAGGGACGCATAGCAAGGTGGCGGCCAGTATTGCGATGAAGGACTTACGCATGGCCCGACCCGTCGATAACGACGAGCCGCTGCTTGCGCCGCGCTCGCCGCCAGCGAGCGAACCAGCCGCCCATCCAGAGATAGTTTAGCTGCAGGATGATCGCGAACAGCACGAACCATGGCCACCAGCCAAAGCCGGCAAAGCCCACTGCAAACGGGAACACCGCTGTATAGATCTTGCCATTCTCGGGATTGCGAACCTTGACGATACCGACGAACTCGCCCTGCTCATCGAAGTTGTACATCACCGTAAATACGTCAGGCTGGATCGCCGCCGCATGGTGGATGACGGTCACTGCATCGATATCCGGAATCGACTCCACGTCCTCCAGCGCGGTGAAGACGCCGAGTCCGGTCGTGTTGCGGATGATCCGGAAATCGATTGGCACGCCGCCGAGTCCGCTGTGTTCGTATTCCATGACGAATACGGTCTCTCCGGTGTCCGGAATGTCTTCGCAATACTGCTCGTGGCCATTCGACTGCGGCAGGTAGATCTTGAAATGCGCCCGGTAATAACCGATGCGGATGATGCAGACATCGTCTTCCGGCGTCACGCTGCCGTGCGCCGGCGCGTCGGCGGGCATTCCGGTCATGCCGATCAGGAGCAGGCAGGCTGCGGTCAGGCGTTTCATGCGCTGTATTCTAGCGAAGCCGACTTCGCCGCTGTACCCGTTGACTTCGGCAGACAAATGCCGTTTTGCATACACAGCGAAACGCATACCGGGTTAGAATTTGCGACCCCGCCCGTCGGGCGATTTGCGGTAGCCAGAGAATGAGTGAGTCGAGTGTCAAAGTCAGCGTGCTGTTCGTGTGCATGGGCAATATTTGTCGTTCCCCGACGGCCGAGGGCGTATTCCGCAAGCTGGTCGATGACGCCGGGTTGAGCGATCTGGTGCATACCGATTCGGCCGGGACCCATGCTTATCACACCGGCAACCGTCCCGATCATCGGGCGAGCACCGCCGCCGAACGCCGCGGATATTCGCTGGCCGGGATGCAGGCGAGAAGGGTCAACGCGATGGACTTCGAAGCTTTTGATTTCATCATCGCCATGGACGAAGATAACCTGATGCACCTTCGCGATGAAGCCGACGCCGAGCATCATGAAAAAATCAGCCTGTTGCTGGAATTTTCCGGGGCGTCAGAGCTTCGCGAAGTGCCGGATCCATATTACGGGGGGCCGGCAGGCTTCGAGAAAGTGCTGGACCTTGTCGAGCACGCCTCGAGCGCGCTGCTGGACAAGGTTCGGGCGCGGCTCTAGTCCTTGTCTGCAGAATCTGCTGGCGGGCGATCCTCCGGTTCCCAGGGTAACAGGCGGCCGGCCGGTTTCCCGGCGGGCGACGATTCGGGCTTGTCCGCACTGGCGCCAGGCCCGTTCGCCTGTTTCTGACGATCGCCTCCATTACCGGCTTTGGCTTTTTTCGCCTGCGCCGGCGGCGCGTCCTCCGATTTGAGTTTCGGCAGCGATGGCTGCGTGTCCTCGAGGGCGGAATCCGGGATCTTTGCGGGTTTGTCGCTGCGCGCCGCCATGGTTGCCTTGTCCTTCGCGGGCGCCGCTTTCGGCGCTGGCTTGTCGGTCACGGCCTGTTTTGGCTGCTCGTCGACGGGCTTTGCTTCCGGGCCCCTGGCGTCGGTCGAGCCGGATTTCTCCTCCGCAACGTCCGTCTTCCTGGTCTCGGCCTCGCCTTGTCCCTTTTTGTCCTTGTCCGTCTTTTCGGACCGAGCCCTCTTCGCCGGCGCGTCCTTACGATCGGCTTTGCGTGAGTCACCCTTGTCTGATTTGGCAGAGGATCCGCTGTCTGCGGCAATTTCAGCCGCTTCCGGGCTTGCGTCAGCGCTGCGTTTGCCGCGCCGTCTGCCGCCGCGACTACGGCGTTTGCTGCTGCCCTGACGTCCTTCCTGGCGCTGATCGTCGCGCGCTTCCGATTTCTGTCGGCCGGACGACTTTTTGCTCTGCTCGCGCTTCTGGCCATCGCCGCCGGAAGTCTTCTTCGCGGTCCGCTTTTTGCTTGCCTTCTTGCGCTGCTGTCCTTTCGCGGACGGCTGGCGTTGTCCGTCACCGCGTTTCTGACTGCGTTGTCCGCCACGACGGCGGCCATCGGCTTTCTTTCCGCCTGCCTTGGCCTTGCGGCGCTTGCCCTGCTGCGGTTTCTCGTCCGAGCTGCTGAACAGAGCCGCCAGTCTTTCGAAAAAGCCGGGTCCCGACTTTTGCGGCTGTACTCGGGGCGGCGCCGGCGTCGTGGCAACGACCGTGGTAATGGCCGCGACTTCCGCCGGTTTCTTGTCCTGGATCGCCTGCGTGATTTCGGGTTCGTCTTCCGAATCCACGAGCGTGTAGCTGATGCCGGCATTCTCCGGCAGGTCGACCTGGTCATCGCGGACGCGGCGGACCTGGTAGTGCGGAGTTTCCAGAGCCGGGTTGGCGACCAGGATGACCTGCGTGTCATGCCGTGATTCGAGGCTCTGGACCCAGTCGCGTTTCTCGTTGAGCAGGTAGGTGGCGACCTCGACCGGCAGTTGCGCGATGACTTTCGCCGTGCGTTCCTTGCGCGCCTCTTCGCCGATGATGCGCAGGATGGCCAGCGCCAGCGATTCGACGCTGCGAATGTTGCCGATGCCCGAGCACCGCGGGCAGACGAGGTAACTCGACTCACCCAGCGACGGCCGCAGGCGCTGCCGTGACATTTCCAGCAGCCCGAACCGGGAGATCTTGCCGAGCTGGACCCTTGCCCGGTCCTGGCGGACGGCCTCTCGCAGGCGGTTCTCGACTTCCCGCTGATTCTTTTGCGGGCCCATGTCGATAAAGTCGATCACGACGAGACCACCGAGGTCGCGCAGGCGCAGCTGGCGGGCGATCTCGTCGGCCGCCTCGAGGTTCGTATTGAGCGCCGTCGCCTCGATGTCCCCGCCCTTGGTCGCGCGTGCCGAGTTGATGTCGATCGAGACCAGCGCCTCGGTATGGTCGATCACGAGGCTGCCGCCGGACGGCAGGCTCACCGAGTGTGCAAAAGCGGATTCGATCTGCGATTCGATCTGGTAACGCGTAAACAGCGGTACCGAGTCGCTGTAATGTTTGAGTTTCCTCAGGTTATGCGGCATCACCTGTTCTACGAATTCGCGAGCCTCTTTGAACGTCGGCTCGTCATCGACGAGGATCTCGCCGATGTCGTTGGTCAGGTAATCGCGCAAGGCCCGCACGACGGCATTGCTCTCGCGGTAAATGAGGAACGGCGAGGGGCGCTCCACGACGACTTTCTTGATCGCTTCCCAGACCGACAGCAGGTTGTCGAGATCCCAGGTCAGCTCCTCGCCGCTGCGATCAATGCCGGCCGTCCGCAGGATGACGCTCATGCCTTTGGGCACGTCGACCTCACGCAGAGACTTCCTTGCGAGGTCGCGTTCTTCGCCAACGATACGTCGCGAGACGCCGCCGGAGCGCGCCTTGTTGGGCTTGAGCACGATGAAGCGGCCGGCCAGGCTGACGTAAGTGGTCAGCGCCGCGCCCTTGTTGCCGCGTTCTTCCTTGTCGATCTGGACAACGATGTCCTGACCTTCTTTCAGAACCTGGCGAATATTCGGTTTGCTGCCGGGTTCGACGTCAGTGACAAAGTATTCGCTGGAGATTTCCTTCAGGGGCAGGAAGCCGTGGCGCTCGGCGCCGTAATCGACAAAGGCCGCCTCGAGGCTTGGCTCGATGCGCGTGATCTGGCCCTTGTAGATATTGGCTTTCTTACGTTCGCTGGCGGGTAATTCGATGTTGAGATCGTAAAGGCGCTGGCCGTCGACCATCGCCATCCGCAACTCCTCTTCCTGGGTTGCGTTGATAAGCATTCTTTTCATGTTGTCCTTCTTTGTAACGGGTCACGGACAACAGGCCGGTGCGGCTGATTGAGGTCGAGGTGGCTGCGCAGGGGATCGCAAACGGCCTTGCCGCGAGGAAATCGCGGCGGCTTGGTTTACCAAGATTGATCGGGCCCTGATCGAATCCGATCAGGCCCAGCAAAAAACTGATCATGATTACCCTGCGGCTTAAGCCGCGTCGGCGCTCGCCGGATTACCGTGCATGCTGCCGTGGTGCCTGGTCTCGGCCTTGGCGAGGCCAGGGTTGAATACATTCAGGCTAGGGAGGGGTAGCCGTCCCGGCGCCTCAAACCATTGAGTGTGCGGGCGTTCGCGCCCAATTGCGCACTCGGGGCGGTAATATAGCACAGCTGCGGGCCCCGGCAATGCGAAATTGGTCCTTTGCGCGGACTAATAAGTCATTGACCCTATTAAAATAAGTCATATTCCATGAGTACTTCCGACAAGGCTGTTGACAACACACGCTCCGCGGGTGTCCGCAAGGTTCGCGTCGACGCCGAACGCGCCGGCCAGCGCATCGATAATTTCCTGCGCCGTGAATTGCCAGGCTTGCCGAAGAGCCGCCTCTACCGCGTATTGAGGAAGGGCGAGGTGCGGGTGAACGGCGGCAGGGTCCGCGCCGATTACCGCCTGCAGGCCGGTGACGAGGTCCGCATACCGCCGGCCAGGATCAGGTCCGGACCCGGCCCGGCCGCGCCCGGCAAGATCCGCTCGATCGAGCACCAGGTCATTTTCGAGGACAAACGGGTACTCGTCATCAACAAACCGAGTGGTATCGCGGTCCATGGTGGCAGCGGTGTCAGCCACGGCGTGATCGAGCTGTTGCGCGCCGGCAGGCCAGAGCTGCGCGACCTGTCGCTCGTGCATCGCCTCGATCGGGAAACGTCCGGCTGCCTGGTGCTGGCCAAGAAACGGAGCGCGCTGCGCGAACTGCATGCGAAGTTTCGCGACGGCCAGGTCGAAAAGAATTATCTCGCCTTAGTGATCGGCGACTGGCAACTCGGCGAACGCCGCATCGACGCGCCGCTGCTGGTCAAACACCGCAAGAAGGGTGAACGCCACGTGGTCGTTAGCAGCGCGGGCAAACCTGCCCGGACCACGATGCGACTGTCGCGGACGTTCGGCGAGTACAGCTTGTTGCAATGCCAGCCGGCGACCGGCCGTACCCATCAGATCCGGGTGCATGCCGCACACGTCGGACACCCGATTGCCGGCGACGAACGCTATGGCAATCCTGATGCGAATCGGGCGGCATCGCGACGTGGACTGAAACGCCTTTTCCTGCATGCGCAGTCGATCGCTTTCGCCGATGACAGCGGCCACGACATGCACTTCACGGCGCCGCTCGCGGACGATTTACAGGTGTTCTTGGACAGGATCAGCGGCGGTCGCCGGAAATAGCCGGCGCGCGCCGCCGAACGATTCAGGGCAGCAGGTAGCCCAGGTCGATCAGCGTGCCGGCCAGCCAGATCATCGGCAGGCCGATCAGCGCGGTGGGGTCGTCCGTGGTGACGGATTCGAACAATACGAAACCAGCCCCCTCGATGCGGAAACTTCCGGCACAGTCGTAGGGTTCGTCATGCCGCAGGTAGCTGTCAGCGAGCCGCCGGTCGAAGCGTCGAAAGCGCACCGTCGTTTTGTCGGTGTGCTCCAGCCGCGTTCTCGTGACCGGGTCGAGCACGCACACCGCGGTCAGGAAATCCATTGTCTTACCGGACGCCGCCAGCAGCTGCTCGACGGCGCGCTGATGGTCACCCGGCTTGCCCAGCACGACGTCGTCGAGGACGGCCAGTTGGTCGGCGCCGATGATCAGCGCGTCGCGATGCTGGCTGGACACGGCTTCGGCTTTTTCCCGCGCCAGGCGGGTCGCCAGTTCGCCGGGATTTTCAGCATCGCGAGACGCTTCATCGATACCCGGAGCGACTGTCTCGTAGTCATCGAGAAAGCGCTCCAGCAGGCCTTGCCGGTAGCGCGAAGACGAGGCTAGGAGTATCGGTGGAGATGATGGATTTTGCATATGTAATCAGTAGCTTGTGATTTTTCGGCAAGTGTAACCGTATTCCGGCGACTGTGGGTGAGTGATACCCATTGCATTTCTTTGACACGACCCCGCCAGCTACTTATCATGCGCCCCCCATGACCAACCCGCTATTCGATCGTGTGCAGCCGGCGGAACTGGCAGATCGATCGCAAGTTATTGAGTACAGGGGGGTTATTGGGGATTTCGAGCGTCTGCGGGCGATCTCGGAACAGGAACTCGAAGTGCTCGAGCCGGAACATCGTCCGCGCAACTGGGTGAGCGGGCCGGTCGAGATCGACATCGCGTTCGGCTGGCTGGACCAGGACGGCGCGCTGCCGGCGGCGACGGGCCATATCAGGGCGCTGATGCCGACGGTGTGCCAGCGTTGTCTCGAGGCTTTCGGGCTGCAGATCGACACGCCGGTGCGGATCGTCTTCGGTGTTGATGAAGCGGGTCACTCGCAGCGCGACTACGACGCCTGGGAGGCTGACGAAGACTCGGTACGCCTGCTCGATATCGTCGAAGAAGCAGTCGTCATGGCACTACCGCTGGCGCCGAGCCACGGTACGGACCAGGATTGCGGCGAACTCGCCGGGAAGATTCCCGAGCGCGAGGCGGAGGGAGTAAGGCCGTTTGCGGACCTTCGGGCGCAGATGGACGAGATGAACAAGTAGCGGCCGGACTTGACGTCGGCGGGTAGACTGAAAACGAGTGGTGGCTGCCGGGCCACCGATTCATGGAGATTCACATGGCTGTTCAAAAGAGTCGCAAGACCCCCTCGAGACGCGGTATGCGGCGCTCGCACGACAAGCTCAAAGGGCCGGCGCTGTCCGTTGACCCGACGTCGGGCGAGACCCACCTGCGTCACAGAGTCACGCCGGATGGTTTCTATCGTGGAAACCAGGTCGTCGTCCAAACTGACGAAGCCGACGACGAGTAAGCGTCCACGTCGCGCGCACGCAGCAGCGTTGGCGACGACCTGACCAAGCGACGGCGTGGGAACGAAATCCGTCATTTCCCTCGATGCGATGAGCGGCGACCTCGGCGCCGAAATCGTCGTACGCGCCGCGAAAACCTGCCTAGACAAGTACGTCAATCTCGAATTGATTCTGGTCGGCGATGAAGCCGAGTTGAGCGCTCACGTGACGCGGATCGTCGGCAGCGAGTCACGCCTGCGTATTCGTCATTCGACCGAAGTCGTCGGCATGTCCGAGGCGCCCGCTGACGCATTGAGAAAAAAGAAAGACTCGTCGATGCGCGTCGCGATCAATCTCGTCAAAGAGGGCGTGGCGGACGCCTGCGTCAGTGCCGGCAATACCGGCGCGCTGATGGCGACGGCGAAGTTCGTGCTCAAGATGCTGCCTGGCATCGATCGGCCGGCAATCATCGCCGAGCTGCCGTCGATCGGCGGTAGCGTGCATATGCTGGATCTCGGCGCCAACACGGTCAGCGACGCGGATCAACTGTTCCAGTTTGCCGTGATGGGATCCATCATTACTTCTGATATCCGCAGCATCGAGCGTCCGCGTGTCGCCTTGCTCAATATCGGCGTCGAGCACACCAAGGGACATGACACCGTCAGGGATGCGGCCGCCAAACTGAATCAGAGTGGCTTGAACTACGTGGGCTTCATCGAAGGTAACGAGATCTTCTCCGGCAAGGCCGATGTTGTCGTCACCGACGGGTTTACCGGGAATGTCGCGCTCAAGACGATGGAGGGGACGACGGGCCTCATCTCGCACTATGTCCGCAAGGCATTTACGAAAAACCTGTTTGCGCGACTGCAGGCGGCGCTGGCAGGGCCGGTGCTTCGCGGCCTGCGGGCGGACATGGACCCGCGCGACTATAACGGCGCGTCTTTGGTCGGCCTTAATGGTATCGTTATCAAGAGCCATGGCGGCGCCGATTCCTATGCATTCGCTCATGCGATCGAGACGGCGCTGGTCGAATTGCGCAACCAGGTGCCGACGCAAATCGGCAACCTGCTGGAACAGGAAGCGGCATGACCTACTCGAGAATCGCCGGAACCGGACGCTATCTGCCGGAGAAAATTCTGACGAACGCCGACCTCGAGAAATTGGTCGATACCAGCGACGAATGGATCCGGACGCGCACGGGTATCGAACAACGGCACGTCGCGTCCGAAAACGAGCTGACCTCGGATTTGTGCGTCAACGCCGCGCGCAATGCGATTGAAGCTGCCGATGTGACGCCGGAGGAGATCGATGCGGTATTCGTCGGCACGACCAGTCCCGACCTGATCTTTCCGAACATTGCCACTATTATCCAGCACAAGATGGGCATTCCGGCATGCCCCTGTTACGCAACCGAAGCAGCCTGCACAGGCTTCGTCTATGCATTGAGTGCCGCCGACAAGTTCATCCGTGCGGGTGATTTGAAATGCGTGCTGGTCATCGGCGCCGAAATCATTACCAAGCTGATCGACTGGGACGATCGGAGCACCTGCGTCCTGTTCGGTGACGGCGCGGGGGCAGTCGTCCTCAAACCGTCGGCCGAGCCGGGCATCATATCTACGCATCTGGGCGCCGACGGTCAGTACCAGGAGTTGCTGTATTACCCGGTCGGCGTTTCCAAGAATCTCGCCGCCGCCGGCGTCGGTGATTCGCGGATCATGATGAGCGGCAACGACGTTTTCAAGGTAGCCGTAAAGACCCTCAGCTCGATTGCGGAAGAAGCCCTCGCTGCCAATGATCTCACTGTCGACGACCTCGACTGGCTGATACCGCACCAGGCCAACCTGCGGATCATCCAGGCGACCGCGAAACGAGTCGGAATCCCGATGGAGAAAGTTATCCAGACGGTGCAGATACACGGTAATACGTCGGCCGCCTCGATTCCGCTGGCGCTCGACGTCGCCGTGCATGATGGCCGAGTGCAGCGCGATCAGCTATTGCTGTTCGACGCGTTCGGCGGTGGTTTTACCTGGGGTTCCGTGCTGCTGCGTTTCTGAGCGTCCGGCGGCTACCAGAGCACCGACGACTTCCTGGATTTCCGGTCCTTCGCCAGGCGTCTTTTCATGCGCATGTGCAGCTGCTGACGTTTGCGGTCGATCCGATCGCGGCGCACGGCGCCGTCGTGGCCGCGCTTGAAGCGCCGATCGTAATTATCCCGGAAGTCACAAAAATCATCGTAGGCTTCGCGCACGTGCAACATTTCGCGGACGACCAGTTCGATAATGATGACGTCGTCGAGATAGCCAATTACCGGGATATGATCGGGGACGATATCCTCGGGGTCGCCGAAATAGACGAAGGTGGCCAGCAGACGTTCCCGCTGATCGATCGGCAGCGCCCATTCATCGTCCTTCAGCATGCGAATCATCGACTCGAGTTGCGGTACGCGCCTGGCGACGAAATCGGGCAGGGGTTCCTCCGACCTGATCTCTTCGAGTACGTCGTCGATGGCTTCGATGATCTCCGTTTCATCGGCGTGACGGACGGCATCCCGTGCCTTGCGGAGCGCCTCGCGAAAAAAACGGAGGTCGCGACTGCTCAGTTCGAGCGTAAATCTCATCATGCGCCTGGTGTGCGAACGGGGATGCACAGGCTACCGGCAAGGCGGGAACGGGTCAATGTCGGAAAACAACCGGGAATTCAACGACATCAGGGCAGTCTTTGAGTATCTTCTGTGAAATAATAGGCCATTCGCCGAGGCTTGGCATCGCTGTGAAACTGGTCATTGGAAACAAGAATTATTCAAGCTGGTCATTGCGGGCATGGCTGATCCTGCGCGAAGCCGGCATCGAGTTCGCGGAGGTGCGAATTCCGCTCGACACCGACACCACGGCAGGGGAAATTGCGCAGTTCAGCCCGGCGGGATGTGTTCCGGTATTGCTTATCGACGAAGAAGCGATCTGGGACAGCCTGGCGATCGCGGAAACGATCGCGGAGCGCTGGCCGGACCGCCAGCTGTGGCCCGAGGATACGGCGCGGCGGGCGCATGCGCGGGCCGTCAGCGCGGAGATGCATGCGGGCTTTGTCGCATTACGTGAAGCAATGCCTATGAATTGCCGGGCGATGGGCCGTAAAGTGGCATTGCCGGACGCTGTCGCCGCTGATATTGACCGGATTTTTGCGATCTGGTCGGACTGTCACCGCCGGTACGGCGACGACGGCGACTGGTTGTTCGGCCGCTTCAGCATTGCCGATGCAATGTTTGCGCCGGTTGTGTTGCGGTTCAGGACCTACGGGATCAACCTGCCGGAATCGGCCAGTTTGTACCCGGCGCGGCTGCTGGAAAGTCCAGCCGTGCAGGAATGGTTACTAGAGAGTGAGTCAGAGACAGAAGTCATCGACCAGGAAGAGACAGGACAGTGACGACGATAGTCCACAGAAGCACGAGCGCAATGGCAGTCGCATTGCTAATAACGGCCTGCGCCGCGCGCGCAGAGATGTACGACCTGCCGCCGACGGGTAACGACGTCGTTGGCGCGGTGACGACGGTGACCGCGCGGGCCGACGATACGCTGCTCGATATCGCCCGTCGTCACGGTCTCGGCTACGAGGACATCGTTCGCGCCAATCCCGATGTCGATACCTGGTTGCCGGGTGAGGGCACGGAGGTGGTTTTGCCGACCCGCTATGTGCTGCCGCCCGGACCGCGGAGAGGCGTCATACTGAATCTCGCCGAGTACCGCATGTACTATTTCCCGGAGCCGGAGGCCGGCCAGCCGGCCGTGGTCATGACCTACCCGATCAGCATCGGCCGCATGGACTGGGAAACGCCGCTCGGCCGGACNNATTCGCGCCGAACATGCCGCGGAAGGCGATATTTTGCCGCGCGTCGTGCCGCCCGGGCCCGACAATCCGCTGGGTGAGTATGCGATGCGGTTGGGCCTCCCGGGTTACCTGATCCATGGTACCAACCGGCCGGCCGGTGTCGGTATGCGGGTAACGCATGGCTGCATCCGCATGTTCCCGGAGGATATCGACTACCTGTTTGGTCGCGTCGATGTGAACACGCACGTACGCATCATCAATGAGCCGGTCAAAGTCGGCTGGGATGGCGACCGGCTGGTGGTCGAGGTGCATGAGACCCTGGAGGAGGCCGAGCCGGCTCCGGCGGTCGAATCCTCACCCGAAGGGAGCACGCCGGAAGAACCGCCGCCGCCGCGTGATGCCATGACAGCGCTGACGCAGCAGTTCGTCGCGGTGACCAACGAACAGCCGGGCATGCTCGACTGGGACATTGCAGAATCGCTGCTCAGTCGCGCTGACGGGATTCCCGCAGTTGCCGGGCGCAGAATAAAAGACGCCGCGACAAGCGCGGCGTCCGAATAAGCTTTAAGCGCCTTTTCTTATTTGGCTTGTGACCGCTGGAACATCCGCTCCAGGCGATCGCGATTGGCATCGCAGCAAGCCTGGGCTTCGGTCGCTGCTGCCAGCGCCTGGTCTGCAGTGCTCTGAGCGCCTGCAGCGGCCTGTGCAGCGCTGTCAGCCGCTGCACGAGCTGCTTCAGCCGCGGATTTCGCTGCTGCCGCGTCACGCGCTGCTGCATCGGCAGTAGCCTGCGCTGCGTCGATGGCTGCCTGACTGGCGCACCCAGAGGCTACGCCCAGGACGAGCACGATGGCGCCCACTTTCAATACTTTCTTGATCATTGTCCAATATTCCTCTGTTGGGATAAAACTGCAGGCGCATTATTTCCTAAACGGTCGTTGGCTTCAATGAAATTCCTTGTTTTTCTTAGGGATTGTCGCTTTTTGCGGACAGGTCGGTGCGCGTCCACAAAGGCACCGGCCGACGCTTTGCAGGCACGCTGACCGACCCTGGCAGGCGCAGCGCACACGGCTCGTCTCGGGGCCGGCCCGTGTTTTGTTTCCAGACCTGCGTCGCGGGGCGATTCGGTGCGCCGCGTGTGCGGAATCCCGGGTCCGTTGTCCGACGGGTCGGTGATGGCGGCCGTGCATAGCGCCGCAGTTGCCGCAGGCTCGACGGGCACTTTTCCGACGCTGGCCGCAAAAGATTTGACGAATCCAAAAGCATAGATATAATCACAGTACTGTTTATTCATACAGGTATGTTCAGATGCGGCAACTGACCCCNNAACTGACCCCGAGACAAAAAGAAATTCTCGAGTTAATTCAGTCATTTATCGATGAGTTTGGCATGCCGCCCACGCGTGCCGAAATCGCCAGGGAACTCGGTTTCAAGTCGGCAAACGCCGCCGAGGAACACCTGCGCGCCCTGCAGAAAAAGGGCGTCCTGGAACTCGTCCCGGGCGCGTCGCGGGGCATCCAGCTCAAGGATTCCCTGCGCGATCAACTCGGCCTGCCGCTGGTTGGGCGAGTGGCTGCCGGCAGCCCGATCCTGGCTGAAGAACACATCGAAACGCATTACCGTGTCGACCCGGCCCTGTTTGATCCCAAGCCGCATTATCTCCTGCGCGTTCATGGCATGAGCATGAAGGACGCCGGCATCCTCGATGGCGATCTCGTCGCCGTCCATCGCACGCCCGAGGTACGCAGCCGGCAGATCGTCGTTGCGCGAGTCGAGGACGAAGTGACGGTCAAGCGTTATCGCCAGAATGGGTCGGTGGTCTGGCTATTACCGGAGAACGAGGACTTCGAGCCCATCCAGGTCGACCTGGCGGAGCAGACGATGGTGATCGAGGGTGTCGTCGTCGGCGTCATCCGCGACGGTATTCCGCGCCATTGATCTAGCGCAGCTCCATGTCCGATGTGCTCGAGAATCTGCTGCAGAACCCGCGCATCTGGCGAGGCCAGGGTCGGCCAGGAGAGGCCGGGTGGCAGCGACTGGCCAGCGGCTACCCGAAACTCGATCAGTGCCTCCCGGGCGGTGGCTGGCCACGGCATGCGCTGACGGAAATTTTGCTGGACCATTACGGCACGGGCGAACTGCAGCTCCTGATGCCGGCCCTTGCGCACCTGAGTCGGTCCGGTGACGGCCAGGCGGCCGGCTGGATCGCCTGGATTGCGCCGCCGTTCGAACCCTATCCACCGGCGTTGAAACAATGGGGCGTCAACCTTTCCCGGGTATTGATCGTGCGGCCAAGGACCGCCAAGGAGACCTTGTGGGCTGCAGAGCAGGCGTTGTCGTCAGGCAACTGTGCCGCGGTATTGCTGTGGTCGGAAGCGCTCGACGATGCCGCCAGCCGTCGCCTGCAACTCGCCGCTGAAACGGGACGAAGCTGGGCTATCGCCTTTCGTTCGTTGCGCGCACTGTCGCAACCGTCGGCCGCTGCATTGCGGCTGCGTATCGATACGGGTGCAAAGGGCACGGACCTCGGGATCCTGAAGAGTCGCGGTGGCCGGCCCGTCACCGTACGGGACTACGCAGGCTCGTGTTGACGTCGCCATGGCTGCCCCGGAAAAGCCTGGAGCTCGTCAGCGGGAAGCGAACCCGACCCCCGCTGTAAGGCGCCGGCAACGTCGCCCGGCGACCCTGCCGCTCGCACTGGCGGACGTTCCGGATACCGGGCCAGCAACAACACCCGCGATCCGCTTACGACACCTGTGGCTCGGCGTTTACCTGCCGGCTTTGCCGCTCGAAGCGCTGCTGGACACCGGGGATGCGGCCGCCATATTCGAGGAACAGCAGGGTGTACGGAAGATCCTGCTGGCCAACCGGCGGGCGCTGGCAGAGGGCATTGCTCCCGGCATGTCGATCAACGCGGCCCTGGCGCTGTCACCGGCACTGGTGCTCGACGAAAGAAATCTGCTACGGGAAGCGCAGGTGTTGCGGGAGCTCGCGGAATGGAGCACGAAGTTCACCTCGTTTACCACGCTCGAGCCGCCGTCTCTGTTGCTGCTCGAAATCGCCGGCAGCCTGACCCTGTTCGGCGGTATCCGCGCGCTCAGGCAGCGCATCGTCCGCGGGCTGGAGAGCCAGGGCTTTGCTGCCAGGGTAGCGATAGCGCCGACCCCCCTGGCGGCGACCTGGCTGGCCCGGGCCGGGCACAAAGTCTGTATTCGTGACCCGCAAAACCTGGTCGGCAAGCTCGGCCCGTTGCCGATTGCCTGTCTCGCTTGGCCGGAGGCGGTACAGGCCTCACTGCAGGGCATGGGCGTGCTGACGATCGCGCAAGCCCTGCGTCTGCCCCGGCAGGGTTTCGCCCGGCGCTTCGGCACGACACGCCTGCTGGAACTCGATCGCGCGCTCGGCAAGCTTCCTGATCCGCGGGCCAGTTATCGCTCGCCGGAACGATTCATTGCCGACTTCG
>JABAHS010011369.1_pt1 | contig 25620 bp, 24 predicted proteins | sample 7062111 | NCBI WGS metagenome assembly JABAHS01 (sample SAMN14534600, study PRJNA622989) | marine sediment metagenome | biome: marine biome [ENVO:00000428]; feature: marine pelagic biome [ENVO:01000023]; material: deep marine sediment [ENVO:00002113]; isolation source: pool of 4 deep marine... | reverse complement strand
GCTCGCCGCCGCGCTGCCCGGACGGGCAGGACGAGTGCTGGCGCGCCAGGTCGGCGAAATCGGCGCCGCCCTCAATCTCGTCCTTCAGGGACTGACACTGCGCTTCGGTATCTACGAGGATATGTCTTGCTGTTGCTTTGGCCATGATCGCTCCGGGTGGTCAATGCGCAGGATTATCTCTGAAAAGCCCGCGGAATACCGCGTCGATTGCGTATACTGGAATCGCCCTCCGTAAAACCGGAAAAATAATAAGGAGACACCATGTCTGCATTCGACAATGCGAAAAAGTTTTTTGACGCCTGCGAAGCGCCGCTCGGCTGGGATGGCTGCAAGGATTACGTGGAGGACGGCGCGCCCCTGATCGCCCAGAGCGAGCCGCTGGTCGACATCACGACCGTGGAAGCCTATTGCGAGTGGCTGAAGGGTTTCGGCACGGTCACGGCGCCGGGCGCGACGTACACCCTGCACGCCGCCTGCTATGACGAGGAACAAAGGACCGCCCTCTTCTTTGCCACGTATCATGCGACGCACACCGGCGACGGCGGGCCGGTACCGCCGACCAACCAGTCGACCAACTCCCACTATGTCTACAGCCTGAAGATGAGCGACAACGACAAGGTCGCCGGGATGACGAAGATATGGAACGCGCCGTGGGCAATGCGCGAGCTCGGCTGGGCCTGATCGAGCGACATCGATCCGGACTGCCATGGTCGCGTTGCAGGCATCTCGCTGTGCGAAAATATCGCTGGTCCTGCTGCTGGCGACCGTCCTGCTGCCGATGACGAGTACGGCCAGCGACGAAGCGGAGGACGGCGTATCGCGAGTGGACCACCTGGTGTTCGCGGGGCCCGATCTCGACGAGGCCATCCTGTATGTCGAAAATCTGTTCGGCATCCGCGCGAGCCCGGGTGGCAGCCATCCCGGCGGAGGCACGCGGAACGCGCTCATCGCCCTGGGCCCATCGAGCTACCTGGAGATCATCGGGCCCGATCCCGCGCAGACGGAGTTCGACGGCGAGCGCCTGTTCGGCATCGACCGGCTCGATGCGCCGGCGCTCGTCGGCTGGGCGGCCAGCGGTCACGACATCGAGCGCATTGCAAGCATCGATATAGGCACCGGGGAGACGCCCGGCGCCAGCCGCGCGGGCAGCCGGCGCCGGACCGACGGCCTGCTGCTGCGCTGGCAATTTACCGACCCCGCGGTCACGCTGTTCGACGGCGTCGTGCCTTTCTTCATCGACTGGGGGGAAACCCCGCACCCCGCGACCAGCGCGGTCGGGGGCGCGAGTCTCGTGAGCCTTCGCGCAGAGCACCCGGACGCTGACGGCGTCCGCGCGGCGTTCGCCGCCCTGGGGCTCGACATTGCGGTGACGCAGGCATCAGGCGCAGCCCTGTTCGCAACGATCGAGACGCCGCGCGGCAGGGTCGAGTTGCGCTGACGAACCGGTCTCGACATGAAGCGGCACGTCATTACATTCCTGTTCCTGGCGCTTGCGATCGCGCTCTACAGCGTTGGCGCGGCGGGCCCGGCGACCGGGCTGCTCGTGCTCGGCGTGATCGCCGAGGGCACGTTCTGGTATCGGCTATTCGGCGGCCGCAGGAAGAAGTAGCGTCGGCGAACATCGGCTTAGCGAGTTGAACCTTGCGGGGTGAATGTGAGACTAATTGATGCAACATTCGGGCTAAACAGGGAGCTGTCGACATGAATGACTCGACCGAGAGCCAGGTGCCATGGATCCTGTGGCCGTTCTATGCCATCTGGAAACTGCTCACCCTCATCCTTGAAATATTCGGCCGCATCCTGTGCGCGCTACTCGGTATCGCGCTGATGATGACGGGCGTCGCCGTGTCACTCAGCGTCATAGGCGCACCGCTCGGCATCCCGCTCGCGGCCTTCGGTTTCCTGCTGACGATCCGCGCCTTATTCTGACCGCCTGAAGCGGCTCAGATCGGGCGCGAATTCGCGCTTCCGCTCGAGCTCGATTTCGTAGACGGCCTGTCCCAGCGCGCGCAGGAACGGCAGGCCGATGGCTTCGTACTCATAGTTGTTGTCGTTGAAGGTCTCGTTCGCGTTTGCGTAGACCGTCGCGGCCAGAATGAATTCGACGCCGTTGTCGAAATCGACGATGTAAGCGGCATCGGTGAGGAATCCGTAGGCGTCGCCGACCTTGTTGAAGATGCGGATATTATCCGGGATGTCGCGCGCATCGCCGCCGTACATCAGGAACTTGACGTAACCGGGCGGATAGCGCCCGGCATCCGCATACTCCGCAATGCCGCTCTCGCCCGGGTGCGTCGACATCGCCAGGTGCAAGAAGCGGTAGTCATCCGCTGTAAGCCCGAATCGAGCGCCCGGTTCGACCGCCTCCGGGAACATCAGCGCCTTGATGACGTCGTGCTGCTCCTGCAGCGGATAGGCATTCTTCTCGGCGAAGTCCTTTGGGCGCTCGAGTAATTGGTCGCCGACGACCTCGGCCCTGCCCAACAGGATCGGCGCAGCGGCCGTGTAATCCACGTCACTGGTCTGCGCCAGCTGTTCATAGACGAGCAAATCATCGCCGACGAATACCACTGGGTTCGTGTGCCGGTTGTCCTCGACCGACAGCGCGATCTCCAGGCGATGCATGATCCGCGTGCCGCGATAGCCTTTCCCGTGCATCGACTCATTGAGCGATTTCTGGCCGATGAATTCGTAGAGACGGTTGAATGCGTCGTTGTCGCTGACGAGCAGAATCTTGCGGATGTAGTGTGCGACGCTCGGCAGACCCGTCGGTGAGGACGCGTCGCTGAGCACCGGCGTCTGCGTCGGCCCGGCGGCGCCAGTCAGCATCGTGCTATGCCGATCCAGGCCGTCGATCGCCAGCTCGTTGAGCTTCTCCAGCGCGAGTAGCGCGGTTGGCAGCTTGACGGTGCTCGCGGGATAGAAGTACTCGTCTTCGTCGACGCGGAACGTAAACGATCGAAAACTTGGCGCATTACTCGCGTCCCGGTCGATCTGCGTGTAAATGACCTGGACCCTGTGCAGCTCCGGGCTGGCCACCGCTGGCCCAAACCGACCCGGCTGCGCCGTAAGGAACCCCGCCAGCGAACCCTGCCACTCGACAGGTTTCGTGCAACCGCCAAGCGTAGCGGCGACAATCGCGACGGGCAGACAGGCAACACGACATCCGCGCTTTTTCATGTCCGCAGTATCGCCGTGCGCTGAAAAAAGGCAACCGGTTGGGTACAGTGGGGTCGACGGGGGGATCAACGTGTCGGTATCGAGACTAGAGCACATCACAAAGATCGGCGTAGAGCAGATGGGGGATCTCGCCGACAGCCTGGCCGATCCCGATGTGCTGCGGCTCGAAAACCTCGACACGAACATCCCGCCGCCGGCCTCGGCGGTCGACTTCACGCGGCGCGCGATCGCCGATGACGACGCCAACAGCTACCTGCCCTTTTTCGGCCTCGATTCGATCCGCGAAGCGGCCACCGACCTCGTGGGCAGGCAGTCCGGCAATACCTACCATTGGAAGACCGAGTCGGTGATTTCTGCCGGCGGTCTCTCCGGCATCCTCAATGTACTGCTCGCCTGTCTCGAACCAGGCGACGAGGTATTGATGACGGACCCGACCTACGTCGGCCTGATCAACCGGGTGCGGCTCGCTGGCGGGGTACCCAGGTTCGTGCCGCTGGTTCCGACGCCGGGAGGCTGGCGTCTCGACGTCGGGGCGCTGGATGCGATCGACAAACGGCCGGTGGCGGCGGCGCTGCTCATGAGTCCGTCGATGCCGACCGGCGCTGTATTGTCCGCCTCAGACTGGCGGGCGCTGGCGGAGTTCTGCATCGAAGCCGACTGCTGGCTCATCAACGACAGCGCCATGGAGCGCATACTGTTCGACGGTCGGTCGGTCATTCATCCGGCATCCTTCGATGGCATGCGCAATCGGGTAATCACGGTCGGCTCGGCGTCAAAGGAATATCGGATGATCGGCTGGCGCGTCGGCTGGGTTGTCGGCCCGGCGGAGATCGTTACCGACGTTGCGCGGGTCAGCATTACCAATGTTGTCTGCCAGACAGGCATCGCGATGGGCGCGGTTGCGGCGGCTATCCGGGGCGACGATGATGGCGTGGCGCAGAGCGCGCGCGAACTCGAGACACGGCGTGACCTGATACTGGCCGAACTCGACGACTTTGTCGTCATACCGCCGCACGGCGGCTGGTCGATGCTCGTCGATGTCTCGCCGCTCGGCCTGGACGGGCCGACTGCCTCGACGCGCCTGCTCGAAAAGGGAAAGATCGCGGCGACGGCGATGATCAACTGGGGTGGCGAACACTGCGCCAACTACGTCCGCCTCGTATATTCGAACGAATCGCTGGACAGACTCGGCGGCATCGGCGATCGATTTAAACGGGCACTCACCTGACAGGGTCGGATAGTGACGAAAAGACACACGACGAAAAAAGCGCTCGAGCGGGTTCGGCAAGCGGAAGACGGCGCGTACGGCGTCTTGCTGGAACACGGTACGATGGAACTCGGCTATTACAAGCCGGACGGCATTGATCCCCAGCAGCCGCACGATCAGGACGAAATCTACGTGATTCAATCAGGCAGTGGCTGGTTCGTCTGCGGCGACGAGCGCCAGCCGTTCGAGCCGGGCGAAGCGCTGTTCGTTCCGGCCGGCGTCGTGCACCGCTTCGAAGACTTCAGCGACGATTTCGAGGCCTGGGTCGTTTTCTACGGACCTGACGGTGGGGAAAGCTGAGGTGGATTACTCGGGCTCCTGCCACTGCGGCGCCATCGGCTTCACGCTGCGTAGCGACATCCGGCCGTCACGCTGGTCCATCCGGGCCTGCCAGTGTTCGTTCTGCAGGGCGCACGATGCGCTGAGCACATCCGATCCTGCGGGCGACCTGAAATTCACCGCTGACCAGCCGGACATGCTGCAGAAATATCGATTCGGCCTCGGCACGGCGGATTTCCTGCTGTGCCGGAACTGTGGAATCTACATCGGCGCCGCCATCGAATCCGATAATGGCCGGTTCGGCATCATTAACACGCATGCGCTCACGGAGCAGCCCGAAAACCTGGCAAGCCCGATCCCGATCAGCTACGACAGTGAAAACACCGAGGGTCGGGTGTCACGACGCGGGGAGCGCTGGACGCCGATCAGCCAACTACCCTGACGACCGCCAGACGACCTCGAAGATCTCGGTCAGCCCCGCTTCCCGGAACTTGGGCGGACAGGTCTCGAAATCATCGTGTGCCGCGACACGCACGAGGTCGCTCCAGTAGGATTCGAGTTCGTCGGCGTGCAATGCGAACGGCGGTCCCTGTACGACCTGTTGATCATACTCCAGCGTGATGATCAGAACGTCCGCGCCTGGCTTGAGCAGGCGCCGGGTATGCGACACATACTGCGGCCGCGTCGCGGGATCGACTGCAACGATCGCGCCCCGGTCGTACAGCGCATCGAATGGCTCTGCTGCATACGCAAAGTAGTCGCCGCAGAACAGCGTAATCGGCAGCTCGTCGCAGACATAGGCCGGCAGACCCGGGCTGTCCACCTGCCTGAAGCCAAGCGACTGCTCGGCGAAAAACGCATGAATGGCTTTCTCCGCCAGCTCGACGCCGACAACCTCGTGGCCGCGTTTGGCCAGCCAGACGAGATCCGGCGTCTTGCCACACAGGGGGACGAGCACGCGACCCGCGTCGGCCTGCCAGTGCGCGTGCAGGCCCGTATTACCACCCGCCTCGTGCCAGCCCGTGCGATTGTTTTCCCAACGGTTCAGCCAGTCTTCGGCCATCAAACTTTCCTCGTTTGCGATAGGTCAGCGATCGGGATGGTAGCACTCTGCAGAAGCATGCAGCGGTTTACGCTGACTCGCGGGAGGGGTTACTATCTGCGCCCCGACTGGCCCGCCGGTTCGGCGGCCATTAGCATTGAGAGAAGAAAAGTATGTCGAGCGCAGAGGTAATCGATGGCAAGGCGAAAGCGGCCGAACTGTCCGACGAGATAAAGTCCCGCACCGCGGAACTGGTCGAGCGAACCGGCATCAAGCCCGGATTGACCGTCGTCATCGTTGGTGAGGATCCGGCGAGCCAGGTCTACGTACGTAACAAGAAGCGCACCGCCGAGGCATGCGGCTTCAACTCGGTGCAACATTCGCTGCCGGAAGACACCGCGCAGGACGACGTTCTGAAGTTGATCGACCAACTGAACAATGACCCGTCAGTGCACGGCATCCTCGTGCAATTACCGCTGCCGGAGCACCTCGATGAGCAGCTGATTACGCAGTCGATCAAGCCTGAAAAAGATGTCGACGGCTTCCATTTTCAGAACATCGGCATGTTGACTGCAGGCCACCTCGATGGGGCTTTCGTGCCGTGTACGCCGGCCGGCTGCATGCTGATGATCGAGGACCAGCTCGGCAAGGACCTGTCCGGCAAGAACGCCGTCATCATCGGCCGCTCGAATATCGTCGGCAAACCGATGGCCAGCCTGCTTCTCAAGGCGAATGCAACGGTGACGATCTGCCACAGTCGTACCAAAGACCTGCCTGCCGTCGCACGCGGCGCCGATATCCTCGTTGCCGCCGTCGGCCGGCCGCAGATGGTCAAGGCCGACTGGGTCAAGCCGGGCGCGGTCGTCATCGACGTCGGCATCAACCGGATCGAGGTCGAGGCGGACGGCGAGAAGAAGAACCGGCTCGTCGGCGACGTCGATTTCGATGAAGCCGCGTCCGTCGCCGGCGCCATCACCCCGGTCCCCGGCGGCGTCGGCCCGATGACGATCGTCATGCTGATGGCGAATACCCTGCGGTCCGCAGAACGCGTCGCCTGATCGGCCGCGGGGCTTTTCTCAGAAGCTGCGCTTCGATTCGATCAGGAACTGGACGTCGTCTATCGTCGGATCGCCGTCGAGCGGGAACGCGACGTCGATGTGGATGACATCGCGGCCGCTCGCGCGTGTCGGCGCCAGCCTGAGACCGACGCCGACATCCTTCAGCCATCCCAATGGCTGGACGCCGGTCGGGCCATCGCCCCAGACCCTGCCGGCATCTGCGAAGACCGCCCCGCCGACGCGAAACAGGCGCCACGGATACCAGTCCGTGAAGTAACGCTGCTCGACGGTCAGCAGGAACCTCGAATCTCCGGTTTGATAGCGCAATGGGTAGCCGCGCAGCCCGGTATCGCCGCCGAGATCCACGAGATTATCCAGGTCGAGGTTGTTGCCGGCGCTCGCGTCCAGCGTCATGAAGAACAGGCGCTTGTCAGAGATCTTATTGTAATAGCGGGCGTTCAGCGTCAACTCCTGGTTGCTGGAGCTGCCCTCATCGAGCCGCCCACTCAGCGTCGACGACAGCAGCAGCGCCTTTTTCGCCATCGAGCCGTATCCGCGGCTGGCCTCGAGGCGGTAGATCATCGATTCCCGGTCGGCGCCGAAGTCCTCGGTCGCATAACCAACGCTGGCGAAGAGGCGGGTGCCCATAAAGAAGTCCTCGGTCCGCTCGATCTGGTCGCGATTGGCCGTTGCCTCGTAACGGTCCTGAAGAAGTTCGAAAGCGAGGAAAGGATATGCGAGCGTCCGGTCCTCCGGCAGCAGGATGGGCAAAGTGCCGCCGGGCACGGCGTTGAAGCGGTTCTCGTCATAGACGAAACCGGCCGACCAGCGTCGCACCCAGCCTTCCCGGAGACCCGCGGACCAGCCATAGAAGGCGGTGTGAAATTCCTGTTCGACCTGGTACTCGGCGGCCTCGTTGCCTAGGTCGTAGAAAGACACCTCCCGGGTCTCATCGAAAAAAGTCCCGCCCGCGGACCAACGAGCGTCCAGTTCGTAGAATGGACGGATCACCCGGACGTCGATCGTGTCGCCGTCGGAGCTGTCCGCATATTCGAAAAACGTCGACACCCAGCTTTTGCCAAGATTGCGATCGAAAAACTGGAAACTGCTCGATTCCCTGTCGACGTTGTCGGTGTAATTGAAGCGCAGCGACATGCCGCGACCGAGCAGATTGCGTTCCGACAGGCTCAGCCGGGTGCGGTTCTCGCCACCGGATCTCGAGACCGAGAATCCGGGCATCAACGTCCACAGGTCACGGGTCCGGACCCGGAGGTCGACAACGCCGTTTTCGTAGCGGACCGGTTCGATGCGCGCATCGTAAAAATAGGCGTTCTGGCGCAGCAGACGCTCCGACTCCTCCAGCAAGCGCGCTGAAAACACATCACCGGTTTCGAACAGCAGCTGGTTGCGGATGACCGATTCACGGGTGACGATGTGGTAGCGATTGGCAAAGCGGTAGAGGGCGTTGTTCTCTTCAGGGTTGGACAGGTCGAAGACGTTCTGTCTATCGAAGACGATGTCGCCGATCAGCGCGCCGGCGGCCTCGAGTTCGACAGGCCCGGGCACGGCGGCTGGCGCGGCTGCCGGCTCGGCCGTCTGGCTCGACGCGGCCGCGGAAAGCGACAGCAGCGCGGCGAAAAACAGGGTTTTGACACAACGATCCACTGCGCCAATGTAGCATCGAATCGCGAATGCCGCGTCGTCCGGGTCGACGGTTTACGCACGCTTGCTCGCCGCCGGCGGTAGAATGCGACGGGAACCTGTAAGGAGCGCAATATATTGAGACCCAGTGGCGAAAAATTCAGGACGATCTGGCAAAAACCCGGATCACCGAACGTGGTCCAGATCATCGATCAGCGCAAGTTGCCGCACGAGTACCTCATCGCGGATCTCGCCACCTGGCAGGATGGCGCCGCAGCCATCAGCGACATGCTCGTTCGCGGCGCGCCGTTGATCGGCGCTACGGCGGCGTGGAGCGTGTACCTCGCAGCCCTGGCGGAAAAGGGCAACCCGGAACCCGCCGCAGCCGTATACGCCGCGATCGACGCGCTCGCAGACACCCGACCGACCGCGGTCAATTTGCGCTGGGCCCTCGATCGCGTGCGCCGGATTGTCGATTGCGCGACGCCGGAGGAGCTTGCGCAACGCCTGGAGCAGGAGGCGGCAGCGATCTGCGACGAAGACGTCGAGATCTCGCGCGGCATCGGCGAGCACGGGCTCGGGTTGATCGAGGCCATCTCCGAACGCAAGAATGGCGAGACCGTCAATGTACTGACCCACTGCAACGCCGGCGCCCTCGCCACGATCAACTATGGCACCGCGACCGCGCCGGTGTACTTCGCGCATGCACAGGGTATCGATGTCCACGTATGGGTTGACGAGACGCGCCCGCGCAACCAGGGGTCGCAGCTCACGGCCTGGGAGCTTGCCGAAAACGGTGTGCCGCACACCCTCGTGGTCGACAATGCCGGCGGTCACCTGATGCAGCATGGTCTCGTCGACCTGTGCATCACCGGCACCGACCGGACGACCCGCAACGGCGATGTCGCCAACAAGATCGGCACCTATCTGAAAGCACTGGCTGCGCGTGACAACGACATCCCGTTCTACGTCGCGCTGCCGTCGACGACCATCGACTGGACGATGACCGACGGCGTCCGCAACATTCCTATCGAGGAGCGGGATCCCGGCGAAGTCAGCAAGATCTATGGCAAGTCTGGGGACGGACTGACCACCGTCGATACGGTCGGCTCGAATACGGCGATCAGCAACTACGCATTCGATGTGACGCCCGCGCGCCTCGTGACCGGCCTGATTACCGAGGCGGGCATCTGCGATGCCAGCGAAGAAGGCCTGTCGGGATTGTTCCCCGAGCTCGCCGCCCGCGCCGGATGATCGACGAAGGTACCATCAAGTTCGAATCGACGTGGCACGAAGCTGCGCCATTGAGCACGGCAGAGATCGGCCCGCTGATCCGCTGGCGGGCGCCGCTCTTCGGCGCCGGCCTGATTGGGCATTACGCCGAACACGACATCGGCTACGGTAACCTGAGCGCGCGTGTCGGGAATTCGCGGCAATTCGTCATCAGCGGCACGCAAACCGGGCATGTCGAGAACGTCAGCGCCGAGCATTTTTCGCTGGTCACGGATTACGACATCGACGGCAACGCCTTGACGTCGACGGGCCCGGTCGAAGCCTCATCTGAATCGCTGACACACGCGGCGATATACGAACTCGATCCGGCGATTAACGCCGTGGTTCATGTTCACAACGAACAACTGTGGATCGCACTGCGCGACAGGCTGCCGTCGACCCGTGCAGCAATCGCCTACGGCACGCCGCGGATGGCGCGCGAGTTTGCGCGTTTGCAGGAAGAAACGCCGTTTGCGACAGAGGGCGTCGCGCGAATGGCGGGGCACGAGGGTGGGCTGATCAGCTTCGGGAGCAGTGTCCGCGAGGCAGCGGAAAGGATCCTCGCGCTTCGCGCTCACGATTAGGTTGACAGGTTCGACACTGAAGCGACGTTGTCATAATGACGCGCAGCGCGGGCAGGGGTACTTCGGGACGCGGACCCACGCCATCGGCCGCAGCAATGTTTACTGAGGCAGGTCGTTGATCGCGGCGGCATCATTGTCTGCGAGCACGGGTTCGAGCCTGAAACGATAGGTCCGGCAGGACCGCGACGTCTTCAGAATCTGCCCGGGTCCGAGGGGCTCGAAGCTCGATTTTTTGATGGCGCGCAGCGCGGGCTTCGAAAAAATCTTGTGGCTGTAGTCGGTCACGACCGGCCGCGAGACGCGTCCGTTTGCCCGGATCTTGAAGCAGACCGTGGCCTCGCCCTGGATACGGTCGCGCCGCGCGACGGACGGATACTTCGGAAACGCGGTCAGCGCCGGCACGCGATCGGTTGACGTATCGATGAAATGACGCACAATGCCGGTGCCCTCATCCTCGATCGCATCCGCGGCCGAGGCGATTAAAAAAAATCCCGCCAGCGCGGCGAGGCTTGCTGTCAGATCAGCTCTCCGCATCCTCGTCGTTGTTCCTTTCCCGGTCATCGACCTCGATCTCGGGACGAACCGGGTAGACCGCATCCATATACATCGCGCGCGCAACCTTCAGCGTTCGCGCGCCCGGATTGAGCGCCTCACCCTTGTCGAGGTCGGACGCTGCCTGCTCATAATTTTTCATCATGATATGAACGACGGCCCGGTTGTTGTAGCCACGCCAGTTCTTGTCATTGCGCGCCAGCAGGATGTCGCAGTACCTGAGCGCTTCCTTGTAATCGCCGAGCTTGATGTAGCCGGCACACAGGTTTGACAACGCGGCTTCCTCCTCGCGTCGGCCGAGCGCAATTTCGAGGCCGCGCAGGGTCTGCTTCACACCCTCTTCGTTGTTGCCCGCCAGCAACGCTTCCGCGCCGATGTGCAGCGGAATGTTGCGAGGCCCGATGATCGTCGCCGACCCTGGGTCCTCGGTGATGCGCGACCCGTCCTGCGCCCACAATGGCGACGAGGCAAGGAACACGAGAACTGAAAAGATGGTTCTGCTGCCCACAGACTGAAACTCCCGTAGTGGCGCCATTTTAACCCAAAACCGCCCGCTCAAACGGGCGCCACGGTCGCAATGGACCTGAACCCGTCTCCCGCGGGGTTCGCAGCGGCTTCCTGCGGCGCCGGGCTTCAATCACGGCAGCCAGCCGCCCGGGGAAAAGGGCTTCCCGTGACCTGGCCGCCAAGATATTAAGACCGCTTTCAGCGCCGAAAATTCACTGCCACGGAGCGTATTGACGGGCAAAAAAACGCCCGCCACCGTTGCCGGGAGCGGGCGCTGCTCCTGTGTCCAGAACTGTCGCCGATCAGGACTCCTTCTCGACGCGGCCGCCGATATTGGAAAAATTCAGACCGCCGCTACCGTCGTCGACAATGATCAGGTCCTCGTCGACATCGCTGACATCGATGCTGCCGGAGCCGTCATCGACCGTCACGCTGCCGGCAACGTCGCGGATCTTGATGCTACCGGAGCCGTCATTGATCGAGACGTCGCCACCGGCGCCGGATACGGTTATGGAGCCCGAACCGTCCTCGATCTCTATTTCACCGCCGACGTCGCGCATCGACAGGGACCCGGAGCCGTCATCCAGGAAGATATCGCCGCGGACATTCTCGATCTCGATCGACCCCGAGCCGTCATCGATATTGAGGTGCATGCCGTCCGGCATCCGCACTTCGAGGGCAATCGTCGGACTGTCGCCGCGCCCCCAGTTCCAGCCACCGTCCTCGAACCAGGCATTCAGTGTCGCGGTATCGCTGTCTTTTTCGAGGACCAACACCATTCGATCCTCGATGATCTCGCGCGCCCGCTCCTCGTCGTCGGTGTCTACCTGGATGGTCGCAACGACGCTAATCTCGTTGACCGTGTCCGAGCCAACGACATCCATACTGCCGGCGCCGGCGTCGATCTTTAGCGTGTCGATGCCGCGGGTATCGAGCGACAATTCACGAACCTCCTCGTAATCGGCGAAGGCCGCACCCGAAATCGCCAGCGTGACAGCCGTCAGAATGAATTTCCCGTGCATGATTTACCCCTTGTATTAGTGGAGACGCCCGCAACCCGCGGACGCAGCAAGCGCGTACCGGACCTAGCGACCGGTTTCTTGTTAGATACCGCTCGAGCGAAAACGGTTGCAAATTTCGGGCTAGCGCTCGAATCGGGCCAGCAAGGCGTCGAGCTCGCTCCTGTCCAGCCATCGCCCACGCAGCATGACGCCGTGGATCCGCCGGGACTCAGAAATATCGATCAGCGGATTCGCATCGAGCAGCACGAGGTCGGCAACGAGTCCTTCGCGTAGCGCACCGAACCGGTCCTCTGCGCCGAAGTAGCGAGCGGCATTGACCGTGCCCGTCCGCAGCGCTTCGTAAGGGCTCAGGCCGGCGCCGACGACTAATTCGAGCTCGCGGTGCAACGCGAATCCCGGCACGTTGAAGATCTGCGGCGAGTCCGAGCCGAGGAGCAGTCCCGCGCCGGCTTCGTGCAGGGCCAGGAGCAGCTGCTGGCGTATCTCGATCGCTCGTGCAGCCGTCGCCGGCACGTAATTCGAGTCGGCAAGCAAGTCACGCTTGGCCTGCTGCCACTGGGCGACCGTCGCTGCCGGCATGTACCGCATTTCGGCGCGATCACCGAGCGACTCCGGGGACGTATCGGGCGCGGTCACGTGCTGGAACAGGGTTTCGGTCGGCACGTTCCAGGCGCCGGCGTCGGCGGTCGCGCGGGCAATGGCGCCGATCCTTGATTCGTCCACCATATCGGCAAGAAAGACGCCGAAAAATCCGCTCAAGCCGCCGGAAACATCCTCGTGTGGTCGCAACAGCGTCTGCATGTAGCCGTCGAGGTGATCGATGGTCGCAATCCCGGCGGCCAGCGCCCGCTCCACGCCGACATCCTCCGGCACATGACCCGCAAACGGGATCCCCAGTGCATTGGCGGTCGCGGCGATGGCGTCGAACTCTTCGCGGGTAAGGCCCGGGTGGATCTTCAGGAAGTCGTACCCTGCCGCGTGCTGCTCGCGAACCATCGCCGCCCCGGCTTCGGGGCTTGCGACACTGTTGCCGTTCAGTGACGGACCGGAGGTAATCAGTCGCGGGCCGAGCAGCTCCCCGGATTCGATTTGCTGACGCATTTGCAGGTGAGAGGGCTGACCGAGCATGCCGCGCACGGTCGTCACGCCATTGGCAACATACAGCGTCAGGATCCGCTCCAGGTTTGCGGACGAGCCGCCGGGGACGTGCCCATGCATTTCGGCGAGACCGGGCAGCAGGTAACGGTCCGTGCCGTCGACGACGGTTGCCTCTTCCGGCACCGCGATGACCTGCACGTCGCCGATCGTGGTGATGACACCGTCGTTCACGATGACCGTTTGTGCGTCCTCGATTACCTCAGTCGTCATGGGGATGACGTTGACGTTGACGAACGCCGTCATCTCCGCAACTGCGGCGCCGCAATAAAGGATCAGCGCCGCTGCGATGCATCTTTTCATTGTTTTTCCTTTGCTGGCTGCTGACCCATTGGACCCGACAATCGCCGTCAGTTCCGGATCACGATCCCGAAAACCGGCGCTAGATGACCTTCTTCAGCGTCTCGCGGCTGATATTGCCGCCGCAGACAACGACGACGACGTTCTTGCCGACATAGTCCGGCGCCACTTTCAGGAATCCTCCAATCGCCACGCCGGCGGCGCCCTCCGGCAGCTGGTGATGCGAATCGATGAACTGACGCATCGCCTCGGCGATTTCGTCTTCGCTGACGACGACATACCGGTCAACCAGGTCGCGGCACAGCTCGAAGGTAATCGCATCTTCCTCGATCCCGCCGGCGGTGCCGTCCGACAACGTCGGCTCGCTCGGCAGGTCGAGCAGCTCTCCGGCCGCCACGGAGTCGGTCATGACTCTAGACGCCTCCGGCTGGCAGGAAACGACTTCGATCGCTGGATTGACTGACTTCATGAAACTGCCGATGCCGCCGATCAATCCGCCGCCACCGACCGCAACGAAAATGGCATCGACCTGTGCGAGCTGCCTTGCGATCTCCACGCCGCAGGTACCCTGCCCGGCGATTACATGTTCATCGTTATACGGCGACAAGTAGGTCATGCCGTTATCGACAGCGAACTGGCGCGCATGCTGCTCGGTGTCGAGGCCATCGGTGCCGAAGAAACGGACATCGCCGCCGAATCGCCGGATGGCGTCCACCTTGGCTGAGGATGTCTGTTCGGGCACGAAGATGATGCCTGTCACGCCGAGTTTTTTCATCGCGTACGCGATCGCTGCGCCGTGATTGCCGCTGGACGCCGCGACACAACCCGCACGGCGTTCCTCCGGCGTCAGCAATAACAGCTTGTTGAACGCGCCGCGAAGTTTGAATGATCCGGTGTGCTGGAGATTTTCGAGCTTCAGCCAGACTTCGCAGCCGGTCTCTTCGCTGAAGTAAGGCGAATAATCGAGTGGCGTCTCGCGAATGTGCGGAGCGATCCGGTTGGCGGCAAGAACGATGTCGGCAGGCAAACGCGCCGTATCCATGGAGGTTCTCCAGGTGAAAGCTCTGGACGGCGAGCTTAGCCGGGAACGGCTGAGCCAACAAGGCGGGGACCGACTGCACCTCATCTTCGGTGGGTACCGTCGCCGACCTGTCGGCGCTGGACCGGATTCTTCAGGAGGATTCGTCGGCAATTCGACTCTGAAAATCGTATGATGAACCCATTCCTGTCGCAGTACTTTCTGTAGCAAAATCATTTAGGGCGCAATGGAAACCGTCCGGGATCACTACGAGCAATTCCTCGGTTCACTCTATTCCTGGATCCTCGGGGATTTCGATACTGCGCGGCAAAGAAATGCCGGCCTGTTCGCTGCGCTCGACCTGACGCCGGTCGGCAATGCGGTCGCGGTCGACCTGGGCTGCGGACCCGGCTGTCAGTCATTGCCGCTCGCGGACCGCGGCTACGACGTCCTCGCGATCGACTTTTGCCGGCCGCTGATCGACGAACTGGAACAGCGCAAAGGGTCTGCGAAGGTCAGGACCGTTTGCGATGACCTGCTGCAGTTTCGCGAGCATCTTGCGGAGCCCGCCGAGCTGATCGTTTGCATGGGCGACACGCTCGTGCACCTCCCGGACGTCGACAGCGTGGACCGTGTCGTCGATGACGTTGCCGATTCGCTGGCCCCGGGCGGCCGGTTCATCTACGCGATCCGCGATTACATCGGTGACGTGCCCGAAGGGCCGGACCGCTTCGTGCCAGTGCGGTCGAGCGACGAGCAGATCTTCACCTGCTTCCTCGACTACAAGGATGACGTCGTCCATATCCACGACATCCTGCACAGGAAAGTGGGCGGCGAGTGGCGCACCGAGATCAGCGACTACCAGAAGCTGCGCCTCGACAGTCGCCGTATCGACCGCCGCCTTGAAAACAATGGTCTCGAGATCGTCGATCGATCGCTGGCGGACGGCATGATCGTCGTCGTTGCCCGGCGGCCCGAATAGCCCCCGAATCCCCTTTTTTCATGTCGATTTGCGCAACCTGGCCCGCCCAGTGAGCTCGAATTCGGCTTATTTTCCGCTTGGCTTGATTATAAGTAATTGTTTTTATTGCTTATATCGAATCGTTACAAATAGCAACGGATCTGCAGTGGCTTTTATATATCGAATTGATACTATGCATCGCCCCGATATATGACCGGGACCCCCCGGCGGAATGAAATACGATGGATGTGAAGACAGTTTGCCTCGGGATGCTGACGGACGGTCCGGCCTCCGGCTACGACATGAAGAAATGTTTCGAGTCCTCTTTTGGTCATTTCTTTCCTGCAGGCTACGGCTCGATCTACCCGGCGCTGGCGACGCTCGCGCGGAACGGCCTGGTCGAGTTCGAAGAGATACCGCAGGACGGCAAGCCCGACCGCAAGGTCTACAGCATTACGAACAAAGGACGAGAGGCCTTGATGAAGAGCCTGTCGAACCCGTCGCCAAGCCACAAGATCCGCTCGGAGTTCCTCGCCATGCTCTGGTTTGCCGATTTGATGCAGGACGAGCAGATCAACGCTGTCATCGAGGGCAAGCTCGCAGAGATCGACAGGTTCCTGGAGCTTATCGCCGATTTCGCAGACTGCGAAGGTGACAGCGCGACCCGGGGCTCGCGGTTCGTCGCCGGCTTTGGTGAACACATGGCTACGGCCTTTAAACAGTACATAGAGATCAACCGCGCGATGCTGCTCGAGGATGAATCGCAGCAGGAAGTTGCCGCTGCGGTTGGTCAGTAAGTGTTTTGGTAAAGAGATCAATTGGGCAAGCAACAATGAACGAAGGGATATTCGGCAGATACAGATCGTGGCTCACGTCCGCGGGCATAGCGCTGGCGATCGCCGCCTGGCTGGCAACCGGAAGCATCTCCGATAATGACGCCGATACGGAGTTTGCGGTCGTAGACATCACGGAGACGAAACCGCGCACGAGCGTTCGGATTCGCACGCAGACCGCCGAGGAAGTCACGCGGACGATTGTCGTCAACGGCAAGAGCGCACCAGCGCGGATCGTCGAAATCAATGCCGAAACCGACGGTCGGGTGGTCTCTACCGGCGTCGAGCGCGGTGAGCGCCTCGACCGGGGCGAGGTTATTGTGCGACTGGACGAGCGCGATCGGCTGGCGCGTCTCGCGCAAGCGGAAGCGACGGTCAAGCAGCGCGAACTGGAATTTGCGGCGCGTGACAAGCTGAAGAACGAGAGCTACGTTTCCGAGGCACAGTTGCAGGAAGCGGCCGCAATGCTCGAGGCCGCTCGGGCGGAGCTCGCGCGCGCCAAACTGGATATCGATTACATGGTCATTCGGGCGCCATTCGACGGCGCGCTGCAGGATCGGCATGTCGAAGTCGGCGACTTCGTCAAAGCAGGCGACCCGGTCGCCCGGTTCATCGACGAGCGCCGGCTGATTATCAGTGCCGATGTCTCCGAATTCGATGCCAACCAGGTGCGCAAGGGCAATGCGGGTTCGGCAAGGCTTGCCACCGGCCAGCTGGTCGAGGGCGTCATTCGCTACGTCGCCCCGGTTGCCGACGAGGCGACGCGAACCTTCCGTGTCGAACTCGAAGTCGACAATGCGGCCGGTGAATACCGCGGCGGCATGACCGCCGAGCTGATGATCCCGGCAGAGACCGTGCTCGCGCACAAGATATCGCCGTCTCTGCTCACGCTGGACGACGACGGCAATCTCGGCGTCAAGACCGTCGACGAATCCGGCCAGGTGTCCTTCCATTACGCGGATATCGCCATGTCGTCGAGCGACGGCGTCTGGATCACAGGTCTCCCCTATTCCGCCTCGATCATCACGGTTGGCCAGGGATTCGTTAACGCGGGCTCCTATGTCGACGCGGTTCCCGAGGTCGAGATCGATACGGCGGTCGCGATCAAGGGGGGCGAAGGCAACTAGCCATGCAGGTCATCGAGACAGCCATGCGCCGCTCGCGCACCGTCGTGATGTCGCTCGCGGTGATCATCGTCGCGGGCGTCATGACGTACATCAGCGTGCCGAAGGAAGCGGAACCGGACATCAACATCCCGATGATCTACGTCAGCATGACGCACGACGGGATCTCCCCCGAGGACGCCGAACGCCTGCTCATCCGGCCGATGGAGCAGGAGATCCGGACGATCGAGGGCATCGACGAAGTGACCGCCAACGCCTACGAAGGCGGCGCGAGCGTGACGATTCGCTTCGACGCCGGCACCGATGTCGACGTCGCGCTGCAGGATGCGCGCGCCAAAGTCGATGCGGCCAAGGCCAAACTGCCGTCGGAGACCGAAGAGCCCACGGTGACCGAGATCAAGTTCGCCCGCTTCGACCCGATGTTGATCCTCAACCTCGCGGGCGACGTTCCCGAACGGACGTTGACGACGATCGCGCGCGACCTCAAGGAAAAGATCGAAGGCATCTCCGGCGTGCTCGAGGTCACGCTGGTCGGCGTGCGCGAGGAACTGATGGAGATCGTCGTCGATCCCCGCGCGATGGAGAGCTACGGACTCGACCAGGCGCAGATCCTGTCGCTGGTCGACCGCAACAACCGGCTGGTCGCGGCAGGCGCGCTGCACACAAGCGAGGGTCGCTTCCCGGTCAAGGTGCCTGGCGTTTTCGAGACCGCGGAAGACGTGCTCGAAATGCCGATCAAGGCCGTGGGCGATCGTGTCGTCCACTTCCGCGATGTCGCAGAAGTCCGTCGAACCTACAAGGATGCCGAAAGTGTCGCCCGCCTGAACGGCAACCGCGCGCTCGCGATCGAGGTCGTGCAGCGCAGCGGCGCCAACGTGATCGGTACAGTCGAGGAAGTCAAGGCGTTGATCGCTGCGGAGAGCCAGGCCTGGCCACCCGGTATCGAAGTGGTGGCGTCACGCGACAAATCGAAAGACGTCAACCAGATGCTGTCGAACCTGCAGAACAGCGTCATCTCCGCCGTGCTCCTGGTTTTCATTATCATCATCGGCATTCTCGGGCTGCGCGCCGCCGGGCTGGTCGGTGTGGCGATCCCTGGCAGCTTCCTGCTCGGCATCCTGGCGATCGCGTCATTCGGCATCACGATCAATATGATGGTGCTGTTCGCCCTGATCATGGCGGTCGGCCTGCTCGTCGATGGCGCCATTGTCGTGACCGAACTCGCAGACCGGCGCATGGCGGAAGGCATGAAGAAGCACGACGCCTATTCGAGCGCGGCGCGGCGCATGGCGTTGCCGATCATCGCCTCGACCTGTACGACGCTGGCCGCGTTCGTGCCGCTCGCGTTCTGGCCAAACGAGATGGGCGAATTCATGAAGTATCTGCCCATCACCCTGATCGCGGTATTGACGGCGTCCTTACTGATGGCGCTCCTGTTCGTGCCTACGCTGGGCTCGATATTCGGCGCCTCCGGCGCAATGAGCGAGCAGGCGCGGCGCGACCTGACCGTTGCGGAGACCGGCGACCTCGACGAAGTTTCGGGGATGACCGGCAAATATATCCAGTTCCTGAAGCGCTCGCTGCAGCGTCCATGGTTGAACGTGGCGGCGGTCACGGCGATTCTGATCATTACCTATACGGCATTTTTCTTATTCGGACGCGGCGTCGAGCTGTTTCCCGAAATCGAGCCAGAGTTCGCGAGCATAGAGATCCGCGCTCGCGGCGACCTCAGCACCGAGGAAAAAGATTTTCTCGTTCGCCAGGTCGAAGCCTATGTGCTCGACATCGAGGAGGTGGAAAGCGTCTATGCAAAGACCGGTGGCGGTCAGGGCGGCGGTGGCGGCGGCCTGTTCGGCCAGGGTGCGACCGAAGACACGATCGGTTCGATTACGCTGAACTTCGTCGAATGGGACGAGCGCCGCCCCGCCGACGAAATCCTCGCGGACATCCGTGAGAGCACCGCCGGTCTTGCCGGCATCACGATCCAGACGCGCAAGGCACAGGATGGCCCGCAACAGGGCAAGCCGATCCAGATCGAGCTGTCTTCGCGCGATCCGCTCATGCTGAACGAAATGACCGGGCTTGTGCGCGCCGCCTTGCAGACCATCGAGGGTGTCTACAACGTCGACGACACGCGCCCGCTGCCCGGCATCGAGTGGCGCATCGACGTCGATCGTGCGGAGGCCGCGCGCTTCGGCGCCGACATCACGCTCGTCGGCAACATGATCCAGCTGGTCACCAATGGCATCAAGATTGGCGAATATCGACCCGACGATGCTGAGGATGAGATCGACATCCGCGTGCGTTACCCCTACGACGATCGCAGCCTGGCGCAGATCGACGAGCTGCGCATACCGACGCCGAACGGCCTCGTGCCGATCAGCAATTTTGTCGAGCGCGAGCCGGCGAACAAGGTGAGCACGATCCAGCGAACGGATATGCGTCGCACGATGACGGTCGAGGCGGACGTATTCGAAGGCTATCTCGATGCCGACATCGTCAGAGAAATGAGCGAATTGCTACCGACGCTCGGCATCGACCCCGGCGTCAGCGTGCGCTTCCGTGGCGGCAACGAGGACCAACAGGAGGCACAGGCATTCCTCGGCAAGGCGATGATGATCGCCGTCGCCGTCATGGCGATCATCCTGGTCACGCAGTTCAACAGCCTGTTCCAGGCGCTCTTGATCCTGACCGCGGTCGTATTTTCGACAGGTGGCGTGCTGCTGGGACACCTGGTCATGGACAAACCATTCGGCACGGTGATGAGTGGGGTCGGCGTCATTACGCTTGCCGGCATCGTCGTCAACAACAATATCGTGTTCATCGATACCTACAACGTGTTGAAGAGTCGCGGCTCGAACGCCTACGACGCGATTCTCCGCACCTGTGCGCTCAGGTTGCGGCCTGTATTGCTGACGACCGTAACCACCATCCTCGGGCTGATGCCGATGGTATTTGCCGTCAACATCGACCTGATCAATCGTGAGGTATCGGTCGGCGCCCCGGCCACGCAGTACTGGACGCAATTGTCGTCGTCGGTCGCAGGCGGTCTCGCCTTCGCCACGATCCTCACCCTGCTGCTGACGCCGAGCCTGTTGATGATCCAGGCCAACATCTCCGCATGGCTGGCCAGGCGCAGGAATCGCGATACCGTGCGCACTGCCACCGCGTAGCAAGGGCCCGGTCACGCAGACAGCGAACGCCGGGGCACCCTGCGCCGGCTTTTTTTGCCGTGCCCAAATCCAATCCGCGACTTCACGCATCTAAAGGACAAGAACGGGCGCTGCCGCGCCGACCGGATCCCGATCAGGCTCGGGCAAGCGGGAAAGCGTGAACAAGGTCCGTTTGAATCCATTTGTATTAAATTTCAGGTACTTAAGTGGTGTTGCGTTCTAGTTATATAGTGTTATACTTCACTACAACACCAAATGACTTAGCGGTTAAAACAAGCCCATGACAAACAATCTGGATCTGAACAAGCTTTGCATCGCGGCGCTGGCCACTACGGCAGCGACGCTGGTTTCCGCCTGTGGCGTCGGGCAAGCCAGCGCGACCGCTGAGACGGAACAGGCGGTCAGCGCACCCCTCCCCGTCGAGGTCGTCCGGCCGATGAAAGCGGAAATCTATGCGACCTATCGCACGACCACGACGATCTCCTCGGATGCCGATGCGCCGGTTCCGGCGCGCGTCGCCGGCGAAGTCGTCGATATCCTCGTCGAGGAGGGAGACCGGGTCATCCAGGGCCAGGTGCTCGCGCGCCTCGACGGCGAGCGCCTGCGCCTCGAAATGGAACAAGCGCGCGCCAACCTGGAGATGGCGACCCGCGAATATGAGCGCATGATCGGTCTGCATGACCGCGGCCTGATCAGTTCGTCGGCGTTCGACGGCATGAGGTACGACATGGAGGCGCTGAAGGCCACCTACGAACTGAAACGCCTGTACTTCGACTATACGAACATCCGCGCGCCGATCTCCGGCGTTGTCTCCGCTCGTGAGGTCAAGCCGGGCCAGCACCTCGAGGCCAATAACATCGCGTTTCGCGTCACCGACACGAACCGGCTCGTCGCGCACATGAAGATCCCGCAGAGCGAGCTGGCGAAAATCGCCCCGGGCGATGAAGCGGAAATCCGCGTCGACGCGATGCCCGGGGAAATATTCATCGCGTCGATCGCCCGGGTCAGCCCGACAATCGACGCAAGGAACGGCACCTTCCGCGCAACCGCATACGTCAATAATGAATCGGGCATGCTCGCACCGGGTATGTTCGGGCGTTTCGCCATCGCCTACGAGCGGCACGAAGGGGCGCTGACCATCCCTGTGGAAGCCATTGTCGAGGAAGACAACGAAGCGGTCGTCTACGTCGTCACGGACGGCGCAGCGGAGCGCCGCATCATAACCACCGGCATCCAGGACAAGGGGCTTGTGGAAGTTGTGAGTGGCCTCGACGAAGACGACCAGATCGTCGTTACCGGTCAGTCGAGCCTGCGGGACGGCAGCCGTGTCCTCGCGAGCATTCCGACTAGCGCACCGGTTACCGGTTAATCCAAACGGGGATCCGCGATGCATATTGGGGTGGCAATGGGTCAGCACCGGTTCCGGCGGGCCGGACTGCTCGTCGCGCTATTTGCGTGCGCTCTGACGGCTTGCGAGCAGGGCGAACCGAAGGCTGAAGACGAGGAAGCGGAAGAACTCGCAGCAATCCCGGTCGAGACGATCAAGCCGGTCCGCGGCGATATCGACGCCCGCTATTCGGGTACCGCGCCGATCGAAGCGTTCGCCGATGCGACGGTCATCGCGAAGGTCGGCGGCGAGGTTCGTGAAATTCTCGTTGAAGAAGGAGACGATGTCATTCGCGGCCAGGTGCTGGCGCGACTGGACGGCGATCGCCTGCGCCTCGAGAAAGAGCAGGCAGAAGCCAACCTCAGAAAAGCGCAGCGTGACTTCCAGCGCAACGTCGATCTCAAGGACAAGGGACTGATCAGCGAGGGAGACTTCGAGAAACTCCAGTTCGAGATGGAGTCACTCAAGGCGAGCTTTGACCTCGCCGCCCTCGAGCTTGACTACACCGAGATCAAGGCGCCCATCGGCGGCGTCGTGTCCGAGCGATTCGTCAAGATCGGCAATACGATCGACGTCAACGAACGGACCTTCCAGATCACGAGTCTCGAACCGTTGATCTCCTACCTGCATATACCGGAGCGCGAGTACCGCCGCATCGATCCTGGTCAAACGGTGACGATCGAGATAGACGCGCTACAGGGCGTGAGCTTCGCTGCGAGCGTCGCGCGCGTGAGTCCAATCGTCGATCCGGCGACAGGGACGTTCAAGATTACCATCGAGGTCTCGGATGAAACCCGGCGCCTGAAGCCCGGCATGTTCGGCCGCATCAGCATCGTCTACGACAGCCGCGAGATGGCGCTGCAGATCCCGCGCAGCGCGGTCATCGAGGAAGGCGGGGAAGCGACCGTATTCATCGTCGCCGGAGACGTCGCGGAAAAGCGTGTCATCCAGACCGGCTATACAGATGCAGGCAACGTCGAGGTGACCGCGGGGCTGGAAGATGACGACGAAGTCGTCATTGTCGGCCAGATGAACCTCAAGACCGGCTCCAGGGTCTCGGTGATCAACGCCGCCGGCGCCGTCGAGCTGTCGGCGCACAACGAGACCGGCGGTCCCTGAGCGTGCGCCGCTTGATCGAAATCGCTACCGAACGTCGTGTGACGATCGTGATGTTCACGGTCGCCGTGATCCTGTTCGGCATGGTTTCGCTGTCGCGGCTCAAGGTTAACCTCCTGCCCGACATCTCCTATCCCACGGTCACGGTGCGCACCGAACTCACCGGCGCCGCGCCGGCCGACGTCGAGAACCTGCTGACCAAGCCAATCGAGGAATCGGTCGGCGTGATCCGCAACGTGCGCCAGGTGCGTTCCGTGTCGCGCTCCGGACAGTCCGACGTCACGCTGGAATTTCTCTGGGGCACCGACATGGACGTCGCCGGCGTCGACGTGCGCGAAAAAGTCGACATCCTGGACCTGCCCCTGGAAGCCAGCCGGCCACTGCTGCTGAGATTCGACCCCTCGTCGGAGCCGATCATGCGCCTCGGACTGCTGCGGAAGGAAGATGCCGGCACGAGCGTCGAGGACTCCAGCGAGACGAATCTCAAGGCGCTGCGCCGCCTGGCCGAGGACCGTATCAAGAACGATCTCGAAGCAGAGGAAGGCACCGCGGCGGTCAAAGTCAGCGGCGGCCTCGAGGACGAGATCCAGATCCAGGTCGATCAGCAGAAACTGTCGCAGCTCGGCATCAGTATTGGCGACATTGCAGAGCGCATCCGGGCAGAAAACGTCAACCTGTCGGGCGGGCGCCTCGAAGAAGGCAGCCAGCGTTTCCTCGTACGGACCATCAATGAATTCCAGACGGTCGAGGAGTTTGCCGGCGCGATCGTCGCCAACGTCGCCGACCGGCCCGTGTACCTGCGGGATGTCGCGACAGTCACCCGCGGCCACAAGGATCGCGAGGCAATTACCCGTGTCAACGGTCGCGAGTCGGTAGAACTCGCGATCTACAAGGAAGGCGATGCGAACACGGTGCAGGTCGCCAATCGCATCGCGGCGCGCCTCGACCGCATCCGCGAGTCGCTGCCCGACGACCTCGAACTCGTGCAGATCTACGACCAGTCCAGGTTCATCTCGGCCGCGATCCAGCAGGTCACCTCGGCCGCGTTCATCGGCGGCTTGCTCGCGATCATGGTGCTGTACGGTTTCCTGCGGGATTCGCGCGCGACCACCATCATCGCGGTATCGATCCCGGTTTCGGTGATCGGCACCTTCCTGCTGATGTACTCGAACGACGTGTCGCTCAACATCATGTCGCTGGGCGGCGTCGCGCTCGCCGTCGGCATGCTGGTCGACAATGCGATCGTCGTGCTCGAGAACATCGTTCGCAAACGCGAGCAGGGCGAAGGCATCCTCGAAGCCGCACGCAACGGCGCGGCAGAGGTATCGACCGCGGTCGTCGCGGCGACGCTGACGACGATCGCCGTGTTCTTCCCGATGGTCTTCATCAGCGGAATCGCCGGCCAGCTGTTCCGCGACCAGGCCCTGACCGTCACCTTTGCGCTGATCTTCTCCCTGATCGTCGCATTAACGCTTATCCCAATGCTTGCAGCTCTCGGAACCGGCGCCCGCTACGAGGAGTCCGGCGAATACTCTCCAGCAGGGCGGTTTACCCGGGCAGTGGCGTTCATCGTGCGAATGCTTGGCGTTGCATTCGCCGGCGTCGCGTGGCTGTTCCGGATGATCCTCTGGGCGCCAGGCCGATTGCTGCAAGGTTTTTTCAGGATCGTTGCCAAAGCCTACGACCCGCTGCTCAGGTGGTCGCTGGACCATCGCGCGGCCGTCGTCGGCAGCGCCGCGGCCATTTTCGCCGCGACGATGCTGCTGATACCGCGGCTTGGCACGGAACTCATTCCACAGCTGTCGCAGGGTGAATTCGACGTCGACTTCAGGTTGTCGCCGGGCGCTCCGCTGGCCGAGACCGATCGGGCGATTCAGGTCGCCCAGGCTGTCACGCGCGACATTGACGACGTGGAGATCAGTTACTCAGTTGCCGGTACCGGTAATCGACTTGACGCCAACCCGGTCGATGCCGGAGAAAATACCGGCACACTGAGTCTTACTCTGAAGCCCGGCCGCGGTCGCGCGGAAGAGGCGGCCGCCATGGCGGCGATGCGCGAGGAACTCGCCAGCCTGCCGGGTGTGCAATACGAGTTCAGCCGCCCCGCCCTGATGAGCTTTGCCGCTCCGCTGCAGATCGAGATCGCGGG
>JABAHS010147686.1_pt1 | contig 25676 bp, 21 predicted proteins | sample 7062111 | NCBI WGS metagenome assembly JABAHS01 (sample SAMN14534600, study PRJNA622989) | marine sediment metagenome | biome: marine biome [ENVO:00000428]; feature: marine pelagic biome [ENVO:01000023]; material: deep marine sediment [ENVO:00002113]; isolation source: pool of 4 deep marine... | reverse complement strand
ATTGGTGAAATCCACCACATCAAAATCGACGATGCCGATCCGCCCCATGCCAGCTGCCGCTAAATACATCGAAACCGGCGATCCCAAACCACCCATGCCTATGACCAGAACCTTAGCCTGCTTCAGCTTTTTCTGACCCTCCAGCGTGACCTCCGGCATGATCAGGTGGCGACTGTAGCGCTCGATCTCGTCTTTCGTAAATTCGCCTTTGGTTTGGATGTCTGCCTCACTTCCACCCGCGATGGAAGGGATGATGCTCACAATGTCCCCTTCCTTCACAGTGGTCTCGTTTTTATCAAGGTGACGAATGTCCTCGTCGTTCACATAGACATTCACGAAATTTCTAACTTTGCCGTTTTCGCCAAAAAGATGTTTCTGCAAGTCCGGAAACTTGGTGGTCAAATTATTTAACAGTTCGGCAACATTTTGGCCCTCCAATTCAACCGACTCTTGATTCTGAGCATATTGTCTCAGGGCCGTTGGAAGGAGTACTTTCTTAGCCATCGTCCATTCTCCCTTTATTTAGTTTCTGATAGAATTCTGTCAACTATATGTTTCCTGAGCTGTTTCGAGCACAATGATGTCTTCTTCTTTGAACTGAGATCGCTCATCTGCCAATGTCCAGGAAGTCACATCGTTTGCCTTGTTCTCAGAAACGGACACGATTACGTAAGAATACATGGGCCATGCGTGGTCTAGGTCATACTTTGATGGTCGTGCCGCCGCATTCGGATGTGAATGATAAAAACCGATAATTTCCAAACCACGTTTTTTAGCAAACTTCTCGTTGTCCAGAAATACATCCGGCCTGATCAGAAATCGATGATATTGTTCACTCTGCATTTGCGCATTGTTTGCTGGCATGGTCGACACCACGTCTTTGTCGCCATTTCTGATTTTGCCAAATAGAAACCCGCAACATTCGTTCGGATAGCTCTCTTCCCCATACGCTTTGATCAGCTCGAAATGTTTTTTGTCGATCTTAAGCGCCATAGTCATCTTCACTCCAGAATTTTTGCTCAAAATACTTGGAAGCACTGTCTGGGAACACCACCACAATCACGCCATCGTCGAGCATGCGCCCGATCTTTAAGGCGGCCGACAAGGCAGCGCCTGATGACATCCCCACCAACAAGCCTTCCTGTTTGGCTAAGCGTTTAACCATCTGCTGTGCCTCTTCGGTTCCAACTTCAATATTCAAATCCGCTAGTTCTGGATCGTAAATACCCGGTACCAGTGCGCTCTCCATATGTTTCATGCCTTCCAAACCGTGGAAAGGGGAATCGGGCTGCACCGATATCAATTTTATGTCTCGGTTAAATTCTCTCAAACGACGTGCAACACCCACAAAGGTTCCAGTGGTGCCAAGTCCGGCCACGAAATGGGTAACCTGTCCTTGGGTTTGCTGGATGATCTCAGCTCCGGTGCCATTATAATGCGCCAACCAATTGGCCGGGTTATTGTATTGGTCCGGATAGTAATACAGCTCCGGTGTCTCAAAATATAACCTTCTGGCTTCGCGAATGGCACCGTCCGATCCTTCCCCCGAATCGGTGAGCACCAACTCGGCGCCATAGGTTCGAAGTATGCGTTTGGTCAGTGGACTGGTATTCTCAGGCACGGTCAACTTTACCCGATAGCCTAACGCTGCAGCAAACATCGCAAAAGCGATGGCCGTATTTCCGGAAGATGCGTCCAGCAGAATCTTGTCTCGGGTCAAGGCACCGGATTTTTCGCCAACTCTAATCATGTTAAGAGCAGCTCGGTCTTTCACCGAGCCACCTGGGTTAAACCACTCGGCCTTTGCTAATATTCTTATAGGTTGAACATCGGAGCTAATGATAGTCAATTCAAGCAGCGGCGTCTTGCCCACTTGATCGATCAGTCTGGGTTTCGGAGAATCCTGTTCTAATGGCTCCTTCAGAATTGTCTTTTCGAGTAGAGTTTCCATATGATCTATAAAAACAAAAAACCCACATTCGGTTGAAATGTGGGTTATGATCAGATAATATTTTTCGGTTTATTTTCGGCTAAGCGTTCATAACCCACGCCTCCTTTGACAACAACAGATACAGCAACAACACACTTCTGCACTCGATTTACAAGAAAGAGGAATGAGATTATGAATTTGAGCTGACATTTTTTTGCTTTATTTTCCCGTATCCAAACAAATTTAAGAAACTAACTATTCCGTGTCAAGTATTTATTTCCTGCGACGAGCGATTTTTTTGCGCCCATTCTCTTATGTAAGAAATAATATCCGAAGTCGTTGAACCCGGCCCAAATAACTTACCTGTGCCCATTTTCTCCAACTCTTCGACATCTTCCGGTGGAATGATTCCGCCGCCAGTCAGGAGCACATCTTTCAAACCTTTCTGTTCCATCAGTTTTTTGATTTTTGGAAACAAGGTCATGTGCGCGCCTGACAGAATGCTGACACCGATCACATCCACGTCTTCCTGCAACGCGGCTTCCACAATCATCTCAGGAGTTTGATGCAACCCGGAATAAATGACCTCAAAGCCAGCATCACGCAGAGTGCTTGCGATTACCTTTGCCCCACGATCGTGGCCATCCAGACCTGGCTTGGCGACTAAAACTCGAATCTTACGCTCCATTTTACTCCTTCGAACACGTTGATAAGAAATTGAGTTTGCACGGGATTTGTGAATTCAACTCGCCCATCTTAAAACACAACCGGTTCTTTATATTCACCAAATTCTCCTTTCAGAACGTCAACCATTTCGCCAATCGTAGCATAGGCTTTTGCGCAATCGATGAAGTGCGGCATCAGATTACTGCCATCGCCCGCAGCCTCTCGCAGCCGTTGCAACGATTCCTTGAGTTGCGACTGATTGCGTTCCTTCTTCATCTGTTTTACATTTTCGATCTGTCTTTGCTCAACTTCTTGTTCTATTCTCAGAATTGGGATCTCTAATTTTTCATTCTTTTCCTTGAATGCATTCACCCCGACAATGAAACGCTCCTTTTTTTCGATCTCTTCCTGGTATTTGCGCGCGGCGTTGGCGATTTCTTTCTGAAAAAACCCTTTTTCGATAGCAGGAATGACACCGCCGAGGGCATCAATTTTATCGAAATAGTCCTCGGCGCTTTTTTCCATTTTATTGGTCAAGTTTTCGACAAAATAGGATCCGGCCAAGGGATCGATGGTATGAGGTGTACCCGTTTCATGAGCGATGATTTGCTGCGTACGCAAAGCGATCTTTGCTGCCCACTCAGAGGGCAAAGCCCACGTTTCATCCAGAGAGTTCGTATGCAACGATTGAGTCCCGCCCAGGACCGCCGCCAGCGCTTCAAATGCCGTCCGTACAATATTATTTTCCGGCTGCTGACCTGTCAACGAACAGCCTGCCGTTTGAGTATGAAATCTCAGTTTCCAGGATCGTTCGTTTTTGGCGCCATATCTGTCTCGCATGCGTTTGGCGTAAATTCGACGCGCAGCTCGATATTTCGCGATTTCCTCAAAAAAGTCGATATGGGAATTGAAGAAGAAGGAAAACCTTGGGGCAAAATCATCGATATCCAATCCTCGTTCTATGCAGGCTTCCACATAGGCGAAACCGTCTGCAAGGGTAAAAGCGAGCTCTTGAGCGGCGGTCGATCCCGCCTCACGAATATGATAACCACTGATGGAAACCGTATTCCACATTGGCACATGTTTGGTGCAATACTCCACCGAATCCACAAAAATTCTCATGGAGGGTTCCGGCGGGAAAATAAACTCTTTCTGGGCTATGTATTCCTTCAGGATGTCATTTTGAAGGGTCCCGCGCAGTTTTTCTTGTGGTACGCCCTGCTTCTCCGCAACGCAGATGTAAAACGCCAGCAGAATCGCGGCCGGAGAATTGATGGTCATGGACGTACTGATCTTGTCCAACGGAATGGAATCGAAGAGCATCTCCATATCTGCCAGGGAATCGACCGCGACGCCGCAAATTCCAACCTCGCCCTGACTCTTCGCATTATCGGAATCCACCCCCATTAAGGTCGGCAAATCGAAGGCCACGGACAGACCTGTCTGACCCTGTTCCAGAAGATATTTGAAGCGCTTGTTTGTGTCTTTCGGCGTGCCGAAGCCCGCGAATTGGCGCATCGTCCAAAGGCGGCCGCGGTACATGTTATGATGAATGCCTCTGGTATATGGAAACTCACCGGGGAAACCTACATCTCGTAGGTAATCTGTATCTTTAGTGTCGTCCGGGGTGCTGAGAATATCCACAGGTTCACTGGAAACCGTTACAAATTTAGCCGGACGATCTTGTGTTTCTTCATTCTTTGCTTGCTCCCATTCTTTCTTCCGCTTCAATATGTCGTCACGGTTCTCTTGTGTCATTCCTTTCTCTCCAATTTTCTCTTGAAATTTTCGATCAACTCGTCAGCTATTTTATATGGTGACATTTTTAAGTTACGGTAGCTCTCTAATGTCTCATCGATGGTTTTGTAAGCCGTCTCATCCCAAAAGGCTTGTTCGAACCTGAAACGAACGATGGACTTTATCTTTTTGAATAGACGTTGCTTTCTTTTTTTTTCTAATAGATTTTGTTGCGATTGAAAATCTCGATGTTCAGCAATGGTCTCAATAATTTCAGCGATCCCTTCTCCCTGATTGGCTACGGACTTCAAAATAGGCGGCCGCCAATCTTTCTTATTGCTTAGTTCCAGCATGGATTGTATTTCAGTAAAAGCCTGATCGGCCCCTGCCCTATCGGCCTTATTTAATACAAACAAATCTGCGATTTCCATCAATCCCGCTTTCATCGCTTGTACCGAATCTCCGGATTCAGGTACAAGGACCACGACAGTCGTATCTGCAGATTCTGCGATATCCAACTCCGACTGTCCCACGCCGACGGTCTCCAGAATTATATAGTCATTACCGAATGCGTCCAGGATATCGGCCACATCGTCCGCTTTTTTGGAAAGCCCTCCAACACTGCCTCTGGTGGCCATGCTACGGATATAGACGCCTTCATCCATGGCAATCTCGGACATTCGAACGCGATCCCCCAATAAGGCACCCCCCGTAAAAGGACTGGTCGGATCCACCGCGACGATCCCCACGCCCTTCCTCTGTTTTCGAAATTCTTTTGTAAGTTGGTCCACAAGAGTGCTTTTGCCCGCACCTGGAGGTCCGGTAATTCCAATGCGATATCCGCGACCCAACTTCAGGTAGATTTCATTGAGCAAGTCCGAGGAGCTATCTTCATCGTTTTCTACTAACGAAATGGCCTTCGCCAGAGCGCGTTTGTCGCCTTGTAATAGATTGATTACTAGTCCACTGTTTTGAGAGGAAGATGCCATGATTTAAAATGCTTAGAAAGCACTGGAAGCGGAGCAGTGCGATAATCATTTACGAATATGATTCTATTTGTGGTTAATCCTCTGAAAAGAAATAACGTACTAGTGTTTAAACCTTAGACAACATTCTCATCAAGTTCAACGGACTCGACAAATTCAATCTTGGGCATATACGACTCGATTTTGAACACAACGTGTTTTTGTTTGGTTCTCCTCAAACGATAAAGAGTTTTCCTGTTTTCTCGGTAAAGCTCAGGGTCGTTGGATGGTAGCAAGTCCAATTGAGCATCCCTTGGGATCCGGTCTAGTATCTCAGTATGATCAAAGGCATATTTCATAAACTCGGTCATCAGATCTAAGTTTTTCTTTATCATGCCATTCTCTCTCATCACTCTAACTCCGACAAGTAGTTTGTTAGATAGCTTTGCCAGGATAACTTTAAGTCTTGACTGCAAAAGTAAATGCGTCATTAAATGTATGAAGAGACATCGGTTGTTTGCTTTGCGAACCATCGGGTGCAACAAATCTCGATGTACGAAACTATGAGCGGTGTCGTATCTCACCATAGCCTGCCAGGCTCCGGCGTTTTTTGATTCAAACTGGACAACAAAGCTCAGAATTTTATCTTCGTCCTTTTGTGCTTTAACTCGATTCCGGTTTTTTCCGTCACGTGTCAGATCAAAAAGGAAGGATATTTCCTTTATCAATCTAATTTAAACTAATGATTTTGTCTAAATTTATCAAGCGATAATTTAGTCACGCATATTCCAGTGTCTGCCCGACAATTTCCAATAGTTTCGCACACCCCTGCTGTCTCTCACAGGGATGGCAGCACGCTTATCTTTTAAATTTATCTCAAATAATGCTGCACCCAAGGCCGCAATGTTCTGCGCATGCTCCGCATCAAACTCGCGAGTTTTCTGAGAAGCTTGCAGGAATTCGTTTTCAATGAAATGTGTGTCGAATTCTCCATCGACGAATTTCTTGTGATTCATAACTAACAAACAAAACGGAATAGAGGTTTCAACGCCGTGAATCTGGTATTCCGTGAGCGCACGCTTCATGCGGTCGATGGCTTCCGTTCTATCTTTTCCCCACGTGATGAGTTTTGCGATCATTGGGTCGTAGTAAGGGGAGACTTCGCTACCCGAGAGGTAACCGCCGTCATTTCGGACGCCAGGGCCACTTGGGGCGGACAGATACTCAATTCTCCCGATTGACGGTAAAAAATTGTTTTCCGGATCCTCGGCATAAATTCGACTCTCAATGGCATGGCCGGTGAACTCGATATCCTCCTGCCCAAGGCCGAGTTTTTGGCCGGAGGCAATACGAATCTGCTCTTTTACAAGATCGTAGCCGGTGATCCATTCCGTGACGGGATGCTCAACCTGGAGTCGCGTGTTCATCTCCAGGAAATAAAAATTGTGGTTCTTGTCCACCATGAATTCGACGGTACCTGCGTTCTGGTAACCGCAGGCCTGGGCGGCTTTCACCGCTGCCTCTCCCATCTCACGACGAAGTTCCTCAGTCAAGATCGAAGATGGCGCTTCTTCGATGACTTTTTGATGGCGCCGCTGAATGGAGCACTCGCGTTCGCCCAGATGCACCACATTCCCTAACTGGTCGGCCAATATTTGAAACTCAATATGGCGCGGTGCTTCCAGGTATTTCTCGATGTAAACCCGCCCGTCACCGAAGGCGGATTCCGCCTCGGATTTCGCTCCTCGAAACGCCGAAGTCATATCGCCTGCAGCTTTGACGATCCGCATTCCCTTTCCTCCTCCACCGGCGGCCGCCTTTAATAATACCGGGTAGCCAAGCTCCTTCGCCTTTTTTGTCGCCNNCCAGCCTGCAGCATGAGTTGACGCGCCGCGGTTTTGTCGCCCATAAGCTGCATGGACTTCGCTGGCGGCCCAATAAAGATCAATCCGGCATCATTTACTTTCCCGGCAAACTCCGGATTTTCAGCCAAAAAACCATAACCAGGGTGGATGGCCTCGACTCCGGAACCTTTCGCAGTTTCGATAATCCTATCTTGAGCCAAATAGCTTTCTCGTGATGGCGGCGGGCCAATCCAATACGCTTCATCCGCCATCTGAACGTGGAGAGAACAACCATCAACCTCCGAATACACTGCGACGGTCAAGATGCCCAACTCCCGACAAGCGCGGATGATCCGGACGGCGATTTCACCACGATTGGCTATCAAGATTTTTTTTATCATATCAATCTCGAATCAATCTCGAAAACTTTCGACGGCCGCGTTTTCGTTGTCAAAAACTGCCAGCACATCTTCCAGTTTTGCGATCCGGATGAGGGTCTGAACTTTGGGGGTCGGGTTAAGCAACTTCAAGTCTCCGGAATTCAATTTCAGTTGGCGGTGTCCAAACAAAAGGGCGCCGAGACCGGAACTGTCCGCATAATCCACTTTCCCAAGGTCCACCAACACGTTTTGCACTCCTTCGGTTTCAGCCAACCGAAGCAGTTCCGTCTTAAATTCGGACGAAACCGTGTTATCCAGACGAGGCTCCTCAAGCCGTACTACTAAGACATCTGAGATTTTTTCTTCATGAAGTTTCATAACGCTTCCTTGTCAAAGATTGGACTGAAAAAGCTTAGATGACACGTGAGTTAGGCCAAAAACGCCAACAGCCATCTAAGCTTTTCAATCATCCATTACTCCAAAATGAATGTCACTCTCATTGTCACGCGATATTCCGAGACGTCCCCGTTTTCAACCTTAGCCTTCTGCGATACAATTTCAGAGCCGGTGACGTTTCGCAAGGTTCGGGTTGCGCGATTGATTCCCTCCTGGAAAGCATCCTGAAAACCTTTTGTTGATGAAGCGGTAATTGTGGTGACTCTTGCAACAGCCATGTGCTATCCTCCTTCATTTAATTTGATTATGATCGGATTAAATCAGATTTAGTTGAGATGATTCTCAAGAGTTGAGTGCCAAATTTTGAAATCTTGCTTTCGCCCAAGCCTTTGATTTGATACAAAGCTTCAATGGATTTCGGTTTTCGAGTAGCTAAACTTCGAAGGACAGAATCGTGAAAGAAAACAAACGCTGGAAGGTTCTCTTTCTTAGCAAGCTGAAACCGATACTGTTTCAACTTTTCAAAAAGTTCAGCGTCAAAACTTAGGTTATCAGACTTAGTACCACCCGTGTTCGCATCTTGTTTGCGAGTCCAACTAGCTGAGACACACTGAATTTCATCATAAGTAAACTCCTCCGGTAGCCGCTCTTTGATTGACTTAAAGGAGGCCAACCCAACTTGTTCAATTGCTTTGTTGATTCTCTGTACCCTTTCCGGTGGCACCACCGCCGTCACATTGACCAAACCAACTTCAATCAGCCTACCGAAATGAGTATAAATGGTGCCCAGCGTGAGATTGCGCCGGTCAGCGATTTCCTGGATCGACAAGCCCTGGCGGAACATCTCTAGCGTCGACCGGACTGTGTCGGGCAATTCGCCGATTTGCCTTAATGGTGAATCCGGAGGTGCAGGCGTAAACTGCTGTTTCAGATCCAAGGGAATCGAAGCGAGATGACGCAGTGCATCTTCGCCCTTGGGGGTAAGTTTCAGAACCGGATAGTCGCTGCCAACCAGCTTGAGATACCGCGCCTTCAAGAGTTGATCGACATAATTGAAGCATTGCGATTGGGTATAATGCTGCAGACGACCATAATGCTTGGCCCGATGCCATCCAACCTGAAAAATCACCCTTGCCTTCGAACCCGTTAGCACCTCCACCAAACGCCTGCGTCCCACGGACTGTTTCAAGTGTTTGACAGCGTGTAAAATGATCAACGCCGTTTTTTCCGCTTCGGTGTATTCGCCCTCAGCTTTCGTTTTCGAAGGCTTCCGTGCTGCCCGGGACAGGCAATTGTCGCAGCAACGCTCCGCCTCGGGTGATCCGGTGTCTCCAAAGTGCTGCAAAATAAAGCGGCGCCGGCATCGGTTGGTTTCTGCGTAGCGGACGATCTGCTCTAACAGTTGATATCGATATTTGCGTCTTGTATTAATTCGATTTAGAATGGGAGAAAGATCCAACTTTTGGATCGGCAGGAGTTGGAGATTCATCATGCCGTGTTTATCGCCCCGTTCGCGTAAAATGTTGGCCTTTGCCAATTCTGCAATCCCCACTCGTATTTTCGTCTCGTGCATGTCGGTGACTCGTCGAATATAGCTCAAACTAATTCGAGCGAACCCGTCCTGTTCGACTTCCTTGAGCAGGCCGTAGAGTTCCAGAAATTCCTCCCACGAAGGCGCATCGTTTTCGATGAACCATTCTTGCAAGCCGCGATCTTCAGGCGCATATAGCAACACAGCACGAGCAGGTTTCCCATCCCGACCAGCGCGGCCGGCCTCTTGATAGTAGGCCTCAAGTGACCCGGGCAAGCTAAAATGAATGACGTAACGGATATCCGGTTTGTCGACGCCCATGCCGAATGCATTGGTGGCGACAATCACATTGGTTTGGTTTTTCATAAAGGCGTCTTGAATACGAGTCCGTTCGGCTCCATCCAAACCAGCGTGGTAGAAATCCGTTTTTTGTTTGCAAACTGTCTTTAGGAACTCAGCCACTTCTTCGGCCTGCCTTCGGGTTCCGGTATAAACAATAGCGCTTTGTTTCTTTCCTCTAAATAGCTTTCCAATTTGTGCATACTTTGAAGCATCGTTCGGGGTATACTCCACCTCGAATGAAAGATTCGGCCGATTGAAGCCTGTGATGACTTTTCGGCAGTTCGCGAGGCCGAGTTGGCGAATGATATCTTCCTGAACGCTCACTGTGGCAGTGGCGGTCAGCGCCATGACGGTCGGATTCCCGCTTTGCGAGATCACTTTTCTTAAGGTCAGATAATCCGGTCGAAAATCATGTCCCCAATGCGAGATACAGTGTGCTTCATCCACGACCAACAAATCGAGCTGCAAATTAGCAAGCTTCGTAAGAAACGCTTGACTTCTAAATCGTTCCGGAGCTACATAGATAAGACAATAGCGTCCATCGTGCAGACTGCGCAACCGTGCGCTCAGCTCGGTTTGAGGCAATGAACTGTTTATGAATGTGGCGGGAATGCCTCTGATTTCCAGGGATTCCACCTGGTCTTTCATCAATGCAATCAAGGGTGAAACAACGAGGGTTGTATTCGGAAGCAGGACCGCAGGCAATTGATAACACAACGATTTTCCGGAACCCGTCGGCATAACAACCAGGGTGTGCCTCTTGTTCAGGGCATGTTCAATCACCTGGAGTTGTCCCGGACGGAAGCTCGAGTGGTGAAAATAGCGTTCTAACGCTTGTTTCAGATTTTGCGGCATGTTATGAGGTGTTCTGCTAAATTTTTCAAACTGATCTCCCTGCAAAATCGGACGTTTGCAGCACGTGTTTTAAAGTGGAATGTTGCCGTGTTTTTTTCGCGGATTGCTATCTACTTTTGTGTCCAGCAATTCTAACGAACGAATGAGCTTAGGACGGGTTTGCTGCGGCTCGATGATCTCGTCGAGATACCCGCGTTCGGCGGCAATATATGGATTCGCGAATTTCTCGCGGTATTCAGCTACTTTTTGAGAGGTCGCTTTTTCCTTGTCGTCGGCTGCTTCAATCTCCTTTTTGAAGATAATTTCAACCGCGCCTTTTGGGCCCATCACCGCAATTTCAGCCGAAGGCCAAGCATAATTAACATCGCCACGAATGTGTTTAGAGCTCATGACATCATACGCGCCCCCATACGCCTTCCTTGTAATGACCGTCACTTTGGGCACCGTGGCTTCGCAGAACGCATAGAGGAGCTTTGCGCCATGCTTGATGATACCGCGCCATTCCTGATCCGTCCCTGGCAAAAATCCTGGTACATCGACAAATATGATGATCGGAATGTTGAATGCATCACAAAATCGCACAAATCGCGCGCCTTTGATCGACGAATCTATGTCAAGGACTCCCGCCAGTACCGCCGGTTGATTGGCAACCACTCCCACAGAACGACCGTTTAAGCGCCCAAATCCCACGACAATATTTTGTGCATAATCTCTATGGACCTCAAAAAAGTCGTCTTCATCCAGGACGCTGTCAATAATGGTTTTCATATCGTATGGCTTATTCGGATTTTCAGGCACGATTGTTTTAAGAGCCTCATCCATCCGATTGACGTCGTCCCTGCATTCCAATCGTGGCGGATCTTCCAGATTATTCTGCGGAATGTAACTATGCAGTTTCCGAATCGATTGCAGACACTCAAGTTCATTCTCGGAGATAAAATGAGACACCCCGCTTTTAGTGGCATGAGTTTCAGCGCCGCCCAATTCGTCGAACGTTACCTCTTCATGGGTAACCGTCTTCACCACTTCCGGGCCTGTGACGAACATGAAGCTGGAGTTTTGCACCATAAATATGAAATCGGTGATAGCCGGTGAATACACTGCTCCTCCTGCACATGGCCCCAACACGGCGGAGATTTGCGGAACCACACCTGACGCCAAAGTATTTCTCAAAAAAATGTCAGCATAAGCGCCCAAGCTCACCACGCCTTCTTGAATTCGAGCGCCTCCAGAGTCATTGAGTCCAATCACAGGCGCGCCAACTTTCATGGCCATGTCCATGATCTTGCATATTTTCTGGCCGTAAGCTTCGGATAAAGAGCCGCCCAAGACCGTGAAGTCCTGGGAAAACACGAAAACCTGGCGGCCTTCGATTAAACCGTGGCCCGTGACCACACCATCTCCGTAATACCGATGTTTCTCCAGGCCGAAGTCGGTGAATCGATGACGTACCAACATATCCACTTCCTCAAAACTGCCTTCATCTAACAGCAAGTCGATCCGTTCGCGGGCAGTAAGCTTACCTTTTTTGTGCTGCGCTTCAATGCGTTTTTCGCCACCACCTAATCTCGCTTCTTCCTTTTGTTTACGCAGGTATTGAATGTTTTTCGGCGGGTTCATTCCACTCTAAGGTTAATTGTAATGATCTTAAGTTTAAAAATAATAAAAAATAATAGATCAAAAAGCAATATTTTAGGACATAAGATCGTAGAAAAATGCAAAAACACTAAACGCAGATGGCAGGCAAGTCGATGTGTATGCAAATTGGCTTTGTAGAGACAGGTTGCCAGAAGAGTCGATGAGTTGAAGACTTTGAGAGCACCAACTAACTCAGAGAACTGACGTCCTTTTGGCGGGTGAATGATATTAGGTGACTAAACCGGTTGTGACCAGAAGCCATTGCACGAATACCCCCAGAGTTGCATATAAGGCAAGATCCGTTGATGACAGGCGTCGTTGGCTGAACAACCAGTGGTGCGTATACCGAATCCCAATTTGTTCACTGGACAAGAACCCAGATAAAGCCCAGGACCGCACCAAGCCAGTCGACGAGCCACCGTTTCGTAATCGAGTTCGATGATGCTAAGACGAAAAGCCCTGCAAAAGCGGAGAACCGCTGCCAATAGAACGCTTGCTCTTGGATATAGTGCTCCTGGAGAATATGAAATTCAGCGCTAGCTTGCCTTGCTTCTAGGCCCTTGGGTTCAGCCACAACCTAATCTTCCGACTTCGAACGCGAAGCATTTGTACCATCCATCCTCATCCCCCCGAGGTATGTCTCTCGTCTGTCACCTAATTCTGTTTCTCCTCCATGTTGTTCTCAACAACTTCGGGATGATCCTTCGATCGGTTTCCTTAACTGCTTCCTGTCCGGCTTGGGAGATTTCCTCATTTGAGCAGGATCATCGTCTTCGTTTCGATAAACTCATCAACCTTCAAGCGGTAGAAATAAACGCCGGCGGCAACCGGGTGGCCGCTGTCATTGGTTCCATTCCACTCAAAACGATAAAATCCAGCGGTTTGGGGATTATCCACAAATGACTTCACTTGTTGACCGAGCAGATTGTACACGGCAAAGTGAACTTCGGATTTCATAGTCAGTTCGTAGCTTAAAACGGTTGAGGTATTAAACGGATTTGGATAGTTGGGGAAGAGTTGGTTGGAGCTTGTCTCGGTGGTATCGATCACAAAGCTGTTGTGTTCCCGATTGAACAGAATGGCGCCGCTCTCACCAACGATTGTGCACGTATTTGCGCTGGTCACTATCACGTCGTGTAAATTCTTGAACGTTCCGCTTTCTTCAACTACCCAGCTCAGGCCAGCGCTGTTCGTTCGTAGAATGAGGCCCCCTTCAAGCTCGTCATCGAGATTTCCGCCAACAATGATGCCGTTATTTGTATCGGTGAAATGGATGCCGAGTAGATCGTACGTCCTGGATGTGTCCTGGAACGTCCATTCTAGACCGCCGTTAGTCGTTCGCATAATAACGCCGTCATTTCCAACCACCGTACCCTCTCTTTCATTCGTGAAGAAAACCCGATTCAAATTGTGACTTGTCGCGCTATTCTGAGGCGACCATGTGGCGCCGCCGGTAAGGGAACGCAAAATAGTGCCGCCATTTCCCACGATGATTCCTGTATTTTCATCCGAGAAGAAGATGTCGTTCAAGTTAGCTTCCGTCTGACTAATAACCTGCGACCACGAGACTCCGCCATCTTCCGTCAAGAGAATTAGGCCGCTATCGCCCACCGCGATACCTGTGAATTTGCCCGTGAAAAACACATCGTTCAGATTGTTGGTGGTGCCTCCAAAAACCGGAACCCAGTTCGCTCCTCCGTCGATGGTACGCAAAATGGTTCCGGATTCACCAACTATCACGCCAGTCTCAACATCGCTGAAAAACACGCCATGCAGATCGTCTTCGGTGTCACTTTCTTGCAGAGACCACACACTCCCGTTGTCTTCCGTATGCAGAATCGTTCCCCTTCTGCCAACGACAAACCCCGTTGCGCTATCGGGAAAGGACATCCCAAACAAATTGTATGTCGGTCCTCTTGTGGTGTTAACCCACGTCTCACCGCCATCCGTTGTACGAAGCACACTGCCATCAAACCCCACAGCATGACCGAGGTTCGCATCNNGTCTGTCCACCATCTGTTGTGTGAACAATATGTCCTCGACTGCCAACCGCTGTACCGTTATCAGGATCGGTGAAATGCACGGATCGCAGCGCCCTGCGTGTGCCACTTTCTTGCGGTATCCAGGTTATGCCGCCATCGGTTGAACGCAGAATGGTGCCGTCTCTTCCGACGGCAACGACCGTATTCTCTGTGGTGTACGAAACCCAAAGAAGCTCTTCATCTGTACCACTCTCGCGATGCGTCCATTTTTTCCCACCATTGGTGGTCTGCACAATCACTCCATCACTGCCAACGGCTACCCCAGTCTCGCCATCGATGAAAGAAACACCTCGCAACCATCTCTCCGTACCGCTTTCCTGTGGTTCCCACGTCTCGCCTGCGTCCTCGGTGCGAAGAATGAAACCGTCTTCTCCGACCACTGTGCCAGTCATGGGATCGACGAAACTGATTCCCCGCACAGACCCGGTCACGCCACTGTTTAGACGTACCCAGGTTTCTCCACCATCTGTGGTACGCAGAATTGTTCCCTCAATGCCAATGGCAAAGCCTGTATTGGCATCAGCAAAATAAAGTCCTCGGAGGAAATTCTTGGTACCGCTCTCTTGTGAACTCCAGGTTTCTCCCCCGTCATTAGTCCGCAGGATGACCCCGTCGCCGCCAACGACCGTACCTGTGTCCGGGCTCACAAAATAAACTCCGTAAAGATTGTTGCCCTGAGGCAGTGGATTTTGCCATGCCCATTTTTGGAATGCTGCGGCGGTATCAAACACAAAAAACAATTGTGCAATAATGAATAGGACAAAAGAAATATTTCTAAACATCAAATGGCTCCAAACATGCCTTAATTGCCCTCTTGCGGCTTCCCCACATCAACTAAAATATTACAAGCAAATGCCAATAATTGACTAAATTTTTAGGCAGAATTCCACCCTGTTAATATGGATGACCAGTTAAGCATACGATGAATCCACTTAACCAATGTCGTATCGGACCTTAACCCCTTTGGGTAGGGAGGATTTTAGAGGGGGGTCTGCACAAGTAAGCTTCAAAAACTCCAACCGGTCATTCGTATTATTAATATCGTTCGGTGTTTAATGTTAATAAACTTTGCATAAATGATGCCACACTATTTTTACACTTGCCCAGACTTGAAAAAAACGCAGGTAGGCAAATTAACCAGAAAACTGCTGAAATCCCAGCAACCGAGCACTCGAACCTAGTGTGCAGAATAAGACAGATGTTTCAGCTTTTTACGTTTCGATTAAACGAGGGTATGAAACTAACGCAGAGAGAGACCACGTCCTATTGGGAAAAATTAACTGCTCGGCCTCTTCTCGTCGAATCTTGAACTTCGAGTGCACAATTTCGGTCAATCCTCCCCTACCACATTCACCTCTGTGGGTGGGTCAGGTGCTCGGCTATCTGAGACCGGAGTTAGGGTGAAATCTATCCCGGATATCTGCTCGCCTTCTGTGACGGTTATAGTCTGAGATGCGGGCTCAAAGCCTTCTCCAGAAACAAACAATTCATAAGAGCCGGCTTCAATGAAATTGAATTGATAATTCCCAAATGTATTCGTGCGTGTTTCATGATTCACGCTGTTTCCGCTTTTTAGTTGAACGAGAGCGTCAGGGATTCCTTGATTGTTAACTGAATTTAAGATGACTCCGCTAACTGATGTATTCGGTACACCCTCCCCGGAGCGATTGTGACTCCAGTCTGTCCAGCCCATGTTTTTGCCGTTCTTGACCCGCGAGCCATCCCAGTAATTGGTACCATAAACATAATCGACTAACGGAAGCTGCCAGCGATCATCTCCTTTTGGTGGGAACTTCGCCACCTTATGCAACCACTGATAGGCCCGCAACATAGCTTTGTCCTGCCAATTCCAGGTATCATAGCCGGCTCTGTTTAAAATATGCGCAGCGGCTAATCCCCCTTGCAAGGCGCCATACACGTAGTTTTCTTTGGGTGGCGGCCATTTGAAGCTACCGCCGCGCCGCTGATCGTCCGGAAGGACGCCATCAATGGAATGGCCATGTTTCTTCGCTCCCTTTGGATTGATGCCAACCGGATTCTCGGGATCCGCCTGCCAAGAAAGGTTGCCGAACTTGAATTCTGAGTAGGACGAGCGGTCGCCCATCCAGCCTTTGAAAATTTGTGCCGTTCTCTCCAGGTCCTGGTGATCGCCAAGATAGATGGCTGCCGCAGCCCGGCTGGCCGTCGCATGGGTGCCAAAATTATTCGGGCGTCGTTCATGAATTGAGATGAGTGTACCCTGTCCCCCCAATTCCTTGTGTCGAACATTTGACAGCCAGGTTCGGAATTGTGCTTCTCGGCCCGGATCGAAATTCTTGAAATCAATCAAATCCGCGGCCATGACATAACCGATGAGATTTCGGGCCAGGGAAAGTACGTTCCCATTATCTTCCGAACCGATGGCCGATATGACGTTGTCCGCCACTTTTGCCCGGTAGGTGTCATCATCGAGTCTCACCGCGACATAAGCCTGGGCTAGGGTGTACACATCGTGGTTGTCGTCGTGGCCACCTTTTGCTTTCCCGAAATCGCTGTCCGCAATGTTCTTAATTCCTTCCCAGGCGGCTCCGGATGTTGGCAGTTGTGCAATTTCTTCAGGACTTATCCAGATGCCCATAATCGAGTCGGACTTATTAAGCGATTGTGCATTGAGATATCCGACCGAATTGGCCAACACCAGAACCAGAATTGTCAGAATTCGCATGCTTCTCCATCCGAAGGTTGAAGTTCACGTAAACCGATTGCTTACTCTTCACTCGTTTCAATCCTCACATTCATGGGCGGAGCAGGAGGCTCATTATCCACCGTGGCAGTAGCAGTAAACGTCTGTGGCGATCCTGATAAACCGGATGCGCTCGCCATCACGATGACATCTCCGCCGGTGTCGCCCAGAATTAACGTCGCAGACGCTCGGCCATTTGAGGATGTAATTCTGGGTTGACGCTCAGACAGACTGCCATTCCCGGAGGTGATTTCAAACGTTACGGCCACCCCGCCCACAGGCTTGTTATCTGCATCCTGAACCTCAACAACCAACGGTTCGGGAAGAGTCGCACCGACGGGAGCCGTTTGTCCGTCCCCGGAGACCTTAATCATTTGAGTGGAAGGCCCAACATTCAGATCGCCTTTAATGATTGTAAAATAATCTCGAGTCTCACCGTTACTGTCAATGAATGTCGCATCCAGCTGATTATCATTGATATCAAACACCAACGATCCCAGGGTTTTCAGAGAGGTGATCATGATAGGATGATCCAACGACCCGCCACTGGTTTTCCCGGAGGAGCCATTGACGATATAAATCGAACCCTCATGTGGAGTGGGGCCTAAACTTGCCTTACGATAGGCACCATCACCATCGGGTCGTCCGTCGCCCTCATCAAGGATCATGTCGCTGGTCAAAGTATTCGATTCACCGTAGTGTCTATCGATCAAAAACGAACGTTCATAGCTGTGGCTGTGTCCGCTCAGCATCAGATCGATGCCATAATCTTCGAGGATTGGGACGGCGAGTTCTCGCATTCTCACAAGCAGCCCTTCATCATCGGAGTCGTGTGAACCCTTACTGTACGCCGGATGATGCCAGAAAGCAATCGTCCAGTCCTGATTATTTGCAGCCAGATCCGCTTCCAGCCATGACAGCATTGCACTCCCCTCTTTGATGAACTTTGTGGACGTCGAATTGAGGCAGACAAAGTGGATATTGGCATATTCAAAAGAATAGTAATCCTCAGTCCCGGAAGCCAGCCCCCCAGCCTCTCCGTTTGTCGGCAGTGTGAAAATGTCGTGATACGGAAAGGGGCCGGGTGAAGAATCCGTTTTAATATCATGGTTGCCGAGAGTCGGCCATAAGACCGACTTTTGAAGCATTTCTTCATACATATCTTCAAAAACGGCCATCTGGTATTCTTCATCTTCTCCTCTGCCATACGCGTTGTCTCCAAGCATTAACCACAAATCTGTATGTCGATTGCCGGTGAAATTGTAGTAGGCATCGCGAACGGCCCGTGCCTTCTCGTCCTTGGTTCCAGAATCTCCCAAGATCCAGATGCGCGTGGGCTTTTTGGTTCCAGGATTCGGTGACGTGATAAAGAAGTGTTTCTCATCTCCGCCGGCCAAAGTCGTGGAGCTTGTACCAATTGCGTAATAATATTTCGTATCCGGTGACAGTCCGGTCAAAGCCACCTCGTGTTCGGTTGTGGAGCCGGACCCCACTGTGCTTTCATTTAAATTGCTTAAACTGCTGCCATATCGTACTCGACTATCCGCGTCCTGGTCTGTACGCCATTTAACAACCACGCTAGTAGGAGTGCCAAGTTGCAAGTACGGGCCTCGGATGACACTTTGACCGTAATTAGGTTCAAACAGACCCGAAACCAGGAAACCTGCTATAAACAAGAACGTCATTGTTCTCTGGAGTTTCATTCGTCTCTCCTCAATTGTGTAAGATTAATGAGCGGGTAACTGCTGAATTGCTGCAAGGAGTTGATTCTTTAATCTTAGAATGAACTTGGTATTGCGTCGTCTTTCTGAAAGGGATTCGATTTCCTTCAGCGCATCCGTAAAAGCTGATCGGGCTTCGTCAAATCTGCCGGCCTTTGTCAAAATTTTGCCGCGACGCATCAACCATTTTTCCTTTCTCGGGGATTTCGCTACGATTTCGTCAAGTCGTGCCAGGGCATCGTCATATCTTTGACTTTCCGCCTCCAAATTAATGGCGTACAGTTGTAACGTAACGATGGGACCCAAATTCTGCATACCTTCTTCCAGGCCATGCAAGGCTTCGTCGACATGACTGGAGCCTGCAGCGGCGAGCACCTGGGCGCGTTCCAGATAGTATTCGGGAGTCCGTCTTGTGGCATACTTTATGGCGGCGGTGTAGTCTTGAGCGGCCTTCAGATTCTCGCCTAATTTGGCCAGCACTCTCGCACGCGTAACCAGGGCAGTGGGATGCTCGGAATGTTTCTTGAGAAATCGGTTCAGCGGCGGCACAGCTTGATCGTACCAACCCGCATCAAGCATCGTCATTCCACGAGCCAGGTCAACCTGGTCAAGGCCTGGATCCAGAATTTCCACAGAATCGTAGTCGGAAACCGCTGCCTGCCAATCTTCATGAAAACGATGTAGATTCCCGCGCTTAAGATAAAGAGACGCGTCTAAGGGATCCTTTCCGATTTCCTTTGTGACTTTAGCAATCTGCTCGTGAAGCGGTCCATGTGGTGAAGCAGCAGCCGAGGCTACCAATCCCAATATGAGCAATTGAATCGATTTCGCAGCTTTGAAATTCCTCCCGATCATGTCAGCCTATTCTGAATCGACTTGAACATTTTTTGGCGGGTCCGGAGCTGACCCGTCTGTTATTGGGGTCAACGAAATATTCTGTCCCAACAGTTGCTGGCCTTCAGAAACGCTCACGTTGTCAGACCAGGACTCAAATCCAGATCTGGCAGCTTCCAGAGTGTAGGAACCAGCGTCAATATTGATGAAACTGTAGCTGCCGCTGGCGCTCGAACTTGTTGTGTAATGTACCGTATTTCCGGATCTTAGGCTTACACTGGCATCCTCTACTGGGTCGCCAGAAGCAGCATTCTTAACGGTTCCACTGATCATGGTCAAAGGTTCACTGCTCCCGCTTCGTTCTTTATGGGTCCACTCGGTCCACCCCATATTCTTACCGGGTTGGGACGGCACAGGCGCCGGGAAATCGGTGCCATAATGATAATTGACAATATGCAGCTGCCAGGTGTCGTCACCTTCTGCTTCATAGGCACCCCCGCCTTTGAAATGTGGAGTATGCTGCCACTGATACGCGCGCAAGATCGCCTTGTCTTGCCAATTCCAGACATCGTATCCCTGCCTGGACAAAATTTCCGATGTCACCAGCACGGCCTGCAAGCCCTCGTATACGTAGTTCTCTTTCGGAGGTGGCCACTGAAATCCACCCGCTCGACGTTGATCATCGGGCAGGACGCCATCGATGTTGTGTCCCTCCTTGGTTGATCCTTTAGGGTTAATTCCTACGGGTTTGTTCGGGTCCACCTGCCAGGACAAATTGCCATACTTAAACCCGGAGTATGAACTCCGGTCACCTAGCCAGCCTTTGAATATCTGTGCCACGCGTCCGATTTCTGCCTGCGGGTCTTGGCATTGTGCGGGCAGCCCCTGACATGCGTCAGAAGGCACACCATTCTTCTTGAGATAAGTTGCGACGGCGATGCGAGCCGCAAGGGTCATCAACCCCCAATTGTTGGGTCGATTTTCACTGGCCTCGATTATCCACCGGCTGTCCAGTACTTTATAGCGCACATCGCTGATCCATTTACGGAATTCTCTCTCTCGGCTTGGATCGTAATTGGCGAAGTCGATCACATCGGCCGCAATGACGTAACTCGGCAAGTTTCGTCCAAGCGAGAGTGCATTACCGTTGTCTTCAGAGCCAATCGCAGACATGATGTTATCAGCCGCTTTGGCCCGATAGCTTGAGCCACCTCCTGTCAATCCGAGTCGGGCGGCGACGTAAGCCTGTGCCAAGGTATTGGTGTCGTGCTTATCGTCATGACCGCCCTTGGCCTTGCCAAAATCTGAGTCGGCAACTGACTTAATTTTGTTCCAGCCCGCACCTGAAGTGGGTAAAGTCGCGATTTCATCGGGACTGATCCAGATCCCTTGCTGTGCATAACCATCCGTGGCTGAAAACAAGATTACGGTTAATAGAAATAAAATGCAGTGTGAGGTCTTGTTTCTTTTCATACGTAATGTTTTCCCTTTCCGGTTAGGTTCGATTTCCCGTTATTCAAAAGCAAGCGCCAATAGATTTCCCACCAACCACGCTCCAATACATTTGCGTGCAGGAATAAGCTGGCGAAACGCACCTTCAACCGAGGTTTCGGGGGTCTGCTTTTTCGTACGATCGCCATGTGTCCAATCTGTCCAGCCCATATTTTTACCGTGCTTGATCGGTGAACCATCCCAGTAGTCTGTACCATAAATGAAATCAACTAAAGGAAGTTGCCAACGATCATCTCCCTCCGGGGGAAATTTTGCCTCATTGTGCAGCCATTGATAAGCACGTAAGATGGCTTTATCTTGCCAATTGAAGGGATCGTATCCCGCACGATGTAAAATGTAAGCCGCAGCGAGGGCACCCTGAAGCGCACCATAAACATAATTTTCCTTTGGTGGCGGCCATTGGAATTCGCCGCCACGTCGCAGATCGTCCGGAAGAACACCGTCGACATTATGTCCAGATTTAGTTGCCCCCTTTGGGTTGATGCCTACCGGAGCGCTCGGATCCGCTTGCCAGTGAAGCTTACCAAACTTAAAGTTGGAATACGACGAACGATCGCCCAGCCAACCTTTGAATACTTTGGCGGTTTGTTTTAAGTCATCACGATCGCCAAGATAGATCGCTGCTGCGGCACGACTGGCAGTGGCATGTGTCCCAAAATTATTCGGACGCTTTTCTTGAATGGAAATCAATGACCCTTGTGGGAATCGCTTGTGACGAACGGCCTTCAACCATGCTCGGAACGTAGCCTCGTGTCGGGGATCAAAATTCCGGAAGTCGATTACATCGGCGGCGATCACATAACAAAGAAGATTGCGTGCCAATGAAAGTACGTTGCCGTTCTTTTCGGAACCGATGGCTGACATAAGATTGTCAACCACCTTTGTGCGATAAGTATCATCATTCAGTCGGACGGCCACGTAGGCTTGGGCTAATGTATAAACATCGTGGTTGTCATTGTGCCCACCTTTGGCTTTACCGAAATCGCTATCTGCAATCCTTTTGATTTTTTTCCATGCGGAACCGGACCTCGGCAATTCTGCAATTTCTTCGGGGCTGATCCAGATACCGACAATGCCACCGGACGTGTCTGAATCTTGCGCAACCAATGCTTTCGAACAATTTGAGAACATTAAAAGAAAACTGCACAAAACTAAGAAAAGCTTATTTGTCATTTTAACTCCCTCGTAACTTTGACACTCTTTTCAATATTGTAAATGGGGCGATGCGAAAATGTAATTCCCTATAAGCATGGCTGAAAGCTCAAATTTAAGAACCTCATCCTCCGACTTCGCTCAAGACGAAGCTTAGTCCTCCTCATGGTGAGCGGAATCGAACCATGAATTATTGCGACGAACCATTTCCAGCCGGTTTCTGATAACGTTCATCATTCATCCACCGAAATGCTCACATTTGCGGGCGGAGCTGGCGGAGTTGTATCTGCAACCGGTGGCTCTCCGTCTCCACCATCAACACAAATTTTTAACTGGTTTTCAGCAAATTTGGCCCAATCATACACGTGGTACTTCGATGCATGCTCATCGTGCACCACCACAAAGCCGTTCGGAAGATTTGGCGGGGCTGCAAACGATGTCACGTCTAATCCATCCGTTCCCAATCCTCCGTTGCCATTATCATCTAATGGTACAACGGTTTTGACAAATCTATTATCGCCTTGTCGTTCATAGATTTTAATGGTTGAATTTCCTTGACTTGACAGAACCAGGTATCCGGTGCCGTCGTTGCAAGCGTACAAAGCAAGGCCCTCTCTATCGCCGTCAATGCCATCGCCCTCGGCAAAGAAGGCTATACGCTCCGAACTCTTTTCCGGATCAGCATGGTACTTATGAATGCCTTTTTCCTCTTCAGTAACATAGACAAATCCAAGCTCATCATCCGCCACAAATCCCTCTGCTGTACCTCCATCGTAATTCAGATCACGGACAGAAGTGACAGTCACACCGTTCCCGCTGCCATCATCTTTGATCAGATATTGTCTGACTTTCCCGCCGCCCTTAGGTCTCTCAAACACATACAGAAAGCCATCACTCTTGCGCCGGTAGAGACAAACGCCGTAACTATCTTCCTGGATATCATTGTTACTACTATTCTTATCGGCTATTTGGATCAGGGCATCGCCACTGCTATAATTCGGATTTACCCGAAATACAGCCAGCTTGCCGGCATCGCGCAAGTTTGCAACCACGATATCCACCAACTGCCCCCCAAGCTGCATGCCATATCTTAGATCAATATTGTTGACGCTGGTTCCCTGGTCGATATGCTGCAGTTCGTTGCCGTTCATGTCCCAAACATAAACCCCCGCATCCTTATCCATACCTATAATCAGACTCTTTGACGCGTCGCCGGGATGAATCCAAATGGTAGGATCATCGGCGTTGCCATCTGTCGGTGATGTACTGACAACAGGGTCTACAGAAGTTTGTGCCAGTATCTGTTTCCCCAACAGAATCAGGCAGAAAAAAACCATTACCTTCAACTTGTTGACCATAGCCTGCCTCTCAAATTATTTTACTTACTAATATGTATTACCGACTGGTAATTCTTACAGACCCAAATTCCTTTTTTTAAACTAAGGCGCTCTGCTTAGATTATGTTATTTTGAAAGTTAGGCAACTTTCGCAATCTCGGTTGGTTTGAAATTTACTGCCATAATTTTGCAATTTACGTGCCATTAAAATCATTTGCTAGAACATGCGCCGTTTCAAACCCTCACAGTACCGTAACATTTCTACACTTGAAGAATATGTTGACCGAGATTATGAATTTTCAGTCTGAAAGCGAAAGTTGTTAAAGGAAGTCAGATCTTTGCCCCTTGAGCAAAGAATTGGGCGGGTTCGGCAATTTTCCCAAGAAATGGAAATAAACTCTTGACATTTTATGAGAAACTTTTTATAATGCAGTCTTAATTGCGACGTAATCTCAATTACCAATAATCGGAACGATTCTTAATTCTTAGACAAATTCAGCAGTTCTTATAAAATACGGAAGGCCTGAATTAAAACTGACATTTAAGCAGTACGATAACATTTCATTTTTTCTAAAGGAGGGCTGGAAAAAATGATACGGTTTTTGATTTCTTTTCTAATTCTCACAAATTGGACTTCATCCGCTGATTTCAAAGGCGAGGTTAATGTTTACAGTCATAGGCATTACGAGATCGACAAAAAGATTTTCGAACGCTTTACTGAGAAAACAGAGATAAAGGTAAATGTTGTCAAGGCCAATGCGGATCAGCTCATAAAACGTCTCGAAATTGAAGGCCAGAATTCCCCCGCCGACGTTTTGATTACCGTGGATGCTGGCAGGCTTTTTCGAGCTAAACAAAAAGGTCTGCTGCAGCCCATTGAATCTAAAATCCTGAACGAGAACATTCCCGCTCACTTACGAGATCCAGAAGGGTACTGGCATGGCCTGTCCATGCGTGCTCGCGTCATCGCCTATTCCAAAGACCGCGTTGATCCGCGTGAGCTTTCAACCTATGAGGACCTGACCGACAAGAAATGGCAGGGTCGAATCCTCGTTCGTTCCTCTCAGAATATTTACAATCAGTCGTTGTTGGCTTCCATGATCGCATCAAAAGGTCCGGAAAAAGCGAAAGATTGGGCACAAGGCATTGTCGCTAACCTGGCTCGAAAGCCTAAAGGCAACGACCGCGATCAGATTAAAGCCATTGCGGCGGGCATCGGAGATGTGGCAATCGTCAACACGTACTATATTGGCAAGATGTTGAATTCTGAGAATCCTGCGGAACGAAGGGTAGCCAAAATGGTGGACCTTTTCTTCCCTAATCAAAATGGCAGAGGCACGCACATCAATGTCAGCGGAGCTGGTGTGACTGCACATGCGGCGCACAAGAAACATGCAGTTAAGTTCTTAGAATACCTGGTAAGTGAAGAAGCCCAAAAGCTGTTCGCCGAAGCAAATTATGAGTATCCAGTCGGTCAGGACGTTGAGCGTGGTTCCCTCGTCAGATCTTGGGGAGACTTTAAAGCAGATGACATCAATTTGTCTCTGTTAGGACAACATAATCGTCAAGCCGTAGAAATATTTGACGAAGTCGGATGGAGATGATTTGGGCACAAAAAATCAACGTCTTGCCCGGCCTCAGACGCAAAATCAGATTCAACATCAATTCCTGGGTTCTTTTAGCAAGCTTTATTGTCTTTGCGATTTCCGTTCCCATATTCTTTGTGCTGCTGCATATTTTTGAGCCACCGAATGAAGCATGGAGACACATCGTCTCCACCGTTCTGCAAAGATATGTGATAAACACGTTTTTGCTCATGCTTGGGACGGGCACCCTCACAATTATTATTGGTGTCACCACTGCCTGGTTTGTTACAGCCTACAAATTCCCTGGACACAAATTTTTTAGCTGGAGCTTAATCTTGCCCCTTTCTTTCCCCACGTACATTGCCGCGTTTACTTACGCGGGCATCTTTGATTTCACAGGTCCAGTTCAGCGAATTTTGAGGACCTTGGGTGATGGGCAACTTGCTTTCAACCTTGATGTTATGAACCTCCCATGCCTGATCCTCA
>JABAHS010090433.1_pt1 | contig 25684 bp, 20 predicted proteins | sample 7062111 | NCBI WGS metagenome assembly JABAHS01 (sample SAMN14534600, study PRJNA622989) | marine sediment metagenome | biome: marine biome [ENVO:00000428]; feature: marine pelagic biome [ENVO:01000023]; material: deep marine sediment [ENVO:00002113]; isolation source: pool of 4 deep marine... | reverse complement strand
CTTTTCCGACTCCGGCAAATCTCCTTCCTTGTATCCGAGATACCTGAAACACTCCTGAAGATGTAGCGGAACAGGATAATATATCGCGCAACCGATATTCTTCTCTTTCAAATGCACCATAATCTCGTCCCGCCTCGGAATGCGAATACAATACTGGTTGTATACCGACACGCAATCAGGGCTGACGTAAGGTGTTTGAACGAATGTCCCCGAGAATTTACTATCGTAATAGGCCGCGTTCCGACGCCGCCCTTCCGACCACTTGTCCAGATGCGGAAGTTTCACTAAAAGTGCCACCGCCTGAATCGGGTCCAACCGAAAGTTGCCGCCGACGAATTTATGATAATATTTGTCATGGGCGCCGTGGTTTCTCATCATTTTCATTAGCTCGCATAGCTGCTCATCGTTGGTAACAATCATACCGCCGTCGCCGATCCCGCCCAAATTCTTACTCGGAAAAAAGCTAAAACACCCTGTCGTCCCGATACTGCCTGCCTTTCTGCCCTTGTATGTACTTGCAATCGACTGGGCTGCATCCTCGATAACAGCCAGATTATATTTGTTCGCAATTTTCATAATCGGGTCCATATCGGCCATTTGCCCGAACAGATGGACCGGCATAATCGCTTTGGTCTTTTCCGTAACCACGGCCTCAATAAGCTCAGGATTGATATTAAATGTCCTCGGCTCGATATCCGCAAATACCGCCTTGGCGCCGACGCGGGCAATACAGCCAACCGTGGCAAAAAACGTAAACGGCGTCGTAATAACCTCGTCGCCGGCACCGATACCGAGGCTCATCAGGCAGTTTAATATCGCGTCCGTACCGCTGGAAACGCCGACAGCGAATTTGCAACTGCTCATCGCCGCTACTTTCTCTTCCAGTTCGTCCACCTTCGGACCACCGACGCAGTGCTGAGATTCCAGCAACTCCGTAATATATGCCAAAACCTCGTCTTTTATGGTCGCATACTGTGTCTTTAAATCTAATAAAGGCACCTGCATAAAAACATCTCCGACTATAATTTTTTAATAATTCTACCTGCTGATTTACTCTTACCGATTTTGCTTATACCACTCAATTGTGGCTTTGAGCCCCTCTTCGAACTTCATCTTTGCCTCGAAGCCGAAAAGTTGTTTGGCTTTGGATGTATCGAGGCATCGTCTCGGCTGACCGTCAGGCTGCGAGGGATCCCAGCGAATCTCGCCCCCAAATCCCGTTAGCATCACAATCTTTTCAGCAAGGTCCTTAATCATTATTTCAAATCCCGCGCCGATATTGACCGCTTCGGCACCGTTGTAATGTTCGGTCGCCAGAAGAATACCCTCGGCTGCATCAGAGACGTAGATAAATTCCCTTGAAACATTCCCTGTTCCCCAGCAGTCAATATGGTCGGCGCCGCTTTCAATTGCATCGACGCATTTCTTTATCAACGCCGGTATCACGTGACTGCTGGCAGGGTCAAAATTGTCACCGGGGCCGTAAAGATTTACCGGCAGCAGGAATATCGAATTAAAACCGTATTCGGCCCTGTAGGATTGCGACTGTACTAACAGCATCTTTTTAGCCAGCCCGTAAGGGGCATTCGTTTCCTCAGGATATCCCTTCCAAAGGTTTTCTTCCTTAAACGGCACAGGTGTAAATTTCGGATACGCGCATATAGTGCCGATTGCAACAAATTTTTCAATTGCTTGCAAACGACCCTGCTCGATAAGCTGGACACCCATCATCAAATTTTTATAAAAAAACTCGCCCGGATGCTCACGATTGGCCCCGATACCACCGACAACCGCCGCAAGATGAATCACAATGTCGGGCTTCATGTCCGCATACATCCGGATGATATTGTCCATCTGAACCAGGTCGTAGTCTTCGATCCTGGGAACGAGAATGTTCTTACAGCCGCGTTTTTCCAGACCATCTATAACATAGCTGCCCAGAAAACCGGCGCCGCCCGTAACTACAATCCTTCTGTCCTCAAAAAAACCGCCCATTCTTCTCACTCTTCATGGTCTTTAATTATCTTTTCACGCTTGGCGATTTCCATATCGGCGTCCGTCATCATTTGTGCAAGCTTTTTGAACGTCACCTTGGGCTCCCACTTGAGAATCTTTTTTGCCTTGCTCGCGTCACCAAGCAAACAGTCAACTTCCGTCGGCCGAAGATAACGCGGGTCAATTTCCACATACTTCTGCCAGTCCAAATCAAGATACCCGAAAACCTCATCCAGAAATTCACGCACAGAGTGGGTCTCGCCCGTAGCTATGACATAATCGTCAGGTTTGTCCTGCTGAAGCATCAGCCACATTGTCTCAACGTAATCGCCTGCAAATCCCCAGTCGCGCTTGGCATCCAGATTACCCAGATAGAGGGTGTCCTGCAGGCCTAATTTGATTCGCGTTGCTGCTCGTGTAATTTTCCGGGTAACAAACGTCTCGCCTCGCCTCGGCGATTCGTGATTAAACAGAATTCCGTTACAGGCAAATAGCCCGTACGCCTCTCGATAGTTCACTGTCTGCCAGAAACTGTAAACCTTGGCACAGCCGTATGGACTTCGCGGATAAAACGGCGTCTTTTCTGTTTGAGGAGTTTCAACTGCCTTGCCGTACATTTCGCTGCTGGAGGCCTGGTAAAACTTTGCCGGTCTTTCCATCCTTCGAATCGCCTCGAGCAGTCGAAGCGTCCCGAGCCCGTCCGCGTTGACCGTATAAATAGGCGTATCAAAGCTCACCCGAACGTGACTTTGGGCGCCTAAGTTATAAACCTCGTCCGGCTCAATGTCATTCACAATCGTGGAAAGGTTGCCACCGTCCGTCAAGTCGCCGTAAACCAGTCGAAGCCGGGGCTGCTCGTGCGGATCCTTATACAAATGGTCGATCCTGCCTGTATGAAAAGATGAGCTGCGGCGTATGATGCCCCACACCTCATAACCTTTCTTCAGAAGCTGTTCGACAAGATATGAGCCGTCCTGTCCTGTAATTCCTGTAACCAGTGCCTTTTTCATAATCTCACTCAGACTAATTAGTATCTGTTCTTATTTACAAAATCCTTTTTGCCAATTTTACAGTTTTCCTTTTTCGCTTTCGATAATCACTTCCAGCGTTTTAGTCAGGTTTGTTTTCGGCTCCCAGCCGATTGCCTTCTTGATTCGTTCCAGGCTGGGCACGCGTCGCATCATGTCCTCCATAGGCATTCCATAAGCGACTTCGTAAGGGACGAATTCCTTTTTACTTTTACTGCCCGTCATTTCAATAATTTTATCAGCAAGGCCCCCGATAGCTATCTCTTCAGTGGAACCGATGTTATATACTCCCCCCGCGGCCTCCTCGGAATCCATTAGTCCGATAACCGCATCCAAAACGTCCCCGACATAACAGAAACACCTCTTTTGTTCACCCGTCCCATATATAGAGAGCCCCTCACCCTTCAAAGCCCATTGGACAAACCGGGGTACAACCATACCGTATTGCCCTGTTTGCCTCGGCCCAATCGTGTTAAAAAACCTGCCAATCACTACATGCAGCCCATACTGTTGATGAAAAGCTAAGGCGAGATACTCATCTATCGCCTTGCTGCACGCATAGGACCATCGCCGAACCCCCGTATTACCCAGCACAATATCGTCGTCTTCCCGGAACGGAGCCGACTCATTTTTGCCATAGATTTCGCTGCTCGAAGCAATAAAGACACTTTTCTTGAATTTATTGACGGCATCAAGCACTACTTCCGTGCCGCTGATATTCGTTTCTATCGTGTGGACGGGGCTGTCGGCTATCAGCTTGACACCAACAGCAGCAGCAAGATGGAAGACTGCTTCACTTTGTTCTACAAGGCCGTCAATAAGATTTGCATTGCAGATATCTCCCTCAACAAATTCAAAATCGCCCTTGTTTTGGAAATTTTCAATATTTCTCAAGCTGCCCGTACTGAGATTATCAACAACGACCACCTTATTACCGTCGTTGAGCAGCTGTTCCGCCAGATGCGAACCGATAAATCCTGCTCCACCCGTAACCAGTGCTTTCATATATTAATTGTCCTAAAAAATTCTGTATCTGGAAAGAATAACAATTATTAATCAATTATCAATCACGAATAATAAATTTGCCCGCCGTCAACATCGGCTTTCGCGGCCGAAAACCTGTAAGAAACCAAAGTCCTATAAGTCCGAAAAGCTTGAAAAACCATACTTTTACACTGTACTGAGGCCCACGAAAGTAGAATTAGCTTGGTTTAGCGTCGATATTAAGGTATAATACGTATATGGGGAGGGTGGTGAAGAATGGACCTGAAGCATAGAAAATCCGAATTCTTATTTCTCTCGCTGTTGGTAGCGGCCACTCTCTGTCTTCAGGCAAACGCCGAACAGACAATTCTCACCGACGACCTCAACGATAAAATGCGGGGAATGTGGCTCGGCCAGCTTATGGGAAACATGGCGGGAAGAACTACTGAAGGCCGTTTTTCAGGTTCATATCCCAATCCCGATTCCAACGTTCCCTGGGTCATCAAGTCCGTCTGGGACGCCGACGATGATACTGACATTGAGTACATTGCCATTCACATACTCGAAACCGACGGCTTTGATTGCAATTGGCAGCAGATAANNCATCGCAAACAGGCAGGCATGGTACCTGATGGGCGACGGTTTCCTACCCCCGGATACCGGTTCCCGCGCTTACAACCAGCATTGGTATTCGATTGATTCGCAGATAACGACCGAAACACTTGGTGCAGTCTCTCCCGGCCTGCCCCAGTCGGCCATTGACCTTACCGCCAGGTTCGCCCGTGTCACAAATACTGGTTTTCCCACTCATGCTGCACAACTTTATGCGGCTATATATGCCAATGCTTTTTTTGAGCCGAACGTGGTTACCCTTGTAACAGAAGCTCTCAATGCCATACCGACTACCAGCAGGACCCATCACGTCGCAACTGATATACTCAACTGGTACAAGGCCGACGCCGGCGATGGAATATTGGACTGGCGGCAGACCCGCCAAAAATTGTATGATTATTACGCCGGCCAATACAGCTACGGTCGTTACTACAACTGGCTCGAATCGACTGTCAACACGGGTGCAACAATTCTCGCTATACTCTACGGCCGGGGAGATTTCAAAGACACAGTCCAGATTGCCGTCTTGGCCGGGTGGGATTGTGACTGCAATCCTGCAACTGCCGGTGGCCTTATCGGTATAATAAATGGTTTTAGTCATTTACCGCCTGACTTAACGGATTCCAACATTTGTGGTGATGTTTACGAGAATGTCTATAGGCCGTACCTGCCTGACCCGAACCAGTATATCCCCCAATACGATAATATTTCCAATATCGCCACTCGGCTGACAAATCTCGCGGAGCAAAATATCCTCAACAATGGCGGTTACATCACAGGCTCCGGCCCCGCCAGGACCTGCCACATACCTGATACTGTTACGATAATACCGGAGCCCGAAAAGCCCGATCCCAGTGGCCCGGCCGGCCTCGTCGAACAGGCTACTGTGGCGGGCATTACCGTCACTCCAAACGCCGCTGTGCAGCGCTATAATACAGACAAGGATAGAGAAAACCTCTACTCAATTATAGATGGCATAAAGGACAACTCACACAACGGCCACAAAGCATATTACAGTTACCTCTCTGACCCGGACGCTCGACCTGAGCATGATTGGTACCAATTAGGTTTCTCACAACCGGTCAAGTTCGAGCAAATAACATTTTGTACCGGCGATGTAGTGTGGAATCGAATCAATAATTACTACAGACACGATAACGCCAGAGGCGGCTTTTTTGATGACCTGACCGTGGAAATCCTCCGTGACAGCAGGTATATAGAGCCGGCAAATTTACAGATGGCACCGCCTCTGGACCGCTTCAAAATGTATCAGACAATAAACTTCAGCTTTTCGCCGACAGTCGGTGATGCCATAAGAATAATCGGCACGCCGGGCGGTACTGAGCGTTTCACTACAATAATGGAACTCGAAGCTCAGGGCGATATTGCCCCCGGCCTTTATACCGCTTCGGTACAAATCGCAAACGGCCAACTGCAACGCTCAGATGTCTCTAAGATTACCGTAATATTTAGTGATGATGTTACTATTACCCCTGATGACATTCAACTGTTCGGGATAACCTACGGCACCGTTCTCGACGCAGGCCAGATTGACTTTGCTTATGACGACTTTCTTTTTCAGCTTACCCTGAAATTTGATACTGATAATGATGCCAACTTCACGGATTCGCTTCCCGACGACACTTATCAGTTGATGCTGGACTGCAACTCAATTACTGATGCCGCCGGCCAAACGCTGCTCGACGATGACCCGAACCCCTCAGATGGTTTCTATACGGTGGAATTTCACAGATTATTTGGCGATGCGGATGGCTCGGCTATAGTGAATTTCACCGACTTTTCAATCTTGGCCTTGCATTGGAAAGAAGATCCTGCCGATACGGGCCTCGACTCGAACGCTGATGACCTCCTGAACTTTTTGGACATCCCGCCTTTTGTTGAAAACTGGCTCTCCTCTCTGACCTATTGAAACCCCGGTAGCAACGAGCCGTGGATCACTGCCCGTAATAAGAGCAGTATGTCTTATCGGTTTCCATGACGGTAACGCAGTGCAAAGTCGGATCTCCGAATTTACCGGCCAGCTTGACCCATGCGAAAACCGCGATATTTTCAACAGTTGGATTAGTCTTGCAAAACTCGGCAACGTCCACATTCAGGTTCTTATGGTCCACCAGCTGGACAAACTCGTCATCCACTATTTTTTCGAAATCACCTATACGGAAACTATCCTTGCCTTCCCGCGCCTTTATCGTGACCTCGACAACGTAGTTATGACCGTGGCCGGTAGGATTGGCGCATTTGCCGAAAACCTCGAAATTACGTTCGTCGGAAAACTCATCGTTCCAGAGCTTATGTGTCGCTGCGAACTCGAATTTCTCGCTAAAATAAATCATTTTTTTGTCCTCTGGCTTTATTGTTATCTTCCTGAAGGGATTCAGCTTAAGGCTCATTTGGCTTATCGTTGCTGCTCCGAACTTGTCGGCCAATTGTCCCCGGGCCGACCTTAAAAGTTCCGCTATATCGAAAAGCCCGATATGTTTGCCCTGTCGGTACTTTTCTCGTACTCGTTCGGCAAAAATCGGCACCACATATTCCCGAACTTTCTTGTCTATATCGATTACATTAACGACAAATCCCGTAGCCGGCTCAACGTCCCCGGTAACCTCCACAGACATTTCGAAAAAGATTGATAATCCCTCCCCCGCAGGCTTGGATGCGAATGAATTAAAGCCCGCGCTGTCCTTCGCCAAAAAAGGATTTATCGAAAATCGTACCTGCCTCCCCGCTTTATGCATAGTTCAAAACCATCTACTAATTTGCCAAGTTTGAAGTTTGACTCTTTCTTGTTTTCTTCTTTGTCCCTCTTCGGTTCATTTCTACTTATGCATCAGGCTCATAATCTCGTTTCGGCTTTTCGGGTCCCTCTTGAATATCCCGCGAAGTGCCGATGTCACCATCACCGAACCGGGTTTCTTTATACCCCGGATCGTCATACAGCTATGTGAAGCCTCAAGCACGACCGCAACGCCCTGTGGCTTCAATTTATTCATTATAAAGTCGGCTATCTGGTACGTAAGCCTTTCCTGGGACTGAAGTCGGCGGGCAAAACAGTCCACAATACGGGCCAGCTTGCTGATTCCGAGGATTCTTCCGGATGGCAGATACGCCACATGAGCCTGGCCGATAAAAGGCATAAGATGGTGCTCGCAAATACTGTAAAAAGGTACCTCACGAAGAAGAACGATTTCTTCATAGTTTTCTGTAAATACACTGCGAAGATGCCTTTCAGGCTTTTCATGCATCCCTCCCAGCAGTTCGGCGTACATCCTTGCCACACGCTCCGGTGTCTTCTTGAGTCCCTCACGCTCGATGTCTTCGCCGACCGCCAGCAGGATTTCCCTCACCGCCTTCTCGATCTTTTTGGTCTCTACTCTTTTTTTGCCTTTGTCCTTCATATCCCTGTCTGATTCCTCAATTCATTCCTGTCAGTTCACGCCTAATCTTGACTCACTTTGCCGCCAGGTTCATAAGAAAACTCGTCAATAGCCGTACTCCGAATCCACTTGAGCCTTCTGCCGATGTTTCTGTGCCCTTTTCGAAAATATCTACCCCGGCTATGTCCAGATGAGCCCATTTCCTCTCGCCGACAAACTGCCTCAAAAACGCCGCCGCCGTACACGCTCCGCCCCACTTGCTGCCGATATTTCTTAGATCTGCTATCTTGCTCTTCATCTCTTTTGCGTATTCATCACCGCTCGGCATAGGCCAAACCTTCTCACCACTGTCAACCGCCGCTCGCTGCAGTTGTTTTATCAGCTTCTCATCATTGCCCATCAGACCAGCCATATAGCAGCCAAGCGCAACCTTGCAGGCGCCGGTCAATGTAGCGATATCAATGATAATATCGCAGTTTTCCTTGTCGGCGTAGTGAAGGGCGTCGCACATTACCATCCTGCCCTCGGCGTCGGTATTCAGGACCTCAACCGTTTTTTTGCTGAAAGTCGTAATTATATCACCGGGCCGGTAGCTTGAACCGCCCGGCAGGTTCTCCGCAGAAGGAATCAATCCGAGAACGTGAACGCCCAGTCCCAGTTCCGCAACCGCTTTCATCGTGCATAAAACTGCAATACCGCCGGTTTTATCTAATTTCATTTGGTCCATATTTGGAGCTGGCTTGATGCTTATCCCACCGGAATCGAACGTTATCGCCTTACCGACAAAACCAACCCTGGGTACTTTCGGGCTGACTCGACCGGCTGGCGTATACTCCAGTATTATTAATCTGGGCTTATTTACAGAACCTGACCCAACAGCAAGTATCCCCCCCATCCCTTTGGCAACCAGTTTCTTTTCGTCATAAACCGTACAGCTTAAATTTTTATGCTCACGGGCCAACTTTTTCGCGGCCTTCGCTATTTCAACAGGATTGATAATATTGGCCGGCCGGTTCATCAACGTTCGGGCATAACTTTGCGCCCGCCCGATAATAACGCCGTTATTAACACCCTTACTGAGCTTTTTCGTCTTTGAAGGATCGGATTCAATCACCTCAACGCCGAGCTTCTCCGGCCGCCCATTCTCGTTCTCCGTAACAAATTCGTCATAGCGAAAGCTGCCGAAGTATGTTCCCTCGGCACAGGCCTGTCCCATCTTGCTCGGATCCAGCCGTCCACCAACGGCCCTGTGCAGCGCCAGGCTCATGTTTTTTGCCTTCATTGATACCGCCCTGTTGGCCGCTCTAGCCGCCGTCTTGCGAATAGTATCCGGCGTTGCCTTCTTCCTTTCGCCTAAACCCAACAGAAGCACCCGCTTGGCGCCTATATTCGCGTTGCCGTAAACAATCGCGCTCGTTCCTTCTTTTCCCTCGAAGTCACCTAATTCAATCAATCGCTCGATCGCACCGTCAAGTTTCCTGTTCAACTCTGCGTTAACTTTGTCTAATCCTTTGGCGTCGCTGAAATGACCAACAACAAGCAGGTCTGTCTTGCATTTACTAAAATCTACCGTCCGCGTCTTAAGCCTGACTTCAATAATCTCTTTCATTCTTTTGAGCCCTTTTCTTTTGTTCGTATCCGTGTTGTTATTTTTTACTTTCTCTCTTTTTCGCCCGGAAACGCAGATAGCTTTCGATGAAGCCGCCAATTTCGCCGTCCAGTACCGCGTCAACGTTGCCCGTCTTAAATTCGGTACGATGGTCTTTAACCATCCTGTAAGGCTGCAAAACATAGCTTCGTATCTGGTTTCCCCAGGCAATCTCCCCCTTCTTGCTGTATAGTTTCGCCAGTTCAGCATCCCGCTTCTGCTTTTCCAGCATATATAACTTCGCCGTGAGCATCTTCATTGCCTGTGCCCGGTTTTTATGCTGGCTTCTTTCGTTCTGGCATTGAACCACAATACCAGTCGGTTCGTGAGTAATCCGAACCGCCGAACTTACCTTGTTTACATGTTGCCCCCCTGCACCGCTGGCACGGTAAAAATCGATTCGCAGGTCTTCCTCGTCGATTTCAATGTCAATATCGTCATCGAATTCGGGAATACAATCCACCGCAGCAAAACTCGTATGCCTTCGCTTCTGTGAATCGAACGGGCTTATCCTGACAAGCCGATGAACCCCTGTCTCGCATGACAGCTTCCCAAATGCAAAAGGCCCGCTGACTTGAAGTGTTATAGACCGAATCCCTGCCTCTTCGCCCGGCGTAATAGAGAGTTCACGAAATTTGTACTTGTTCTTTTCAAAGTGCCTGATGTACATCCGAAGCAGCATATTTGCCCAGTCGCAGCTTTCTGTTCCCCCTGCCCCCGCGTGGATACTGAAAAAGCAGTTTTTCATGTCCTCAGGACTGGATAACAGCCCTGCAAGCTCCATTTGCCCGCATTGGTTTACAAGATTTGCCAGGTCATCCTCTAACTGAGCCAGCTCCTCCTCGTCTGATTCGGAGGCGGCCAGGTCGAAAAGCTCCTTTAAATCCTTGACCTCTCGTTGAATTTCTTCGAAAGGTTCGATTACTGATTTTAGCGCGCTTAGTTGGGATACTACGGTTTGAGCTGATTCGGGGTTATCCCAGAATCCCTCACTGGACATCTTCTTTTCCAGCTTTCCGAGGGTCTTTTTCTTATTAGACAAGTCAAAGCCAGTCCCGGATTTTCTCAATCCGGGCCGTTAATGTTTCTATCGACGTTTTTAATTCTACTGCTTCCATTATTCTGTTCCTAAAGATTCAGGTCAAAAGCTATATATATCATATTAGGCTAACAAATGCAATCAACCATTGTGGCATTCAGCCAAATTTGGCAAAGGTCGTAATCTAATAATATCAGGGATTAATCGCAAACTCTAAACGCATTTCTATCTAAAAAATAACACTATTTTCTACCGGCACAAGATGTTTCTTTTTCGCCTTAATCTTTGGCAACTTTAAATTGCAAACTTATCGCCTTAATTATTATTTAGCTGAGCCGTAAAATGTTCGGTTTTTGTTGAAGATGCTGGCATCTTATTTTTGTTCAAAAGTATTTTGGCTCATAAAGGCTTGTAAAAAATAGTTCATTAGAAAAACAAAGTCTGAGACGAACCGATTTTCACTGGCTGCATATTATGAATAATACATAATAATGTTGTAAGTAAGGTATATATCCAACAAACATGACTGTTTTAAGAGGTTGCTCTGCTTATGGAAGTTTTTTTACAATCATTCTTGACCTTTTTACATATATTTTTTATACATGCCAATCACATCTTATTCCTTACTTCTGATTTCCCTGAAGTGTTCCATGTGAAACATTGTGTTACTTTCGTTCTTTTATGCGAGCAATTTTTCAGATGAATATATTACTCGTGGCTGAAATCACTATTTCAATAAATAAATTTCCACCAATTAAAAACAGTATCATATGTTTCAACAGTTTTTTTCTTTTCCCCCTCTGGTGAATAACTTCATCCAAAGATTTAAACCTGTAGAATTATGGTGGAATATTAAAATAGGATTATCAAGAATATATTGTGCACCTGATCTTACCTTATCTCAAAGAAAGAATTTTCTTATTGAGCTGGGTTGATTTAAATATTTAGAAGAATATCTTTTTTGAAAGAAAGTTTGATCTTTGAACGATCAGTTCTTCCGAATTTATTCTTAATAATATCTGAAAGAATGTCTTCAGATTTGCAAAACTTCAATCTATATGTAACTGGATACGGAAAGCGATTTATTTAGTAATTCGTTTCTGTCTATCACAAATTGTTAAAATCTTCCACTAAGATTGAATACATCTTTATATAAGCAGTATCCTTTATATTAGAATATTCTTCGTCAATTGCAACTTTTTCGATGTTTCACGTGAAACTTTTTTTGTAAAAAATCAGTTTTGTTCTTTCAAAGTTGCAGATTTTATAGTAAAAATTCCGATTTAATATTTTGGGGCTTGTATGAAAATATTTTTTGAATAGCTTCACAGCGTAAGTTAATCTTTGGTCTTAGGAAGAAAAAGGCTAAGTAGTTTGTGCATAAGGTCAGCCGTATTATAAAGGAGTATTTATATGGCCATTAGAAAGAAAGAAAAACAAAAACACCTCGGTAGAGGGCTTGAATCATTATTAGGTCCGATAACATCTGTGCGACAGGTATATTCTAATCGCAAAACTCCTGACGAAGCAACTGATGCTAACATCCCGCCTGATAAAGAGTTACGTGAATCTCTTAAGGAAATTAGCATAGATTCAATATCGCCGAATCCTTATCAGGCAAGGACAGTCTGGGACCAGCAGGAACTGGAAGAATTGGCTGAATCGATCAAGGCAAATGGAGTAATTCAGCCGATTATAGTCAGGGCTGCTGCAGGGGGATACGAACTGATTGCTGGTGAACGCAGGTTTCGGGCTTCTAAATTAGCTTCTCTAAAGACAATTCCGGCCTTGGTTCGTCAGGCAACAGACCAGCAATTGCTGGAACTGGCATTAATTGAGAATATTCACAGAACCGACCTTAATCCTATCGAACGCGCAAAGTGTTATCAAAGCTATTTGACAACTTTCTCTCTGACACAGGCAGATGCCGCACAACGTCTCGGAGAAGACCGCTCTGTAATCGCTAACTATATGCGGCTACTTGACTTACCGAGCGAAATCAAGCAAATGCTCGCTAAACGTCAAATAACCATGGGCCACGCACGTGCAATAATTGCCCTACCGACAGATGAAATTAGAAGAAAACTCGCAAATAGAGCAATGGCAGGCAGATTGAGCGTGCGAGAGGTCGAAAGATTGGTAAGAAAGTACATAACAGGCACAGCAGAGCCAAGGAAGACAGAAATTCCAAAACCTGCTCATATAACTGACTTGGAGGGCAAATTATGCACGCAGCTTGGCACTAAGGTAACCATTGAAACACGAAAAAATGGTAACAGAGGCAAGATAATCATCGAATTCCACTCACTAGATGAGTTTGATAGAATCGCGGAAAAAATTGGATTGGAAACAGTAGAGAAGGTATAAATCGAAAAAAGTCAAATTTAGCCTATTTTTATCACATAGTTGAATAATTTTGGTGTATAATTGGTATAAAATAGTAAGATCACCAATAAATACTTTATAGGTCTTTAAAATACAAAACACAGTTTTGGAGGATATCGTGAAACGTTCGATTTTTTCGATTATATTAATTGCTCTTTTGGTGCAAACGGCCGTTCTATTCGGGGGCTCTTCATTCACTGGCGACGAAATAGACTTGAGCAACAATAAAAAAACTGTCTTGAAATCACCCACAAATCACGGTGGTTTTTTCAGCTTCTCTTTCTCGCCGGATGGAAAATTCGTAGCCGGTGGAACGGGAGCAATCAAAGATGTAGAGTCGGGGAAAGTAGTGGGTGGCGGAGAAACAGTGCTTTGGGATGTCTCTTCCGGCAGATTGGTAAGGACACTCGGCAGTCACGGCGAAAGCGTGACATGGGTGGCGTTTTCAAGAGATGGTGCCACGCTGGCCAGTGCCAGTGAGGATAACCGAATGATCAAACTATGGTCCTTACCGAGTGGACAGCTGCAGCAGTCACGAACCTTGCCCATCACTGCGGGTGAGGTAACGAATCTCATATTGAGATCGAACAGTTCGAACATCGTTATCGTCGTGAAGAAGCCGGCGCAAGAAGGTACGCCGAGTGAATACGAAACGCTTGTCTGGGACGCACGGACGGGAAACGTGAAATGGAAACTACCAAGCTCGTATTCATCGATGGTCGCTCTGGCGCCGGATGGTAGCACACTGGCAGCGTATATAGCAATAATTAAAGATCGCAAATATGTTTCCCGGGAAATTCAGATCTTCAACGCACAAACCGGCCAGGTAACGAGCAAGATAGATCCGGGAAGCAACAGCCCAAATGGCGCTCTCGCATTTCTACCTGATGGAAGAACCCTGCTGGGCATGGCAAACAAAGCTATGATTTTCTGGGACATTTCAACGGGTGAGTTGACGAGAACACTGCAAACGCAGTCGGACTCGACATACAAAACGCTGGCCTTTTCATCGGATGGCAAGATGCTGGCCCTGGCGAGTTTCATGGGTGATGCCATTGAAGTATGGGACATAGCCGCGGGTACTCCGAAAGGGACAATCTCGTTCAAGTTTCCGAACACGGTCCGCCATCCCGCCTTTTCGGCCGATTTGTCGAGGGTGGTTTGCTATCAGCGGGGACCGGCGATTCTCGACCTGACGGCGATAGTACCACTGAAAGTGACCACGCCGTCAAGCCCTACAGGTAGGATCGACATACCTTCCCCAACAACGACATCACCCGTATCGACTAACAGTTTGACGGGGCTGAGACCACTTGTTCCACTACAACAAAACGAACAAAAGATACAATATCAGATGAGTTTTAAAGAGGGTGAAAAGTATTATATGCGGTTCGTTACTGAGCAAAAAATTTCTCAGACTATCCTCGGTCAGCAACAGGGCACAGAGCAGACTATCGGCCTTGGCTGCGACTTGGATGTTAAGAGTGTGGAGTCAAATGGAAATGCCTTGGTGAACTATACTTACAGGTGGGCGAACTTAATACAAACAGGAGCTGGGGGCAAGGTAGTATACGATTCATCTGATAAAGGTGCGCCGGTTCCACCTATGGCGCAAGGATTTGACGCGCTTTTAGGTGAGGGTTTTTCTTTGAAAACAACTCCGCAGGGCAGGGTTGAAGAAGTCATCGGTTTACAGGAGCTTCGTGAAAACGTTGGAAAGAAACTCCCGGAAGGGCCAATGAAAGAAGCATTGAAGGTGGGTATAAAGCAATTTATAAACGAGGAAGGTATAAAAGAAATGACCGAAAGCTCAATGGCGATATACCCGGATAAACCTGTGGGTATCGGGGATTCCTGGAAGAGAATGATCACTTTGACTCAAGGCGCTTCAATGACGTTGGAAAATGAGTGGATTTTGAAAGATCGAAAGAATGGGGTCTCATTTATCGACGTTAACTCAAACATAAAATCGAATCCCAATGCGGCGCCTATAACAATGGCTGGCGCGAAGCTAAGCTATGATCTATCAGGAAAACAGAAGGGGCAGATAGAACTCGAAGAGTCAACGGGAAGAATAATCCGCAGCAGGATGAATCAGGATATATCGGGACAGATAAAGGTGGAGGTACCCGGCCAGCAGACGCAGCAGCCACCCATACCCGTGAGGATAAATAGCATAGTGACTTGCGAGATAACTAAGCGAAATGATGTAAAGCCGGTCCTTAATGCCCAAAAAGTTGTAGTTACCGACACAAACGACCCAACTGAAATTATGGACCGAACCAGTGCATTTGAGGGTATGGAAACTGAATTACAAAACATTGAACAGCAAAGCGAAAATGAGATAAACGAGTGGATTAACGGCTTAGAGGGTATCACGCCTGATATCGTAAAAGCAATCTATGAGAGTATCGGAGCAGAGTACGAATTCGTAAAGAAGCAGGCTGACCAAGAAATGGCTAATAAAACAACAACAGTGCTCGATGGTGTGATGTTATACAGAGGTGAGAGGTTCAGCAAAATTGTAGAAAAACTCCAGGAAGAACAAATGCGCCGTGATGTGCTGGAGTCAAGGAGGGGTAGCCGGACACGAAGAAGCACAACACGCAGACGAACAGACACGAGGGATGGCGGCTATGGTAGCTATAATGACGGAAGAAGGTATCAAGGCACAACAAGACGCAGCGGAAGAAGAAGGACGCGGGATGATATGACCACCAGCAGGCCAACGCCGGCAAAAGTTACTATGAAACTTCCATTTACAGATCCGAACACTGTAAAAGCCGAAATCAAAACCTATGAAGGCCTGGACAAAGAATTAAAAACCATAGACAGGTTGGGAATAAGGGAAATGCGAGGTTGGATATCCAAGCAGGGCACCACCACACCAATGCTGGCAAAAGCCGTGTATCAGCAGGTCGCCGAAGAGCTTAATTTTACAAGAAAAATCGCCATTGAAGAAAAAGCCGCAAAAACGTCGGTAGTAATTGATGGACTGCTTGTGAACAGAAATGAGAGATTAGAACAACTCTCCGAGAGAATGGTGGAGGAAAAGAGGAGGTTACGCCTCGAAGAATCCCGCACAAGCAGAACAAGAACCCGGCGATAACAGAATCAGGCCCACTGAAAACCTGCGCGCTAATAACATACCCCGAAAGCATCAGGTAAACCGGGACTTCCCCTTTTCATATTTTTCCTTTATAATCCCTGAACGATTTTAAGAAGGACTGCATTATGGAAAAGCAATTGGCCGGAAAAGTCGCGATAGTAACAGGGGCAAGCCGTGGAATAGGAAAAGCTATTTGTATCGCATTGGCAAAAGAGGCCGCAACGGTTGTCTTGGCCGCGCGAGCGATAGATAAAATGAATGAAACTGCAAAGCTCGTCACGGCAGCCGGCGGAAAAGCACAAATCATCCCCACAGAGCTTACTGATGAGAACTCAATAAAAAACCTCGTCAAGGCAACAGACGAAAGGTTAGGCCGGCTCGACATACTGATAAATAATGCCGGTGTCACTCACTCGGCAAAGCTTCAGGAGACGTTAACGGAAGATTTGGACCGATGTCTTAATATCAATGCACGCGCTCCGTTCATACTTTGCAGGGAGGCACTGCCGCTGCTGAAAAAAGCTGAAGCTGCATACATCATCAACATCGCATCTGTCGTAGGCGTGAAGGCTTATCCACTTCAAAGTGCATATACCGCTTCAAAGCATGCACTCCGCGGAATGACAATGGCCCTGGCCGAGGAAATGCGAGGCACAAATATTCGCGTGCATTTGCTCTGCCCCGGCGGTGTCGATACCGAACTGGTCCAGAATGTCCGACCCGATATAAAAAAGCAGGACCTTATGCAGCCGGAAGAAATCGCTGAATTAGTCTTGTACCTTCTCACTCACAAGGGAAACGCCGTGGTCGATGAACTGCACATTAGAAGGGCGGCCTCAACACCATGGTTTTAAAATCCTTTAATTATTATATTTGAGGATAGTTATGCGCTTTGTTTGTCAACGTGTTTTGCAGGCCAGGGTTGAGGTCAATGAACAAACAGTTGGCCGAATCGATAAAGGCCTGCTCGTTTACCTCAGCGTCGGCAAAGATGACACCATCAAAGACGCTGAGTTCATAGCTGAAAAGCTTGTGAACCTGCGTATCTTCCCTGACGAAGACCGAAAGATGAATCGAAGCCTGCTTGACATCGGCGGTGCGATTCTGCTCGTCAGCAATTTTACCTTGCACGGCGACTGTCGAAAGGGCCGCCGCCCGGGTTTCGACGCTGCCGCCGATCCAAAATTAGCAAATCAGCTCTACGAAAAAGTAGCTGGCCTGATCGCCGGCCAGGGCGTATCTGTCGAGAAGGGCGTCTTCGGTGAATATATGCGAGTCACCAGTACAAACGACGGCCCCGTAACCTTCATCCTCGACAGTTCACGCCTGTTTTAATCTTGTGAGTTAAAATATTATAGGACTCAGCGGTTCTGATTATCAGATACGTCGTGCTCTTTTTGCTGCCTTTTCTCTTCTCCATTGGGCTGTATGTCTCTAAATCGCCTTTTGTCCCTGGCCCTGAAAATAAATAAACTTGTTAAAGCACCGAATACGGCAAGCAGTATTATATTGATAACCCAAAGCGGATAATCGAATCCGAATGAACCATCACCATATAATTCCTTCCACCTTTCCCATCTAAGATTCACTACCACAAATGTAAGCAGGGCAATCACCACCATATCGATTATGACGATACGCCAATATTTAACCGGTTCTCGAAGGCATTTTGTAGTGCTGACAAAAAAAAGGATCAACACCGATATCAGTACAGATAATGCGGTCAACCAGTCTTTTGTTATAAAGGCTATCACAAATATCCAGCATACCGAGCCGAAAATACTCCCGCCGAAAGCCCCGTATACATTCCCCTTCGTTAATTTCATCGGCCGGAATACAGGCTCAATGTATGTGCCCTCCTCTATCTGGATTTGTCGCTGACGGGCATTGCCCCACGCTATAGAAGGTATTAGTAATACAAAAAAGAGACCGAAAAACGGCCAGCAGGCCCATTTGGGAATCACGCCAATCACTGACAATACCAGAGGCACGGCTATCAGCAAAAGAAGTACGAGCCAGCCGATTATCCCCATTATGACCATAAATCTCCTCTCGCGGGCCGATTTCGTATTCTTAATGCTCATCCATGTCCCGAATATCCCCCCCAGCAGTCCAAGCAGCGGCCCAAGAACGGCTCCGGAAATACCGCTCAAAAATGTGGTTTTTACGGCCGGTGCTCCTTTCGCCGCCATGCCTACTGCTGCTGCGGTAGCGGTCTGAGCGGTTAGTGCTGGAAGTGACGCAACAACCGCAACGCTAAACGTCTTGCCCGGACCCGTCTGACCAAGCACATCTGCAACAACCGCTGCTATCTCTGCCTTCAGCAGCTTCCGCCCACGAGAAAGTCGCTGTTTAACAACATCCTCCGACAATCCAAGATCCGTTGCCGTCTGATTTACCGATTGCTTTTGGCGATAAAATAGTACTATCGGCTCACGATACTTCTCTGGAATTCTCTCTAAAGCCCACCAGACGACCTCCTGCTGTTCTTTACTTATCACCTTCTCAACTGGCCCCGGCTCAAAAGATTGAATCTGATTTGCCTCCTTAAGCGGTAAAGCTGTCTCTGTTGCATCTCGCTTCCGCTGCCTGATGGATTTCCTTGCCAAATTACGGGCTATCGTGCTCAGCCACGCTCGAAAACTGCCTAAATCCTTTAGCTGGCCAAGCCCCTTCCATGCCCTTATAAACGTCTCCTGGGCCAGTTCTTCACTCTTACTCAAATTGCCTGTAGTGCTATAGGTAATCCCGCAAATAAGGGCCTGATACTGCTCGACAATGGCCCCAAAGGCCTCTCTGCTCCCCCCCATGCTCGCCTGCAATAATTCGGTCTCGTTCGTTATTTTCTGCATCTATCGAATCCCTAAAATCAGCCTGTATTATAGTCTCATCATAATAGAGTCAGAAACCTAAAAATTGGTGACAAAAATTCCCGTTCATTTTAACCGGTTCCACGCAGCCACTCAGACAGTGGTTGAAATTAACTTGAATTCATGATAAGGTGGGCTTGATTTGTACAGGAGTGTGCCTGAAAAACAGTATTATCGGTACTTTGTTAACTGAAATGGTAAATCCACATCGATTAAGGAAGTGAGAATGAAAAAAGCATATCTTCCCGCAATGCTATTGGTTTGCATAGTTTCGAATTTTTCTTATGCCCGGAGTCTAACTCTTTATATTGAACCGGATCAGGTTGTCGGCGAAATTGACAACAAGATATACGGACATTTCCTCGAACATATCTTCCACTCGGTCAATGGCGGCCTTTGGGGCGAACTAATCTGGAATCGAAGCTTCGAGCAGAACGAGATGGGCCATTGGAATGTTAGCGGAGAGAATATAGCACAGCAGGGAACAGGAACAAACGTTCGGCTCACTTTCGGAGATCAGAACTGGCGGGACTATGAATACACCCTCGAAGCCAAAAAAACCGGCGGACAGGAAGGTTTCCTGGTTCTCTTTCGAGTAAGGAGCGAAGATGATTTCTACTGGTGTAATCTGGGCGGATGGAACAACACCAGACACGCAATCGAACGAGGCAACAAGGGCCGTGGACGCTGGGGAATAGTGGGCTCCACCGTTGAGGGTAAAATCGAAAAGGATAAGTGGTATAAAATTCGAATTCGCTGTGAAGGCCCGAAGTTCAACGTCTGGCTCAACGACGAGCAAGTAATCGACTTCACCGACGGCGCTGTTGCCCACCTCACCGGACGTGTTGGAATCGGCACTTGGGCAACTCAGGCGGTTTTTAGAAATCTCAAGGTAAAGTCACTCGGAGGAGATATTCTGTATGAAGGCATCCCCGAAAATCTGGCCCGTCGCAACACCGCTAAGTTCTGGCAGGCTTACGGCCCCGCTGAGGTTTATCTCGACGGCACCGATCCGCTAAACAGTCGGATTTGTAAGAAGGTTGTAACAGGTAACGAAGGAGGCGGATTGCAGCAGCAAGGCATCTGCATACGCGCCAACAAATCTTATGAGGGTTCTGTTTGGCTAAAGGGTGATGCACCTGGGGGGATGATCGTTCGACTTCTCGGCGAAGACCAACAGAAAACTGAAAAGTCGATAGGCCGCCCCTCGTCGAACTGGCGCCGGTACGAATTCACCCTTAAACCGAAATGGTCGTCTGACAATGCCTCGCTTTGCATTGGCATAAAGGGCAAAGGCCGGTTCTGGATAGACCAGGTCAGTCTTAACCCCGGTTCTTTTAAAAGCAAGGGCGGTTTTCGCCCCGATTTGCTTAAGGCCATCGCAGAATTAAAGCCCCCCGTCATTAGATGGCCGGGTGGCTGCTTCGCTTCATCCTACCAGTGGAAGCAGGGAATCGGCCCACAGCACAAACGCCTGCCTCACCCCCGAGAAATCTGGGATGACCTCGATATTTATAGCTTCGGCACAGACGAGTTCATCAGGATGTGTCGCGCTGTCGGCGCTGAGCCCTTGATTGTCGTAAACATCGGCTCTAAAAGCTGGAACAGTGATGCTGATACACACGACTACACGCAGGATATCCTCGACTGGATCCAGTACTGTAACGGACCCGCCGATTCCAAGTGGGGCAGGATCCGCGCTGCAAACGGCAGCCGTAAGCCGTACAACGTTAAATTCTGGGAAATTGACAACGAAACCTGGCACACACCCGCCGCCCAATACGCCGAAGAAGTCCTCAGGCTCGCCCCATTGATGAAGAAGGCCGATCCTTCTATCAGTCTGATAGCATGTGGCAGCGGTGGAATGGGAAGAAGCAATCGAAACGGTATGCCCTACAACCGCACTGTTGTTGAACGCTGCGCCGACGTGCTTGACTACATTAGCATACATCACTACGAGAATCCGGACAGATTCGCTGATGGCCCGCGAAACTACGAGCAATTCTTCCGTGAGATTGGCGGGATTATCAAATCTTCCGGTAATCCCGAACTGAAAATCTACGTATCCGAGTGGAACGCTCAGAGCACCGACTGGCGCACGGGCCTTTATTGCGGCGGACTGCTAAACGCCTTCGAGCGGTCATCCGATATACTCACAATGGCCGGCCCCGCACTCTTCCTTCGCCACACATCAGCCAAATCCTGGGATAATGCCTTCATAAACTTCGACAATTGCTCCTGGTTCCCGGCTCCCAACTATGTCGTGATGAAATTATGGCGCCAATATTATGCGCCCCTGCGACTGCAACTCACAGGAAAAACAGAGCCGCTAAACGTCGTCGCAACAAAATCGAAAAATGGAAAAACACTCTACTGCAAAGCAGTGAATCCCACCCGGGAACCTGTAGATGTCGTGCTGGATATCAAAGCCGGTTTCAAAATACGAAAGGCCGAGATGCAACTGGTTACTGCTGATTCCTTGAGGACTCGAAATACGCTCGATGAGCCACATCGCATACACCCTGTGCAGGCCAAAGTGAAAACCGACAGAGAATCTCTTCGCTTTAATATGCCCGCCTACTCAGCCGCTGTCGTTTCACTAAGTCGGTAACCTGCTGGAAATATGACTTGACGAATTGCCATGTAATTCGTACACTCATCACTTCGTTTCATTGTTATTTTCAAAAGTTATTATTATGGAAGAAGCTATTGCAAAAGCTGGTGCGCTCATCGAGGCGATGGGATATATCCGCAGCTTTCGCGGCAAAATCGTCGTTGTAAAGCTCGGCGGAAGCGTCCTCGACGATATCCCTCTGCGAAAAAAGCTCCTGACCGATATCGCCTTCATGTCTACGGTCGGAATGCAGCCGATTATCGTCCACGGCGGTGGAAAGGCAATCACAAAGGCGATGGCTGAGGCCGGCCTGGAGCCGGTCTGGGTTCAGGGTCGTAGATATACCGACCAGCGCACACTGGCCATAGCCGAGCATACCCTTGTGCACACAATAAATACCCCCATCTGCGAGACTCTTACTGAGCTGGGCTGTCGCCCGATGGGCCTGCACTCGCTCAGCAGTTGCGTATTGTTTGCAGAGCCCTTAAGGCTGACCAGCGAGGATGGACGAAAGCTTGACCTCGGACTCGTAGGAAGAGTTGTAGATGTAAACGCCGATTTATTAAAGACTCTATGTGCCGATGGTACTATACCGGTAATCGCCTCCGTGGCCAAAGACAGGGCCGGCGGAAAGTTAAATATAAACGCCGACAGTGCTGCCGGCAAGGTCGTCGCGGCCGCTGTGGCTGAAAAGCTCGTCGTTGTAAGTGACACACACGGAATACTGGCCGACCTCCAGGACCCCGATAGCACGATTTCGACCGCCGACGAAAAGCAGGTTAAGGATATGATTAAATCCGGTATAATCGCCGGCGCGATGCTTCCCAAGGTCGATGCCTGTCTGACCGCCCTGGATGCCGGCGTCAAAAAAGCACATATTATCGACGGCCGAATACAGCATTCGCTCCTGCTCGAAATATATACAGACAAAGGAATAGGAACACAAATAATTAAAGAATAACCTATGTTATAGGACGCTCTCCGGCCCGTATCCCGGGCCGCGAGCAACGAGATGTGAATTATGACTACACAGGAAACCATTGAATTGTTTGAAAAATACGTCATTGGCAACTATCCCCGCCTTCCTCGCGTGATAGTAAAGGGCGAGGGCTCTTACATGTTCGATGCCGATGGCAACAAAGTACTGGATATGTTCCCCGGCTGGGCCGTCAGCGGTATAGGCCATTGCCATCCAAAGGTCGTAGAGGCTATCCGCAACCAGGCCGGCCGGCTTCTACACATTGACAATACCCTATACTCCGAGCCTCAGGGCAAACTCGCAAAGCTCTTGAGCGAGCGGGCATTCGGCGGCAAATCCTTTTTCTGCAACAGCGGTGCCGAGGCAAATGAGGCCGCACTGAAACTGGCACGCCTCCACACCCCGCAGCAAAAATATAAATTCATCACCGCCGAGGGCAGCTTCCACGGCCGAACTTTCGCAACGATGACGGCAACCGCTCAGCCCAAGCACCACGAAGGCCTGCTTCCCCTGCTGCCGGGATTTGTTTATGTCCCCTTTAATGATGTTGTCGCCATGGAGGCCGCATTCACCGATGAGGTAGCCGCTGTGATGATTGAGCCAATTCAGGGTGAGGGCGGTATAAACATACCCGACAAAGAATACCTGCAAAAAATACGCCGGCTCTGTGACGAAAATAAAGCGCTTCTGATTTTCGATGAGGTGACAACCGGAGTAGGTAGAACGGGCAAGTGGTTTGCATATCAGCATTTCGATGTCGTCCCGGATATTATGACAATGGCAAAGGCCCTCGGTGGAGGAATGGCCATAGGGGCTATGATGGCAAAAGATGAGGTCGCCGCCTCCCTTGTTCCCGGCAAACACGCCACCACCTTCGGCGGCAACGCCCTGGCGTGTGCCGCGGCCGTCGCGGTAATTGAGGCGATAGAAGAGGAAAAACTGCTACAAAACGCCGCCGAGGTCGGTCGTTATGCAAAAGAAAAACTCGAACTGCTAAAGCAAAAGCATTCCATCATCGACCATGTCCGCAGCGTTGGATTGATGATTGGCGTTCAATTAACAGGACCGGGCTCGGAAATTGTCGATAAATGTTTGGACAATGGTCTGCGAATAAACTGTACACAGGGTACCGTCTTGCGATTCATGCCTCCGATGATTGTTACTAAAGAACAAATTGAGGAAGCAGTCGATATCCTTGATAATGTTTTAACGGAGCAAGCAAAGTGAAAGATTTTCTTACAATAGCTGATTATTCCCCTGAAATGCTCAGGGATTTATTACGAACAAGTGCAAGGCTCAAGAGCCTCTACAGCGTCGGCGGAAATGACTTGTGTCTGACAGGAAAAGTCCTCGCCATGCTCTTCGAAAAGCCCAGCCTGAGAACCAGAATCAGCTTCCAAGTCGCCATGACAGAGCTTGACGGAGGTGCGATCTATGTCAAGCCCGAAGACATCGGCGGCATCGGAAAACGCGAACCGGTAAAGGACATGGCAAGGGTCCTCAGCCGATATGTCGACGGCATCATGGCGCGAACATTCGAGCATTCTAAAATCGTTGAATTGGCTAAATTTGCGACCGTGCCGGTAATCAATGCTCTCACAGACCTGCTCCATCCCTGTCAGGCGATGGCCGATGTACTAACCATGCAGGAGCATTGCGAGGATTTGAAAGGCATAAAAATTGCTTTCGTTGGCGATGGCAACAATGTCGCTCGCTCTTTGGCCTTCGCATCTGCTAAGCTCGGTATGAAAATGGTCATCGCCACTCCGCCCGGCTACCAGCTCGATCCCGAATCGATACAGAAGGCAAATCAAATCGCTCCCGACACCGTCATCCAGACAAACAATCCTGCACAGGCCGTCGCGAAAGCTGATATCATTTATACCGACACCTGGGTCAGCATGGGCCAGGAGGCCGAAAAGCAGAAACGTTGCGCCGACTTTGCCGGTTTTCAGGTAAACGCCAATCTGCTCAAAGCCGCCCCGTCCGATGCAAAAATTATGCACTGCCTGCCGGCTAATCGCGGATTGGAAATAACCGACGATGTCTTCGAGTCTCCAAACTCAATCATCCTTGACCAGTCTGAAAACCGCCTCCACTTCCAGCGGGCATTGCTGAAAAAACTCTTAAGCTAACGGGGATAAACAGGTGATGAAACGTAAAATTCTCGTTGCTACTACCAATCCCGGCAAAGCCGCTGAATTGCAGGAAATGCTCGACCTCGACGTAAACTGGCTTAGCTTGGCCGATTTTCCGGATATTCCGGAAGTCAAAGAGGATGGTACCACTTTCATAGAAAATGCTCGCAAAAAAGCTATCGGCTACGCAAGCACAACCGGCCTATGGACCATCGCAGACGATTCGGGCCTCGTAATCGACGCCCTTGATGGCGCCCCCGGCATAGAATCGGCAAGGTTCTCAGGCGAAAAAAGCCCGGATAGAACACTTATAGACCATAAAAATATCGCAAAAGTCTTAAAACTTTTGAAAGGCGTGCCCACTGAGAAAAGAACGGCAAGATTTGTATGCTCTCTGTGCTTGGTAAGTTCCGTTGAAATCCTCATGGAAAAACAGGGAACACTGGAAGGCCTGATAACCGAGGAGGAAATTGGGGAAAACGGCTTCGGATACGACCCGATCTTCTTTGTTCCGAAATTAAAAAAAACCGTCGCCCAACTGACCCGCGAAGAAAAAAACGCGATCTCGCACCGTGGCAACGCAATACGAAAACTAAAACCTCTGCTCGCTGATCTTCTCACAAACAGCGAAGTCGAGTGTGACAAAACTTCCGAAAACTAATATTAGCAATAGGAGGTATTATGAGTGCTATAAATCGAAGACGTTTCCTCAGAAGTTCTATTGCCGCGGCAACATCTCTGGCTCTTGCTCAAAGCCCCGCACGCTCTGCCGGCCGCAGCCGTCCCAATGTCGTGGTCATCCTTACAGACGACCAGCGATGGGACTGCTTGAGCTGCGAGGGACACCCTTTTCTGAAAACCCCCAACATGGACCGCATCGCCAAAGAA
>JABAHS010011711.1_pt2 | contig 25685 bp, 25 predicted proteins | sample 7062111 | NCBI WGS metagenome assembly JABAHS01 (sample SAMN14534600, study PRJNA622989) | marine sediment metagenome | biome: marine biome [ENVO:00000428]; feature: marine pelagic biome [ENVO:01000023]; material: deep marine sediment [ENVO:00002113]; isolation source: pool of 4 deep marine... | reverse complement strand
GAGGGTGCTGACGCGCACCGTTCAGGAAATCGACAACCTCGCGAATCTCGAGCGCGTTGCCCGCACTCCAGGCCAGCGGCTGGTTCATGTCGGTGATGATGGCGGTGCAGGCGAGCCCGGATTGCGCCGCCACCCCTGAGATCTCGGCCGCGAGTTCGTGGGCGCGCTCCAGGCTGGACATGAAAGCCCCGTTGCCGCACTTGATGTCCAGCACCAGGCCGTCCAGCCCTTCGGCGAGTTTTTTCGACAGGATCGACGCCACGATCAGCGGTATGGCATCCACCGTCGAGGTGATGTCGCGCACCGCGTACATGCGCCCGTCGGCGGGTGCCAGTTCCGGAGTCTGGCCGATGATGGCGACCCCATGCTCGCGCACCTGGGCCTGGAATTCCTCGATGCCCGGGCCCACCCGGAGGCCGGGGATGCTCTCCAGCTTGTCCAGCGTGCCGCCGGTGTGGCCGAGCCCGCGCCCGGAGATCATCGGCACATGGCCCCCGCAGGCGGCGATCATGGGGGCCAGGATCAGGCTGACCATGTCGCCAACGCCACCCGTGGAGTGCTTGTCGAGCACCGGTCCGTCGATCGCGGGCCATTGCAGCACCTGGCCCGAGTCGCGCATGGCCAGGGTCAGGGTGGCCTGTTCGGCCACGCTCATGCCGCGCAGGTNNCGAACCATCGGTCACCCCCACGATGAACTGCTCGATTTCGCCCGCAGGGAGCTCAAGGCCGTCGCATTTGCGCTGCACGGTGTGGGCCGTATTCGTCATCGGCACATGATAGCAGTGTCGCCGGGTTTGGCGAGACCTGCGTGTTCAGCCGCTATTCAGTCACCCGCGCGTAAGCTGATCCTGCCACCCAACGCAAACCAGGAGGTCTGACATGAAGACGCAACGCACGACAGTCGTGATCGCCATCGCGGCAGGTACGCTGCTGCTCGGACTGGCGCAGCCGGCCTGGTCGGGGCACAAGGAACGCGGTGGCGCCGGTCATCGCGGAGCGACCCACCACCATTCCTACGCGCCCCACCACCGCTCGTATCGCCACGCCCGGAAACACTGGCGCCGCTCGCACCACTACCGCTCGCATGGCCACTACCGCCACCACGGCCGCTGGCACTACGGCGGGCATTACTACGGCGGGCATCATTACGGTGGGCACCGTTACCCCTACCCTGGCGGGTACGGATACCACGGCGCCTACCATTACTCCGGCCACCACGACGATGCGTTCAAGTTGGCGGCCGGCGCCGCGCTGCTTGGAACCATCGTGCACGCCGCGCATGCGAGCGCTCCCGTAGCGGCCGGCTATGACCCCGGGTGGGCTGCCACGCGGGTGCTGGAGCCGGTCGTGGGATACCGTCGGGACAGCACGGGTGATTGCTTTGCGATCAGCACCGATGAGGCCGGCAACGAGCTGTGGACGCTGGTCGACCCCGCGCATTGCCGGTGAACCGCGCCTGCGGCGTGCCCCCCGAAGGCGCTGCCGGTGAGCTACAATAAAGCGCCTCACCGCTGTTTCGAGACGTATGCGCGCAATCGTACTGGCCGCCGGGCGCGGGGAGCGCCTGGCGGCGTCCAACCCGGACGGCCATCCCAAATGCCTGTTGCAAATCGGCGGCCGCACGCTGCTGGCCCGGCAACTCGGCACCCTGAACCAGCTGGGCATCAACCGGGTGGACCTGGTGGTCGGCTACGAGGCCGACCGGCTGATTGAACATGTCGGCAGCCTCACCGAGCGCCCGCCGGTCTCGTTCCTCTACAACCCGCGCTTCCTGGCCGGCAGCGTACTGAGCCTGCTGGCGGCCGCCGACATCCTCCAGGGCGGCGAACCCACCTTGCTGATGGATGCCGATGTCTTGTTTCATCCCGACATCCTGCGCCGGCTGCTGCAATCCGCCCATGCCAATTGCCTGCTGCTCGACCGCGAGTTTATTCCCGGCGACGAACCGGTCAAAATAGCGGTTGCCAACGGCATCATGATCGAATTTCGCAAACAATTGCCGCCCGGCCTGGTGTTCGACCAGCTTGGCGAATCGGTGGGTTTCTTCCGCTTCGATGCGTCCACCTCGGCCGCCGTGGCTGCGGCGTGCGCCCGCTACGAGGCGGAAGGCCTGGCGGACGCTCCCCATGAAGAGGCGCTGCGGGACGTGCTGTTGAGCATGCCCGGGCGGTTCGGGTTCGAGGACATCACCGGCCTGCCGTGGGTGGAAGTGGACTTTGCCGAAGACGTGGAGCGCGCGGAGCGGGAGGTCTTACCGGCGATACGGGATGACGTTCCCGGATACTGAGGCAGCAGGCCCGAGCATGAAAAAGACCACCCAGTTGCGCAACCTGATCCGGTCTCCCCAGACCGAGTTCATCCTCGAGGCGCACAACGGCCTGTCGGCGCGCATCGTCGAGGAAGCCGGGTTCAAGGGCATCTGGGCCTCGGGCCTGGCCCTGTCGGCCCAGCACGGCGTGCGCGACAACAACGAGCTGTCCTGGACGCAGGTGGTCGATCAGCTGGAATTCATGGCCGATGCCACCCGCATCCCGATCCTGCTCGACGGCGATACCGGCTACGGCGACTTCAACAACATGCGGCGCCTGGTGCGCAAGCTCGAGCAGCGTGGCATCGCCGGCGTGTGCATCGAGGACAAGCTGTTCCCCAAAACCAACAGTTTCATCGGCGGTGAGCGCCAACCGCTGGAGGAGATACCGGTATTCTGCGGCAAACTCAAGGCTGGCAAGGATTCCCAGCAGGACGAGGATTTCTGCATCGTCGCGCGGGTGGAGGCCTTTATCGCGGGTTGGGGACTGGACGAAGCGCTGAAGCGGGCGGAGGCCTATCATGCCGCCGGCGCCGACGCGATCCTGATCCACAGCAAATCCAGCCAGCCAGACGAAGTGCTCCGGTTTGCCGCGGAATGGGCCGGGCGCTGCCCCCTCGTCATCGTGCCGACCAAATATTACGCGACCCCCACCGAGGTGTTCCGGGAAGCCGGCATCAGCCTGGTGATCTGGGCCAACCACATGCTAAGGGCCAGTGTGCGTGCCATGCAGAAGACCGCCCTGCGCATCCATGAATCGCAATCGCTGGTGGAAAGTGAACACCACATCGCGCCGGTCAGCGAGATCTTTCGTCTGCAGGGTGCGGATGAGCTGCTGGAGGCTGAACGGCGCTACGTCCGTGGTGGCGCCTCGCCCGCCGCGGCCATCGTATTGGCGGCGACCCGCGGCGAGGGCCTGGAGCAGCTCACGCGGGAACGCCCGAAGGCGATGATACCGGTGGCCGGAATCCCCGTGTTGCGCCGGCTGGCGGACAAATTCAAGCGCCATGATGTCAACGAGATCACCGTGGTGGCGGGCTATCGCAAGGAAGCCATCGATGTGCAGGGCGCGGAAGTGATCGTCAACGAGCGGTGGTCGGAAACCGGCGAGCTGGCCTCCCTGGACTGCGCTCTCGAACGCCTCGGCGACAACACCGTCATCATCTACGGCGACGTGTTGTTCCGCTCCTACATCCTGCACAACCTGTTGGACTGGGATGCGGAATTGCTGATGGTGGTGGATTCCGCACCCCTGCAGGACGTGCAAGGCAACAAGCACGACCTGGCCTACTGCTCGAGCCCGGACAACCGCGCGCTGTACCAGCAGAAGTCGGCGCTGGAGCAGGTCACCGACCGGTCCGACTGGAACGGACGCAGCCCCGACGGGCGCTGGATCGGCATGTTACGGGTCGCCGGCGCCGGCCGCGGACACCTCGTCGCGGCCCTCGACCGCCTGCGTGAGCGGCAGGACTTCGCTCGCCTGGGCATGCCCGACCTCCTCAACCAGCTCGTCGCCGACAATCATGCGCCCCAGGTGCAGTACATCAGCGGCCACTGGCTGGACGTCAACGACCTGGAAGACCTCGAGCGCGCCGGTGCCTTCGCCCAGCAGCAGGATGACTAGGCGGCCACCGACAGCGCATGGGGGCGCGCGACATGATTGAGGCCCACGAATTCCTGGAACCGGCCCGCAACAGCGGTTTCACCTTCTGGACGGGCGTGCCGTGTTCCTACCTGAAGTCGTTCATCAACTACAGCATCGACGACCCCGAGCTCACCTACGTGGACGCCGTCAACGAGGGCGATGCGGTCGCCATGGCCAGCGGGGCCGCGCTGGCGGGACAGCGGGCGGTGGTCATGATGCAGAACTCCGGGCTCGGCAACGCGGTCAGCCCGCTCAGCTCACTCAGCTGGGTGTTTCGTTTGCCCATGCTGTTGATCGTCACCCTGCGGGGCGACCCGGAGCTCGGCGACGAGCCGCAGCACGAGCTGATGGGGCAGGTCACGCTGCGCATGCTGGAGCTGCTGGACATCCCCTGGGAATGGTTTCCGCCCACCGCGCAAGCGATCGAGCCCAGCCTGGCCGCTGCCTGCCGCCACATGGATGGCTCCGGGCGTCCCTACGCGCTGGTCATGCGCAAGGGCAGCGTGGCGCCCTACGCTCTGCGGAACTCCGCCCCCGCCGGCAGCGCGGTACCGTCCCCGGCGCCGGAGGGACGCGGCGCGCCGGCCAGACTGCCCAGCCGGCACGAGGTGCTCGCGGAGCTGGTCGCCAGCACGGATCCGGAGCGCAGCGTCGTGATCGGCAGCACCGGCTACACCGGGCGAGAGCTATATGCCGTCGCGGATCGTGCCAATCACCTGTACATGGTCGGCTCGATGGGTTGCGCCCCGGCGCTGGCGCTCGGCCTCGCCCTGGCCCGCCCCGAGTTACGTGTCATCATTGCCGACGGCGATGGAGCGGCCCTGATGCGCATGGGGAATTTCGCCACCCTGGGTGCCTACGGTGGCCCGGGTCTGTACCACCTGCTGCTGGACAACGGCGCGCACGAATCCACCGGCGGCCAGGCCACGGTCAGCGCCGGCGTGAATTTCGCGGGCGTCGCTGCCGCCTGCGGCTACCAGCCTGCCACGGAGTACCGCGAGGCGGGCGACATTGGCCGCTTCCTCGCCGTCTCCGGCGGGCCCGCATTCATGCACATTCAAACCCGTCTCGGCACCCCCGCCACACTGCCGCGCCCGGACGTCACCCCCCTGGTCGTACGCACCCGGCTCATGCGCCACCTCGGCGTCGATGCGCCGTGGGTGGACGGTGCGCATGAAGCGTGAGGCAGGCATGGCACGCACGGTGCTGCTGAACCCCGGGCCGGTCACATTGAGCGAGGCTGTGCGCCGCGCGGCGACGAGCACCGACCTGTGCCATCGGGAGCCCGAATTCCTGGACCTCCAGCAGGCGGTGATCGAGGGCTTGCTGGGGGTCTATGCATGCGATCCCGGGCGGTGGGCGGCGGTGCCGCTCGGGGGCTCTGGCACGCTGGCCATGGAGGCCATGCTCGCCTCGACGGTCCGGCCGGCAGAACGGCTGCTGGTGCTGGAAAATGGGGTTTACGGCGAGCGGCTGCGGAGCATCGCCGATGTCCATGGCCTGCCGGCGGATTCGCTGCGCTATCGCTGGGGCGAGGCCATCGATGGCGCCGCGGTCGAACAGCGCCTGGCCAGCGGAGACTACGCCGCCCTGGCCATGGTGCACCACGAGACCACCACCGGGCGCCTCAATGCCCTGGACGAGATGGCCGATCTCTGCGCGGCGCATGGCGTACGGCTGATGGTCGACGGCGTGTCGAGCTTTGGCGCCGAGGCGATTCCCTTCGAGCACCCGGCGCTGTCGGCCTGCGCAGCCACCGCCAACAAGTGCCTGCACGGGATCACCGGGCTGGCGGTGGTGCTCGTCCGCCGTGCCTTGCTGGACGCGCAACTGCCGCCGCGCAGCGTGTACATGGACCTGGCCACCTGGGCCGCACGGCAGGCCCGGGGCTCCACCCCGTTCACGCCGCCGGTCAACGCCTACCTGGCGCTGCATGCGGCGCTTGCGGAGCTGGAGGCCCAGGGGGGCTGGCCGGCCCGTCACGCCCGCTATACCGCGTGCGCGGAGCGGGTGCGCGGGGCCCTGGCCGACAAGGGCGTGGCGCCATGGCTCGCCCCGGCGGAGAGTTCCTGCGCGCTGCGCAGCTATGGAATGCCATCGACTCTCAATTACAATGACGTGCACGACGGTTTCAAGCAACGCGGCTTCATCATCTATGCCGGACAGGGTGGGCTGTCGAAAGAGATGTTCAGGATTTCAACGATGGGCGACATCTCCGACGATGACCTGGAGCGTCTGGCAGTCGCCATCGATCAGGTATTTGAGCAGTAGAGGACATTCCCACAGCATGCGCGCGCACAAAGCCCTGGGCCCGCTGGGCCTGCTGATCTTTCTGCTGGCGGCCCGCGACGCCGAGGCCTACCTCGACCCGAGCACGGGCAGCATGGTCATCTCCGCCATCGTCGGCCTGTTCGCCTCGCTGGCCCTGGCCGTGAAGACCTACTGGTACCGGATCAAGGGTTGGTTCCGCCGCCGCCCCCCGGCCATCGGGACCGGCGCCGACGAGCACGCCGACTGAGGCCCGCGGGAATCCATGGGCTTCTGGCAGTCCTGGAGAGGCTGGCGCGAATACCGCGGGCTGGCACCGGAGTGGAAGCGTATCGTGTTCTATTCCGAGAGCGGTCAGGATTGGCACTTTTTCGAACCGCTGATCACCGCCCTCACGCGTGACCTCGACCGGTCGGTTACGTACGTGAGCTCAGACGCTGCGGACCCGGGCCTGGCCCAGCGCCACAAGCGCTTGCGTGCCATCTGCATTCCCGAGGGGCTGTTTCTGACCATCCACTTCCAGGTGCAGCGCGCGGGCGTTGTCGTGCTCACCATGATGGATCTCGGCAACCTGAACCTGAAACGCTCGATCCATCCGGTGCATTATGTGTACCTGTTCCATTCGATGGGCAGCACGCACATGGTGGATCACGCGGATTCCTACGACGGCTATGACAGCTTCCTGTGCGTGGGCCCGCATCATGTTGCTGAATTGCGGCGGCGCGAGGAACTGCAGTCAATGCCTGCGCGCAACCTGTTTCAGTTTGGCTATCCGCGGCTGGAGACACTGATGGCGCAGGCACAGCAGCATGCCGAGCGCCCGTCCGATTCGGTACCGACGGTTTTGGTGGCCCCCACCTGGGGGCCGGACTCGATCTTCAACGCCTGCGGGTCACAGTTGCTCGAGGCGCTGCTCACCAGCGGCCTGCGGGTCATCATGCGGCCCCATTACCAGACCCGCAAGCGCACACCGGCGGTGATCGAGCAGTTGCTCGCGGAATTCGGCGCGCATCCGCGGTTCGAGTTGATTGAGCAGATGGGCGAGACCGGCTCGCTGTTCCGCTCGGACCTGCTGATCAGTGACTGGTCCGCCATGGCCATCGAGTACGCCCTGGGACTGGAGAAACCGGTGCTGTTCATCGATTTGCCACGCCGCGTGCGCAACNNAGCCTCTGGAAGCGGTCATCCGCGAGGAGGTCGGCGTGGTCATTTCCCGGGACCGGCTGAGCGCTGTCCCCGAGGCCGTCCGGGGGCTGCTGCAGGACCGCGCTGCATTCCGGGCCCGGATGACCGGCTTGCGCCAGCGGTTGGTGTTCAACCTCGGCCGCTCGGTGCCGCTGGGCGCGCGCGAGCTGGCGCGCCTGGCAGACCAGCAACAGGATGCACTGGAGGCGATGCTGCATGGCGGCGGGTAACGCACCACGCACCGCCCTGTTCCGCTGGCTGGGCTGGTTTGCCATGGCCAATGCCGTGCTGCTCGGCGTGATCAGCCTGCTCTACATGGCCGGGGCGGAGCCGGGCCGTGAACCGTTGGCCTGGGTGTACCTGCTCACCATCTATTTCAGTCACCACGCGCTACTGGCCCTGTTGCCGCTGCTGCTGGTGGTTGCGCCCGTGATCGCGCTGGTGCCCCGGCGCAGGCTGGTGTTCGCGGCGGCCATCCTGGTGCTGGCATGCATGGTGGCGGTGATGACCCTGGACAGCCTGCTCTGGTCGCAAAGTCGATTCCACCTGAACCTGCTGACGGCCCAGATCCTGGGCGCCCAGAGCTGGATCTTCGCGGCGGTGATGTTTGTCATCGCGCTGGGTTTCGAGTCCATCCTGGCCGGTGCCATCTGGCGTTGGCTGGCAGGCAGGCCGCGCGCCTTCGGGCGGCCCCTGGCCCTGATGCTGACCATCAGCCTGCTGGTGGCGCAAGGCATCTACGCATGGTCGGACGCCAGCTATTTCACACCGGTCACCCGCTTGGGCAACCAGTTGCCGGTGCACACCGGCATCACTGCCAAGAAGTGGCTGTACCGTCTCGGGCTGGTCGATCTCCAGCAAAGCCGTGAACGCCAGTTGGCCCGGCGCATGTCGCGCGGCACGAGCACCCCGGCCGGAGGGCTGAATTACCCGCTGCAGCCCATGCGTTGCGGCGCGGGCGAGCGGCTCAACCTGCTCGTCATCATTATCGACTCGCTGCGTAGCGATGTTCTGGATGCATCCACGGCACCCACGCTGACGCGACTCGCGGCGAGCGAAGCGCTGGATTTTCAGCAGCACTTCAGCGGCGGGAACTCCTCGCGCATGGGCCTGTTCAGCTTTTTCTACGGGCTGCCGCCGGGGTATTTCAGCAGCTTCGAGGCGATCCAGAGACCCCCGGTGCTGATGGACGAACTGCAACGGCAGGGCTACCGTCTGGGCATTTTCAGCAGCGCCGACCTGTACCGGCCGGTCATGCTGGACAAGACGGCATTCGCCAACGTGCCGGGCTTGCGCGTGGCCGGCGACGAGAGCAAGGTGCGCGGCTGGCCCCGCGACATCGGCGTGACCGAGGACTGGATGGCCTGGCTGGACGCGCACCAGGGCCCCACGCCCTTTTTCGGCTTCCTCTACTACGACGCGCCACGGGTGAACGACTTCCCGCCCGACTACCCGCTGCGCTTTGATCCCCCATCCGGGCATCCGCGCGCCGAGGAGTTCGCTGAATACCAGACTGCAGTGCATTTCAGCGATAGTCAGGTCGCGGCCGTACTGCAGCATCTCGAGCAAGGCGGCTGGGACCGGAACACCGTGGTGCTGATCTCCTCCGACCATGGCGAGGAGTTTAGCGAAAGCGGGCCCGGCTTCGACCGCCATGGCTCCGGCTTCAGCCGCTACCAGTTGCAGGTCCCACTGATCATCCGCTGGCCGGGCATGAATGCCAGGCGCCTCGAGCATCGGACCTCGCATTACGACGTGGCCCCGACCCTGCTGCGTCGCCTGCTGTCCTGCGCCAACGAGGCCGCCGATTTCAGCTCCGGGCGCGACCTGCTCGCCGGCATCAGCTGGGAGTGGCTGATCGCGGGCAGCTATTACAACTACGCGGTCATCGAGCGGGATCGCATCACCGTTACCTTCCCCAACGGCACTTACGAGGTCCGGGACCGCGCATACCGGCTTATCCACCAACCGTCTTTCGACGCCGGAACGCTGCAGGCGGTCATGCAGGAAAACCGCAGGTTCCACCGGTGACCCGTCCGACCCGCGCGCGCTGCTGCTGGGTACTGGCCCTCGTGCTGCTGGGTTCGGGCCGGGCCACCGCGGATACCGAGGTGATGACCGAGTCCTTGCAGCTGACGTTCAGCGAGACCGGCACCCTTAAAAGTGCGGTGGCCTGCCTGCCCGCCTGTGACGCGCAAACGACGCGCACCCGTCGCTTCGGCGGCACGGGCGATGTGCTCGGCTTCGAACGCTCCACCGCCAGGCAACCGCGGTTGGAACGACTGGAAACGGAGCTCGAGACGGTATTGACCTTCTACGGTGCCGATGGCACGCCAGGCTCGGTGTGGCACATTCCGCGGCAGGGATGGACGATCCGTTTGCGGCTCGAGGAGCCGGCCGGGCTCCGACTGCGCTCGGGCGAGGCTTTCCGCCCGCCGCCGTCCGCCGGCTTCGGCACGCTGCTGGAGCGGCTGCGATACACCTGGCAGTCGGAGGACGGCGTGGGCGGTGCCGAGCTCGACGCGGAGGAAACCACCCGCCTGACGAGTGCGAACTGGTTCGGCTTTCGCCTGCGCTTCTGGGCCGCGCTGATGGCGGCCGACCGGCCGTTGGTCGCGGAATTGCAATCCGCTCCCCAACAGCAGGAAGCGGAGATTCGGGTCGCCTCTCCTGACGCCGGACCGCTGCTGGTGCGTGTGTACCTCGGGCCGGTGGAGTCCGCGTCGCTCGCCAGCGCCGACGCCGAGCTGACCGAACTCATGTACGCCAGCCTGTGGTACCCCCTGCGGCTGATTTGCCGGGGCCTGTACCTGCTGCTGGACGCGATCTACGCGCTGGTGCCGCACTGGGGTGCCGCCATCATGCTGCTGTCCCTGGCGGTCGGTTTCCTGATGCGACCATTGACCCGCATCGCCGATCGGCTGCAGGACGAGGTGCACCGCACCGAGGCCCGGCTGGCCCCCGAACTGCAGGAGATCAAACGCCGCTTCAAGGGCGAGACCCAGGCGGAAAAGATTCTGGCCATGTATCGGCAGCATGGCGTGCATCCGCTCTACAGCCTCAAGAGTCTGGCCGGTGTCATGGTGGTCATACCGATATTCATCGGCGCGTTCGACATGCTGGCCGAAAATGTCTGGTTGTCGGGCGCCTCCTTTGTGTGGATCGAAGACCTGGCAAGGCCCGATTCGATCTTCACGCTGCCGTTCCGGCTGTTCTTTCTCGGCGATCAGTTCAACCTGCTGCCGTTCCTGATGACCGGGCTGTCGGTGACCGCCTCCTATCTGCACCAGCACGAGGCGCTTACCCCGGAACTGCAGCGCCGGCAGGCCCGCAAGCTACTGCTGATGGCCCTCGCCTTTCTGCTGTTGTTCTATACTTTTCCGGCCGGCATGGTGCTGTACTGGACCACCAACAACCTGATTTCCGCGACCCGCAACCTGCGCGCCCGCCGCCGTGACGCTGCGCGACCCCAGCCCGAGGAGAATAAACCATGAGCGTGAGCCCTGTCCTGACTCCCGAGCAGATCAGCCGGTTTCACCGTGATGGTTTCCTGGCGGTACGGGGCATGTACAGCGTCGAAGAAACACGTGCCATCAGCCGCTGGACGGATGAACTGGCCGATGCGCCGGAATCACCGGACCACCACTGGATGTATTTCGAGACGCGCGCCGAGGATGGCGCGCGAATCCTGTCCCGCATCGAGAATTTCGTCCCCTATCACAGCGAGTTTGCCCGCTTGATCACGCGTCGACGCATGCTGCAGGCGGTGAGCGAGCTGTTCGGCGAGCCGGCCGTGCTGTTCAAGGACAAGATCAACTTCAAGCTGCCCGGCGGCGACGGCTTCAAGGCGCACCAGGACGTCCAGGCGGGCTGGGACGACTATGCCCGACTGCACATCACCGCGATGGTGGCAATCGACGAGACCACGCCGGAGAACGGCAGCCTGGAGGTCATCCCGGGCCTGCACGACCGCGGCTTGCTGGGCGCCATGTGGGCGCCGCTGACCGAGGAGGACACCGGGCACATCGCTTACCAAGCGGTTCATTGCAAGCCGGGTGACGCGGTGTTTTTCGATTCCTACGCGCCCCACCGCTCGCAACCCAATCGCACCAACGAGGCCCGCCGGGTGCTGTACATCACCTACAACCGGGCCTCCGAAGGCGATCACCGCGAGCAGTATTACGCGGACAAGTGGCGCAATTATCCGCCGGACGCGGCACGCGATCCGGAGCGTGAATACCGCTTCAAGGTCTAGGGACGGGGCGGCATGATAGGCACGGGAGGCGCTGACATGCAGGTGTTGCGCACACCGGATGCGCGATTCACGGATTTACCCGGCTTTCCATTTGGGGCGAACTACCTGCATATCCGGGACCCCGCCCTGGGCGAACTCAGGTTGCACTACCTGGACGAAGGCCCGCGTGGGGCACCGGTCGCATTGTGCCTGCATGGCGAGCCGACCTGGTGCTACCTGTATCGCAGGATGATCCCGGTGCTGACGGCCGCCGGCTTCCGCGTGCTGGCGCCCGACCTGGTGGGCTTCGGCCGCTCGGACAAGCCGGCCGCCCGCGCGGACTACACCTACGCTTCCCATGTGCAGTGGATGCGCGCGTGGCTCGAGGACCTCGACCTGCGCGACATCACCCTGCTGGCGCAAGACTGGGGCGGCTTGATCGGGCTCCGCCTGGCCACCGCGATGGCGGAGCGCTTCGCGCGGCTCGCGCTGTCGAACACGGCGCTTCCCACCGGTGACCAGCCCATGCCCGAGGCCTTCATGAAATGGCGAGCCTACAGCCAGCAGGTGGAGGATTTCGACCCCGGCCTGATCTGCAACGAGTTTGGCCGCGGTTCGCTCACGCCGGGCGAGATGGACGCCTATCGCGCGCCCTTCCCCACCGCCCGCTACCAGGCCGGGGCACGCCAGTTCCCCCTGCTCGTGCCGATCACGCCCGATGACCCCGCCGCCCCGGACAACCGCCAGGCCTGGGCCGCGCTGCAGACATGGACCAAGCCGGTACTGCTGTGCTTCTCGGATGGGGACCCCATCACCGGGCCCGCCGTGGAAGCCTTCCGCCGCCGGGTGCCGGGGGCCCGCGGACAACCGCACGCCACCCTGCGCGGCGGGCACTTCATTCAGGAATCCGATGGCGAGAACTGGGCGCGGCGAGTGGCCGCCTGGGCGGGTGCCGGGCCCGGAGCCCCGGCGGCCTGATCAATCCTCCCGGGCCGGCGCTACGTGCCGCAAATCGTGAAAACGGTAGTCGAGGGTCTGTTCGATCGGAATCAACAACAGGGCGCGCCCGTCGAAGTGAATGCTCAGCTCACTCGGCAGCACGAAGCCGCCGGCCTCATCGAAGCGCATTTCCACTCCAAGCCGGTTCAGCCGCACCCCGAAACGCGGCCGGAATGACTCCGAATTCCAGGCGCGCACGGTGTCGACATAAGGCTCGCCGGCGTTGCGGCTGACCCGGAACTCGCCGCGCATCTGCTCCCAGGCCTGCGAGCGACGTCCATCCGGGGACTGTAACTGGAAGCCGAAGGTGGCTGTCTCGCCATCGGCGTGTAGCACCTCCAGGCTGCCTGGACGCAGCAGGTTCACGACGTCCCGGCTGCTGGCCAGCGGCCCGATCCGGTCCGAATCGGCATGGCTGCGGCGGTTGCTGGCATAGGACCTCAGCTCGCCGCTGGTCGGCGGAGCGCCATCGACGCTGAGCAGTTGCCAGTGTTCCGGGCCGGGCCGGGTCGGGTCATGCTCGTCCAAACGGGTGCCTTTCGGCGTCGTCAGGGTGCGGCGGAAAGCCCAGGCATCCATGTCGATCGCGGCCATCCGGGCCAGGGCCTGCTGCGCCAACAGCTCATCAGCGGCGACGCCGACCGGCGCAGCCAGCCAACCGGCCGTCGCAGCGGCCAGCAATACCATCCGCACGCTCCCATCCATCGGGTTCAGGGTCTCATGCCGGACGGACCGCGGCAATACGCGAGACCGCCTGAGACCGAACCCGATGTCAGGACGCAGCGGCCGACCACGGCCCCGAGCGGGCGTGGCATGGCAGGCCGGTAACCCACGATCCACGCGCGGGCCCCGCGACCCTCATGCTAGCCGCACTTGGAATAGCCGCAGGACAGGCAGGTCGCGCAGTTGTCCATGATGACCACGGCCTTGGTGTGGCACTTGTGGCATAGCGTCGCGGAGGCCGGATAACTGGGCTCCTCGTCGCCGTCACGGGCAGCCTCAGCTTCGTTCAGCATTTTTTTTTGCGCGTGCGCTTCGGCCTCGGCGCGTTTCTGATCGAGCATCAATTGCTGCTGCTCGGACAACTCCTCCTTTTCCATCAGGCCGATCTTCTGCAGGTGGTGTTCGATCACCGCACCGATCTCGGCGATGATGGACGGCATGAACTTGCCGCCGGGCTTGAAATAACCGCCCCGGGGATCGAACACCGCCTGCAACTCCTCGGCCAGGAAGGTCACGTCACCGCCTTTGCGGAACACCGCCGACATCAGGCGGGTCAGGGCCACGATCCACTGAAAGTGATCCATGTTTTTCGAGTTGATGAAGATTTCGAAGGGGCGGCGGGATTCGTGTTCGGTGCCGGCGTTGAGGATGATGTCGTTGATGGTCACGTACATGGCGTGATCATCGAGCGGTGTCTTGATCTTGTAGGTGGACCCTTCCAGCGAATCGAATCCCTCCGGACGCTGGACCTTCTCGGTCATGCGAATGACCTTGGCCGTGGACCGCTCCTCGCGGCTCAGCCCGTCGTGCTGCGCACTCGATTCCTGCTCGTCTTCCTTGACGACTTCGTAGCCTACGATCTTGTGGTCAATCTTGATGGGCATGGCTGTCTACCTGGTGGGCCGCGGTCACTGGCCCCATTTTTGCGACCTTGTGTTCCTTTGCGATGAAGCGCTTTCATGGCGCCTCGCCACGATTCTAGAACTTGCCGTAATAACCTTCTTTCAGGGCATCGAACAGGTTCGCGGCGGTATGCGTTTCGCCGTCGTACTCGATCTCCTCGTCGCCTCTGAGCTCCACCGTCTCTCCGCTGTCGAGAACGAAGCGATAGGTGGTGCTGGCAAGGTCCTTGCTCTTGACGAGCACCCCCTGGAACGCCTCCGGATTGAACCGGAAGGTCGTGCAGCCCTTGAGGCCCTGCCCGTGCGCGTAGGTGTAAATGTCCTTGAACTCCTCGTAGGGATAATCCGTCGGCACGTTGGCGGTCTTGGAAATCGACGAGTCGATCCACTTCTGCGCCGCCGCCTGGATGTCGACGTGCTCCTGTGGGGTAATCTCCTCGGAGCTGGTGAAATACCCTGGCAGGTCGCCGGGCTCGTCATGGTCGGGCGGCATGGCCTGCGGATTGACCAGGTGGCGGTACGCGAGCAGTTCGTAACTGAAGACCTCGATCTTCTCCTTGGTCTTGCGCCCTTCCCGGATGACGTTGCGGTGATAGTGATGCGCAAAGCTCGGCTCGATGCCGTTGGAGGCGTTGTTGGCCAGCGACAGCGATATGGTGCCGGTCGGGGCGATGGAGCTGTGATGCGTGAACCGCGCGCCCTCGGCGGCGAGTTGCTCCGCCAACTCCGGCGCGAACTCAGCCACCCGCTGCATGTAGCGGCTGTATTTCGCATGCAGTATCCGGCCGGGCACGCGGTCGCCCACCCGGTAGCCATCGGCCGTCATCTCGGGCCGCTTGCGCAACATTTCAGCGCTGACCGTGAATTCTTCCTCCATGATCGGCGCGGGCCCCTTCTCGCGGCTCAGGTCCAGCGCCTCCTCCCAGCCGGCAATGGCCATCTCGCGCGCCACCCGCTCGGTGAACTCAACCGATTCCGGCGAGCCATATTTCATACCCAGCAGGGTCAGGGTCGACCCCAGGCCCAGGAAGCCCATGCCATGCCGGCGCTTGCGGCTGATCTCGTCGCGTTGCTTGCCGAGTGGCAGCCCGTTGACCTCCACCACGTTGTCCAGCATGCGCGTGAACACTTTCACGACCTTGCGGTATTCGTCCCAGTCGAAGCGCGCCTCGTCGGTGAACGGCTGCTCGACAAACCGCGTGAGATTGACCGAACCCAGCAGGCACGCGCCGTACGGCGGCAGCGGCTGCTCCCCGCACGGGTTGGTGGCACGGATGTTCTCGCAAAACCAGTTGTTGTTCATCTCGTTGATGCGGTCGATCAGGATGAAACCCGGCTCGGCAAAATCGTAGGTCGAGGACATGATCATGTCCCACAGGCGCCGGGCCGGCACGTTCTTGTAGATTCGGCAGGCCACCAACCCGTCTTCGCGCTTCAGGTAATCATCGGAATCCGGCCACTCGCGCCACAGCACCTGTTCCGGATTGTCGAGATCCAGCTCGTTGGCCTCCTGGGGGCTCATGGGGAACGCAAGCGACCATGGCTCATCATTTTTCACCGCCTCCATGAAGGTGTCGGTGATCAACAGCGAGCAATTGAACTGCCGAAGCCTTCCATCCTCACGCTTGGCGCGAATGAACTCCATGACGTCCGGATGGCCAATTTCGAAAGTGGCCATCTGCGCGCCCCGGCGCCCGCCGGCCGAGGAGACCGTGAAGCACATCTTGTCGTAGATGTCCATGAAGCTCAGCGGGCCCGAGGTATACGCGCCGGCACCCGAGACATACGCACCCTTCGGCCGCAGGGTCGAGAACTCGTAGCCGATCCCGCAGCCGGCCTTGAGCGTCAGCCCCGCCTCATGGACTTTTTCCAGGATGCCGTTCATTGAATCCTTGATGGTTCCGGATACCGTGCAATTGATGGTGGAAGTCGCTGGCTTGTGCGCCTCCGCACCCGCATTGCTGACGATCCGCCCCGCCGGCACGGCGCCGCGCCGCAAGGCCCACAGGAAGGTCTCATACCATTGCTCGCGATTTTCCCGGCCCCGCTCCACCCGCGACAGGGAGCGCGCCACGCGCTGGTAGGTTTCGTCGATCGACTGGTCGATGATCTCGCCGATTTTGGACTTGAGGCGGTACTTCTTGTCCCAGATGTCCAGCGATGCCTGCTGGAAGGGAATGGCTTGCGAATCAGTCCCGAGAGCCTCGACTTGCACGCTACTCATTAATATTCTCGTCTAATTGGTTGGTTTTATTTAATTATGAACACAACTTATTGTGCTCTTTTTTTTCTGGAGACACAAGATATTGTGTGGGCGGGGATCAAAGATACTCGCCCCCGGCAGACCTGTCAAATTTATCAGTCACGCCTGCCGAATACCGGATTATGAATTTTTTATTGTTTTATTTCAGTGTGTTACTATTTCTGCGACGATTTTGCGCGCCACCGCGTCCCAGTTGGAGAGTGTAAAAATACGTGGCGACGGGCTTCGTTTCGTCGCAAATCTTGGAAATCGGGAGTCGAGATGATGAAGACGACCTTTTATTGGGTGATGCCGGTGCTGCTGCTTACCCTGGCCACGCCCGGCCCGGCGCAGGCCGAAGTACCCGCGCGGGAGACACTGGTGGTGGCATTGAAGACCGACGCGTTCGAATTGGCGGAAACCGACGTCAGCGAACTTGCCGTGGGCGAGTCACGGACCATCGTGACGGACGGCGGCAAAACCATCGAGCTGCTGCGCACGGACGAGGGTGTCGATATCTACGTGGACGGCGAATTGCTGCAACTGGGCATCGACCCGGCGGGCGAGACCGGCCACCGCACCGTTCACCAGCGGATCGAGGTGCACTGCGAGTCGCCGGAGCAGTGCGAGGAATGGGCGTGGGTGTCCGAGGATGGCGAAGTCTTGCACCATGCCATCCACGAGGAGCTGGCCGTCGAGTGCAGCGAGGCGGAGGAATGCGAGCAGCACTGGGTCCATCGCCTGGACGACAGCGAGCTCGCTGACGGGCACGATGCGCCCGGCACCCACCGTGTCATTCGCATCCACAGGAGCGAAGGCGACGAAGCGGAAATCCACGCACACGAGGCAGAGGTCTACGTCATCCGCAAGCGCGTCACCGAGGGCGACGGGGCCGGCGACGATTGATGCCTAGCGGCCCGGGCGCTGCGCTGCGGCTATACTGGCCGTCCCGGCGGCGNNCTCGGCTTTCGTCTGCGCGACTCCCGGCTTCTACGTGCCGGGCTGGACTACCACGACCTGGCCCGTGTCCAGGTCCATGCCGACTGGCATCGTTTTACCGCGCGCACCGCCGTATCACGCATCTGGGCGTTCACCACCCGGGGTAGCCAGCACTACTGCGACGCCCGCTTCCGGGACGGCGACGCCCTGGTGTTCGGACCGGAGTCACGCGGGCTGCCGGCGGCGCTGCTCGAGCAACTGGGGCCACGGCGCTGCCTGCGCTTACCCATGTTGCCCGGCAGCCGCAGCCTGAACCTCTCCAACGCGGTGGCGGTCGCCCTCTACGAGGCCTGGCGGCAGCTGGACTTCGCGGGCTGAACGGCCGCGCGGCGCTCAGTCGGCGTCGTGTTCGGCCTTCTGTTCGCGGGCTAACAGGCGGCGTACCGACTCCCCGGGGTCCCACCCCAGATGCAGGATGCCGTTGACCTGCTCGGAGATGGGCATGCTCACCTGGTACTGGCCCGCCAGGCGCACGACCTCCGCAGCCGTCATCACGCCTTCCACGACCTGCCCGATCTCCGCCAGGGCCGCCCCCATGTCCTCGCCGCGACCAATCGCCAGCCCGAGCCTCCGGTTGCGGGACTCGTCCCCGGTACAGGTCAATACGAGATCGCCCAGCCCAGGCAAGCCCATCAGAGTCTCGGGACGCGCGCCGAGTGCCCCGCCCAGGCGCATCATCTCCGCCAGCCCACGGGTGACCAGCGCCGCCCTGGCGTTGTCGCCGAGCCCCAGCCCATCCGCGATGCCGGTGCCGATCGCGAGCACGTTTTTCACTGCGCCACCCAACTCGGCGCCGGCCATGTCGTCGCTGGTGTAGGCGCGGAAATTGCCGGCGTGCAGCGCCACCGCCAGCCGCTTGGTGAAGGTCGGATCGTTGCCGGCAACGGTGATTGCCGTGGGCAGGTTCATGACGACCTCCCTGGCGAACGAGGGGCCGGTCACCACCGCCATGGGCGTCTCGGGCGGCACGCAGTCCGCCGCCGCCTGATGCAGGAAGCGCCCGGTGCCGGGCTCGAAGCCCTTGCACGCCCACGCCAGGCCCTGCCCGGGGCGCAGATAGGTCGCCACCCGCTGGGTCACACCATTGAAGGCCGCGCTGGGGACGACGATGACCACGAAATCTGCCCCCACCACGGCGGATTCCAGTGACTCCGCAACCCGCAATTCCTCGGGCAGCTGAATATCGGGAAAGAAACGCCGATTGCGCCGCTGGCGGCGCATGTCATCACGCTGCTCGGGGTCGCGACACCACAGCACGGTGCGGTGCCCATGACGGCTCAACTGGATGGCCAGCGCGGTGCCCCAGGACCCTGCGCCCAGCACGGCGACGATTGCTTCGCTCGCGCCCATCTGCAGGGTCCGCAGGAACCGTCCGGCCGGTGCTGTCAGGCGTTACCCTGGGCTTCCACGCCTTCCGCTGACGCTGCGCTCGCCTGCTGCAGGCGTTGGGCGTAAATCTGCTCGAAGCTCAAGGGCTGAAGAACCAGGGGCGGCAGGCCACCATCGGTGACCAGGCCCGAGATCACGCGGCACGCGTAAGGGTAGAGAATATGCGGGCACAACGTGTTCAGCGTGAACTGCTTTTGCCGCTCATCCATGCCGACGATGGCGAACAGGCCTGCCTGATGAACCTCGGCCAGGTAGGCCGTCTTGTCGCCGGACTTGGCGGTCACGGTGACCGTCAGCACGACCTCGTGCACGCCGTCGGCGGAGCCCTGCATTTCACTGACCCGCTGCGACAGGTTCATGTTGATCTCGGCGTCCCCGGTCTCCCGGAAAATCTGCGGTGCATTGGGCAGCTCCAGGGAAGCGTCCCTCACGTAGATTTTCTGCACCTGAAATTGCGCGGTCGGCTGTTGCGCCTGCTCGGCGGCGGCCTCGTCTGTATGTTTTTCGTCTGCCATGATGATTCAGTCCGTCTGACTGCCCGGGCGCGAGCACCGCGGGCGATTGCCCAAATTGGTTATTATCCCACCAGCACCGCGGCAAGGCCACCGGCTCCGGCCGGGTTCTAGTTGCGGGTTACCGGGTAATGATCGGCCTTCCACTGCGTCATGCCGCCCTTGAGGATCGCCACGCTGGCTGCGCCCAGCTTGACCAGCGCCGCGGCCGCCTGACGCGCGGTCTGGCCGTTCTTGCACACCACCAGCACCGAACGCCCTTGCCATTTGCGCATCTCGGGATCCGGGTTTGCGAAGCGTGACAGGGCCACGTTGCGCGCGCCCACGATGTGGCCGTTGCTGAAATCCGCCGCCGGGGAGACATCGACGATCAGCGTGTCGCTGTCATTCATGAGCGCAATGGCCTCGCCCGCGGACAGCTCCCTGAAACCCTGCGCCCGGCGTGAAATCTCGGTCCAGACGAGCATCAGGAATGCCGCCACGAACCCTCCTGAGAGCAACGGGTGATTGCCAGCGAATTCGACCAGTTGTTGCATCCTCTACCCCACCTTGGCGGATCGTCGGCGCATTATCCCGCATCGGCGCGCCTCTGCAAGCCGGGGCCTGCGGCGTCCGGTCCATTTGTGGGATAATCCGCCGCATTGCAAACCACCCCTGCGGTGGGAATGGGGGCCGGCCGGATGGTTTGCAAGCCCCGCACGCATCNNTCGAGACAACCTGCCGCTGGTCCTGATGATCCTCGATGGATGGGGTCATCGCGAAGCGGCCGCGGACAATGCCATCAGCTGCGCGCACACGCCGTGCTGGGACCGGCTGTGGCGTGAGCAGCCGCACTGCCTGCTGGACACCTCGGGGGAGGCGGTCGGGCTGCCCGCCGGGCAGATGGGCAATTCGGAAGTCGGCCATATGAACATCGGTGCCGGGCGCATCGTCTATCAGGAACTGACCCGCATCTCGCGGGCGATCAGCGACGGTGAGTTCGATACCAACCCCGTGCTGTGCAGCGCGTTCGACGGTGCCCGGGAGAGCGGCGGCGCGGTGCACGTGATGGGCCTGCTCTCGCCGGGCGGCGTGCACAGCCACGAGGAGCATTTCATCGCGGCCGTGCGGTTGGCGGCGGCGCGGGGCGCGGAGCGTATCTGGGTGCATGCCTTTCTGGACGGCCGCGACACGCCACCGCGCAGTGCGCGCGCTTCCATTGACCGCATGCAATCCGCACTGGACCGTTTGCCCGCGGCCCATTTCGCAACGGTCACCGGGCGCTACTATGCGATGGATCGCGACCAGCGCTGGGCACGGACCGAGCAGGCATGGAACGCCATCGTCGGGGGCCGCGCGGAATTCCAGGCCGAGAGCGCCGGCTCGGCGCTGGAGGCGGCCTATCGCCGGGAGCAGAATGACGAATTCGTGCAGCCGACGGTGATCGGCGAGTTCGATGGTGTGCATGATGGCGATGCCGTGCTGTTCGTCAATTTCCGGGCCGATCGCGCCCGCCAGTTGACCCGCGCCTTCCTGGAGCCGGCATTCCCGGGTTTCGCGCGGCAACCGCCGCGCCTGGCGGCCTTTGTCTGCATGACGGAGTACATGGCGGAACTGGGCGCCGAGGTCGCCTATCCCGCAGCAAAACTGCACGGCCTGCTGGGCGAATCCCTGGCGGCCGCGGGACTGCGCCAGTTGCGCATCGCCGAGACGGAAAAGTACGCCCATGTGACCTTTTTCTTCAACGGTGGCGAGGAGCAACCGTTTGCCGGGGAACAGCGCCAGCTCATACCCTCGCCCCAAGTGGCCACCTACGATCTGCAACCGCAGATGAGCGCACCCGAGCTGGCCGAGGCCCTGGACCGCGCGATCCGCTCCGGCGCGCATGACGTGATCGTCTGCAACGTGGCCAATCCGGACATGGTCGGGCATACCGGCATCCTGCCTGCGGCCATCCGGGCGGTGGAGGCGGTCGACGACTGCCTGGCCCGGGTCTGCCAGGCACTGGACGCGGTCGGGGGTGAGCTCCTGATCACGTCGGATCACGGCAACGTGGAAGAGATGTCCGACCCCGGTACCGGCCAGGCCCACACCGCGCACACCACCAACCCGGTACCGCTGGTTTATCGCGGACGGGCTGCCGAGATGGCCTCCAGTGGCACCCTGCGCGATGTCGCGCCGACCATGCTGTACCTGCTGGGCTTGCCCCGGCCGGCCGAGATGACGGGCAAGCCGCTGCTCCGCCTGATCGGCACGCAGCGCGGCGTCGCCTGACCGAGGGCCGTGGACCGCTGTCGCAGCCCGCTGCCGTCGCTGCCGGCCCTGCTTGCCGCACTGCTGGCCTTCGGCCAGGCCGCCGTCGCCCAGGAACCCCTGAGCCGGGACGAAATCGAACACCGGCTCGCCTCGGTGGACCTCGAGATCGGGCGGCTCCGCGAGGCCCTGGCGCAGGCGCGCGAATCGCTGGCCAGGGAACAGCGAAGCCTGGAATCGATGGATCTTGCCGTACAGGAATCGGTGCTGGATTTGCGCCGCATCCAGTCCGAGGTGAGCACGGCGGAGGCGGAGCTGGCCGAGCTTCAGGCGCAGCGTGGCGAGTATCTGCAAAGCCTGGAGCAGCGCCACGAGTTATTGGCCGACCAGATGGTGGCCGCCTACCGGCTGGGACGGCAATCGCGGCTCAAATTGCTGCTCAACCAGGACAGTCCCGCCGACCTGAGCCGCATGCTGGCCTATTACGAATACTTCTCGGCCGCCCAGGGTGAACGGATTGGCGAGCTGCGCCAGGCGCTGGCGACGCTGGACGCGTTGCGCACGCAAATCGACGCGGCCCTGGCAAGCCTGAGGCAAGCGCAGTCGCGGGAAGCCCGCGAACTGGAGTCACTGCGCGAGAAGCGCCAGGATCGCCAACAGATTCTCGATACCATCGCAGCGCGCATCGACAGCGATAACGCGCGCCTCGAAGAACTCACCCGCAACCGCAAAGACCTGGAAACACTGCTCGAGCGACTCGAGAATGCGCTGGCCGACATCCCGGCCGACCTGGGAGAACACTTGCATCCGCGTTCGCTGCGCGGCAATCTGCCGATGCCGGTCACGGGGCGGGTGTTGCATGCCTTCGGGCAGTCGCGGGGCGGTGGCCTGGACTGGCAGGGATGGCTGATCGAGGGCGAACCAGGCAGCGAGGTCAGCGCGGTGGCCTATGGGCGGGTTGCCTTCGCGGACTGGTTGCGCGGCTACGGTCTGCTCATGATCATCGACCATGGCGACGGATTCATGAGCCTCTACGGTAACAATGAAAGCCTGCTGTTCGAGGTTGGCGACTGGGTCCCGCCCGGCACCGTGATCGGCACCATCGGCAGCGTGCCAGGTGCCAGCCAGGGCCTGTATTTCGAACTCAGGAACAATGGACGGGCGGTCGATCCGGCCGCCTGGGTAGCACGCCGATGAAGGACAGCATGCCGATGACGACGACACGATCGCGCCTGACGATGGGCGCAGCGCTGATGCTGGCGCTGGTGCTGGCAACGGGACCGCTCGACGCGAGCGCCGAGACCCCGGCGCCGGAACCTTACCAGTTGACCCTCGACGACCTCAGGACGTTCACCGATGTCTTCAACCAGGTTCGCGGCCACTACGTCGAGGAAATCGGCGACCGGGCGCTGATCCACGCGGCCATCGAAGGCCTGGTCACGGGCCTCGATCCCTACTCGCAGTACCTGAGCCCCGCCGAGTTTCGCGACCTCGATGATTCGTCGCGAGGACGCTATGCCGGCATCGGGGTGACCATCGAGATTCGCGAGCAGCGCATTCACGTCGACAGCGTCGTCGTCGACGGTCCCGCGCAACGGGCGGGCCTGCAGGCCGGTGACCTGATCACGGCCGTCAATGGCCGGCCGGTGAAGGGACGAAACCTGCGGGAGGCCGTCAACGAACTCCGTGGCCCGCCCGGCTCCGAGGTCGAGGTGGAGTATCTGCGCCGGCCGGATGCACCCACAACGGTCGTCGTCACGCGCGAGTACATCACCGTCAACAGCGTGGCCAGCGAGCGCGTCGCGGAGCATTTCGGATATTTCAGGATCAGCCATTTCAACGAGCACAGCGCCGCGGATCTGCAGGCCGCCATCGAGGACGTGCAGCAAGGAGGCGGCCAGCCGCTGCGCGGCATCGTGCTCGACCTGCGCGCCAACCCGGGTGGCAACCTCAAGCCCGCCATCGACATCGCGGATGGCTTCCTGACGGAGGGCCGGATCATGCACAGCCGGGGGCGATTCCCGGCCGCTGAGATGACCTTCGAGGCGACGCCCGGCGAATGGGCGCAAGGCGTGCCGATGGCGGTCCTGGTCGACCGCCAGACCGCATCCGCCTCGGAAGTCCTGGCGGGCGCGCTGCAGGACCATCAGCGCGCCCGGATCGTTGGCGAACGCACCTTCGGCAAGGGTTCGGTGCAATCGATCCTGGCATTGCGCAACGGGGGTGGCCTGAAGCTCACCACGGCACACTATTTCACGCCCCTGGGGCGTTCCATTCAGGACACCGGCATCCATCCGGATCTCGAGGTGGATGCCCAGCCGGACGAGGCGGGCATGGCTGACCCGGCCCTGAACGGGGCCATCGAATGGCTGCAAGGAGAAACGGGTTGACCGTCGGTCAGCTGCCCGAGCGGCTCGGTGGTGACAGCGGGAACGGCGTGACCTTCTCGCCGCTCTCGCGGTCGCGGATGATGGCCTGACCGCGTTTTTTGACCTGCTCCACTTTCAACACGGCGTGCAACGGCAGGTGCAGCACCTCCACGTCCGCGAATTCTTCGCGCAGCTTCTCCTCGGTCGGGTCGACGACCACGCTGTCCTCGGCATCGAACAGCAAGCCGGTCAGCTCCACGAAACCCCAGATGCCACTGGAGCAGACCCCCTCGCAGTACAGCTCATAGACTTTCCCATGCCGCAGGAACGCCACCCGATAGACTGTCTTGTGCGCCATTCGCGAAACCGCCATCAAACCCTTAATTGTGCCAACGCCCGCGCCAGCAAGGCGAACATGATGCCGAGAGAAAACCCCGCCACGTGGGTCCACCATGACACCACCCCTGTTATGGGGCCAAATACGGTGTAAAGCAACTGCAGGGTGAACCACGAGCCGATCACCAGCAATGCCGGCACGCGCGCGAATTGCAGGTACAGTCCGAGGGGAATGAACAGCCCGATCCGGCGGGAGGGAAAGAACACCAGGTAGGCACCCACCACGGCCGATACGGCCCCGCTGGCACCGATGATCGGTGTGCTCAAGTCCGGGACCTGCAAGGCCACACCCACGTGCGCCAACGAACCACCGGCCAGGAACAGCACGGCGAACATCAGCGGCCCGACCCGACGCTCGACCGCCAGCCCGAACACCCACAGGTACGCCAGGTTGCCCAGCAGGTGCCACCAGCTGGAATGCACGAACAGCGCACTGAAGATCGACACGATGCCCGACTGCAACCAGGTCCCCGGCGGCTGGTCGAGAATGCGGGCGGTTTCGCTTGGCAACGCGCCGGCCACCTCGATCATGGCCCGCTGCCCGAGGGGCGGCACGCTCGAGTAGACCAGGGCCACCATCACGCACGCCAGGGTGATCACCATCGTCGCCCACGGCAGGGGCGGCGGCGCTTTCGACCAGTTGGTGACGATCCCGGAATTCATGCGCCGCCCTTCAGCGACGGACCAAAAATCGGTACAGCCGATAGCTGAACACCGCCCCGTCGCGCCTGATCTCCTGCAGCACCAGGCCCGGTTGGAATTCATCGCCTTCGGTCTGCCGGCGGCCATTCAGCAGGATGAAACGGTCTTCGGGGTGGTCGGCGTAGACCAGCACGCTGATCTTGAACTCCGGCAAATCCTGGCGCACCGACGACGGCAGCTCCCAGTAGGAAATCGGGCTGGGCTGCCGCTCGCGCGCCTCGGCAGCCGGTTGTTCGGCGGGCGCTGGCGGCGCGACCTCGGCCACGCGCTCCGGGGCGGGGCCTGCGGAAGACGGGGCGCGTTGCGCGCCCGGCTCCAGCCGCGCGGCCGGCGCGCTGACCGGGGACCGCTCGAGTCCGGGGCCCGCCAGCTGCTCGACCGGCGTTCGCGGACCGTCCCTGGGGTCGTCCACCCGCGGCGAGGCGGCCTCCTGCTCGATCGTCACGGGCCCAGCCGGCGCCGGGGCAGGCTCGGCCATCGTGGCCTGCGGAGCCTCCGGCGACGACACGAGCACCCCGAATTGGCGCCAGCCGAACCACGTCATGACCATCAGCGGCGGCAGGATGACCACGGCCCAGGG
>JABAHS010147051.1_pt1 | contig 25747 bp, 26 predicted proteins | sample 7062111 | NCBI WGS metagenome assembly JABAHS01 (sample SAMN14534600, study PRJNA622989) | marine sediment metagenome | biome: marine biome [ENVO:00000428]; feature: marine pelagic biome [ENVO:01000023]; material: deep marine sediment [ENVO:00002113]; isolation source: pool of 4 deep marine... | reverse complement strand
GATTCACTTAGGTTGTGGCTCATAACCTTGGAGGTATCGTCTGCAAGTGCAAGGGATTCACTAGCTTCTATGATGTGAGAAGTAGTGGTAACACCACCCGACGTAAGATCAGAAGTTGATGCTATAGGACTAAGTCTAAGTGATTCAGATAATGAAGTTGATAAACCAAATGCAGATGGAATGACGAAGGTTGTCAAAATAAAAATCATCAGTATAGAAAATAGAACTTTTTTTGTACAAACAATTTTTTTCTTGTATATATCTCCTAAACTTCCTGTATAGTGAAAAACAATTCTTTGTAAACATATATTGTTGCTTTTATGTTGATGGATTTTGTTGATAACCAACACAAAGAAAATTTTGATTGGTCTAAAAATCGATTGACGATAAAAGATGGTTACAAAGAAACCTAAAAACAGCAAAATAAAGAATTCATCACGATGGAGCATTAATTCAATCAAATTACTAGTACTGCCCCGAAGATCGGAGTTTTCAAGGCCTAGGTTATAGTGTTTATTTCCCAAGAAATCAACTGAAACAAAGGAAGCTTCTGAAGGAGAAGAAACCCATAGACCAAAACTAAGCAAAAAAATAATCAACAATGGTCCTTCCCAGTTCAATAAATACTCCTTAGGATTTCGATTTATAAAGATTCTATTAAATATAATTGATCCACATGTTTTATGGTTGAGAATAAAGGGCATAATTACACTTGGCATAATAGCAATCATAGTAATTTCTGTAATCCTATTTCAGGATACCACAAAAGTTGGTCAACCTTTAGTAGAGGAAACTAAAATCGACGATAAAGTAGATTTTAACATTCAAAAGGCAGAATCCCCAGAATCTGAGATTTTTGATTCTTTCAAAAGTCCTAATAAACCATAATTATTAATTTACTAAATTCGTGTTTGCCTATTGTTATCAGATACTTCTGAAGCTATATTAATTGGAAGGGGAAATTCATTTCATGGTACCTGGTATTGGACTTATGAAAAGGCGTCTTGAAAAGGAAAAGGACGCCATATCACTTGCTATATCTGGCATTGCAAAAAAATATTCTGTATCACCTGAGACCATCCAGACACTTGAAACAAAGTACCATGAAGAGGCAGGGGATTGGTATGTTGCACTTGGGTGGAATGAAGAAAAGAGCAAAGCTGTAGTAAGAATGGATTCAGTTCAGGGTACTATAACTGAAATTAAAGAAATTTAATCTATCAAATTTTTCTAACCACTAATGAAAGCAATAGTATGTGGTGGATCCAGAGGAATTGGAGCTGCAATTGCAGAATCACTTGGCTCTATTGGATGTGATGTTACGGCCACATCAAAAAAGGACATGGACACTTCGGATTTGGGATCAATAGATAGATTCGCACAAAATCACTACAATACAGATATTCTAGTTCTCAACACTGGAGGACCGCCTCCAAAGACATTCTATGAGGCAACAGATGATGATTGGCAAAAGTATCACAAGCAGCTTTTCCTTGGCTTTTGTAAAATACTAAAAAAAATATCAATCAATAATGATGGCTATATCTTCTTGATCTCCTCAGGTGTAATCAAAGAGCCAACCAATCCAAAGCTGATTATCTCAAGTGCGTATCGTGCAGCATTTGCAGAAGTCTTCAAGATACTTAGCAAGGATTTTGCTGAGCGCAACATTAGCTGCATCAATATTGCACCCGGTCCAACTGACACAGACAGAATGAAACAGCTGGTAGGCGATGAAAGAAAACTAGAGCAGATCAAAGAATCTCTACCAATGAAGAGGTTTGGAACCCCAAAAGAGATTGGGAACTTTGTAAAAGGAATTGTTGAAAATAAAATAAAGTATCTGTCAGGGGTTACGATTAATTTTGATGGCGCTGCATCAAACTATGTATTCTAGTTTCCTTTGTTAAAATCAACGTTTGGGGCCTCAGCCTGCGCTTGATCTGGAATTACCAACAAGCCACCATCACGTAGCTGTTGAACAAGCTGCATTACCTCCTTTTCCACCTGATTTCTCTGAAGACCTGTCTGCTGTGCAAACATTTCAACAAGCTCTGTAATCTTGCGCTCTCCGTTACAGCTCTTCCAGAATTCAACAATTGCCTGATTCACCATGAACCCTTGTTCGTGTTCGTTTGCAAGTACCAACGAACCATCTTCCTGTTTTACCAGTTTGCCAACACCTTGTGGCTTTGCAGTCTCATAATCAATTGGCGCCGGAGTAGATCCGCCTGTTCCTCCCATCTCCTTTAGTTTCTGTTTTGCCTCATCACTCATCTTGTCCATAGTCCAGGGAGGATCCCATACAATATCCACATTGACATTATTTACACCTGGAACTTTTTTGACGTACCTCTTGACGTCTGCAACCATAGTATCATGGAGCGGGCATCCCTGTGTTGTCATTGTCATTTTTATATTGACGTTATTGTCTTCTTTGACATCAATCCCATAGATTAGTCCCATGTCTACTACATTGATTGGAACCTCTGGATCCATGCAATCTTTCAAGGAATTTTTTACTGCATCTTCTGTAACTTGGCTCATCTTTGTTAAATTCCCTGCTAAAACAATAAAAAGTTTTTATTAATTAGCTTGAAATAATTTTTTTATATTCTGCTCAAATGGCGGATTTATCACGCCCTTTTCTGTTATTATTCCCGATATAAGCTCAGGCGGAGTCATATCAAATGCTGGGTTTATGACATTGATATCATCTGGCGCCGTCCTCCTATCATTTTCTCCAGTAACCTCTTCAGATTTTCTCATCTCTATAATGACATCATCTGGTGTGCTAGTCATATCAAATGTAGATATTGGCGCTGCAACATAGAATGGAATGTTGTGGTTTTTTGCCATTGTTGCCACCTGATATGTTCCAATCTTGTTAAACACATGACCAGTCTTCAGGACTCGATCAGCTCCCACAATAACCTTGTTTACAAGACCCTTTGACATTGAATAGCCAACAGCTGTATCTGGAATCAGGCTGACATCAATCCCGTCATGCTTTAGCTCAAATGCCGTAAGCCTTGATCCCTGCTGGACTGGCCTTGTCTCAGTTGCAATGACTTTGACATTTTTTCCAGAATCCTTTGTAGCTCTAATTACTCCAAGGGCTGTTCCATATGCAACAGTTGCCAAGGCACCCGCATTGCAGTGGGTCATTACAGTATCGTTGTCATTGAATAGTTCAGAGCCGTATTTTCCCATTGACATGTTTGTCTTGATGTCATCATCTGCTATGCCCTTTGCAGTATCAAGTACAATTTTCTTTATGGAACCAACTGAATCCTGATCTTTGGCAGCATCCATGACTTTGTCCAACCCCCACTTTAGGTTCACAGCAGTAGGTCTTGTCTCAAAGAGAGTCTTTTTTGCCTTCTCCAGATCATTTAGTATATCCTCCTTTGTATCTGCATTACTCTGAATTGCAGCCAGTGCCAATCCAAAGGCACCAGAAACTCCTATTGCTGGAGCACCACGAACAACTAGGTTCCTTATCGCATCAGCTACATCGTTGTAATCATCATACTCTACATAGACTAGCTTTGATGGAAGCTTTGTCTGATCAATCATTCTGACCCTGTTGGAATCAGTCCACTCTACTGTCCTCAAGGAGAGATGAATCTCTGTTTTTGGCTGTTCTTCCAAGACTGGCTAGATATGCAAAATACCATATTTAAAATAGAATCTTTTCTTCAAGTCAGGAAAATGATTGCCAAGATATGGCAAGGAAACTATAGATTGATCATTTAGGCGATAGATGGTTGTAATTTTTTTAATACTTTGTTTATGATTATTTTGTAGCAAACCTGATATACCATTTTTGGAATGGTCAATCAGGCATGAAGATACTGTATGTTCCCACAAGACCTCAGTGGAGAAAAGACGAATCAGACTCTGAAGAGTAAACAAGATAGCTCAAAGAACAAGCATAATTGGGAATAGTATTCTTTCAAAAAGTTTCATGTTTTTCCAGTCTGCAATTGCCAAAATATCCTTTGAAAGTTACTGGTATGACTATAAAGCTAGTAAAAAAGTCAAGACTATGACAATTCAGGTGATTTTGCAGAAAATGGCTTTTTGGAATCGAAGAACTGCTAAAAAGCCAGATAATCAAGGTTTAGACCAAGCGTTATTTTGCCTTTTTCTTGGTTTCTGTAATATATATTTATATGCGTTGCTAGTGGAGCAAAAATATGGATACTAGGACGCTTGAGGGAATAATACAAGAAGCAGAAGAAGAGGACAGGCTATTTGCAAACAAGGCAGCGCTTGAAACAAACTCGCAGCTTGCCCCAAAGAAGTTGGTAGGAAGGGACAGGGAGACAAAGAGGCTTGTCAAGATGTTAATTGGATTCAAGAAAGGATATTCCCCGCCCCTGATCTCAGTTTATGGAAAAAGCGGAGCCGGCAAATCAACCATTGTAAAGTTTGTCTGCGAAAGCATGCAAAATCAGGGGATAAAGCCATTCATTGTAAACCTGAGAAAGGCAAGGACTGTCTTTGGGGCAACTAGAATAATACTAGCAGAGTTTGGCAAACCAGACATAAAAAGCCCCCAGGGAATGAGCCTTGCCCTTGACAAGATAAAGGAGGCAATAATGTCTACCCTGCAAAGGAAGGACAAAAGATACCTTGTTCTTGTCTTAGACGAGTTTGATGCGATATTCTCAGACAAGAGAGGCAAGCCATCTGACTTTGTCTACAAATTGTTAGAGATGCAATCAGAGCTAAAACGTGACGGTTTCTTGATGAGTGTGATTACCATCTCAAACAATGTCCTAAGCGAGTACGGCCTAGAGGAGAGAGTAAAGTCAAGAATTGGCTCAGACGAGGTCTTGTTTAGTCCCTACTCCAAAGATGATGTGCTTGAGATACTACGATCAAAATCAAGGGATGCGTTTGTCAGCAAAGTTGATTCAAGCGTACTGGATTATTGTGCAGAAAAAAGTGCAATAGAACACGGAGATGCAAGACGGGCAATAAACCTTCTAAGAGTTGGAGGAGAGCTTGCAAGCTCTGAGGGAAAAAGCATCTCAAAGAGACACATAGAACGGGCAGAAAAGATTCTGCAAAAAGACAGGGTGGAGGAGTTTGTTGGCACATCATCGTACCATGTCAGATTAATATCATTGTGCCTTGCCATTCTTACCTTTTGGCATGAAAGAGAGTGGTTTAGAACAAAGGAAATCTATGATTCCTACAAAAAGTTGATGGAAAAGGAGGTAAAGCCGCTTGAATACAGAAGGTTCTCGGATTTGCTCTCAGAGCTTGAAGACAATGGAATCGCAGAATCCAAAAAGAGCTCAAAAGGACGTGGAGGATACTTTGCAGAGTACAGGCTGTCCGTTTTGCCTGAGACGATTGCAAAGGCAACCGCTGAAGACTATTGGAATGAACACGTTGTAAAGGAAAAAGAATCAATGCAAAGCGTTCTAAAAAATGCGGACAGGATAAAAAAGTCAGATACCTTTTATCCCTTATATGAAAAGTACCTGGAAGAATACGAGAATCGCTGGAAGTAGTTTGTTTTGTGACCAGTTCACGCAGATGAGCTTTTACCGGCACTGATTTGCTCAGCTTGCCTTCTTGGTGGCAGATGCGCTAAATCCTTTGTATGTTTGTCATTAACAGAGGTGCATATTTTCTGATTGCCATTTTTTAGAATGCACATGAAATTCACTTTGTAGAGAAATCTAACGCAATGCATTGTTGTCATGAAAATTGAATTTAAAATCCTAGGGCTGTTTTGAGCTATTCAGATCAGCATCTAGCTGGTAGAGGCGCTCAATCCTCTGGTAGGTTGGCGGGTGCGTCATGAACATGTGGCCAACTTTTGTCAGCATGTTGGATCGTGTCTTTTTCTTTTCATCCTCTACTGCCTTTTTGATTTTTTCTGCCATGTTATCAGATATCTGAATGGCCTTTTGGGATCCTCCCTTGTAGTGCTCTGCAAGTGCCAAAAAGTCGTTTCCTGCATTTACAGGATCTGATATGAAAAATGCCCGCTCTGATACGTGCTGTCCCTCCTCCTGTTGTCGAGATGACCAGCCAAGCTTTGACTCTCTTTGCTTTTCAAGTGTTATTCCGTATGATATCTTTGCAAGGGCAGTTGCAAGATGCAATGGTCTTTTTGTCTGCAATCCCGCAAAACGATCTGAGTAAAACTCTCGCAGTCTTGAAAAATGCAGAATCAACAGATTTGTAATCATGTATACCACAAAAGCCCCAACTCCAATCAGTATGGCACCACCAGAGTTTCGTCCTCCCATCATTCCCCGAAACATTGTTGATATTGCAATCATGTATGCAATGGTTGGGATAACAGAGATTACAGTCATTACAATCATGTCCTTGTGCTTTATGTGGCCAACCTCGTGGGCAATGACTGCCTTTACCTCATCTTCGGTGAGCTGGGATAAAAGCCCCCTTGTTACTGCAAGATTGCACGACGATGCGGTTCTGCCAAAGACACAGGCATTTGGCATCGAGGTATCAGATATGAGAAGGGTTGGAATCCTTAGCCTGTTTTGGAGGCAGAACCTCTCAACAGTATCTTTTATCCAAGGATGCTGGTTTGTATCAAGTGGTCTCATCTTCATGGTCTTTTTTATCAGAATTGGTGATACATACCACTGGATCAGCGAGAATACTATGGCAAGTACTACCATAAAGTAGATTCCAACGTTATAGTAAAATCCCACCCCAATCAGCAGGCCAAACAACACTCCAAATACCAGAACAAGCGTCAGTCCCATTGATGCAACTAGTTGATAGTATGTCATGGCAGAATCTAATATCTGGTTGGCATAAAGCACAAATTTAATCCATTCACATTAGGTTGAGAAATGAATTCAATATTTATTGTCCTAACTTGCTCATTAGAGGTGTCTTTGAGTTTTTGATATTAGGAGATAGCGTTCACATATTTTATTATCTGGTTTTTCTTGAGTGGGTTTAGACTAACCTCCAAACCATAACCTGGTGGTTTTGCCAGAATCAGGTTTTTTCTTACTAGATACTTCAATCTTGTCCACTCTCTTTGATCCCTGTTTTCCAGTGTCTTGTTGGGTAAAGCCCGTCTTGAGATTCTTAAATGATGTATGGTTTGCACGCCAAATATTGTTGACTGAAAGTTGGGCACGCACAAATCACGGTATCATAATGGTTCACTCACATCACCATCTCTCAGGTTTTTTCAGATTCATACGATAATTGATTTAGAGAAATTTTGAATATTCCTAATTCTTGAAAACAGCTATCAAAACTAACGGAATATCACATGTGTTTTATTACATTAAGTGAAGAATTGAATCGACTTTATGGCTCGTATGTTGAATTATTAGAAAAACGATAACGAAAAATCAAAAGAACACACCTAAAGATTACCGTTAAATCAAATTCAAGAAAAGTTTAGTAACTTAAAAAACATGCAATCAAATCTGTGGCAAAAATAGATTACAACAAAGCAATTATTAATTTTGAAAAGCAAGCCACTACTAGAACTAATTTTAGTTACGATCCGCTATCAAACAAATCATATGATGTAAGCAAAATTGAGGAGTCAAAAAAACTCTATGATGCATATGGAAACGGCAAAGATCCATTATACGTTATTGGCGTCACAAATAACACAACTGAAGAATTCAACAATTACACCAAGAAGGCATACTTGGATTTACAAAATGCCAAGAAAACCCCATTGTTGGGTCAATGGGTTAGCCCCGTGTCTGGAAAAAGATTCAAAGATGTAAGTTATGTTGATGGAGATATTTCTGAAGATGAAGCAATCAGGCTCAAAACGCTTTTTAATCAAGAAAGCGCATTAAAGGTGTATTCAAATGGAGAATGGGAGTTAATATGACGCAACAAGTATTTGAGAATACATTCGCGCCTAATTCAAGAAACAAGGAGTTTACATTGTCACAGATCATATCTGGAATAAAACACGGCGTAATCGATTTTGATACACTCCCCCACAACATCAAAGAAATAGTACGCAAGGAATTAAAAAAAAGAGATCTCTAGTTTAGGCTCTAATTCTATTATTCACGCTTAGATAGGTTAAAGAAACTTACCAAAATAACTCAACCACATCTAATCTGAAGGGGATAAAGTCAGGAACTGATCCTGAATTCGAAAAATCATTAATTACAAAATCTGTTTATCGTGATGAACTTGTAGAGAACCAAGGTTATTGTGGAAAATTGCTTTGATATCTTCATCTGAAAGCATCAGTATACTTATCGTACCTTTGTAAGTCATTTTTAAATAATTTACAGGACGTAAAAAAGAACATGCCTGAGCATAGATCACTTTTGATAAAGTATATTGGGATACGCCCAAGCTCAGGATGATAGATTTTTTTCTGGACAATAAGAAAAGCGATTATTCCAAAAAGGAGATAATCGAGTACTCTGGAATATCCAAGACCACCTTTTACAATGTGTGGGATGAGCTTATGAAATTTGATGTTTTAAAACCCACAAGGCGTTATGGCAAAGCGCAACTGTACAAGTTAGATAGCAAAAACCCAGTGATTAAGAAATTCACGGAACTTGACAATGAACTTTCCAAGCATGCAATGTAAAAGGCTACAGAACCAATTACAGCATAGCTGTAATATAGTAGTATCAAGTGTTATTTTTTCTGGCTTGTTTTTAAGATCCAGATAAAATCAACACATTGAAGAATTCCCTTGAGCTTATTTAGGGGGACAGTATCAGCTATTCCTGTGAAGATTCTGGTACCCTATGACTCGTCTGATTTTTCCAAGCTTGCCTTTGAAAAGGCAGTAGAGATGGCATCAAAGATGGATGCCAAGCTTCACGTTCTAACAGTCATTGGACCAGATGTCAACGTATCTGGCATGTCATATGGGAGGGCACAAGAAGCCCTTGAAGAATATGAAAACGAGGCAAACGAAGAGTTTGAGGGACTCGTAACATCTGCAAAGAAAAAAAATCTCTCAATCAAGACACACATCATTCACGACCAATCGGCCACTAGCGGGATAAACAGGTTTGTTGAGGCAAACGCAGTTGACCTTGTCGTTATTGGCTCTCATGGGAGGACCGGTCTAAAGTCAGTGCTTGGAAGCGTGGCAACAGGTGTTTTAAACAAGTCAGAATGCCCAGTCATGATAGTAAAAATGCCAAAAGATTCCAAATAGTTACTATCTGTTTTGGCCTACAATCTGTCTTTGTAGGTTATGATCTCAGCGTCACTTTTTAGCTCATTGATAAACTCTGTTACCAATCCCTGTTGCTTTTGTTGTGTGATTGTGTTTTTTATCGCATCTGATACATCCTCATATGCAGTATCTTCTCCAAACTGGTTCTGGATTGCATCTGTATTCTCATCAAAGAATGACTGAGCCTCGCTCTCAGATACGGAGACATCGGTACCAGAGACTGCATCTTTTAGTAATGCATCAATTGTAATTTGCTCCCTGTAAAGGGAAACTGTATCCTCGTAGCTTGTTCCCTGCTGTTGCAGTCTCTGCTTGAACTGGTCAATTGTCATTCCATTCTGTGTTATCTGTGACTCCAAGGAGGATTTGGCCTCTTGAGTGGTAATTGAGATGTCTCTGGCATCTGCCTCCTGGAGTAACAATTCTTTTGTTACAAGTTGATCAAGCAGTGCCGTACCTTGCACCTGCTGCCCGGATTGGGCTTGAATGACTGCTTGTGCTTCTTTTACCTCATTTAGGTGAATCCCCTCTCCGTTAACCTCTGCTACTATTGGATTCTCACCACTCTGCGCAGATGGCATTGACTGTTCTTCAGACTGGGGGACAGATTGCTGTCCTGATTGGATCTCAGGAATGTCCATATTCTCTGCAACATTTGAGCCTGGAATCTTGGCATCACCAGACAGGTCAGGATAAAACAGAAACACTGACAGGATTATTGCAGCTGCAACAGAGCCTCCAGCTATTGCGTAAATTGATTTTTTGTTCAAATATGATGCGGGGTTTGACTTGCTGCTCACCAATAAAGGCGGTGTGGATTTTATATAATGTTTTGTGAAAATCTGGAATTTTTGTATATCTGGAATAATTTTACGACTGTGTTTTTTTCTTTTTTATCTTTTGGTCGATGGCTTGTCGTCTATCTTTTAGTTGATGCAGATTATTTTTTTGCTTTTGTAGTTTTTTTAGCACCTTGTTTTGGTTTGATAGCTTTGCCCTTTCCTGGTCTATCTTTTTTAGGATTGGCCCCTTTTGTTTTTGAATCTGTCTAATTATTGATAGGCGGTTTTCTTTTATCTTGACTAGTTCCTTTTCTTTTGCAAGTAAGCTTTTTTGAGCTTTTTTTGCATTGGTAAGCTTTTTTCTTTCTTCTTTTAGCAATTGTACCATAGTTTGGTACTGTTTCTTTGATTCTTCTAATTCACAGAGCTGGTCTTTTATTTTGTGGGCTTTTTCTTTTAGGATTGATATTTTTTCTAGTCTTTCTTTGACCTTTTGTGAAACATGTTGTTTTTGTTGTGTTAGCGCTGACTCTAAATCTTGGTGCTCTTTTTCAAGGTTTGAGACCAGATTGTTTTGGCTCTGAAAATTATGGTAACTCTGTTTGGTCTGACTAATCTTTTCAAGTAATTGTTGGTATTCTTTTTTTGCATCTAGTTTCTTTTGCATCTGTCCCATATATTCAGAGGTCTTGGTTTTCTTTTCTAATTGTTCTTCTTGTTCTTTTTCTAGTCTTGCAATCTCGCTTTTTTGTTGGATGATTTTTTCCTCCAAGACAGACTGCTCCCTTTGTGCTCTCTGTAGCTGCTGTTTTTGTTTGTCCAAGTCATCAGAAACGCGTTGTTTCTCAAGAATCTGGTCCAGTATGTGGTGGTACTCTTGCTTTGTCTTTTCTAGCAGGTCCATTTTTTCAGAGAGGGACCGCTCTGTTACCTTCTTTCTTTCAAGAACCTCTTGGTATTTTCTCTTTGCAACTCTGAGGTTCTCTTGTTGTTCTGCAAGGTGGGACTCGAGGTTTGGTTCCTTTTTGGTCTCACGTTCTTGGTTTTTTTCAACACTGAGTTGGGCAGTATCCTTTGACTGGAGAGGAGGTTTGGTTTGGTAATATTCTGTAAAAGATTTACTTTTTGCTGGTTCAGCATTGGAATCAAATTTGTGTGATTTATGAAATTGATCAATTTTTGCCTGCAAATAGTTTCTATCAGTTTTGTAAAGATACTTGCCCTTGAGAATCGAATTTTTTATGTATCTGAGTCGTCCCGAGTCGCCCAAGTTCATGTCAATTAGTTTCTGGATAATCTCTACTTCTGGTGACAGGTTGTACTCTGTTTTTTCCACCGTAAGATTACTGGCATGGTATGGAATTTAAGAATATGACAAATTAATTTGATACATTGAGTAACTGCAATTACCTAGCTGGATCTCAACACTCACAATTCTGTTGGAGTGCTCAAGGAGCATAATCCTCATTTACCTTGTAGATAAAAACGCCAATCAGCACACTCCTTGACTCTTCAAAGCTGGGAGAAGCATAAACAAGCTCAAGCGGTCCGTCTCCACCAGGCGGGTACTTTATGTCCTTTACATATACTGGAATGAACCCAGGCTGGTAGCTGGCAGACTGTTGGTTTGTGTTTGGATTCACATAGGCAATCACACTGAATGGAAACATTTTGCCCAGGACTGTCTCATTCCAGAACAGATCTGTTCCAGAGGTGCCATCCTGCTGGAGATACCTTGATAGTGGCTCCTCTGCAATCCTGATAAACCACTGCTTTTTGCTTTCATCTCCTCCGCCGTTTAGAAGATATAGATCCTGCTGGGCCCCAGAATCAGATACTTTCTGGCCTGCAACATAAACCAGAACATAGTCTGCATCAAGCTCCTGAAGGATTTTGTGGGCCTCATCTGGTTGGCTCAAAAACATCTGAGCAATCATCTGAATTCGGCTTGTTATCAGTGTGGCATTGTCTGCAAGAGATGTTCGCTCACCTAGTGTGCTTATCCAGTATCCGTAATCCCACCAGGCAGCCACAACTGAATCCTGCGGGGTGTTTTCCTTGATATACCCCATAGCATCCAGCCAGTCATTTGTAGCAACGTTGTAGTTGCTTCCACCATTCAGGATTGTGGGCGGTCCCTTGACAGCCTTTACCCAGTTGCTATCAGTTGGAAGCATGATTGGCACAAGGAGAAACATTGCAATTACTCCAAGAAATATTATTCTGGTAATTCTTTTTGGCGTCTTTATTCCTTGTGGTAGGAGAAATTGCTTGACAAGAACACACAGGCCAATTGAGCCCAAGAGTATAACAGAGATTGATGCGAATAGCTCGAGTCTTATAAAAGCAGATGCTGTATAGACTCCTGCAAGACCTAGAATTAATGAAAAAACCATCAAGTCGTTTTTTATGTTGAATCTTTGATCTTCATCCTTCTTTTTTATCAGATACCATATTGCAAATCCTGCAAAAATCATCAGGACAGAGTTGAAGAAAAATGATGAGCGCAAAGTTGTTGTTGCATGTTCTGATACTGAATCAACTAACGGCTCAGAGGTGGTCAAGAATGGATTCATGGCATTCAGATATCTAAAGGCAGGTAGATCCAAGATACCTTCTTCCTTCTCGGTTACTCCAAGTATAACAAAACTTGCAACTACGAATCCAGCCAGGAACAAACCCGTATACTGGAGTCGTTTTTCTTTTCTGATAAACCTATGAAGAAAGTACGCGGCAACCAAGAAAGATGATGATGCAATCATGGCAGTTCCCTCAATTCCTACTAGAAAATTCAGACCAGGTCTTTCAAATGTAAGTACTGTTAACAATAGCGAGGCTACAAAGAGCGGTACTGCCCACATCAAAAACCTGCTGTCACTTCGCAAAAATGGCAGGGCTACAAAAAACAAGCCAAGTGGAATTATAAAAAATACAATTCCACCCCAAGAAGACAGACCAAAAGCCAAGATTATACCCCCTCCTATAATTTTTGATACTGCAACCTTCTTGTTGGTTGAATGAATCCCGCTCAAAAACAGGTATACTCCCAACAAACCATAAAACAGACCCAAGGGTTCTGACTTGAACCAGCCTATGGTTCCTCGCACAGCTACTGGCAGAGACACCGAGTAAAGAAGAGCAGCAAAAAGGCCTGTGGTTGTTCCACCAACCAACCTGCCCAGTGCAAATACAACTATAGCCGTCAGAGAGCCCATCACGACAGGAAACAGAATGGTAAAGTCATAAAGTGGCACATTTGCTCCAAAAATTTTGTAGGTTGCAGCTGCAGTTACATGCAACATGACCTGAGAAGTGGCAGAAACATCCCTCCCGGATGGATGCCAGCTCATATCATCATGCCATGCGTAATATTCTGCGAGACCGTTGTTTACAAGGAACTCTGTTGCACGGAAATTAAAGAAGGGATCAAACTCGTTTAGCTGAAAGCCGTAATCGGCTGCCTGCGACCTGACCATCATCGTTATTGAAAAGGAGAGGATCAGGACTCCAATTACTAGAAGGTGGTATAACTTGAAGTCAAAATTTCCCACCCTAAATATGAGCCGTTCCAATGGTCTGCCTCTAGTTGTAGAACTTATTACTCTTTTGTAGAGGTGGTAATTTTAGATACCCAACTACGATTGAGATGGATACTAAATTATGGTTGTCTTTCCTTCTGCGTTTTTTTCTTGGAACGTCTTTTATCTAGGAGTTTTGCATAGTCGTTGTTTATCTCTCGGATCAGCTCTAGGTTTGGGTCTTTGAGCAAATCAAGATTTGGAAGTACGCAATGGCCACCAATGAATCCCGGAAACATCTTTGGCCTGTTTCCCAGATACTTGTGGATTTCATCTGCAAATGACCACATCTCATCATAGTCAACACCGTGTTTTTGTGCTATCATGCTTGATAGCTGGGCATAGTTGATAAGCCAACCGTAGTATGATGTGTCAACCACAATCTTTGCAAGCTCCAGTGCTATGGGACTTGACATCTTTTTTGTTTTGACTCCGCAATCTTTCATCAGCTTTGCAAATGTCCTAGCTGCCCATCTTCCATCGGGGGCGGAACTTTGTATCGCAAAGAACTTTGTGTACCGTTTTAGGTCATAAAGCATTCTCTTGTGAACACCACGGGTTGCACTGTATATTACAGAAATAGGTAATTGACTTTGAATTTTTTTTGTTGTGCCGGGGGCTATGGTGCTGTGGATTATTATTCCCATTGGTTTGAATTTATGATATAACGAGATTACGTTATCATCAAACTTTTCATTAAATGGAATGCAAACGTGCAAGAATCGGGTCTGCAACTGATTCATTTTTTTGTTGTTTTTGATAAGCTTGGGATCAATATCATATCCCTGAGTTGTCATCACCTTTGATACAAGCTTTCTGATTGGGTTTCCTATTTCACCAAGACCAGCTACAACATCTTTTTGCTGATTTTTCACCACAGGATAACACTGTATGGCACTAAAATAATTTATGATTCGTTTATTGGCTTTTTCTAATTTTTCATTCCATCAATCCTCTAGTAACTATTTTTGTAGATTAGAAATCGAAAACAAGCTGAGTGGCAACAATTTAAGCCAGAATTCCTGCATGACAAATTATCAAGCATTATATTTTTAGGGTTATCAGAGGTAATAATTGATTACAAAAAACGATCTTGAGCTAGTGGATGTACAGGGAATGCACAAGATTTATGACATATGGCCCAAGCTTGCAAAGGAGGCATATGAATCAGATTTAGATCCTCTAGGTTCTAAGGTAACTCATTTTGTTTTTGCCGGCATGGGTGGCTCTGGTGCAATTAGCGATATTTTTGCATCCATTTTATCAAAGACTGACATCCATGTAGATATTGTAAAGGGATACCACCTGCCAAAGACCTCAAACTCGTCCTCATTGGTTGTGGCAACTAGCATATCTGGAAATACAGCTGAGACAATATCCGTATTACAACAAGCAAAAGAAAAGAATTGCAAAATAATTGCATTCTCTAATGGGGGAAAAATGCAGGATTTTTGCACAAAATACAGTATTGATCATAGACACATTTCCATGAAACATTCGCCCAGAGCGTCATTTACCATATTTTTGTACTCAATACTCAAGGTTTTACTTCCGATTCTGCCCTTACAAAAAAATGAGGTAACTGAATCCATAAACACACTAGAATTTTTGCAAGGAGATATAAGCTCAGGCAACATTTCAGAGAAGAACCCATCTCTGAGTCTGGCAAGTTGGATTGATAAGTTTCCACTTATCTATTATCCGTGGGGACTTCAAGCAGCTGCAGTAAGATTCAAAAACTCGATTCAAGAAAATACAAAAAACCACGCAATGATAGAAGACGTCATAGAAACATCACATAATGGAATCATGGCATTGTCGCATAATCCATCAGATGTAAAACCAATACTACTCAGAGGAGTAGATGACAACTTTAAGACAAAAGAACGATGGGAAATCTTGAAAGAGTTTTTCCTAGAGAAAAATATAGAATACAGAGAAGTAATGTCTGTCAACGGAAGTATCTTGACAAAACTAATTCACCTAATCTACCTTCTAGACTATTCAACAATTTATCGTGCGGCAATTTTGGGCATTGATCCCACACCAGTAGATGCCATAAATTTTGTTAAAAAAAGGATGAAGTAATCTCAAAGGTATTATGTTTTGTCTGTGTATCAATATTGTATGAGAGCTTAAGAATTCTCTAGTTTGATGTTTGATTTTTCACCCAAGATAAACTGATTTGAGTTTGATGAATCAATAATTGTTTCATTGGCAATAACACTTTTTGAGATGGGTTGTTTAGCCTTAATCTTGCAGTCTTCCATAATTATTGAATTTTCAATATTGGCACCAATAATTTCTGAGGAGCTTCCTATACATGTGTATGGCCCCAATCTGGAATTTTTTATAATACAGTTTTCACCTATTATTACCGGTTTTTCTAAAATGCAGTCAGGTTCAATGGTCGTATTTTTTCCAACGTAGATACCCTCTGATTTTTTATCATACTTTTCTTCAACAGTCTTATCGTAATGAATCATTGTGTCTAAAATTAATTTAGTTGCATCCAAGATATCATCGATGGTTCCAGTATCCTTCCACCAACCGCTTACATTTTGGTATCCTATACTGAGGCCTCTTTCCAGTGCAAGCTGTAGAGCATCTGTGACTTCAAGCTCGCCCCGTTTGGAGGGCTCCAAGACAGAGATTATATCAAAGATTTTTGGCGTAAAAAAATATACGCCTATCACCGCCTTGTTAGAAGAGGTCTCTTGTGGCTTTTCAGAAATTTTAACAATTTTGTCGTCTTCAAACTCTGCAATGCCAAACTTTGATGGGTCATCTACCTCCGATAAAAGTATCATGAATTCACTCTGTGAGTCTTGAAACTTTGTTACAAATGATTCCAAGTCCTTTCGCATCACATTATCTCCCAGATAAACTACGAACCTCTCATTGCCAACAAACTCTTTGCACAAACCAATGGCATGCGAGATTCCTTTTGGTTTGTCTTGGTGTATGTAGGTGATCCTTACTCCAAACTTTGAGCCATCGCCATAGTAGTTTTTGACCTTTTCTGGAAACACATCACCCACTATAATCCCAATATCTGTAATTCCAGAATTTTTTAGATCATCAAGGGCGTACTGGGACATTGGCTTGTTAGCAAGGGGGATGAGCTGTTTTGGTCCTTTCTGAGTAAGGGGGCCAAGTCTCGTTCCATAACCCCCATGAAGAATAATTCCTTTCAATCTATCAGCGTCTTTTTAAATACCACTTTATTGTTTGCTCCAAGCCGTAATCAAATTTTGTTCGTGGCTTCCAGTTGAGGAAGTTACGGGTCTTGGTAGAATCCATACTATACCTAAAGTCATGTCCTAGTCTGTCTTCTGTAAATTCAATCAATGAATTTGTTTTGCCCATCAGCTTGAGGATTTTTTTTATTATCTTTAGATTAGAAAATTCGTTTCCGGCAGAGATATTGTAGGATTTTCCTGGCCTTCCTTTGAATAAAACTTTGAGGAGGGCATCGCAGTGATCTAAAACAAAAATCCAGTCGCGAATATTTTTACCGGTACCATATACTGGGATTTTTTTATCCTTGTTGGCATTGAGAATTACTTTGGGTATCAGTTTTTCTTCAAACTGCCTTGGACCATAATTGTTAGTACATCTTGTTATTACCAGGTCACAGCCATATGTTTTAAAATAAGACTTTATCAGCATTTCAGCAGCAGCTTTTGATGCAGCATATGGACTAGCTGGATTGAAGGCATCCCCCTCTTTTGCGCTTCCCTTCCTTAAGCTACCAAAAACCTCATCTGTAGAAATGTGTATGAGTCTTTTTTCATATGTTCGTATGGCTTCAAGTAAAATGTATACGCCCATAATGTTAGAGTCAATAAACGGTTTGGGCGCAGATATGCTACGGTCTACATGAGACTCTGCTGCAAAATTGATTACTGTATCACATTTTGCAACTAGTTTTTTGACTAGTTTTTTGTTATCAATATTTCCCTTTACAAAATGATATCTCTTGTTTTTTCCTAGGTCTTTTAGATTGTTATGATTTGAGCCAATTAGTTCATCATCAATGTTATAGATTTCATAATCTGGGTGTTGCCTAAAAGTATGCAAGATAAAATTGCTTCCTATAAATCCAAGCCCACCTGTTACTAGTAGTTTCATAAATTCACCAAGATGAATATTATCTAAATTATGGCTTTAAAAGAATAGCTTAAAGTTTGAATTTTAAAAGAATTATTTATAACAAAATTTTGTCTGAGGTTAGATGAAATCCGATGATTTTGACTTTACAAAATTAGAAGTGCACGAAACCAAAGATGTTAAAGACAAAAGCGTCAATGGCTCACTTGTTGTAGTTTGGCGAGACTGGGATAAGATAATAAACGAACCAAAGATGGTTTATATCACAAACGTTGCAGCTGGTAAAATAAAGGGACCCCACGTACACAAAAAAAGGACTAGTTACTTTGTGTGCATCAAGGGAAAGGTAGCCTTTGTTAGTAGAAACAGTGATGGAAATTACAGGGAGATCATTGCATCAGAAGATGAGCCCAAGTTAATCCAGATTCCAAGAAATATTCCATCTGCCCATGTTAATCTAAGTGAGAAGGAATCGTCTGTTTTGGTTCTTGCAGACATTGCCTGGAGGCCAAATGACAATGAAATGGAAGATGTACTATTTGATGACTATGACTGGCAAAAATGGAAGAAACCTAGGTAGCCATCTGTTTTTGAATCAGGTCAAAGGATTCCTCAAGTGTGAGGAATCTGTATCCTGTTTTTTGCAGTTTTGAAGAGTCAAGGCATTTGTTCTTAGCTGTTTTTACGTTTCTTCCAAGCTCTTTGTTTGTTACTGGTTTTATCAAGTTATGGTCATAGCCCAAGTGCTTTGCCAACCTTACACTAAAGTCGTATCGGTTAATTTGGATTGGTGGTGCGGAGTGAAAAACCCCTGATTCGTTTTCTTTGATTAGATGAATTATGGATTGAGCAAAATCATCTGCAATAATTGGAGAGCTGTATTCATCAGTAATTATTTGTACAGCAGCTTTTTGTTTTAATTTGTTTATTAGCCATTGGGCAAAATTTTTTTGTTTCATTGAACTTGTATGAATTCTGGACAAGTGATTTGGTAACCATCCATATAGTACACTTGCACGTATTAGGAGGTTTGATGAGACAGTTAGAACCTCGTTTTCTCCTTTCAGTTTAGACTCACCATATACATTGATGGGATTTGTTGAGTCTAGTTCTGTGTATGGTTCTTGTTTCATGCCAGCAAACACAGAATCAGTTGACAAGTGCACCAGTTTGGAGTTTATCTTTAGTGCTGTATCAACTAGAGTTTTTACTAGTTTGTGATTAATTTTAAATGCTGCCTCAGGGTGGGATTCACAATAATCCACACTGTTTAGGGCCACGCAATTTACTATTACATCAGGATCTACTTTCTGAATTACATTTTCTAGCTGTGATTTGTCGGCTGCGTCAAGCTGAAATGTTGTAATTTGATCAAAATCAGGATTTCGAAGGTTATAGGTGGCAGTTACAGCAAAGTCAGCAGATGCAATGGAAGCTAATTTGAATCCAGTTAAACTTCCTGCTCCCAGAACAAGTAGTTTATCTTTCATTATTTTTTGGACATGAGTCTAGCTGGAATCCCGCCCCATGTTTGGTTTTTTGGCACAGACTTTGTAACAAAGGAATATGCTGCAATCACAGAATTTTCGCCAATAGTTACATTTGGCATGATGGTCGAATGAGTTCCTATCCTACAATTCCTTTGGAGTTTTACTGGGCCATGTTTGCCATCTATTGTGGAATTAGAATAAATTGAGCAATGCGAGCCTATCTGGACATCATCTCCAATAGTTACGCCGTATTGGCAGTTGATGTAGCTAAAGGTGCCAATATCAAAATTTTTCCCCATTTTGAGGTTTTCAGGATATTGAACGATATAGTTGTATTTCGTTAATTTGGAATGACGTATGACGGGTTTTTTCCATTCTTTTTTGTTCATACTGGTTTTTGTCTGAGAAATTTTAGTTAATATATTGTGCTAAAACGTAAACTCAACCAATTCTGAAATGTATTGAATTTCTCTAGTAAGTTAATTGCTTGTTAATCAGTTCTTCGTTTGGAGGTAATTTTTCTAAAAACTTGACTATTTTCTTGGATGCATTTCCATTTCCATATATGTAATTATTTTTAAAATGGCGAGATTTCATTTTAAGGGATTTTTTAAGAGCCTGCAAAATGACTGTCTCTGAAAATTTTTTAACAAAAATGACATTTCTTCCATGTTCTCGCCCCATTTGTCTACTACCAATATTTACAACAGAAGTATTAAGATAACTTCCTTCAATTAACCCGCTACTTGAATTGCCAACTAATGCTGTACAGTACTTCATCAAACCCAAGTAGTCCTTTCTTGGTAAACTCGGATAAGTCTTAAAATCATATTTTTTTGAATGTTTTTTAAGTTGGGTTACAATATCAGTGTGTCCGGCATCAGAGTTAGGTAGGATGGAAATTGTTTGGTGTCTTAATTTTACTAATGCGTTCAAAGTTTGCTGGATCTGCTCTTTGCTTTTTTCATACTCAGAAGTTATTGAGTGTTGAACAAGTAAGAATAATGGTTTTGAAAGATCAATGTCGTATTTTTTTTCCAATTCCTTTTTTGCGGAAATTTCAGATTGAGCTACTTCATCTATTGAAGGTGAACCAGTAAGAATTACTCTTTTTGGATCTTCTCCCATTCTCAAAATCCGTTCTTTGCTTTTCTTGGTAGCTGCAAAGTGGATGTTTGAAAGTTTTGTAATTGCGTGACGTATATACTCGTCTAATCCCTGCGAAACATCTCCTCCATGAATATGTGCATTTGGAATATTCATGTGAGAAGCAGCTAAAGCAGAAGCAAGAGATTCATCTCTGTCGCCTAAAATTATGTTTATGTCAGGTTTAATTTTTTTAAAAATTTTTGAGAATTGGATGACGCCTTTTCCTAGGGCAATTGACATGTGGTATGGTTCATTTCCATTAGGCATAATTCTTATTTTACCGTGAATTGAAAACCCATCGCTTTTTATTTCGTTTATTGTGTATCCGTACTTTTTTGAAAGATGGGTGCCTGCAACTAGAAGGTGTAACTCCAAATTTTTACTCTTTCTTATCTCTCTTAGAATTGGCCTCAGAATCCCGTATTCAGCTCGCGTTCCAGTGGTTACAGTAACTTTTCTTTTCATATTCGTGGATTAACTTACTTTCTTAATAGAATTTCAATTGATCATAATTTTAATTTATATTTCTTAGAAAAAAAGATGATTTAATTGGTCAAAAATATGTTAGTAGTGGGTTGTGGCAACGTTGGAAGTAGACATCTTCAATCTTTAGTAAGATTACCATTTCCATTAAATATTACAGTGATAGAACCAAATTTGAATTCGCAAAGGATTGCAAAATCACGATTAGATAAAAGCAATTCCGCCGATAAAAAAATATCTTGGTTTAGGTCAATGCTAGAATCAGAGAAAGTTTTTGACCTAGTAATTGTTGCCACAAGCGCAGGAGATAGAAAAAACATACTCGATAGATTATTAGAACATGGAAATAAACGATTTTTAATTGAGAAAATGGTATGTCAATCAAAACAAGATTATGAAGAATTGATGAATAAGGTTAAAGCAAAAGATGCTGTTGGTTGGGTTAATACCAATAGAAGATGTTTTCCATTTTATCGAAAAATTAAAGATAATATTGATCCAGATGAAAAATTACAAATTTCGATAATAGCAGGTAATGGCGGACTGGGAAGCAATGCTATTCATTTTGTTGACCTCTTCTTGTGGTTTACAAATTCTTCGACAATTTCCCTTAATGGAAAATTTCTAACTGATAAACTATACCCTAGCAAAAGAAAGAACGAATATTTGGAATTTTCAGGCACTATTATTGGAAGAAACTCAGACTCTATTCTTACAATATCTTTTCTTCCAGTAGATAACTTACCTTTTGTTGTAGAGATTGTAACAGAAAAAATTCACATTATAATTGATGAAACAAATGAAAAGGTCATACGAGTTAGAGACTCGGTAGGCATAGATCGTTCATTCAAGTATTTACATGTTAGCGATCTGACACAGGATATAGTTTCTGATATTTTAAAAAATGATACTTGTTGTCTGCCAAGGATAGAAGATTTGTTCTATGCACACAGTGAATTATTCAGAATTTTTAATTGGCATATAAAAAAATTAACACATAAAGAACCTAGTTTATGTCCAATAACATGAAGTAAAATGTCATATCAGTTTATCACTAATTTGAATTGCAATAATATTAAAGACAAATCAGTTCTAATAATTGGTTCTGGTTATATGGCAGAACATTATTCAAAAGCCCTTTCTAAAATGGGAATAAAAGATGTAACCGTTATTGGAAACACTAAGAACAAAGTAGTTAAAATCTGCAAACGGTATAACTTTATTCCGTTGTGGGGCGGATTCAAAAAAAATCTTTCCAACATTAAATCAAAAGATCTAGTTATAATTGCAATGCCTATACCTCTTCTTGTTTCAACGGCAAGATTTTTGTCACAATTGGATTGTAAAAAGATTCTACTGGAAAAACCTGGTGATCTATACGCTAAATCATTAGAAAAATTAGAGAAAGAGACTGCCGATAAAAAAATTAGAATAGGATATAACAGATTACATTATCCTAGCTTTTACAAATTATCGGAATTAATCAAGAAAGACGGTGGCGTTACATCCTGCCAATTTACTTTCACCGAAAGAATTCACAAAATTAATTTTAATGCTCAACCAAAAACAGTTCTTGCTAGATGGGGCATTAGCAATTCACTTCATGTAATTTCAATGGCAATGAAGTTAATTGGAATGCCAAAAAAAATTACTTGTATCCAAGAGAATTATCTTCCATGGCACAAAACAGGTTCTGTTTTTGTTGGTAGTGGAATTTCTAATAGAAATATTCCGTTTTCATATCATGCTGATTGGAATTCAGCAGGGGGTTGGGGGATAGATATAATGACTCGAAAAAACGCATTTAGACTTAGACCATTAGAGCAACTCTATAAATGTAAAAAGGGGACAACCAGTTGGGAAAAAATTGATCTGAAAAAGTCTTTTCCAGATGTAAAGGAAGGCATAGCAGAAGAGATATTCTTAATGTTAGATGATAACTCCAAGTTCGATCTAGTAACTCTTAAAGAGGGTAATTCATACATCAAGTTAGCCGAAAAAATTTTCAATTACAGGTAAAATTGAGATCTTACCTCCTAATTATCTAAATTTTTTTACTCTATTAACAATAACCTTTTTTGAAAGATGCATTCCAGAAACTAATAGAATTAGTTCTAGTTTTTTACTAGCCACTAGCTTGTGTAAAATCGGCCGTAGTATTCCATATTCAGATCTAGTTCCAGTAGAAACAGTAATTTTTTTAATCAAATTCTATCAATATCTACTATCAAGTCTTTTTTTTAATATTTTCAAGAATGGTTAAAATCATAACAGAACAAACCTAAATTGAATACAAATTCAGGTTAAAACTTACGCATCATCTAAAAATAGAATCCATAATCAAATAGTCTAGGTAATCAATGATGCAAATGAATTCATCAATTAATCTAAATGCAATAGGAAATATGATATTCTAAAAATGGTGATATAATTGCCGCGTAAATTTGGTAAAATTAAGGACCTTTCGTCGATAGGAATCGCAGATATTGTTGGTTCTGGAATTTCTGCTCTATTTTGGTTTTATCTTGCCACTCTAATTGAACCAGACATATATGGTGAGATTAATTATTTTATCTCAATAGCTAATGTAGGAGCTACTGTTTCACTTCTTGGAGCTACACAAAGTTTACTTGTATATTCTTCAAAAGGTATAAAAATTCATTCTTCTTTGTACATTTTAAATTTAATCGTTGGAGTAGTTTCCGCCCTAATTGTTACTTTCATGGTCAATGATGCTTCTGTAGGATTACTTGTAGTAGGGTATTTAGTGTTTGCAATTTCATATTCGGATGTTTTAGGTAGAAAATATTTTAAAACATACACAAAGTATATTTTGATTCAAAAGCTTCTCATGTTTACATTAAGTATTGGATTCTTTTTTTTGTTTGGCACTGAATCAATTATTTTAGGAATGGCATTATCGTTTTTCATTGGGGTTTTTCAAATTTTTTATGGTTTCAAGGAAACAAAAATAGATTTTGGGCTTTTAAGAAAAAAATTTAATTTTATTTCATTTAATTATGCTCTTTCAATCACTAGAATCATACGTGGAACTATAGATAAACTCATAATTCCACATTTATTTGGTTTTGCAATACTTGGAAATTACTCTTTAGGACTTCAATTTTTTACTATGATGATGATTCTTCCAATGATTGTTGGAAAATATTTGATACCTTTAGAATCTAGTGGAGTAGAAAATAAAAAACTGAAAAAACTAATTATAGTTACTTCAATAGTAATTGGAATACTAGGAGTTTTGATTGGACCCGAAATTGGTTCTATTTTATTTCCAAAATTTGCTGAAGCCGATTCTGTAATTCGAATAGTAAGTTTGGGAGTAATTCCTGCAACTGTTTCTCTAACCTATAGTGCAAAATTCTTAGGTAGGGAACAAGGAAAAATTATTTTGGTTTTAGGAATTATTAAAACAACAATAATGATTCTTTCAGTAGTGTTTTTGGGTACATTGTATGGAATAGAAGGTATTGCAACTGGAATTGTCCTTTCGTCAACAGGTGAGGCAATAATTTCAATAATATTAGCTAAAATAACACATTCTAAAAAAAATTAAAAGTTGGCAAATAGAAATATCATAATAAACTTAAGGATATTCGGTAAAGGTGAAAAAAGATAGGAATATTGCTAAATTTATTACATAGATTTGATTTTTTTAGAAGATGCCAAAGATTTCAAATTTAGATGAAAAAAAGCGTATTAGATCCATAACATTAAGACCACCTTCACCATGGTCAAGAATGTCTAAGTACTTTTCACTATTAATTTCGTATAAATTTGGATGTCTTCCTAATTTTATGATTATTGGATCACCAAAATGTGGAACAACTTCACTTTATCATTATTTATGTCAACATCCAAATATTTTGCCAGCTATAACTAAAGAAACTTATTTTTTCAATGGATATTATAGTAAGAACAAAAATTGGTACAAAATGTTTTTTCCTAACAAATTCAGTATAATGCAAAATGAAAAAAGGAAAGGAATCACATTAACAGGAGAAGCAACTCCTTCATATTTATCTCATCCATTAGTTCCAAAAAGGGTATTTGACTTTATTCCCAATTGTAAATTGATAGTAATTTTACGAAATCCTATAGATAGAGCATATTCACATTATCATAATAATCTTAGAAATGGCGTTGAAACAGAATCGTTTGAGTTTGCTATTGAGCATGAGTCTGAAAGAATTAATGATATGAGTTATGAAATTAATTCTGAAAAAAAACAAGAAAAAAATGATGAAACGTTTATTGAACATCTAAAAAAACTATTAAATTTTAGAGTGCAAAACTTTCAACTTTATTCCTACTTAAGTGACGGAATATATGTCAGATCATTAAAAAGATGGATGAAAATTTTTCCAAAAGAACAATTTTTGATTCTTGAAACTAGTGAATTGAAAAAAAAATCGAACAGAATTACAAATACGGTTTTTGATTTCTTAGGATTGTCCGAGTTTAATATACCTGATTTGTCAATCAAACAGAAAACAACAAGAAATACCATGAATCCAGACACAAGAAAAAAATTGAAAAAAATTTTTGAACCGCACAATGAAGAACTGTTTAAATTTATTGGAAAAGATTTCCATTGGGATTAATTTTTATTGATTTTAATAACTTTGGAGAATAATTTCGAAATTAAGATTAAATAGTAATATAAGAAGCACATGGTTATATCCCCGAGCTATGATTACCTATTCTAGGTTTCCTAGTGATTCTAGAGATTTTTAATATGTTGAAGATTTAGCTACCTGTGTTAAAAGTAGTTTAAAAAAGATCAAGGAGAAATAATCATAGAAAAAACCAGTAATCGTGTACGGCCCATATTACATGCCATTAAACTAGATGCTGTAGATGAAAAAAGGGTTAGCCATGGAATTAAATGATATCACTCTATTATCAAAGATGATAGATGATATTCAGCCTGCA
>JABAHS010127725.1_pt1 | contig 25779 bp, 22 predicted proteins | sample 7062111 | NCBI WGS metagenome assembly JABAHS01 (sample SAMN14534600, study PRJNA622989) | marine sediment metagenome | biome: marine biome [ENVO:00000428]; feature: marine pelagic biome [ENVO:01000023]; material: deep marine sediment [ENVO:00002113]; isolation source: pool of 4 deep marine... | reverse complement strand
CAACTCATTCCAGAGCCTTTAGGCTGTAAGCTTTATACTATCAAAATACTGCTCGTTTGTCACAAAGTAACCGGGAAATCAGATTAAAAAGTCATTGATAACTGCACCGGCCAATTCCATAGACCAGGTGAACAGCGAATTTACAATATCAGGGCGTACAAAAATGACTATTTTTTTTGGACGCCGGGAATTGATTGTGTTAAACTGTTTTTCCAAAGACAATTTAATAGTTCTCTCAGGAGGAAAAATAATGACTAAAGGAAATGTTTGTTTTATGACTTTGTTAATATCGCTGGTGGTGTTAACAGGTTGCTCCCCGACGGCGTTTCGAATAGAACTCATACCCACCGACAAGCGGCTCGAAGAGACGGAAATAGAGCGAGATAAAGGTAATTTTATTCGTGATAAGATAGCAGTGATTGATGTTGATGGTTTGCTTATTAACAAACGCAGAGGCGGAATTATGCGAGATGGAGAGAATCCTGTGAGTCTTTTCGTTGAAAAGCTGGACAAGGCGGCATCGGACCGGCGCGTCAAGGCGGTAGTGCTTCGCCTGAATTCACCAGGCGGAACGGTTGCGGCCAGCGACATTATGTATCACAGTCTGCGAGAGTTCAAGCGAAAGACCGGAAAGCCGGTTGTAGCCTGTATACTCGGCGTGGGGTGCAGCGGAGCTTATTACCTTGCATGCGGCAGCGACGGAATTTTGGCCCAGCCGGGCGGTGTGACGGGTAGTATCGGTACCATAATGCAGACGTATAGCTTTGCGGGGACAATGGAAAAAATCGGAGTTAAGGCAGTGGCTATAAAAAGCGGGGACTTGAAAGATTTAGGATCACCGCTGCACGATTTGCGTACTGAAGAGCGGCAAGTCTTAGAAGGAATCATCAACCATTTTTTCGAGCAATTCCTGACGGTGGTGCAGAAAGGTCGCAAAAAGATCGGAGAGCAAAAACTGCGGGAACTTGCTGACGGACGAGTCTACACGGCCGAAACAGCCTTGCAGGAAAAACTTATAGACAGAATTGGTTACCCGGCAGATGGGATAGAATGGGCCAAAAAGCTCGCCGGGATTAAGAAAGCCCGCGTGGTTATGTATCACCGCCCTTTAGGTTATAGAGCTAATGTGTATGGCTCGGCAACGAGCGTTGACGACGCCGTTGGTGCCTTGATAAACGTGGAACTACCGGACTGGCTAAGCTCAAACGGGGCGCAGTTTCTATATCTTTGGCAGCCGCTCGTGGAATGAAAGATTGGCGTTAGTGATGGTACGCTCCGCCGCAGCCGGTTTACCGAATCAGGTATTAGTTAAAACTACAGACTTGTCTGCGGCAAATTCAAAGACCCTGTCAAGGGCGGTCTTTATAAAAACACCTCTGGTATTGCACGCAAGTCCACAGAGAACAAGTCGGCGCCCGGAATTCGTCAAAAGCTGTCTTAACTTCAGCAGCTTTGAGAGACTCGAAGCAGTTACAATATCAGCTTTAGAAAAATCAACAACTACATCACGGTCGGCCATCGGAGAGATGGTCTCGCTGATGGAATCCAGATGTTCGCACATTTGTGGCTCCGGAGCCAAATCAACAAGAAGAGTGTCCTGTGATACGTTCACTACCATTTTAGTCGCCTTATTTACCAGAATACCTTTAAACATTTGTTACCGGACCACCGTCAATACCAAAGTCACCTAATGGCAACCGGGAACCGTCGCTCCTATACAAATAATAAGAAATAGAATGAGGGCTGACAACCACTTTTTGGAAGGTGTAAAAAGGGATGTTTGCCTTCGGTCACATTATTTCAGCAGTCACATAACCGGGATCACGACATGTCTGATGCTAAACAGATCCCGGGGAATATCAATTAAATGAGGGAGTCAGATAGCTTATCTGGCTCCCTCTGCAATACAAACGAATATCAGCTTTCTTCCGTCTCAGCCGGATCTTCCCAAGATGTCTCTTCAGGAGCTTCTAAACGCGGCTCCTGATTCTCTTCGGTCTCTTGATTTTCTTCCAACGCCACCTGTTGAGGCTCTTCTGGTGTTACTTGCTGAGGCTCTTCAGGACTTTGAGGTCTTTCTTCGCTTACCATTTCAATTCCTTTCAAAAATAAATAATGTTAACTTCCGAAAACGTCCATCGACTTATTCGGACGGTAACTTTATGTAAAATAATGGTAAGCTCCCCTTAAAAAAGACGCACCATGACTCAGAGCTGACATAAGACAGGGTGCATTAAAAAGAATAGAACTTGTGAAGTAGTGGAGAATTAATCGGCAAAAATATGCCATATCTTCTGATTTTTCGAAGATTTGAGAAAGACAAGCAAGCATCCGACAATGTTATCGGCCTTATTTGCGATGTGGTCGTACATTAAGAGTTTATCTACTGCCAAAATCCGGCAGCAATATCAGGAAGTGACTCATTAGAACAGAGAGCAAACCCAAAAAAAACAAAGCCCTCTCTGCTCGGCTCGAGTGCGGCAATAAAAGTACAAAAAGACCTAACCACCCATACCCAAAAGCATCCGCAGAGAGAGCTGTTTTGTCTTTATTATCTCGAGAAATCAACGCGTGCGATTGCACTACCCGGAGATACCCTTAAGGTTCTGCTGTATCTTCGCGTAAATAACGCGTGACCTCTCCTCGTCGCCGAATTTGCCTGTATTGATCCTAAGCTCGGTAGCTTTGTTCTCCCCAGGTTTGATCCGTATTGTAACAGTCCTTCCATCAGCAATGTTACCGACCACCTTCGCATAAAATACATCTTTGTTTTTCTCAGCAACCTCAATCTCCAATTGCTTCAGGCTGGCCAGTGCCGCTTTATATACGGCATTCAAGTCGTGGCCGGACACAGCGTAAAGGTTACCTCTTGAATAAACAGCTGCATCAGTGCCTATAATGGTAGGTCTTCCGCAACCACACAAAGCCAACATCAAAACAGCAACCACGAAAAGTTTCAGGATTTTATTTATTGACATCTTTTCACTCCTTAACAAAATTGTACTTAGGATGTCTCATTTACGACCGCTCATATCATCTTGTGAGCTTTTTCCAACAAAACACCAAGATTGTCTTGAAATTGGTTTTTATGTCTACTTCTCGAAGGTCATTCAGTAAATTTTAGTGTTGTTCAGCCCCTACGGTTGTTCACAAAGATTATGCAACCTATACAATCAGAATTCAGCTTGTATTGGATCGGAGCGGTCTTGTGACAACCTGACTAAAAAAATTTCACTGATTATGTACCCGACCTGTTTTGATATGATAATTAACCATTTACCTGCCTACTCGAGTGGCGCATAAAACAAAACGCCAGCAGCCTAAGGAATTTGTAAATGAACAGACAGACAAGCCAGATAATCGCCCAGGTGGCCAAGCCTCCCGCGACAGCACTTCCCACCGCGGCCAACGCGAACAATCCTATCAACTGTTCTTTTGGCATGCTCATCCAGCGATTGTCTCGCGCCTCGTTAAAGTTTTTTAGGCAGGAACTCACGGCCTCTGCGTTGCTCTTGAAATAACTGGGCTTGGTATTACGGCAGGCTTCCCAGGTTTGTAGCTCCTGTTTACAAACGTTCAACTTTCGGCGTGCCGCGTTATACTCTCCAGCCATTAACAAGACACAACACCATGCACAGAAAATGCCTGCGCATATCGCCAGGGAAAACACGGCTGAACGAACTTTGTTTTTTCGTCTCATGACATTTACACCCCCACGTATCCCATGTATGAAATAAAACTGATCAACCTTCAATAACAATAAAAAGTCAAAGCTTTTGTTTTCCCGGAGGCCGCTGTGTTCTATGTCTTTTCCTCCCCACATATCCTCCGAGAGCAGCAATCATGATATCTCAGGTCTGGAACGGATCAACAAAACCATAAATATGCTTGTTATATTGACGTTTACATTTAACAGCGGCATGTGTAAAGCCGCCAAATGTAATAACAGGCACTTCGCCTTTGATTTCTATGGATTTCATTTTTCCGTTCAGAATAAAACACCCAGCCAAACAAACTTGCATTCACTTCTCTGGACTATATAAAGTATAAAAAATGTTCAGTACAGAGACAAAAAACCGGATGAGACGACATTGCAGGCATGTTGATTATCCGGCTGCGTCCGAAAAAAGCTTTTTTATTAATCTATAAACGCCAAACACGCCAAAGGTTATCATATTATTTACAGATATCGCACCTTTATCGTTGTAAGCTTTGGATCAACTCAGCAATAGTGTCAGAATTATCCCCTCACCATCCTCATTTATGATNNAGGAGACTTGCTATTAACCATTTTTGGGAGGAGCCAAAGATGACAAGAAAAAACAGGAACAAATCAATAATAAAAGGCTGGAGAAATAAACTTATCTTTCTGCTTGTAATCTACTTTCTCGGTTTCGCAACCGCAATTTATTGTCTGGCACCTGTGCCTCAAAACAGTGGTCATCCAACAGGTGAACGCGGCTTTGCCCATTCGGCATTGAAATCAGACGAATTCGCACAAGCTTTTAACAAGGGACTTTATAAGGTTATTAATTTCAGTAAATCGGCGGCCTTGCGTACAGCAGATTTGATAAAACAAGAATACGACCAAAGATGGGCACAAGCAGACGGTTAGGAGAGTTTTTCGAGATTACATAAAGGAAGGCAGCTTTTTCCAGCATTTCCGCACCTCTTCCGAGCAGGTCATAAGACCATGGCTTCTAACTATGGGTGGCAGCATACGAAATTGGATCACAGCGTCGGTAGTTCGTAACCTTTACGGTAATGCTTCGTCAGATATTCATTGGCCCCGCTATCATCGATAAATTTTTCCCGCTGAGCATCGAATTTGAGCCGTCGGCCAACGCGCATGGCGATGTTGGCCATGTGACAAAGGGCCGCTGAGTGATGCCCCACCTCAACATCGGCGTTTAAGTCACTAATTTTGCGGGTGCGTACGGCCTTTATAAAATTTTCTGTATGGGAACCGCCACCGCGGCCGCCTCCCGGTCCCTCTTTGCCGTCCCTGAAGATTACCTGCCAACCTCTTCTGCCGACAGAGACTTTTCCATTGTCGCCATAGAAGATGTTGCCGTTGTCGTGTCCTTCGTGTGGATATGGGGTCCACAGTCTCATTTCATACATCAGGTAAACATCGTCGTACTCAAAAGTAGCGATTTGTGTATCGGGCGTTTCATGGTCATCATCATACCATAATTGTCCACCGCTGCATGAAATGGCCTTTGGCAGTTCGACACCCAGGCCCCATCTGGCGATATCAATCTGGTGTATGCCATCGTTGCCCGTGTCGCCGGTTCCATAGTCCCACCACCAGTGCCACTTATAGTGGAACCTGTTGAAGGGTCTTTTCGGTGCCGGTCCGAGCCAGAGGTCGTAGTGGACATGCGGCGGTGCCGGACTGTCAGGCTCGCGTCCAATCTTTCCCCGCCGCTGGCTGTTAATTGCCTTGGCCATTCGTATTTTTCCAAGTTCACCTGATTTCATGTATTCGATGGCATCTTTAATTCCTTGTGAACTCCTGGCTTGAGTGCCGTGCTGGACTATCCTTTTGTGCTTACGGGCAAGATTCACAAGCAGGCGTCCCTCGGAGATAGTGTGGCTGAGAGGTTTTTCCACGTATACATCCTTGCCGGCCACGACAGACCATGCAGCCAAAGGTACATGCCAGTGGTCCGGTGTCGCAATTGCCACTATGTTAATCGACTTATCCTCGAGCATCTTTCGACAGTCAATATATGTGTCGACTTTCTCATTGCGGTCTTTGAATCTCTTGATCCGGCTTTCAAGAACCTTTTCATCAACGTCACAGAGCGCAACAACGCGCACACCATCAGCATCGTGAAAATCTTCCACAAGCCCCCCGCCCCTGCCACGAATGCCCGCTACTGCGACACGAAGGTCATCGTTTGCTCCCCGCGCACGAGAAAACGGCGCTGCTAAAGTAAGGCCACCAGCTATCGAGCTTTTTACAAAATCCCGGCGTGTGATATTTTTCATAAAACTTCCCCTTTTCTAATAGTCCCTTCAGATCCAACTGACTCTATTTAATACGGAATATTATTACCAATTATACTGTCTGCTACCAATTATTTTTTTACGAATTCTTTGAATCGCTTTTCTATTTGATGATTTGTTCTTATTCCTTCGTAGACAATCACGAGAAACCTGAAATGCGCCGTTTCGCCGGGCTCAAGCGTCAGACGAAGCGGAATCACTTTGTTTTTCCGATATTGCCGGGGCCTTTGTCTTTGAAAATCACCCTGCCCCAGTGGATTGGCTGAAAACAAACCATAATCCCTGACGTGCCAATAGGTCGGATAGTTTATGCTTGCCGGATGGTTAAGAATGGCAACGCCGAAAATCTTTCCTTTTCTGGCCCCCTGCAAAGCAACCCATCTTGCGCGTTTGCCCCATATATTTCTTGCCGTTAAATCGCCGTTGGAACTAAAGTACGTACCGGTTCCGGCAATTGATTCTTCCGGTATCGGCTGTTCGGACTTCAAGTTCATTTTGACATGGCCCTGCCTCAAATAATCGGAAAGTCGAATCGCGAACATACCTTCCTCAATATCGTCAAATACCACCTTTGTGTCTTTGGCGGTAAGATCCATACTGAAGTCGATAGCATATTCGTTTTCATTCTCGGCGGCAAGAAATATCATATTTCTTTTTTCTTCCAATACAACCCGGCCTTTGTTATCTGTCCAGTGCATAATTGTTGAAAGTTTTCCCTTTCCGGTCCCGCCGGTCAGTTCCGTTACTTTGATGTGTTTGATTTGTGGCGGCGGAGAAGTGTTCCTCCAAAAGTTGGTTCCGTTAACCTGGTCAACGGCAAAGAAAATACCTACATGATGAGAATGGTCATCGCTGGCCCCATCGATTTCGGTCAGTGGATGTCTGCGATTGACTTCAATGCCCGAAGGTGTGCGTATCGGAACCATAACCGGTTTTGTCAGTTTGTCTCCATAGACGTAACTGGTAAAAAGCTTTCCGCCAATCATAACATCAACTTTATTGTCCCCTTGAATAAGGCGGACATTTAGCTTAGTTTCTTCAGCTAATACCGGTACAATAAACATAAATATTGAGAGAGTTAATATCGTTTTTTTCATAATGAAAAATTCCTTTACATTCATACAATCTCACTAAAATTTTGCCACTCGACGGCCCCGATTTTCTTCAGTGCGTAGCCTACCTCTCGTAGATAATCGCCGTAGCATATTTGTACATGGAAGCCCTGCATTTCAGCAAGTAATTTGCGAAAATCACCTTGAATTTCTATGTCTATTTGAGAGCGGCAGGCAGGATTGGAAGGCGAGTCAAGAACTTTGCCCCGGAAGCCCTGCCACTTCGAACATCTTAGATTCGGGATGATAACCGTAACGACTTGGCCCTTCGTATAGTGGACTTTAGTCGCGGCACCATAGTCCGACTCAAAATGGGTCATTATCGTGGTGGGCTCGTAATTGATGCCGTTCATTTTCCTTGGGGCCGAACAATGGGCCACCGTGAAGATGCCACGGTTCGGATAATGGGAATTGCATACGAAGATTGGTTTGCCTGCAATCCAGCGTAAGAGTACGCCCGGCAGAGTATGAGTGAGGTCGGTGTGGCAATAAGCTGTGTATCCCTCGTCATTCGCCAGGCTCAATACCAGACATGGCGGGGTGTCGAGCATTTCAATGACCGACCTTCCCATACAGTTGGCAAAGCCGAAGTTTGTCGCGCCCGATTCCTTCATGAGTTGCTTGCAGACATTTAAGGCCAGAAACGAATTGACGACAAACCTGCGGTCGGTCTTTATAGTGACATTCGGCTGGGCAAGCAGTTCTTTGGTCTGCCGCTTTGCCTGCTTCATTACGTTTTTATCGGCTCGTGCCTTTGCTAAAAGCTTTGCGAATTCCTCTTCTGAAACGATTTGAAAGTCGTAATTCCAGACATCTTTTGCGTGTTTAGGGCCGAGTTTTTGTCCCGGTTCGCTGTATGCCCTCAGTCCTCCGATGGCAAGCATCTTCGTGCCTTTTGCATTTTTTAGACCATAAAGCGCCCGCAAACGCCAGAGAATATCACCATAGTCGTCAACGACAATGTCGTCAACATCCATATTCGTCTCTTTGATGGTGTCCCCATTCCTGCGCAGGAAGCGCCAATGGGCGATTTCATACCAGAGATAATGGTGCCCGGACTTGTGACGTACAAACATTATAGTCGGCTTGTCGGAAGCGGCGAGCTTATAGACCTGGTTACCGCCGGCCGCATACAGCAGGAGAACATCAAAATCCTCATCAGTTACTACACCCGCTTTCTGGTCGTTATCCACAAGCGACACAGGCAGGACTTCGATTGGAAATTCGGCCTGGATTGCAAGTTTTTTCAATTCGGTTTTGATTATGCCGGCTTCCTCTTTTGCTATCGCTTGAGTCTGGACCCCACCATAACCGCGCCAACTGGTTTTTTCCCGTCGCCCCTCAATTGTATATGTAAGAACAGGTTTGACTCGCAAGGTTTTACCGGGTGGTAAGGCAGCCCCTAAAGAGGTGGATTTTTTTGAAATATCACCGGTTTTTGCAATTGCAGCCAATTTCAGGCCGCCGATTGCCGTAACACCGGCAAGACCACCAAGAAAATTCCTCCGGCTTATACCTGTCGTTGTCTTAGAAAATCCATAACAGGAACATTTGTGTTTGGATGGTTTAGATTCGTGTTTATGTACACCGTGTTGCATCACTATATCCTCCTGTTAAGCGGAGTATTTCACTTCAGAACGTATATTGACGCTTCCCAGTTTTTCCGTCCTGATAAATTACCATACCTCTTGGAATGACACAACTATAAAAAAATGACTTATTGCAACTGCTTTTTCGCAGATTTGACGATATTGTCGATTTCTCTGGCTAACGCCTCATCCATAGGTTCGGCTTTATGTGTGGCTAAAATACTCTCCACCCTATCGAGAGCACGGTCCCTCATGGAGTTTCGTCCCTGCTTCTCCCACAGATCCCAGGGTGCCCTTGTCCAGGTTTGGCCGGGGAGCCAGAGCTGGTCACGAAAGTGCCTGACCGTATGTTCTTCAGCGAGAAAAGAACCGGCAGGACCAACATTATCCACCACTTCGGTGGCAACGGTATCCTCATTAACTTCAAATCCTCGAACGACTCTTTTTACATAAGCCATCAACTCATCGTCGATAGCCAGCCAAACAAGACTCGCGCCGTGGTCGGTTCCACAGATACCGGCGTGTCCGAAGGTATCCGCACCGGCCAATGCGCCCAACATCATAGAGGAACCTTTTTCAATGCCTGCCTGGACGTCGAGAACTTTTGCATCTGTGAGTCCCACATTTATATACACAGGAAAACCATAAAAACGCCCCATCTGCACACAAGCAGTCGCCATCAGCATTTGTTCAGGCGAGCCAAAAGAACAAATTCCCGTGGCCGGGTCCATAATGTGAGGGATTCCGCCATAAGTAACCGGTGTACCCGGCCCTAAAAGTTGAGAGATAACTACGGTGGCAAGGATTTCAGCGTTTTCCTGGGCCAGAGTGCCAGCCAAAGTGGCCGGCGCGGTTCCTGAGGCCATCGCCATCGGGCCGATGCTGACCGGTTGGCCGGCCTTTATAAATTCAATCATAACATCAAGCCCATCATGCGGCAACTGTAACGGACTAATTGGCTCCAGGAACGCTTCCGTCATAGGATGTTCGCGCAAAGCCGCATCGCCACCTGCAACGGTGCGATAAATCTCCAGGACGTAACGAGCTGTCCGGCGATTGAAAACCCATGTACGTGTTGGTTTACACGTCCCTTTCACGAGTTCGGCCGTCAAAAACACCTCCCTGTACGTCTCAGTGATTTCTTCAGGCTGAGCCATTGAGCCTACTATATTGATATTAGGCAAAGCATCTCCCAAACAAATCGCATCGCGCGCATCCTTTATCGTGGCGGATCGAAGCCGGCCGGTCTGCGAGTCTATCCATCCATACTGACCGGGGCTGGACATCAAGACAAGTTCACCATAACCAAAACGGGCCGTGCATTGCAAATCACGCCCGTGCAGGATATATTGCTTTCTGGCTTTGGCAATACAATCCATAACCAACTGCTCCGGTAAATGCGCAATCTTACTATCCTTATTAACTTTTGCACCCGCTTCACCAACGAGCTTCAATATCTCATCGTGGTGAATCATAATGCCGGTCTTTTTAAGAATGGCCAGACTGGCATCGTGGATGGTTTGAATTTCGGCATCGGACAAAATTTTTGTGTGAATTTTTCCCATATTCTAAAAGTAAGAAGTTAACTATAACGTCCATCCCCTGCGGCACTGATAGTGGAGGTATTCGTTGGCCTCAGGTACGTTAGTGACCTTTAAGTTAACACTATCCCAGATTAGTTTTTTACCGCCGGTTCGAACAGAAATGGTGCCGAGCAAAACGGCCTCTGTGAGAGGACCGGCGAAGTCAAAATTGGAACGAGTGGAACTGCCTGTTTTGCAGGCCTGAATCCACTCTTTGTGGTGGCCAATGGAACGAGGCAGGGTCTTCGGCGGCCTATTGTATACCTTCATTTTCGCTTCGGGTATCAACCGGGGACTATTACCGCCCCAGCCTTCAACGTACATTTTGCCTTTATCACCAACAAAGATTAATCCATCTTCGCGTGACAACCGGCGGTTATCTTCCAACTCATCCGGACGTGCTGGCAACATCCCGCCATCGTACCAATGCAGCTTGACCGGGGGCATATCACCACGGGCAGGAAATTCATAATGAACCGTCGAGGCCAGAGGGAGGATTTCGTTATTAAACAAGGTCAAGCTGGAATGCACACTGGTCGGTACCGTCAGTTTCAGGGCGGAGAAAACCGGAGCCAAATTGTGTATGCCCATGTCCCCTAAACCACCCGAGCCAAAATCCCACCAGCCCCGCCATTTTAAAGGCACACAAGCGCAGTGATACGGTCTGTATGGCACCGGCCCCAGCCAGAGGTCCCGGTCCAGAGTGGCGGGCACAGGCGGCGTATCTTTTGGAAGGTCAATCCCCTGTGCCCAGAACAACTTTCCGTTATGCGTCGGCCTGTTGGACCAGGCGTGCACCTCGCGAACCCGGCCGATCGCTACATCCCGGAACCATTCTTTGATAAGACGGTTTCCCTCAAACGCCATATTCTGATTTCCCATTTACACATTTAAAAAAAGTTTTACCCCTCAAAACATATACAAATCTATCAAAAAGCCTGTTCCAAAGTCAAGGAAATTCATTCTCCTATCACTTTTCTACAAACAGTGATTGGGTAACGATTAAGTACGATCACAACGGTAATAAATTATGGGAGAAACTCTATGATAGTCCCGACCACAAAGGAGATAAAGCTTACGCATTGGCTTTGGACAAATTAGGTAATGTCTATGTAACAGGTATGAGTGGCTATAGCAGCATAAGAGGCTTCGACAGTGACTATACGGTAATTAAGTATGATCCTAATGGTAATGAGTTGTGGGTAAGACACTATAATAGTCCAGAAAAATATCACGATTCTGCCGCCTCTTTGGCTGTAGATGATTCGGGTAATGTCTATGTAACAGGCGGAAGTCTCGGTATCTATAGTGACTACGCAACGATTAAATACGACAGTGATGGTAATAAGATTTGGGTAAGACGGTATAGCGGTTCCATACGTGATCTTGATTTGGCAAAAAAATAGTTGCAGATGATTTAGGCAACGTCTATGTGGCGGGATACAGCAGTGGCAATGGTTATGCTACGATTAAATATACTCAGCAAAATTACTGTATACAAGAAATTGACTGTGATTTGAATGGTGATTGCAAAATCGACTTTGTAGATTTAGCGATATTGGCAAACAAATGGCTTGTGGCAAATTTCCTTTCGGACTTGGAGAAACTTTGTGATGCTTGGCTTGAATGCAACTTGGCTTATAAAGGAGATTGCTGGTAAGAAAGTAATTACGATACGCCATTAATTCTAACGGGAGAATTAATAGTATCCGAGAGAATTAAAGGTGTCCGGTATATTTTTCTTTATCTTTTTAAAAATCAGCGTAATCTGCGCTTAATTGTAAGAAAGCTGAAATAATCTATATAATTATCTGAAGGAGAAAGGAATAATGTACGACCAACTGTACGAGGCCGGAGAGAAAGCCCATGAGCACATAATGAAGGCCCAGGAGAAACCGGCTTATTATCTTTACAAAGGTCTATCCTTGATTTGTGCCGGATTATAATTTATTCTGAAATAAAGTGGTCGGGGCAATGTAAGGGATTCTAATCCCTCCGGCTATTTTTGACAGAATATCTAAAGATAGTTACATAAATTTTGACTGTCAGAGCCCAAAGCTAAGGATAGCAGTCTATTGAAATCGAAAACCTTCACAAGAAATGCCGGAGCGGTTGTTGTCCTTGGCGCTATTTGTGTTTTGACCGCCAGCATTTTTTCACATGCCGAAGCAGATTTACACACGGGTCTATGGTATAGTGTCTTCCCTCCGTTACTGGCCATTTTCCTGGCCTTCCTGACGCGCCATGTCATTCTCAGTTTAGGAATTGCCATTGTAGTGGGTGGATTGCTGACTCATGTTCCGGAAACTCCACTGAATGCTGTTGCCTGGTTCGAAGGGCTTGAAGCGGCGGGTATGTATGTTGTCGGTAGTGTTGCAAACAAAACAAATCTTCAGATCATTTCTTTTGTTCCGCCAATCTTTGTGATGATTGAGATAGTCGTTGCCTCCGGAGGTTTCAAAGGAATCATCAACTGGCTCCTGAAGTGGGTCAGGGGTGGCAAATCCGCTCAGTCTGCTACCGCCCTGATGGGGATACTGTGCTTCATCGACGACTACACTAATGCCATAGTCGTGGGCTCGATGATGCAGCCTATCACGGACCGCTTTCGTGTCAGCCGGGAGAAACTTGCCTTTCTTGTCGATGCGACCAGCGCTCCTATCGCCGGGCTTGCCGTTATCAGCACGTGGATTGCCTATGAGGTCAGTCTTCTTGGTGCCGTTGGGCAGGAGTTGGGCATTGAAAAGAGCGGCTATTCAATGTTTTTCGATGCTTTGAGTTTTCGCTTTTATTGTCTCTTGATGATAGTGTTTGTTTTTGTACATATTCTCGTGGGACGCGAGTTTGGGCCGATGAAAGCCGCACAGGAAAAAGCACAAGCAAAGGAACCGCCTGAAAAGAATGGAGATAGCCTGTCCAAAACTCTAAATGATTCGACTCTGAATTCCTCGGCTCAAAAGCCCGGCCGGGCGCTCAACGCCTTGATTCCAATAGCCGGGCTTTTGATTTTTAATATGACCGGCCTTTGGTTCGACGGAACCGCCAAATTAGAAAAAGACATGCTCGAATGGCAGGCCCAAAGCCTTACTACTGCCGCAGAAAGTATGCCCCCAAAGCCTGTTGATATTGAATCTCTTTCTCCCGTAAGCTGGGTTTATTGGCGCGAAGTTATCGGCAACGTACAAAACAGCCCTCTGGTTCTTGCTTGTGCGGCGTTATTTGGCCTGTCACTGGCTTTGATTTGCGCCAGGCTCTCCGGTTCGCTGCAGCTTTCCGTGATGCGCAGGTGTTTTTGGCGTGGCATCAAAAGGGCTATGATTCCCATTGTTATATTGATTCTTGCCTGGTCGCTTAAGAATTGCTGCGATAGTCTGAAGACCGGGAAGTTTCTGGCATCAATTCTGGCAGGTAGAGTGCCGCCTTCCTTGTTTCCCCCGATTCTTTTTCTTACCGCCTCAGTGACCTCGTTTGCCACGGGCACCAGTTATGGAACGATGGCCATTCTCATTCCGACTGCTGTTCCCGTTGCCTTCGCGCTCGATGGAGACAGCTATGGTCTGACCACGATGATAAGCCTGGGAGCTGTATTGGACGGCGCAATCTTCGGTGATCATTGTTCGCCCATTTCCGATACGACAATTATGAGTTCAATCGCCAGCTCCTGTAATCTGATAGACCATGTGCGCACGCAATTGCCCTATAGTCTGTTTGTTGCCGTCCTCGCTTTGCTCTGTGCTTATCTTCCCGCCGCAAGTGGTCTTTCGCCGCTTACGAGCATGGCGCTGGCGGTAGTGGTAATGCTCTGCTTTTTTATCATCCTCTCACGCAGCCGCAGAAAAAAAGCTGATTCCACCTCTTCTGTGTGACTTTTACCACGGTAACGGCTGAGAAGTCCCCATGCCCGGGCCTAAGAGTGTGGCATTTAGAAACAGCCGTTGTGTACCTGGCAGCCACATTCGAAAAGTCGGATCTGTCGCAAACAGAATAATTTGTCCCCGGTCTACCGGCTCAACGGTAGCAAATGCGGTATCGGCAATACGCTCTTTTGCTTCCGGCCAGAGCAGACCGCTCAAACGCAGCTTGCTCTTTTCATCGAGGCGTACTACGGTTCTTACCGGGTGCTTCGACATGAATGCAGAACTACCCCAGAACATCACGGGCAGCCTTTCCTGCAATCCGAATCCAAGCCAGTGTTCAGTGTTGACCAAACCTGTTAGAAATGTTCCTTCAGGGCTGAAAATACGCCGCCATTCATCGTTGCGCTTAAGCTTTTCAATGTCGGGCTTTTTTGCCTCTTCTTTTGCAGCTTTTTCTTCTGTTGTTTTTGTTGACCATATCTGGTTCGGATCAATTTTGATGTTCCGGGCATTTCTTTCCTGCTGTACGGCCTCCTGATATACAGAGAGTTTATCAAGAACATTACGTTTTAACCGTACAGCCGAAAGGTCTCTATCCTCGTCGGCTGCAAAGGCCGCCGAATTGCCAACCGCAATCAGGGTCCCGCCGTTTTCAATCCATCTCTTTATCTTCTCGACGGCTTTGGTGTTCAGTACACGCCCGAGGTCGCGACCGTCCGGGAGCACGAGAACATTGTATTTTCGCAGGTCGATGAAGCTGATATTTTGGATGTTGACCGGCGAAGTTCGGAGTTGAAGTTGGCGGTCAAGCAGGTACCAAATAGAACCAAACGATGTGGAACGAACAGGCCATTGTGAAGCTATCGCCACCCGTGGTGCTGATAACAGCTTGAACTTTCGCCCACCAAGGTCGGGTCCATCTTCAGCGAGGGCGCTATCTATACCGTGTATATTGATGCCGCAATCGGAGGAGATTGTCTGCAGTATTTCAAAAAGCCCGTCAGGATTCTCATGGCTGCGAAGCAGGATCGTTCCCGCCTTATATTCCCGACCGTCAATTTTAAGTGGTTTGGTTGCTATCCGGGGGTGACATTCCTTTTCAAAAAGGCGCACCAAAACCGAGTATATGTCGGAGCTTCTAAAATCAATCAGGTAGCCGTAACCGCTTTTCTTTTTCAGCTTTGACAAAGCCCGGGCCGGTCCCGAAGATTTAGTTTGAAGTTTAACGTCCGGCATTTTCCCGGCCCAGTAAGATTCCACACCATATGCCAGAGGCAGACTCCAGGAAGTAACGTCGTAAATCAGGGTTTTTCTACGATTTTCCAGTTCTTTACGTTCTTTTAGTAAAAGGCTATCAGTAAACCGCGGATCGAATTCGCACAACGTTTGAAGCATACGACGGTGCGGCTGTCTCAAGCTCACTACAAGTGTACCTTCGGGAAATTTGAGCTGTTGGTGCTTGTATCCCCACATATCGATTACATCTTCGGCCTGAAAAAACTGTTGTGCAAATTCGACTTCGATGCCATGATGTTTAATTAAATCGAGTAGTTGTTTCCACCTTGAACTATCTTCGCAGGGAGGCATTAGAAAAGTACCGCTGTCAGGTTCTTCCCTGCTGACCGCCCACTGCCGGTCCTCAAAATAATCCTTCATTATTTCGCGGCGGCTGGCGCGAAGCGTCTCCAGGTTGGCCAGAGTACTTACAATATGATGATGTACAGTTTCGCGATATCTGACTTCCTTACCCGTGGGATGTTTAACTGAAGCTCCATCGCCCCCGGCTTGTTCGTAGAGCAGTCCGATCGCACCCTGCAGATTTGCCCAGGAGTTTGTATAGATGGGGGCCCAGTCGCTGTACCAGTCCTTGGTATAGTAACTCCATCCGTAGCGGTCGAAGGCTCTGGCCTGGTCGGAACTGAAACGCCCGCGCCATTCCATTACTTTTGGTGAAAGGTGAATATTGATGGGCTCTCGGGGAGGATCAAACAGGTAGGTATCGATAGCTCCCTGCTCATGTGAATCCACAAGCAGATGTGGATTCCACGACAGAATCACTTCTGCCAAATCACGAACTTCCGGCTGGATATGCACGAGCCAGTCACGGTTGAGGTCGAACAGATAGTGGTTCCCTCTTCCCTTGGACCAAAGGGCCTGGTGCTGCATCGACTGCAAATCCGGACTCGAAACTACACCCGTCAACTGTTCGAGATGGCTGAGATACCGTTCCCTGCCGTCGGGATTTACCAGCGGATTAATATGAACAACGACCTCGTCTAAAAGTTCCTCTATGGCTTTGTCTTTTGATGCGGCTAAATGATATACAACATATATTGCCGCGTCGGTACTCGATAGCTCGTCGCCGTGGATGCTGTAGTTCGCCCATGCAACTGCCGGCAGGCTGTTGATGAGCTGGTTTGCTTGCTCAGAGGTTTTGAGCTTGCGAGGGTCGGAAAGTTTTGCATTGTTTGCCTTAATCTGTTCAAGCTTCTTATGATTGGCCCGGCTGGTAATGGTCAGGTAGTAGAGCGTCCGGTCTTCGTGCGTCCGGCCGTAAGCTGTAAGAGTCACACGTTCAGAGGCCCTGGCCAGAGCTTGTAGGTAGCGGATTAGTGCAGGATATCGAACAGCTTTTTCAGCAACTCTGTGCCCTGTTATTGACTCAGGCGTTGGGATGGCGGGATTAAAATCCACGCCCTCAACAAATGGCCTTTGCGATTGCACCATGGGTCCTGCCTGTACATTTGCTCCGCAACTGCCCAGGAATAGACACGATGCCAAAGCCAGAATTGTCGAAAAGTGTAAAGGCAAACGCGATTTACTAAACTTGCTCTTGACCTTATGAGTTTTATAGAATTGGTTCATTTATATTCTCCTTACAACCCGAATCTCCAAAATAAAGGGGCACGTGAGGCTTGCCGCCTCAAAGCGATATAAGCATACAACAATGCAGCAAAACCTTCAAGTTTGTCTTGGGGTATTTTTCGTTTATTATTCAATTCAGATTCCATGTATACACAGGTGACTAATTCGTGTATCATGGTGTTTCAAAAATCCTGCAATGGGTCCGTCCTGAGGTTGTTTGATAGATGATGACATGTGTTGTATCGAGGAGTAATTGTATGGAGAGTAAGAAAAGAGATATCAAAGAAGCTAAAGGCAGAATTTCTCGCCGTTCTTTCCTGGGTGGCTCGGCTGCTGCGGTGGCATCCCTTACTATTGTCCCCCACAATGTTTTAGGTGGAACGGGCAACATACCGCCGAGTGAAAAGCTCAATATTGCCGGCATCGGGGGGGCAGGGAAGTCGGGACCTCGACAACGTCAGCAGCGAGAATATTGTCGCCCTTTGCGACGCGGATACGAAGCGTGCCGCGGGTACTTTTCAGCGTTATGCAAAGGCAAAAAGATACTGTGATTTCAGAAAGATGTTAGAGAAGGAAAAAAACATAGATACTGTCGTTGTTGCTACTCCTGACCACACGCACGCCGTCGCCACAATGATGGCCATCAAGATGGGAAAGCACGCCTACTGCGAAAAGCCGCTGACTCGAACAGTCTTTGAGGCTCGCGCTATAGCCAAAGCGGCCCGAAAGGCTACATTGCCAATATCGACTCGGGCCTTAGTTCTTATGTACATGTTGCAATAGATCAGGCATGGAGAGCAGCGAAGGAATTGGGATAAATGATATTATTGGAAGTACTATTTCAAATAATAAAGCAGATGTCAGATTGATATCATCATAAAGGTTTGTGCAGGACTGTATGATTAACAGACCTATGAAGAAAGGAGTGATGAAATGAATATGGATCGTCGAGGTTTTTTGAAAATTGCCGGCGCAGGAGTGTATCTTGCCACAATGAGTGGTTTGTCGGCCTTAGGCAAGCAATCCTCAAGGAAACCGAACATTATTCTTTGCATGGCTGACGACCAGGGCTGGGGTGATATGGCCTATAACGGCCATCCTGTTCTAAAGACCCCGAATTTCGATGCAATGGCGGCAGCAGCGTTGCGTTTCGACCGCTTCTACGCTGCGGCACCGGTGTGTTCACCTACCCGCGGAAGTGTCATGACCGGCCGTCATCCTAACCGGTTTGGATGTTTTAAGTGGGGCCATACTCTTCGCCCACAGGAGATTACAATCCCCGAAGCCCTGAAGAAAGCAGGATACGTCACAGGACATTTTGGCAAATGGCATCTTGGTTCCGTTCGAAAGGGCTGCCCCGTCAATCCCGGCGCCAGTGGATTCGATGAATGGTTATCTGCTCCGAATTTCTTCGATAATAACCCGATTCTCAGCCGCGAAGGTGTCGCCTTCCAGACACAGGGTGAAAGTTCCATGGTCACAGCCGACGCCGCAATCGAATTCATTCGTAAACATACCAAATCACCTCGCCCATTCCTTGCCGTAGTATGGTTTGGCTCTCCACACGGGCCGCACCAAGCAATCGAAAAAGATCGGGTAATCTATGAGACTGAGAGCAAGAAATTGCAGCATTTCTACGGCGAAATCACAGGTATGGACCGTGCCTTCGGCAAGCTTCGGTCAGAATTGCGAAAGCTCGGTATCCACGAGAATACAATCTTATGGTATTGTAGCGACAATGGGGGTCTGCCCGGAGTAGGCACCACCGGTGGTCGCGGCAACAAAGGCAAAGTCTATGAAGGTGGCCTGCGAGTACCGGCTATTCTTGAATGGCCGGCTCGCATTCCTAAGCCCCGCAAAACTGATATTCCTTGCAACACCTCAGACATTTACCCTACCCTTATTGAGATCACGGGTGTAAGGATTAAGAAACAGCCGCCGCTTGACGGGATCAGCCTGGTTACCCTGATAGATGACAAGATGAGGTCTCGCCCAAAACCTATGGGCTTCTGGGATTATCCTATCGGGGGTATCGGGGTTCCCAGCAGGGAATTCATGTCCGAGCTGCTTGAGGCACAGAAAAAAGGAAATGAAGTGGGCGATAAGTCTCGCCTACGCTTAGATGCAGGTAAAATCACTAAAAAGTATCCTGAAGATACGTTCCCCGGTCATTCAGCGTGGCTTGCTTGGCCGTGGAAACTTCATCGAATTGAAAATAAGAAAGGCATCAAGTTTGAATTGTACAAACTGGCAGAAGATCCGAAGGAAAGAAACGATGTTGCAGGACTAAACGCGGAGCGGCTCAAATCAATGAATAAAGGGCTTAATAAATGGCTGAAATCCGTTGTCCGCAGCCTAAATGGTGAGGATTATCGATGAAGTAAGGACAGGTATCAACATATACAACAACGTCGAGAAAGGAAGTGTATAGCATGTTCAGGAAAAGTGGATGGATTTGGAGAAACAATGCCTTTAATGTAACAATACTGAACTTTGCGGCTATGTTTTTTGTTAATTTTGTTGCCGAAACGAACACCTACGCCAAAAGTGGAATAAAGGTGGAAAATCAATCGGCCAAATTCGCTTTCTCTTCGAATGACAAAGGTGAATATTTATTCGATACCGGCGTGCTTCGTGGAAAACTGAGGCCTGATGGCAAATCTCTGGGATTATCATCGTTGATACATGTTCCTTCCGGAGTCAGATTGAATGGAAGGTATGGCATTTTCAGTTTCTACAGGATTTTCACTAACAACAAGCGTTATGGCCATGCTGCATGGGACTGGCCCAGTGTATCCAAATTATTGCCCGATGGCGGTGTTCAGGTTTTCTGGCCGGGAGGGAAAGACCATCCATTTGAGATAACCGCCACTTACCGCCTGACGGAGGAAACGACAGTTGATCTGGAGACTACTGTCAAAGCTCAGAAAGATCTACAACAATTCGAGGTTTTTCTGGCCTCGTATTTTCACGAGAGCTTTCCGGCACCATATGTGTACGCAAATGCAAAATCCCAGAAAAAAGGGAAATTGGGTTTTATGTCGGCTGAGAAATCTTTTGGGAACTGGCAGATGTTTCCTCGGGATAAAAATGTGCTGCAGATTATCCTTGATGGCCGCTGGGAAAAAGAGCCGAATCCTGTGAAATGGGTAATAATGCCGTATTTGGCGGCGCCTGTCTGTGTACGGCGTAATGAAGGGGCGAATCTTGCGATGATCCTGATGGCTCCGCAAGAAGATTGTTTTGCCATATCAACCCCCTATCGGGGAGAGGGACATTATTCTCTTTATCTTTCACTTTTCGGCCGGGATGTGAAGGCCGGAGAGAAAGTCAGGTCTCGCTGTCGGTTGGTTGTATTGCCGAAAGGTGTCTCCAAGCGGACTACTGTTATTTCAGACCGGCAGATAATAGAGCTATATCAAGAATATATAAAGCAGCTCGATGGTTGAGTTTCTTTTCCGATTTGATTTTATTATTATCTTAAGTTAGGTTATCTTGCAACTCCTTATATTACAGCACTTTATATTACATTGCATCCATAGACTCATGTGGTTTCAGCCAGAGCGGAATTCATTCGTTTGATGGCTTCATCGACTTCCGCAGGGCTTTTAAAACCAATTACAACGGCATCGAGTAAATCGCATTTCATGGCAAAGCGAATGGATTTTTCACGTTCTTCGGGCTTTTTGAAATCACCATTTCCTATGAGTTTCATTCCGATGATACCATGGCGATTCTGTCGCATAATCGTTATCTGCTCCATCACCGCAGGTACGTGGATTATGTTGCTCTTGGCATCCCAGCGCTCGACAGGANNNACCCAATCGAGCTTAGCTGCAACGGCAGAAGCGGGAATGCTGTGGCATGAGACGCCGTGGGCACGTATGATTTTCTTTTGCTTTGCTTCTTCGAAGGCATCCAAAAGTCGTTTACGCTCTTGCGGCCATGTTGTTCTGGTGCCGCAGTGAACAAGGAGGCTGTCGATGTAATCGACATTCAATTCCTTTCGATAACGGTCAATGACTTCGAGAGGTTTTTCGGGGGTTCCCGGCATTTTCGACTGAATGAAGAGCTTTTCTCTGGGCAGACCTTTAATCGCCTCCCGAACCATTTCATGTGTCCTGTATGACTGGGCGGTATCAATATAAGTTATGCCCTGATCGTAGGCATACCGTATAAGACGAGTGAATTTTTCCTGTCCAAGAGCCCGTTGAATACTTCCTCCTATGCTGCCGGTGCCTATGCCGAGCCTGCTGAGCTTTAAGCCTGTTTTTCCGAGTTTAACCTGATCTACAGCCGTTTTTTTGGGCTTTATCATGGCAGCCGTTTGGGCGTGGCAAGGTAAAACGATAGCACCTGCCAGAGCAGCGGTGGTTTTGATGAATTGACGTCGATTTATCGCTTTTTCATGCATTTGTGCACTCCTTCATTGAATTTCGGGCAACGATCTTCTGACAATTGCATTTATTGCTCCGTGTGTATTTACCTATATTTACTAAATTAACATTTAAAATGCAACCGTTTTTATCGACAACATTTAGGTTCGCATAGTAACCTGACGGTCCGGGTCGGCCGGTAATCAATATAGGTAATAACATTGTTTTGCTCTGAAATAGGTTCGACAAGCTCACCACAGGTTGGGTTTGTTTGGGTTTGAATTGGGTTTGTATCGTCGTTTTATTGGCTAAAATTGGGTTCGTTTTGGCTTTGTTTGGGTTTGTTTGGCTTTGTTTTTTCCTAATTGACCAAGTGTCCATTTGGTCATAATTCATTGTTAATACTTGATTTACGTTCAACTTGACTTTTTGGAATTTGGCTTTGTTTTGCATAAAAAGGTGAATTTGTAGTGCGCTCATGACATTTGTAAAGGTATCTCTACAGATGTAGAGCACTCCAAGCCAAGTGATTAATGATAAATTATTATTTATTTTTGACTGTATCTTTATATTGGGTAAAGAGTTATCTATAGTCTGAAATCCTAATCTCTAAATCCTAAATTCTAAACAAATCCAAATTACCTAAATTAAAATGTTCAAAACACTGTCTACTGAGCCAGAAAATGGGTTTTTCGTGGGCGACTTGCCCCCCGTATTCTGCCACTTCTGTGGCGATTGTAATTATACCTAACTTTGGCGGAAGGTTCAATAAAAATAAAACTTTTTTAAAAAATTCTTTACTAACCACGGATTACGCGGATTACACGGAACTTTTAAAAGACAATAATTTGCCAACTTGGTGTTCTCGGCAGTATTTGCTTGTAAAGCAAGCTTTGTCGCAAATACCTGCCTTCNNAACTTGGTGTTCTCGGCAAACTCTGCTCTAAAAGCGAGCTTTTGACGCAGAGAATTGCCTTCGTCCACAATGCCATTGAAATGGCCTTTTTTAAGCTGGCTAAAACCAAGCATTTCTACCGTAGGCCGCGATTCGCATCGTACAGTTTCACGCAGGCCCGTGAGGGCCGGAGTGAGGAAGGGAATGTAAAAATCAAAATGTAAAATGCAAAATTGTGGAGGCCCTTCGGGCGGATTTTTATTGAAAAAAAAGACAATGCGAACCGCAGGTAGAAATGCGTAGATATGCGGCTAAAAAGTGTTTCTTTAGTCGCAAAAAGTTGCAAAATGTGCAAAAATGAGCAAAAAAGTGCTCTTTTTGTCATCTGAATTTGATTTGACGGATTTGGGGGATTGGGGTATTTTAGGGGCAATTAATGACAGCGTAGAGCGTACAACGGGCAGCGAATTAGTCGTTAGTATATAGTATTCAGCATTTAGCCAGTTGAGGCCGAGACGACCGGCATTTGATTTAAATGGATTAGGTGCCCATCATTGGGTAAGGGGCAAGTGTAATTTGCTGGATCTCCGCTTACGACATGCGGGGACAAAAACGTCTGGATTCCAGCCTTCGCAGGGATTCGGGATACGGACAAGGGGAATCAAGATGTGGAAGAAAGAAGTTCTTAAGATTATTGAAAAAGCGGCCATAGATGGGGCAAAGATGCTTGACTTGTCCGGCCAGGGAATAAAGTCGCTGCCGGCCGAAATAGGAGAGCTTACAAAACTACAGTATCTCAATCTGGGCTTCAATAAATTAGCCAAACTGCCAGTGGAAATCGGAAGGCTTGCAAATCTGCAGAAGCTCTATCTGAGAGGAAATCAGCTGACGAGCGTACCTGCGGAATTGGGGAAGTTGACCAATCTGGTGGAGCTTTATTTGAGCGGAAATCAACTAACGAGTGTCACTGCGGAGTTGGGGAAGTTGACCAATCTGAAGCGGCTCTCTCTGCACGAAAATCAACTGAAGAGTGTACCTGCGGTGTTGGGGAAGTTGACCAATCTGACTCATCTTTATCTGTACGGAAATCAACTGATGAGTGTCTCTGTGGAATTAAGGAAGTTGATAAATTTGACTTTACTCAATCTGGGTAGAAATCAACTAACGAGTGTACCTGCGGAGTTGGGGAATTTGACCAATCTGGAGGATCTCTATCTGTACGAAAATAAATTGAGGAGTCTACCAGTAGAATTGGGGAGGTTGACGAAATTGGAGATACTTGATTTGAAAAACAATCCGCTGGAGTCACCACCACCTGAAGTTGTGAACAAAGGTGTCAAGGCGATAAGGGATTATTTACGACAGTTGGATAAGGCTGGGAAGGATTATCTTTATGAGGGGAAGCTTTTGATTGTAGGAGAGGCCGGGGCGGGGAAGACGTCGTTAGGGAAAAAGATAGAGGATGAGAATTATGAACTTCGTGAAGATCAGGAATCGACACCAGGGATTGATGTTATTGAGTGGCATTTTGGGATGGAGGGCGGGCATGATTTTCGGGTGAATATGTGGGATTTTGGAGGGCAGGAGATTTATCATTCGACGCACCAGTTCTTTTTGACTAAGCGGTCCCTATATGCGCTGGTTGCGGACGACCGGAAGGAAGATACGGATTTTAACTATTGGTTAAATGTGGTGGAACTATTGAGTGATAACAGCCCGGTTTTGATAGTGAAGAATGAAAAGCAGGACAGACACCGGGAGATAAACGAGAGTGCGTTGCGAGGACAATTCAGCAATATTAAGGAGATTTTGGCGACGAACTTAGCAACCAATAGGGGACTGAAGGAAATCAAGAAAGAGATCAGGCACCATATGAGCAAGCTGCCGCACGTGGGGACGGAACTACCAAAGACGTGGGTAAAGGTGCGGGAGGCGCTGGAGAAAGATAAACGAAATTATATAAGTGTGGATGAATACTTTGATATTTGCGAGCGAAATGGTTTTAAAGAGAAAAATGATAAATTACAGTTGAGCGGGTATTTACATGACCTTGGAGTGTGTCTTCATTTTCAGGATGATATGCTGCTGAGGAAGACAGTGATACTTAAGCCGGATTGGGGGACGGATGCGGTTTATGAGGTCCTACATAACGTAGGAGTTATGAAGAACAAGGGGCGATTCAGCCAGTCGGATGTTGATAAAATATGGGCCGAGCCGCGGTTTGCGGGTATGCACGCGGAGCTACTACGGTTGATGATTAACTTCAAGCTTTGTTATGAGATAAAGGAAACCGGGGAATATATCGCGCCGGAGCTACTGACGAAGAATCAGCCAGGGTATGATTGGGACGAGGGAAAAAATCTTATTCTGCGTTATACATACGAGTTTATGCCGAAGGGGATTGTGACGCAGTTTATTGTGGGGATGCATCCATTTATTGTCGACCAAGATTTGGTGTGGCGAGAGGGGGTCATCCTTGAGAAAGACGAGACGAGGGCGGAGGTTATAGAGAATTACGGGAAGCGAGAGATAAGGATTCGGGTGGTGGGTATGCATCGGAAGGAGCTTATGACTATTGTTACATATGAGCTTGACAAGATTCACGATACGTACAAGCGGTTGAAACACAGTAAATGGATCCCGTGTAATTGTGAGGTTTGTAAGGGGAGTCAGGAGCCGCATTTTTATCAATATGATACGCTTCGGGACTTTATGAGCAAGGGGTACTATAAGATACAGTGTCAGAAGAAGCCGGATGAAATGGTAAATGTGCGGGGGCTGATCGATGATGTGATGGTTCTGACGAGAGTAAAAGGCACAGAGAAGCGGTTTCGGATTGCGTTATCTTTTTCGGGAGAGCGGAGGAAGTATGTCGGGAAAGTGGCGGAGAGCCTTGTTGGAGAGTTTGGGGAGGAACAGGTTTTTTACGATAAGAATTTCGAGGCAGAATTGGCCCGGCTGGACCTTGATACGTATCTGCAGGGGATATATCACGACGATTCGGAATTGATTGTCGTTTTCCTCTGCGCTGAATATGAGAAGAAAGAATGGTGCGGACTGGAGTGGCGCGCGATAAGGGACCTTATCAAGAAAAAGAAGGCGTGGGAGATAATGTTTGTGCGATTTGATGATACGGAAATTGCGGGCATGTATTCAATCGACGGTTATGTGAGCGCGGAGGGGCGAGAGCCTGAGGAAGTGGCGGAGCGTATCATTGAAAGGTATCGAATGAATGAACAAAGGCTCAGGGATGAGAAGCGGGGAAGACGATAAGGGAAAGAGAAATCAAAGATTAAAGTGTCAACGTTGTTTTATTGTTCCCTTCGGCATTGCTCAGGGTAAACTCCCAAGATGCGGATAAAGTGAACTATTATGACATGGCCGACAGATTACTGGCCTTAGATAATCAGATCGGTAGTGAAAATCTCAGCTATGATTATAGCTACAACAACGTAGGAAACAGGCTTACTATGCTGGTTAATGGCAC
>JABAHS010042944.1_pt1 | contig 25808 bp, 23 predicted proteins | sample 7062111 | NCBI WGS metagenome assembly JABAHS01 (sample SAMN14534600, study PRJNA622989) | marine sediment metagenome | biome: marine biome [ENVO:00000428]; feature: marine pelagic biome [ENVO:01000023]; material: deep marine sediment [ENVO:00002113]; isolation source: pool of 4 deep marine... | reverse complement strand
CGCACCACGTTAGGGAGGTAGACGATGTACTCCTCGAAGGTTGCTACGCCGGCCTCCTTCATGTCGTCGCCGGTGATGGCCTGGACGGACACCGGGATGTCCTGCGTGGACTCGGCGCGCTTGGTCGCGGTCACCACGACCTCTTCGATCTGGCCGGTCGCCGCGGCCACCGCGATGGGCTGAGATGCCGCGATCGCTGAGGCGACCGCGAGCGAAATTGGCTTCTTTGCGAAAAGGTCATCAAGCATGAAGGTATCTCCCCGTAGCGCTTCGTCGACTTGTCTCGTGACGATGCAGCGGCCTTATCGAGTGGCTGCTTTATCCTGAAATCCACGAACGAGCCTCCCCTGGGGTGCAGGGGTCGACGGTTCGTTGTGTGATGAATAGATTAGGGTTCTAAGAAACGAGTTTACTCGATGCGGGAGAGAAAGCCCAATTTTTCTGAGCTGGAGGCGAGCCAAACCCGATTTTCGGGACACCTTCTTTTAAACAGGGCGAACTAAAATTCGCCGCTTTATCGTCCGTCTTCGGAGAAAATTGGTAGGCTGCGAAGCAAAATTCAGGATCCGACCGGTGCGCAACGGCGATCTCGGCTCGCCTTGCAGGCGTTGGTTCGGTTCGTCCTAAAAGGTTTTTGTCGATCTATGGAACTATCACGACCATTCATCCGCCTGCCATGGAGATTCGACGCGGAAAGGCTCGCGTCCGAGTTGGCGGCGATCGACGATGGCGCGTGGATGCCCCACCCGTCCGGAATGCCGGGCAACTCGGCCGTCGCGCTGATCTCCCGCGATGGCGGCGACAATGACGACTTCGAGGGCAGCATGCAGCCGACGCCGCATCTGCGTCGGTGTCCTTACACCGCCCAGGTCATGGGATCCTTCGGTGAGGTCCTCGCGCGGTCGCGGCTGATGCGTCTGGCGCCGGGCTGTGAGGTCCAGGCGCACGTCGACTTCAACTATCACTGGTACACGCGGGTGCGTATCCACGTGCCGGTGGTGACCGACCCCCGGGTCGCCTTTCACTGTGGGGATGAGCGCGTGCACATGCAGCCGGGCGAATCCTGGATATTCGACTCCTGGCGCAGGCACCGGGTGGTCAACGGCAGCGACGCCGATCGTATTCACCTGGTCGTGGATCTTTCGGGATCCTCGCGGTTCTGGCAGATGGTCCGCCATGTCCAGGGCGCTGCGGATCACGTCGAGGAAGAGTTCGTTCCTTTCGATCCCGACAGCCAGGTCACGTTGTCGACCGAGCGTTACAACACCGCGCCGGTGATGGCCCCGGGCGAGGTCGATGCTCTGGTCAGAGAACTGGTGCTCGACTTTTCCTCACATCCGCAGAATGATCCGGGGCTGGTGCTGCGCTACACCCGGCTGCTCGAAGACTTCTGCAAAGACTGGCGGCAAATCTGGCTGCAGCACGGTTACGAGCCGTCTGGAGCGACGCGGTATCGCGCGCTGATTGCGGGCCTGCGAGGCGAGCTGCACTCGGACCCTCGAGCGCTGGTAACGGGCAGCAACCAGGTCGGCGTGAATCCGATCATCGTGCAACGAATTCTGCGCCCGGCGTTGGCGCCCGAGCGTCTCGAACAGTTCATTGCGGGGAGTGGGAATGAGTGACGAAGAGCAGGTCCTAGTTACGATCCGCAAGATCATCAGGGCCACCGACATTTACTCGCGACAGCTGAGCAAGACGGTCGGTTTGACCGTTCCCCAGCTGCTCGTGCTGCAGGCGATTCGGGACCTGGGCGCGGTCGCCATATCGCGGATTTCCAACCAGATCAGCCTGAGCCAGGCGACGGTGACCTCGATCATCGACCGTCTCGAAGCAAGAGGTCTCGTCTCGCGTCGGCGCAGCGAGGCGGACAAGCGAGTCGTGCACGCCTTTCTCACCGCGCCTGGGGCCGAGCTGCTCGACTCGGCGCCCACGCCGCTGCAGGACGTGTTCCGAAGCCGGTTCGATGCCCTGGAACCGTGGGAGAAGTCTATGATCATCGCGTCGCTGCAGCGGGTGGCGGCCATGATGGACGCCGAAAAGCTGGACGCCTCGCCCATGCTGGCCGTTGGCAACCCGGATCCGGCGGCGAGCTAGCGCTCGGCGATCCCGTGGATCATGAACGCGGCGAATTTCGGGCCGGGCAGGTAGCCCGTATCGAGCTCGGCAAGCTTGAACCCCGCATCAAGCAGCAGCTCGTCGGCGCGGCGAGTCAGGTGGCAGCCGCCGCCGATCTTCTTCCAGACCGGCTCTATCCGACGTTGCCAGCCGACCACTGAGCGATCGGACGAGCGTCCGTGCTCAACGAAGTACAGACGCCCGCCGGGCTTCAGCACGCGGCGCATCTCTCGCACGGCCGCATAGACGTTGGGTATCGAGCACAGGGTCCACGTGCAGACCAGCGAGTCGTAGCGCGCGTCGTCGGCGGGAATCTCTTCGCCGGAGACCTGCAGGAGCGTGATGTCCGTGTGCAGCCCGTCCGCTCGTTCCTGAGCCATGACGGTCAGCTCGGCGGCCGGATCCAGCCCGGTCACGGACGTGACGCGGGTCGAGTAGTGCGCCAGGTTGTGTCCTGAGCCTATGCCGATCTCAAGAACGTCGCCGCTCGCCTGCGGCACGTACCTGCGTCGCAGCTCGGCCATGGGCGGTTGCCCGCAGAGGATGTCGATCATCCTTGGGAGAACGTGCTTGGCGTAGAGTCCCATGGGCGTGCCTCAGATCTTCCGGTCCGTGTTCTGCCAGTAGCGGTCGCGCAGCAGGCGCTTGTACAGCTTACCCGTCTCGTGGCGCGGAAACTCATCCTCGTAGTCGATGGACCTCGGCGCTTTGTAGTGGGCCAGGTGCTCCCGGCAGAAGCCGATGATTTCGGCGCTGAGCTCGTCGCTGCCGGTCTGCCCAGGGCTGAGCTTGATGGCGGCCTTGACCTCCTCGCCGAACTCCTCGTTGGGGATGCCGAACACCGCGGCGTCTTCCACGGCGGGGTGCTTGACCAGCACCGCCTCGATCTCGGCGGGATAGATGTTGACCCCGCCCGAGATGATCATGTCGATCTTGCGGTCGCACAGGAAGAGGTAGCCGTCGTCGTCCAGGTAGCCGATGTCACCGAAGGTGTAGGTGCCTGGCTCGAGATGCACCTCGGCGGTCTTGGCCGGCTCGTTGTGGTACTCGAAATCGGAGCCCATCAGGCTTTTGACGTAGATCTGACCGGATTCGTTGGCGGCAACGGGCTGGCCGTCGTCGTCGCGGATGGTCACCTCCACAAGGGGGGACGGTTTGCCCACGGTGCCCGGCCGCTCCAGCCACTCCGCAGCGCTCGCCGTGGTCACGATGGAGCCCTCGGTGGAGCCGTAGTACTCGGCCACTACCGGTCCCCACCATTCGATCATGCGTCGCTTGACCTCGGGCGGGCAGGGTGCCGCGCCGTGCCAGACCACCTGCAGGCTCTCGCCGGAGAAGCTGGCTCGCTCATCGTCACTCAGGCGCAGCAGCCGATGGAACTGGGTGGGGACGAGGTGGACGTTCGTCACCGCGTGGGCGTCCATCACCGCGAGGCTCTCGGCCGGATCGAACCGGTGGCGCATGACCACGTGGCTGCCGCTGATCAGCGGCAGGAAGGAAAACGCCCACTGGGCCGAGTGGTAGACGGGCCCGCAGATGTAGGTGGTCCCGTCGGCCGGGATCTGCAGCATCTGCGACAGGCCCGAGCCGATCATCTCCAGGACGGCCAGGGGCCCACCGGGGGCGAAGGTGCTCGACTTCACTCCCTTGGGCCGGCCGGTGGTGCCTGAGGTGTAGAACATCGGCCCGCCGGCGCCCTGGTCTTCGGGCTCCTCGGCGCTATGGTCGCCCATGAAGGATTGGTAGTCCGTGAATGTGGTTGATGCCGCCTCGGGCCGGATCACTACGCACTGCTGGAGCCCGGTTGTTTCGCCCCTGGCCACGGCGGCTTCGGCGTTGCCTAGGAACTGCCCCTCGGTGACCAGCAGCCGGGCGCCGGCATTGTCGATGACGTAGGCGAGCTCCTCCGGGCTGAAGTGCCAGTTCACGGGCACGTAGATCAGGCCGGCGTGATTGGCGGCCATCATTACCTCGTAGTACTCGCGGCAGTTGCCGGCGTAGATGGCGATGGCGTCGCCGGGGCCGAGGCCCATGGCGCGGAAGGCATGAACGAGCTGGTTGCTGCGGGCGTTCAGCTCCGCCCAGGAGGTGCTGCCCTGCTCGTCGGTGAGTGCCGGGGCGTCGCCCCGGTCGGCGGCGATTCGTTGCGGAAAATGGGTCATCGGTCGGTTCCGTGGTTCATTGGTTCATTGTGGGGAAAGTTCGCTGGCGAGCCGGAGCCCGTCTGCCTCGGGTTGTTCGGCCCCGGGTTCGTAGAAGGGCCGCTCACCGCAGATGGTCACGCGGTGGCCCTTGCGCTCTTCCGGCCAGTAGTCCCACAGCGCAAAGTGTTGGGTGCAGCGGTTGTCCCACAGGGCGATGGCGTTGGGTGTCCATTGATAGCGTACCTGGAACTCGGCCCGCTGCTGGTGCCGGTACAGCATCTTCAGAAGCGCACGGCTTTCCTGGCTGGAAAGCTCGTTGATTCGGGTCGTGAAGCTCGGATTCACGTAGAGTGCTGCGCGCCCGCTTCTCGGGTGGGTGCGCACGACGGGATGAACGGCGCTGGGGTAGGTCCTGCCGGCATCCTCGACGCCCCGGTCCCGATAGCGGCCGCGGTAGACGTGCTCGGAGGCGTGGGTCGCCGTGAGCCCGGCCAGGAACTGCTGCATGGTCGGGGACAGCGTCTCGTACGCGGCGTACATGCTCGCAAACAGGGTGTCGCCGCCCGTGGGCGGCAGCACGTGGAGCTGCAGCATGGTGGCCATGGGCGGCTCCTCGTCGCAGGAGACGTCCGTGTGCCAGCCGTTCCCGTTGGCGACCTTGGAGTCTCTGTCGGTGCGGATGACGAAGACTTCCGGATGGCCCTCCAGGTGGGGTGCCGCCGGGTGCACGTGAAGATCGCCGAAGCGCCGCGCGAACGCGATCTGGGTCTCCGGGTCCAGGCGCGGCTGATCTCGGAAGAAGACGACCTGATGGTCGACGAGCGCTCGGTCGATCTCGGCGAAGGCCCGGTCGTCCAGCCGGATGAGATCCGCGCCAGAGACCTCCGCGCCGATCACGGGTGTCAGGGGCCTGACGGTGATGGTCAACTCGACACCTCAGACGAGAAGCCGGTAGGGCGCCTCCAGCAGATCCCGGACCGAGGCCAGAAACTGGGCCGCCGGCGCGCCGTCCAACGCCCGATGGTCCCAGGTCAGGGATAGCCGCATGGCCTGGCGCTTCACCGGCACGGCACCATCCCACGCGACGTCGTCGCGTAGCCGGTTGACCCCGAGAATCCCCGCCTGGGGCGAGTTGATGATCGGCGTGAACGAGTCGACGCCGAACATGCCCAGCGCCGAGACGGTGAAGGTGCCGCCCTGAAGGTCGTCGGGGGTCAGGGAGCCGTCGCGGCAGGCGGCCGCCAGCCGGCTCGACTCCCGGGCCAGTTCCTTCATGCTCAGCAGGTTGGCATGGCGGATCACAGGCACGATGAGCCCTTCCTCCAGGGCCACCGCCATGCCCACGTTGACCTCGCCCTTGAGCGTCATCTCCGTGTCCGTGAACACGCTGTTCATGAGCGGATGCTTCTCCAGCGCCTTGGCGGCGGCGCGGATCACCAGGTCCGTGTACGTGGGGCGGACGTCTTCGTCGGTCCACTCGTCGATGAGCTGGCCGCGCAGCTTCACCGCGTCGTCCATGATCACGTCCATGTCCATGGTCAGCTGAGCCATGGTCTGCAGGCTCTCGTGCATGCGCGCGGCGATGGTCTTGCGCATGCCGCGGACGGGAACGTTGCGATCCTCGCGCGCGGCCACGGCTTCCCTGGCCGCGGGGGCGGCCGCGGCGGGAGCCTTGGCCGCGTTCTCCACGTCTTCCTTGGTGATTCGGCCACCGGGCCCCGTCCCCGTGACCGTGGCGATGTCCACGCCGAGCTCCCGGGCCACCTTTCGGGCCATGGGCGACGACCGGCCGCCGCGCTCCTCGGCGGCCCCGGTGCTGGCGCCGGCCGCTGCCGCCGCCTGAACGTCTGCCTCGACGATCCGCCCGCCCGGACCAGACCCGCCCAGGGTGGCGATGTCGACGCCCAGCTCACCCGCCAGTCGCCGGGCGGCCGGGGAGGAGAGGATGCGTTCGCCCTCGCCCCGGGTCACGGCGACAGGTGCTGCGGGCGCTGCGGGGACCTCGGCTGCTTCGGCTGCGGGTGCGGCAGCCGGCGTTCCCGCAGCGGGGAGGTCGTCGGGAATCTCTTCCCCGGGGGCGTAGACGTAGCCGACCACCTCGCCGGGCTTCATGGTCACGCCCTCACCCACCAGGTGCTTGACCGTCCCGGCCACCTCGGCGTCGACGTCCAGATTCACCTTCTCCGTCTCCAGACGGTAGAGCAGCTCGCCAACCTCCACGGTGCCGCCGTCGGGGATGTACCACTCCTCGACGACGCCCTCGGTCATGTTCATCCCGACCTTTACCAGGTATATCTCGGTGGGCATTGCGTAAGCTTCCTCTAGTTACTCTTCAACGTCACCCGCGCTGAACGGGACATCCTAGCGCCTGAAACAGCCTTTTTCAGCCGCGAGCATAAGGGTTTTCGCCACGTCGACCACCCACGGGCCGGATCGGTGGATGGACATCGTCGCCCGCTGGCCGGGCTTGAGGGCGCGTTCCCGCTCACCGTCGAAGGCGAGCACGCCGGGCCCCGAAACCTCGACCGTCTCTGCGAAAGCCACCCGGCGCACCTCGCTGACCTGGACGTGGCGGTAGTAGCCGGGCGCGATGGGCGCGTTGACCACGCTGCCATCGGCGCCGCCGAGCTGGACGAGCAGGCCGCCGTCGTCGGCATCCGCCAGGGGCTGCACCAGGCCGCCGATAGACGTCATGCCCACGGCCGCCGGATCGGCCCGGGTGACCAGCGCCGTCTGCAGCGTCTCGGGCGCCAGCAGTGCCCGGGCGCCCACGAACCGCTCGCTGCTCAGCACCGCGTCGATCAAGGCCAGATCGTCGCGCTCGCCCTCGATCGCCACGTCGATGGCCTTGTGCTGCCGGGCCACGTCGGCGAGCGCGATCTGGCCCGAGGCGATAAGCCCCGCGGCGGCGCCGGCTACGGTGGCCTCCACCAGCACGGGGAAGACGTTGTTGGTTCCGGTGGATATGGGAATCAGCGGGGCGTCCGGCCAGCCCAGAGCGAAGGCCCGGTTGGTACCGTCGCCGCCAAGCGTGAGCACCACGTCGCACCCTTCCGCGCGCAGGGCACGGGCGGCGTTGATGGTGTCCAGGGCGTTGGCCGTCTCCGTCGTTGCCACGGGCTTGCGCACGAACGGCTCGCGCACGTCGTCCAGGGCCGTGCGAACGATGCCGTGGCCGTCATCCAGATAGGCGACCTCGTGGCAGCCGGCCTCACGCGCGCCGACCAGAATGCGGCGGACGATGGCCTGCTTTTCCTGGTTGTCGAAAACCGAGGCGCGCGCCACCAGGCGCCGGACGTCCTTGCCGGACGCCGGGTTCGCGATGATGCCTATGGTGCCCAGGGTTGCTACAGGCCCAGCAGCTTCTTCGCCTCGGTGACGATGCGATCCGCGTTGGGCACGTAGGCGGCTTCCAGCGCCGGGCTGAACGGCACGGGCGAGAACGGCGCGCCGACCCTCGCAACGGGTGCATCCAGGTAGTCGAAGGCGAGCTCCTGGATTTGGGCGGCGATCTCCCCGCCGATACCGCCGAAGCGCACGGCTTCGTGGACGATCATCACCCGATGGGTCTTCTTGACCGAGTCGATTACCGTCTGGGTGTCGAACGGCTGAATGGTGCGCGGGTCGATGACCTCGGTCTCGATGCCCAGGTCCTTGAGCTTCTCCGCCGCCGTCATGGCCTCGTACACCATTCTGCCGGTGGCGATGAGGGTGAAGTTCGTCCCGGGGCGGACGATGTTCGCCTCCCCCAGAGGGATGGTGTAGGGCTCCTCGGGCACCTCGCCCATGATGGCCAGGGACATCTTGTTCAGCACCACGATGACGGGGTTGTCGTCCCGGGCAGCGGAGATGATGAGCCCTTTGGCGTCGTAGGGGCTGGAGGGCATGCAGACCTTAAGGCCGGGCAGGTGACAGATCCACGCCTCCAGGCTCTGGGAATGCTGGGCTGCCAGGCTTGCGCCGGCGCCGGCCATGGTGAGCATGGTGACGGGCAGCGTCGCGTGACCGCCGAACATGTAGCGCATCTTGGCGAGCTGGTTGCTCACCTCGTCCATGCACTCGCCGAGGAAGTCCATGAACATCAGGTCGATGATGGGCCGGCAGCCCGTCGCCGCAGCGCCGACCCCGAGCCCCACGATGCCTTCCTCGGAGATGGGCGTGTCGTAAACGCGCTCGGGCCCGAATTCCTGCTGCAGCCCCTGGTAGTAGCCGTACACGCCGCCGACCCCGCCGACGTCCTCGCCAGCCACGAAGGAGTTGGGTTGCTCGAGCAGCACCTGCCTCACGCCGTCGGTGATGGCGGAGACGTAGGGCAGTTCTCTTGGTTTCTCTTGTGCTTCAGCCATGATTCCTCTCCGCTTAGGCGTAGACGTCTTCGAGCAGCGTGCTCGGGTCAGGCATGGGGCTCTCGTTGGCGAACTCCACGGCCGCGTCGACTTCGCGAGTCACCTCGTCGTGCACGGCTTTGGCAGCCTCCGCGGAGAGGATGTCCTGCTCCGCCAGCCGCTGCTCGAGCAGCACGATGGGATCGCGCTGCTTCCACTGCTCCACTTCCTCCTCGGTGCGGTAGTTCATGCCCATACCGCGCACGCCCACGTGGTCGTAGAAGCGGTACGTCTTGCACTCCAGCAGGGTGGGGCCCTCTCCCGCGCGGGCCCGGGCGATGGCCTCGCCGGCGGCCTCGTAGACGGCCACCGCGTCCATGCCGTCGACGATCACGCCGGGCATCCCGTAACCGGGGGCACGATCGGCCACGTCGACGATGGCCTGGTGATTGGCCTGGGGCGTGTACTCGCCGTAGCCGTTGTTCTCGCACACGAAGACCACCGGGAGCTTGTAAAGGGCGGCCATGTTTGCCGCTTCGTGAAAAGCGCCCTCGTTGCTCGCGCCGTCACCGAAGAAAGAAATGGAAACGTCGCTCGTCTTGCGGAACTTGTTGGAGAAGCCGGCGCCCATGGCGATGGGCGGGCCGCCGCCGACGATGCCGTTGGCGCCCAGCATGCCGAGCTCCATGTTGCAGATGTGCATGCTGCCGCCTTTGCCTTTGTTGTAGCCCGTGGCGCGGCCGAACAGCTCAGCCATCATCTTGTCGAACTCGCCGCCCTTGGCGATCAGATGGCCGTGGCCCCGGTGGGTGCTGGTCACCCAGTCCGTGTTCGACAGATGCACCATCACGCCTGCGGCCACGGCTTCCTCGCCGACATATAGGTGCAGCGCACCGGGAATCTTGCCATCCTCCATCATCTTCCCGGCGGTCTCTTCGAATATGCGTATCCGGACCATCCGCCGATGTATGTCCAGCAGCGTCTCGTTGGAAATCTGCGTCGTCAAATGTGCCTCCCCTCCACTGCAATCGGAGTACAAGTTCTTATCGGGCCCGGGTCCTGCCCGCGGCTGGGGCAGTGACAAATCATAGGGTCGTCATTTATAACGGAACATTCGGCAGGCTTAAACCCGCAAATCGCGTTCCCAACGGGAAGGACGCGGCGGCGGAGAGGGAGAACACATGACTTTTGCCAGACGCCTCGCGGACGAGAGGCCGGGCGAGATCGCGCTGCGCGACCCGCGCCATGCGTACACGTGGGCCGAGGTTGACGACAAGCTCAACCGCGTTGCCAACGGGCTGCTCGCGCTGGATCTCGGTCCCGACAACCGAGTGGCGGTGTTCGCGGAGAACGCCGCGGAAACCGCGTTTGCCAACTTAGGTGGCCTGCTGGCAGGCGCATCGGTGGTGCCCGTCAACTTTCACCTCACCGCGGACGAGGTTGCCTATATTCTCAACGACTCCGATGCCCGGGTGCTGTTCGCGGACGCGAAGACGGCGGAACGGGCCCTGGACGCGGCGGGCCAGTCGAACGTGCACACGGTGATCGCCTGGGACGTGCCCGCAGAGGAGGGGCTCACGACCTGGGCGGATTGGCTTGCCGGCAACGCGGCCGACGACCCGCCCGACGACATGGCACCCCGGCCGAACCTTTTATATACGTCGGGAACCACCGGCTTTCCCAAAGGCACGCCGCTGCCGCCGACCATGTTCGCCGGCGGGGAGACCGTTGCCGAGCACCTGGAGAACCTGGCTTCGGGTCTGGTGGCCGGCGGTCGGGTGGGCGTGCATCTCGTGGTGGGCCCCATGTACCACACCGGTCCCCTGTCCGGCGCTCGTGGGCTCGCCGGTGGGCAGTGCTGCGTGATTCTCGCCCGCTTCGACGCGGAATCCACCCTGCAGGCCATCGAGGAGTACGGGATCGGCAACACCGTAATGGTGCCCACGCACTTCGTACGGCTGCTGGCGCTGCCGGAGGACGTCCGCAGCCGCTACGACGTCAGCTCCCTGATTCGCGTGGGGCACACGGGGGCGAAATGCCCCGTGGACGTCAAGCGGGCGATGATCGAGTGGTGGGGCCCGGTGTTTTTCGACGCGTACGGGGCGAGCGAGGTCGGCACCACGTGCATGATTACCTCGGAGGAGTGGCTCGAGCACCCCGGCTCCGTGGGCAAGGCGATCCCGCCGTTCGAGGCCATGATCCTGGACGACGATGGCAACCCCTTGGGACCCAACGAGGAGGGCCAGCTCTACTTCAAGGACACCACCGGCCGCGGCATCGTCTATCACAACGCGCCGGAAAAGGCGGCCGCCGCGCACATCGCCCCAGGCGTGTTCACCCTGGGCGAGATCGCCTACATGGACGAGGACGGCTACGTCTACATCACGGACAGGTTCAGCGACATGGTGGTCTCGGGGGGGGTGAACATCTACCCAGCGGAGTCCGAGCACGTAATCATCGAGCATCCCGACGTGCTGGACGTGGCCTGCATCGGCGTGCCCAATCAGGAGATGGGCGAGGAGCTCAAGGCGCTCGTGATACCGAGAGATCCGGCCGCGCCGCCCGAGCCGGACGAGGTCATGGCGTGGTGCCGGGCGCGGTTGTCCCATTACAAGTGCCCCAGGACGGTGGACGTCGTCGACGACCTCGGGCGGACCACCATGGGCAAGATCAACAAGCGCAAGCTGCGCGCGCCTTACTGGGAGTAGGGCAGGCAGACGGTCGGCGGGCGGGCTACTCGTCCTTGGCTGAGCCGGGCCGCTTGACCGTGTTCAGCACGTCCTGGTAGCTGCGCCTCAGCTCGCGCTTGAGCCAGTCGAGCATCTGCTGATCGGGAACTTCCGGACCCTCGACCATCTTGGCCGCGGCCATGCCCTCCAGGAGGAATCGGGAGAGGAAGTTGGTCCGCTCCCACGCTTCTGAAAGAGCGAGGTCTGGAAAGACCTGCCGCGAAGCCTCTTCGCTTTTCTGCCGGAACTCCCGAAGAGCCGGTACCAGCACCGCCGCGAGCTCCGGGTCGGTGCGGGCGGCCACGTTGAGCTCGTGGAAGACCACGAACTCGGGCGTGTTCAGCTGCTTCCAGTAGGTGTCGATTCCCTCCTCGATCCTGGTGTGCTCGGCGCCGCGCTGCACTTCCTCTTCCTCGGCCGCGTACCAGTCCAGACGTTTCTGGTTAAGGTGCTCGACGGCGGCCCGGATCAGATTGAAGCGCGTGGGGAAGTGATGGAGCATGGCTCCCCGGGATACGCCGGCGGCGTTGGCAATGTTCTCGGTGGTGGTGTTGGCGTAGCCCAGCTCGTAGAAACAGCGAACGGCGGCGTCCAGAATGGCGCTGCGGGTCAGGGCACTCTTGGTCTGCTGCCAGGTTTGTTCCTTTGTCTCTTCGCCTGTTTCTTCGCCCAGAGTGCCGGCGTCTGCCATGGAGTTGGCCCGCTGTGGTATCGTTGGCATGTTATGCGCCGTGCTGGGGCGGAGCAACCGCGCAGGGCAGGGTGTCGGGGGGAGCATGAAAAGCATTCTGCTGGTTACGAAGGGCCATCCCTTCGAACGGGAACCTTTTTTTCAGATCTTCGACGACATGGACGGTGTCGACTGGACCCACGTCGAGCAGCCGGCGGCCCAGGCTCTTTTCAACGTCCGCGAGGCGGAACCCTACGACGCCTTCGTGATGTACGACATGCCGGGCATCCGCTTTCATCCCGACCGGGCGCCCGACTTCGCGGAGCCCCCTGAGGATTTTCGACGCAGCTTTCTCGAGCTCGTCGACAGCGGTCACGGCTTCGTATTTCTGCATCACGCGGTGGCCGGATGGCCGGCCTGGGACGAATTCGCCGAGATCGTCGGCGGGCGGTTTCTCTACATGCCCGCAACGTTGCGTGGCGAGCCCTGTCAGGACTCTGGATACCGGCACGGCGTCGAGCACACCGTAAACGTCGTTGCGAAGCATCCGGTGACCGAGGGCGTGCCGGACTCGTTCACGATCACGGACGAGCTGTATCTTTACGAGGTCTTCGAGGACAGCGTGGAGCCGCTGCTGCGAAGCGACTACGCATTCACCCGGGACAACTTCTACTCTGCAGCCAGGGTCGTCCGCGACAATAAGATGTTCGACAACGAAGGATGGGAGCACGCGCCCGGCAGCAACCTCGTGGGCTGGACGGCGACCCGTGGCAACAGCCGGATCGTCTACCTGCAGTGCGGGGACGACGCCGTGGCCTACGCGAATCCTCATTTCCAGAAGCTGATCCGCAACGCGATCTTTTGGGTCTCGGAAGCCTCGGCGCGCGGTCGGACGAACGCGTGATCCGGGGAGCAGGGGGGGTGCAATGCAGCGTCCGTGGTGGTACAAAACCCCTTTGAAAACATGCACAGTTGACTGTTTTATGTTCGCTGGACCGAGAGGAGGAAATACGGCATGACGGTTTATCGCAAGATCGAGCGTTTCGCGGATCCGCAGACTTCGAAGACGCCCCCTCAGAAGGAACCCGATCCGGACCTCGGATACGACATTATTCCGAAGGAACGCTACACCTCGCCGGATTTCATGCAGCGCGAGTGGGATCGTATGTGGACCAAGGTCTGGCTCATGGGGGCCTGGATCGGTGATCTGCAGAACCCCGGTGACTACGTGGTCACGGAGATCGGCAAGGAAAGCATCGTCATCACCCGTGACGAGAACGGCGACTACAACGCCTTCTACAACGTCTGCTCTCATCGCGGCAATCAGGTGGCCTACGGTAAGGGCGGCAATACCAAGACCTTCAGGTGCTCTTACCACCTGTGGGAGTACAACCTGCGCGGCGAGATCGTCAACGTGCCGGATGTGGAGACTTTTCCCCAGGGTGTGCCCTGCGACAAGCTTGCCATCGTCAAGCTCCCCTGTGCCGCCTGGGGCGCCTGGGTGTGGTTCAGCCTCAACCCCGACGTGGAGCCACTTGAAGAGTTCCTGGGCATGATCCCGGAGCATCTCGACCCGTACCACTTCGAGAAGATGGCGCTGGTCAACGACGTGACCGTGGAGTGGGACGTCAACTGGAAGGCATCGGTGGACGCGTTCAACGAGACCTACCACGTGGCGGGCACCCACCCCCAGCTCATGTGGATGCTGGAAGACATGGACGTGCAGATCGACTGCTACGAGAAGCACAACCGGTACCTGATACCGTTTGGCTGCGTGAGCACGCACATCGAGGACGGCACGCCGATCGCGGAAGCGCTCCGTGTGTTCATGGAGAGCTACGGCATGGATCCGGAAAGCTTCGACGGCGACGGTCTCGAGGTGCGCCGGGGCATTCAGAAATGGGTCCGGGCGAACGCCGAGGCGCAGGGTTTCGACTACTCCGACCTCAACGACGATCAGCTCACCGACGACTACCACTACATGATCTTTCCGAACATCACGTTCAACACCCACTGCAACAGCGTGATGGTGTTCCGGCAGCGTCCGCATCCGACGGACCCGAACAAGATGTTCTACGACGTTCAGAACTACGCGATGATGCCTGCGGGCACGGAGTGGCCGGAGCGGCCGCCCCATCGTCAGTGGAAGCACGGTGAGGACACCCTGGGCGAGGTGCTCGATCAGGATGCCAGCAACCTGCCGATGGTCCAGCGCGGCATGAACAGCGCGGGATACCGCGGCCTGTGGATTTCCAGTCAGGAGCTGCGCATCCGCCACTTCCACAAGACGATCGACGACTATCTGCAGAGACAGCCGATCAAGTGGATGACCTGAATGACGCCCGTCGCCGCTCAGAACGCCCTCGATGATGGCGAGATGATGGCCTGCAACGTCAACGGCGTCGACGTGCTATTGTGCCGGGTGGATGGGCAGTATTACGCTGTGTCCAACCGCTGCAGCCACGCCAAGCAGGTGCTTGCGACGGGTAAGCTGCGCGGGCACGAGATCAACTGCCCGCTGCACGGAGCCCGGTTCGACATCCGTAACGGGCAGTGCCTGGCGGCGCCGGCCTCGCAGCCGATCAAGACATTTCCGGTGACTTTGGAAGGGGGCAAAGTTCACGTAACGGTTACCGCTGACGATCAGCCGGCCCGTCCCCAATTCGGGCCGCTCAACTAACGCAGCTCCAGACAGCTGGGGATTCGAAAAGAAGAGGACACTGAAGATGGATTTACAACTCAAAGGATCAAAGGCGCTGATCACCGGTGCGACCAAGGGCATTGGCCGGGCGATCGCCAACGCCCTGGCGGACGAAGGCTGCAACGTGGGCATATGCGCGCGCAACGCCGAAGAGGTGGACGCGGCGGTTGCCGACCTCAGCGGCAAGGGCGTCACGGCCTTTGGCCAGGCCGTGGACGTGGGTGACGGAGACGCCTTCAAGGCCTGGATCGACGCCAGCGCCGAGGCGCTTGGCGGCATCGACTGCATCGTCTCCAACGTCAGCGGCGGCGGTGCTCAGGGGGAGGAAGCCTGGCGCAGGCACCTGGAGTACGACATGCTCGGCGCGGTTCGCATGGTGGAAGGCGCCATGGAGTATCTGGAGAAGTCGGACAACGGCAGCGTGGTGCTCATCTCCACCACCGCGGCCCTGGAGAAGTTCATGAGCGCCGGGCCGTACAACGCCTTGAAAGCCGCGCTGCTGAACTACAACGGAGCGCTGGCCCAGGATCTCGCCCCCAAGGGCATCCGCGTCAACGCGGTCAGCCCTGGCCCGATCTTCATCGAGGGCGGCGCGTGGGACAACATCAAGCAGCATATGACCGCGTTCTACGATGCCACGATCGCCGACATCCCCATGGGCCGCATGGGCTCGGCGGAGGAAGTGGCGGCGCAGGTCGCGTTTCTTGCCAGCCCGCGGGCGGGATTCACCACCGGCACCAACATCGTCATCGACGGCGGCCTGACCAAACGCATCCAGTTCTGATATGCGAACGGCCGCCTGAAGGGCCGCCGCGGGCCGGATTCCCGACCCGCGGTGTCCCTGCCGCCGGATAGACGCATCCGGCAACTCGATCTTCTGGAGGACACCACCATGGCAGAGCGCATCATCGACGTGTACATGGTCGCCAACGGTCTGTATCACGACATCGACTACGCCCGCTCCGAGCTGCTCAAGCTCCTCGCGGAACACGAGAACGTGCGGGTAAAGGTCGCCGCCAACTACTCGGACGTCGACGCCATTGCGGAGAGCGACTTCCTGATCACCTACTGCTGTCACCTGATCCCCAGCGAGGAGGAACAGGTGGCCCTGCGGGACTACGTCACCGCGGGCAAGCGCTGGATCGCCCTACACGGCACCAACGCGATCCTGGAATTCGTGGAGGGCGGCGTCGACTGTCCTGAGACCGCACCCGTCTTCATGGAGACGCTGGGCTCGCAGTTCATGGCGCACCCGCCCATACAGCCGTTTCCGGTGAAGGTCAGCGATCCCGACCACGAGCTCGTGGCCGGCATCGGCGAGTTCGAAACCGACGACGAGCTCTACATCTGCAAGTATCACGGCGAGCACCACGCGCTGCTGCACACCAACTTCACCGGCAGCTGCGATGGTTTCATCAACCGGGACTGGCCGGACGACGAGCCGCGGGTGATGTATTACCTGCGCAAGCTGGGTGACGGAGAGGTGCTGTACAACTGCCTCGGGCACTGTCGGGGCCACTACGACATGCGCCCGGTCACGGACTACTACCCGGAGATCGAGCGGGGCAGCTGGGAAAAGCCCGAGTACTACGAGCTGCTACGCCGGTCTATCAAGTACTGCGTCGACCGCGTCGCCTAGCGGGGGCGTTGAAGGGAGCCCATCATGGCAAAGTCGTTTCGTTTCGGTTACCAGACGTTCAACGCGGAGTCGGGCCAGAGCTGGGCAGATAAGGCGCGCAAGGCTGAGGATCTTGGCTACTCGTCTTTTCATCTCGCCGATCATCTCTTGGGACCCGGGCCTGCGCTGGCCGCGGCCAACCACCCGATTCAGAACGTGGCCGCCATCCCCGCCATGGCCTTTGCGGCAGCGGTGACGAGCACCATCAACATCGGCTGTCGTGTGTTCTGCATCGACTATCACCTGCCCGTCGTTCTGATCAAGTCTGCCATGACCATCGACATGCTGTCCCACGGCCGGCTCGAGCTGGGTCTGGGCGCCGGCTGGGTAAAGAGCGAGTACGAAGCAGTCGGCATCGATTTCGATGAGCCCCGCGTGCGCATCGACCGCCTTGCCGACGTCATTGCGGGGGTCAAGGCTTTTCGCGGTGACGACATGGTTGATGTCCAGAACGACACGCTTTCGTGGAAGGATTTCGAAGGTCTACCCAAGCCCGTGGGGCGCGCCCCGATCATGGTCGGCGGCGGCAGCCCGCGGGTTTTGCGGCTGGCCGGACGGGAGGCCGACATCGTCAGCCTGAACTTCAACAATCGCATGGGCATGATCGGGCCTGACGGGGTGCAGATGTCCAGCGAGCAGGAGACCAATAAGAAGATCGGCTGGATCCGTGAAGGCGCCGGCGATCGCTTTGACGATCTGGAGATCGAGATCGGCGCCTACTTCACCGTGGTGACTGACGATGCCAAGCCCGTGGTTCAGGGCATGGCGCAGATGTTCGGCATGTCCGAGGACGAAATGCTCCATCATCCCCATGGGCTATTCGGCAGCGTGGATGCCATCTGCGACGAGCTGCAGCGTCGTCGCGAGGAATTCGGCATCTCTTACTTCACGGTCGGAGAAGATAATCTGGAGGCCTTCGCGCCGGTGGTCGCGCGCCTGTCGGGCAAATGACCACGGTTTCCGAAGCGCGCGCCGAGCTGCTCGCCAAGACGCCGCGGTCTCAGGAGACATCCGAGGCGCGGGCGGAGATCCTCAACTCGGGGCTCGCCGCGAACCTGGAGATGCCCCACCCGATCTTCATCGAGCGCGGCGAAGGCCCCTTCGTCTTCGATGCGGACGGTAACCGCTACATCGACACCTCCATCGGCTTCGGCCTGCACATCCTCGGCCACCGTCACCCGCTGATCGAGCAGGCCATCAAGGACCGCACCGAGAAGGGCTGGATGTTCGGCATCCACTCCACCAGCCAGATGAAGCTAGCGGAACTCCTGCACGAGGCGAGCCCCTGTGCCGAGCGGGTGGTGTTCTGCAACACCGGATCCGAGGCGACCATGTATGCGATCCGCGCCGCCCGCGGGTACTCCGGCAAGGAGAAGATCGCGCTTTTCGACGGTTTCTACCATGGCGCCCACGACTACGGCATGTGGGTGACCGACCCGGCCAGCCCCCGGGAAGCGCCGCGCAAGCTGCCCATGGGTAACGGTATCCCGCGAGCGCTGGCAGATCTGACCGTGCTTCTGCCCTACCGCCACGAAGCCGCCTTCGACCTGATCCGCCGTCAGGCCGACGAGCTTGCGCTGGTCATGGTCGAGGGCGTTCAGAGCTCGAATCCCCAGCCGGGCGCAGGGGAGTTTCTACGCGAGCTCGAAGCCGTGTGCCGCGATGCGGGGGTGCTCTTTGCCGTGGACGAGGTGATCACGGGCTTCCGGGTGGCCTACGGCGGCGCCCAGGAGCGGTTCGGCGTCACGCCGGACCTCGCCACCTACGGCAAGATCCTTGGCGGCGGCTTGCCCGTGGGCGCAATCACGGGACGGGCGGAGGTGATGGAGGTCTTCACCGGGCTCGGCGCCGACAATGGCGTATTCTCCGGCGGCACGTTCTCGGGCAACCCCCTCACCATGGAGGCGGGCGCGGCGGCGGTGGGGTACCTGCGCGACCACCCCGATGTGTACGGCAACCTGGAGCAGGCGGGCGAACGCCTGGCGAGGGAGGTGAACGGCTTCTGCCAGGAGCGCCAGATACCGGCCCAGATGAAGCACGTGGGCAGCATGTTTCACATGTTCTTTCAGCGGGAGCCCGTCCGCAGCATGCGCGACGTCACCGGTGATAACGTCGCAGCGCAGAGGGCCTTCTACCTGCACTCCCTGAACCGCGGCGTTCTGGTGCCCGGGACCCAGCGCGCGTTTCTCTCCACCGCTCATTCGGAAACGGAAATTGATACTCTTATAGAGGTGTTTCAGACGTCGCTTGGCGACGTGCAGGCCGAGGGCCTTTTTTCGGCCGCAACAGACAAGGGGAATTGAGATGAGTCGACTACAGAAAATCGAGCCTGAAGACTGGGCACCGGAGCTCAAGGCGGCGATCAACCCGGAGAATCTGACGCCGTTGGAGCAGGGGCTGACACGGTTTTTTGCCCATCGGCCCGAGCTCACCCTGGGTCTCATGCAGCTCGGCGGCGCGCTCAAGACCAAGCGGACGCTTCCTGACAAGCTTGTCGAGCTCGTCCGGCTGCGGGTCGCCTTCTTCAACCAATGCCGCAGCTGCATGGCGATCCGCTACACGGACGCCCTCAACGACGGCGTGACCGAGGATCTGGTTTGCTCGCTGGAGAAGCCGGCCGAAGCCGACAACCTGACCGACGCCGAGAAAGCGGCCATCCGTTTCGGTGAGCTCATGGCCACCGATCACCTGGCCATCGACGATGGCGTGTACGACGATCTTCGCAAGCACTTTTCCGAAAGCGAGATCGTCGAGCTGGGCATGCAGGTGGCGTTCTTCGTCGGGTTCGGCAGGCTGGCGGCCACCTGGCACATGGTGGAAGAGTTGCCGGCCGCGTTTCAGGACGACGGCCGCCCGTTGAGTCCGTGGAACGAAGAGTCCATCGTCGTGCGTTGAGCCCGGCGCCGCGCGCGTTCGGGCGCGGCGCCATTCTTCACGCCCCCATCACGGGCGCGAGACCAGAATCGCAGGGCCTAGATGCTTGCACGGCCGGTGCCCGGCAGAGTTGTAGATAGCAAGGAGAAGCAGTCGTGGATTTCGAGTTCAGCCAGGAAGATCAGGCATTCCGGGAAGAGGTCAGGGCCTTCCTGAGCGAAAACGTCACTCCGGATATGCGCGAGGCGGTGCGCAAGACGACCACCGTGTTCGCCGACAAGGAGCTCGCCATGCGCTGGCAGGCGATCCTGGTGGAGAAAGGCTGGGCGGTGCCCGCGTGGCCGGTCGAGCACGGGGGCACGGGCTGGAGCGTGACGCAAAAGTACATCTGGGGTGAGGAGTGCGCGCGGGCGTCTGCGCCGGGGCTGATTCCGCTGGGCCTTCGCATGCTGGCGCCGGTGATCTTCAAATACGGAACTGAAGACCAGAAGAACTACTACCTGCCGCGGATGCTGTCCGGCGAGCACTACTGGTGCCAGGGCTACTCGGAGCCGGGTTCGGGCTCGGACCTGTCCAGCCTCAAGACGGCGGCGGTCAAGGACGGCGACGACTACATCGTCAACGGCACCAAGATCTGGACGACCCACGCCCAGTTCGCCGACCACATCTTCTGCCTGGTGCGCACCGACACGTCCGGTCGTCCCCAGGCGGGCATCACTTTTCTGCTGATCCCCATGGACACCCCGGGGATCACGGTGGAGCCGATCATCACCATCGCCGGCGACCACGAGGTCAATCAGGTCTTCTTCGACGACGTGCGCGTGCCTCAGGCAAACCGGGTCGGCCCGGAGAACGAGGGCTGGAACGTCGCCAAGTACCTGCTCGAGTTCGAGCGCGGCGGGGGCGGCGCGGCGGTGCGGCTGAAGGAGTCGCTCAAGGAGCTGAGGAACATCGCGTCCAGCGAGCTCGCCAACGGCGAGCCCCTGATCGAGGACGCCGGCTTCCGCAACCGGATCAGCGAGCTGGAGATCCGCACCTCGGCGCTCGAGTTCGCGGAGCTGGCTTCTCTGGCCCGGATGTCCCGGGGAGAATCGCCGGGCACCGCTTCGTCCCTGGCCAAGAACACGTCGGTCGAGATCGATCAGGGCATCCTGACCCTGAAGCTGGAGGCCGTTCAGCACTACGCCATGCCCCACGCGAACAAGATCTCGCTGGATGGCCACAACGAGCCCTGGCCGGGACCGGACCACGCCGAGACGGTCACGCCGCGTTATCTGAACGTGCGTGCCGCGTCGATCTACGGCGGTTCCAAGGAAGTGCAGAAGAACATCATCGCCAAAGCCGTGCTGGGGCTGTAACCCCACGGCCCGCGGCGGCTATACTGGCGCGCTTTTCTCGGGGCCGAAAGGGGGCGACGATGAGCGCAACGGAGCGGGTTTCCTGCGGCAACCTTGCGGTAGCGGCAGAGCTGAACGAGCTGGTAGCCGAGCGGATCGCGCCGGGAACGGGTGTGGACGCGGCGGACTTCTGGGCCGGCTTCGAATCCATCGTCGACGATCTCGCTCCCCGCAACCGGGCGCTGCTGGCCCGGCGGGACGAGCTGCAGGCCACCATCGACGCCTGGCACGGCGAGCGCCTTGGCCGCCCTCTGGATGCCCAGGAATACCGGGCCTTTCTCGAGGAGATCGGCTATCTCGTCCCCGAGCCCGAGCCCTTCACGATCCAGACCACCAATGTGGACGAAGAGATCGCCCGCATTGCCGGTCCCCAGCTCGTCGTTCCCGTGATGAACGCGCGCTACGCGCTCAATGCCGCCAACGCCCGCTGGGGCAGCCTCTACGACGCCCTTTACGGCACCGACGTGCTGCCCGAGGAGCCCGGTCGGGAGAAAGGCACCAGCTACAACCCGGCTCGGGGTGAGCTCGTGGTGGAACGGGCTGCCCGGCTCCTGGACGAAACGGTGCCCCTGGAGGGCGCAAGCCACAGCGAGGTGATCGCCTACGGGATCGGCGCCGGCGAGGGTGGGCGCCAGCTGCGCGCGATCCTCGACAACGGTGGCAACACGGGCCTCGTCGACCCCGATCAGTTCGTCGGCTTCGTCCACGAGGACGATCCCAGCACGCTGCTGCTCGCCCACAACGGCCTGCACATCGAGATCCAGATCGATCGGGAGCATCCGGTGGGGGCCGTGCACCCGGCGGGGGTCAAGGACGTTCTGCTGGAGTCCGCGCTGACCACCATCCAGGACTGCGAGGACTCGGTGGCCGCGGTGGACGCCGAGGACAAGTGCGTGGTCTACGGCAACTGGCTCGGGCTGATGAAGGGCGATCTCGAGGAGGTGATGGAGAAGGGTGGGCGGACGATCACGCGCCGGCTCAGCCCGGACCGGGAATACGTGGGCCGCGACGGCCAGCCCCTGACGCTGCACGGTCGCAGCCTGATGCTGGTGCGCAACGTCGGGCACCTGATGACGACCGACGCCGTCCTCGACGGTGCCGGCAACGAGATTCCCGAGGGCATCCTCGACGCGGCGATGACGGGCTTCGCCGCCATGCACGACCTGCTCGGCACGGGCTCCGTGCGCAACTCGAGGACCGGCTCTGTCTACATCGTCAAGCCCAAGATGCACGGCCCGGAAGAGGTGGCGTTCACCTGCGAGCTGTTCTCGCGGGTGGAGCAGCTGCTCGGCCTCGTGCCGAACACGCTGAAGGTCGGCATCATGGACGAGGAGCGCCGCACCACGGTCAACCTCCGGGCGTGCATCTTCGAAGCCCGCGAGCGGGTGGTGTTCATCAATACCGGTTTCCTGGATCGCACGGGCGACGAGATCCACACCAGCATGCAGGCCGGCCCCGTGCTGCCGAAGGAGGCTATCAAGGCCGAGCCCTGGATCCAGGCCTACGAGGATGCCAACGTCGACGCCGGCCTGGCGGCCGGGTTCAGCGGCGTCGCGCAGATCGGCAAGGGCATGTGGCCCAAGCCCGACGAGATGAAGGAGATGCTCGAGGCCAAGGTCGCGCATCCCCAGGCCGGCGCCAACACGGCGTGGGTGCCCTCGCCGACGGCGGCCACCCTGCACGCCACCCACTACCACCAGGTCAGCGTTTTCGAGCGTCAGCAGGCGCTGGCCGCCCGCGAGCGCGCAAGCCTGGACGACGTTCTCCGCATTCCGCTGCTGGGCGGACGCAACCTGTCGGCCGAGGAAGTGCAGGCCGAGCTCGACAACAACGCCCAGGGAATCCTCGGCTACGTGGTTCGCTGGGTCGACCAGGGCGTGGGGTGCTCCAAGGTTCCCGACATCAACGACGTTGGCCTCATGGAGGACCGGGCGACCCTGCGGATCTCCTCTCAGCACATCGCCAACTGGCTGCATCATGGCATCTGCAGCCGCGAGCAGGTCCTGGAAACCCTTCAGCGAATGGCCGCCGTGGTGGATGAGCAGAACGCGGGCGATCCCGCCTACCGCAACATGGCGCCGGACTTCGATGCCAGCGTGGCCTTCCAGGCGGCCTGCGACCTCGTCTTCAAAGGCCTGGAGCAGCCGAACGGCTACACCGAGCCGGTCCTGCACGCCCGTCGGCGCGAGGCGAAGGCCCGCTTCGGCGGCTAGGGCTCAGGGCGTCGGCAGGGCGCCGGCAGGGCGCCGGCTGGTCAGTGGGTGTGGGGTGTCTCCACCCCGCGCGGGATGCGGATGTTCTCCACCAGCTGCTGAACCTCGGCCGGGGCCGGGCTCGCAAAGCGGCTGACGATGGCCGCGGTCGCGAAGTTGACCAGGGCTCCGATCATGCCGATGCCCTCCGGAGAGATTCCGAACCACCAGTGAGCTGCGTTGTTGTCGCCGGGTGCGACGAACTTGAAGTAGACGATGTAGGCGAACGTGAAGGTGAGGCCGACGACCATCCCGGCAATGGCGCCTTCCCGGTTCATCCGCTTGCTAAAGATGCCCAGCAGGATGGCCGGGAAGAAGGAGGCCGCGGCCAGGCCGAAGGCGAAGGCCACCACCTGGGCCACGAAGCCGGGCGGGTTGATGCCCAGGTAGCCGGCCACCGCGATGGCCAGCGCCGCGGCGATGCGGGCGTAAAGCAGCTCCTGGCGGTCGCTGATGCCACGCGCCATGGTCTTTTTGATCAGGTCGTGGGAGACGCTGGTGGAGATGACCAGCAGCAGCCCGGCGGCCGTGGAGAGCGCGGCGGCGAGGCCGCCGGCGGCCACCAGGGCGATGACCCAGGCGGGCAGCGCGGCGATCTCCGGATTGGCCAGGACCATGATGTCACGGTCCACGTAGACCTCGTTGGCGTTGCCGGTGGGCGGGTTGCGGACCATCCGCTGACCTTCGGAGCCGCGCGCGTCGTCGTAGTCGGGCTTGCCCTCGAAGGGCGCCCCGGGGGCGTACTGAACGGCGCCGTCCCCGTTCTTGTCCAGCCAGCCGATGAGCCCGACGTCTTCCCAGCTCCTGAACCAGCCGGCCACCTCGGTGTACCCGGTGTCGTGCACGGTCTCGACGAAGTTCAGCCGGGCGAAGGCGCCGACGGCGGGTGCCGTCGTGTAGAGCAGGGCAATGAACAGCAGAGCATAGCCCGCCGATTTGCGGGCGTCGGAGACCTTGGGTACCGTGAAGAAGCGGACGATGACGTGGGGCAGGCCGGCGGTGCCGATCATCAGGGCCATGGTTATGGCAAAGACGTCGATGGTGCTCTTCGAACCCTGGGTATAGGGCCCGAATCCGAGCTCGACGAGCGTCGCGTCCAGCCTCGCCAGCACGCTGACTCCGGTACCGTCGTTCACCTCGGCTCCGAGGCCGATCTGGGGAATGGGGATACCGGTGATGAGCATGGAGATGAAGATCGCCGGCACCAGGTAGGCGAAGATCAGCACGCAGTACTGGGCGACCTGGGTGTAGGTGATGCCCTTCATCCCGCCCAGCACGGCGTAGATGAACACCACGGCCATGCCGATGACCACGCCGAGCTCGATCTCCACGCCGAGGAACTGGGAGAAGACGATGCCCACGCCGCGCATCTGCCCGGCCACGTAGGTGAAGGAGATGAAGATGAGGCTCACCACGGCCACCACGCGCGCGGTGTTGGAGTAGTAGCGCGTGCCGATGAAGTCCGGGACCGTGAACTCGCCGAACTTGCGCAGGTAGGGCGCCAGCAGCAGGGCCAGCAGCACGTAGCCGCCGGTCCAGCCCATCAGGTAGACGGTGCCGTCGTAGCCCATGAAGGCGATGATGCCGGCCATGGAGATGAACGAAGCGGCGCTCATCCAGTCGGCGGCGGTGGCCATGCCGTTGGCCACGGGGTGGACGTGCCCGCCCGCGATGTAGAACTCACGGGTGGACGCGGCCCGGGACCAGACGGCTATGCCGATGTAGAGCGCGAAGCTCAGGCCCACGAAGAGATAGGTGAGTATCTTAACGTCCACTGGTCGATGCTGCCGTCAGTCTTCGTCGTCGTGGACGCCGTACCGCCGGTCGATGCGCTTCATGAGCCGGCTGTAGACGAAGATGAGGATGACGAAGACGAAGATCGCGCCCTGCTGGGCCCACCAGAACCCGAGCTTGAACCCGAAGAAGGGGATGCGGTTCAAGGGCTCCACCAGCAGGATGCCGAAACCGAAGGAGACCACGAACCAGATCGCCAGCAGCACTGCCCCGAGCTTCAGGTTGGCCCGCCAGTAGGCGTGGTCGTCGCGTTGAGATGACATTTGCTACCCCTTACGAGCGGGCTATTGTAGGGCCATCCCGGGGAATAATCAGGCCGTGGCGGCGCGGAGCCGGTCGTGCAGCGCGCCGAGGGTGTCGATCATGGCGTCCACGCTGCGGGCGCCGGACTGGAAGATGGCGGTGGCGTTCAGCGCCCCCCACTCGAACCCCATCTCCTTCACGGCCACGGCTCTGGCCTCGACCTGGTCCAGATCTGCATAGAAGCCCTTGCCCGAGTCGTCGCGCGGGGGCACGTCGAGCATCTGCTGCAGGCCGATGGCCGACGGGTCCCGGCCGGCGGCCTCGGCGTGGCGATGGATGGTCTGCACGGCGGCCTTCGCTTTGTCCGGGTCCGTGAAGGCGGTGGCGAGCCAGCCATCGCCCAGCTCTCCCACGCGCCGCAGGGCCTCGGGCGCCAGCCCGCCGATCCAGATCGGCAGCTCCCCGCCCTGGGGCGGCTTGGGCTCCATGGCCATGGCGTGAGAGGTGTAGTACTCGCCGGCGAATTCGACTTTCTCCTCGGACCAGTAGCAGCGCAGCAGGCGGATGGCCTCGTCCATGCGTCGGCCGCGATTGGCGAAGCTTTCCTCGAGCGCATCGTACTCGGAAGCCTGCCACCCCACGCCGACGCCGAGGCGAACGCGACCGCCGGAAAGGGTGTCCAGGGTGCTGATCTGCTTGGCCACCAGCACGGGCTGGCGTTGGGGCAGCACCAGCACCTCCGTGCCGAGCCCGATCCTGGTGGTCACCGCCGCGGCGTACGCCAGGACCATGAGCGCCTCCATGATCGGCATCTGCGGTGGGTAGATGGGCGCGGCACGGGTCTCGGTGGGATAACCCATGACCACGTGATCGAACATGTCCAGCT
>JABAHS010018592.1_pt1 | contig 25873 bp, 25 predicted proteins | sample 7062111 | NCBI WGS metagenome assembly JABAHS01 (sample SAMN14534600, study PRJNA622989) | marine sediment metagenome | biome: marine biome [ENVO:00000428]; feature: marine pelagic biome [ENVO:01000023]; material: deep marine sediment [ENVO:00002113]; isolation source: pool of 4 deep marine... | reverse complement strand
CGGTTGACCTCTTCGGTGGGGCTGAAGCGTTGCTCGGTGTAATCGTTGCCGTAGCTCGTCCACTCCACGTCCGCCGCCACCGTTGCTGAGGTTAGCAGAGTGGCGGTCAGGGCGAGCCTGACGAGAGACGACCGCGGTCTCGTTCGGTTGCTCATGCGATTGCGATACGGATGGGTGGCTAAGGCCCGCTCAGCCCACGGCGATGATGTTGGGGTCGCGCGGTTTCGGCTCCGACGAGTCCCTGTTTCGTACCGTGTCGGCTACCCGGAACATCGGGATCTTCAGCATTTCCTTTAGCTCGTCCGAAGCGCCGATGCGCTCGAGTGCGGTATCCATGCACAGCAGCCACTGATCGCGTTCCTTGGGGCCGATCGCGTAAGGCGCGTGAGGCTCCGTGAGGCATACGGTCCCCGTCTTCAACTGGTAAATGGGGGGGCCGCCCATCCAGCCGATGAGATAGTCCTTCAGCTTCTGGCGCACCTCGTCGAGGTTTTCCTTGTGCATGGCTCGGACGTGAGCTGCCTCGGTGAGCTCGTCCATGGCGTCGTAGAACGCGTCCACGAGCTGGTCGATGCCTTCCTGGCCGAGAACCTGGTAAGGCGTTGATGGCGGCATGAGGGCCTCGCACTGATTGCTGCCGAGTCAGGATACCCAAGGGGATTGCCCGTAATCAATCGGCCAGAATCTGCGCCAGCGCCGAATCCACGTTGGGGTAGGAGAAGCGAAAACCGGCTTCCTGCAGCACCCGGGGGATTACCCGTTGACCTTCGAGGACGAGCGTAGACATCTCGCCCAGCGCCAGGCGCATGGCCCAGGAGGGAATGGGAAACCAGCTCGGTCGGTCCAGCGCCTTCGCGATGGCGCGGGCGAGCTCGGTGTTTCGCGGATTTTCGGGTGCGACCAGATTTACGGCGCCGGCAATGCCATCGGTGCCCGCCAGAAACTCTATGGCCGCGGTGAGATCGTCGATGTGGATCCAGGACAGGAATTGCCGACCGGAGCCGATGGGTCCGCCAGCAAAGAGCCGAAACGGCAGAACAAGCCGCTCCAGGGCTCCGCCGGCACGAGACCACACCACGCCGATGCGCATCACGACCCGCCTGGTTCCCGGCGGCAGCGCCTCCGTGCCCGCGCGCTCCCACTCCTGGGCCAGGCAGGCCAGAAAGTCGTCGCCGGGCGGGCTCGATTCGTCGAAGCTTGCAGTTTCCGAGGGTCCGTAGACGCCGACGCCGGATGCCTGAAGCAGGACTTTCGGGGGATCGTCGATGCCGGCGCACGCCCTGGCGAGCGCGATGGACGGCCCGGTGCGGGACGTGCGCAGCTCGAGCTTGCGAGCCGGGGTCCAGCGCTCCTCCCCGATGCTTGCGCCGCACAGGTTGATCAGTGCTCCGGCACCTTGCAGGGCTTCCTGCCATGGGCCCGGGGCGTGGCCGTCCCATTGCACCATCTGGGCACCCGAGCCGGTCTGGGGTTGTCGGGACAACACCACGACCTCGTGTCCGGCGCCGGCCAGACGGGCCGACAGCGCTCGGCCAATCAGGCCGCTGCCGCCGGCGATCACGATTTTCATCAGCCGAGCACCAACGCGTTCCGCTCATGGGGTTACAGACCTTAGCGGCTGCGGCTAACCAAGGGAATCGTGAAACCGATAACTGCGATCGCCGTGCCGACCCGTCTTGCACGGGGTTTGATCATCTCTGCCTCCGAATTCCGAGTGGGCAGGATCAGATGTATTCGCGGACCGTTGAACGCGGGCTGAACTGATCCTGACGGGTTCTTGAACGACGACCGGATTCAGTCCGTCGGCCAGGACCCGTCCGGATTGGGCTTCATCCAGAGGTGGCTGTACCAGTGGTACGCCCCCGCGACGCGAGTGGAAGGCGCCGTGCAGGTGTATTTCGACCGACCCGGGGCGAGGGGCTCCCGGGCCGTGACCGTAAGGCGGCCTGCGGATCTGTTCACCCACCGGATGTTCGCCGGGGGCTGGCCAGGGACGTAGCAGACCAACTGATCCGGATCGATGCTGCCGGGTGTCACCACGAGCTCGAGCTCGGGCGGCCCGGCGTTGGCAGCAAGCGTATTCGATTCGGGCCGGAGAACGTTTACGGGCAGGGCCACGGTGTCGAGCTTCTCCCGTAAGCGGTCCAGGGAATCGAAGCCGGTGGCGAGGGGAAAGCGGGGAATTGCCGAAAGGTCGGTGTCGGGGCCCACGGGTCCGGACTGTTGCCCGACTGCTCGGAAGCCGAGAGTGCGCACGAGCTCTTTGATCTCCAGGTCGAACTCGCCGTAGGGGTAGGCGAAGACTGCCAGCGGTTGTTCGAGCTCCTCGTCCAGGCGGCCTTGGGCAGCGAGGAGGTCTTCGCTCACCCGCGCGCGCCACGTTTCTTGCGCCTCTCCCGGTCGCGGACGAACCAGGTGATCGTGGTCGCGCGAGTGATTGGCGACGGACCCACCGCGGGTCTCCAGCTCTCTCAGCTGGTACCAGGTCATCGTGTTGGCATGGCCGTCGTCGACTGCCTGAGTGCTGACGAAGACGGTAAACGGCCACCCGCGCGCCTCCAGGGCGGGCAGGGCTTCGGTATAGACCGACCGGTACGCGTCGTCGAAGGTGATCGCCACGCTGCGCGGTGGCACGGGCTCGCTCTGCTCGATGGCGTCGATCAGCCGCTGCAACGCTATGACGGCGTAGCCTCCCTGCTCGATCAGCTCCAGGTGTTCGGCGAAGCGCTGGGGAGAAACGCTGGTGCTGGCCGGGGTGTCCAGCGCGACGTGGTGATAGACGAGGATCACGCCGCCTGGATGCTGCTCCAGCGAAGCGTCGGAAGCTGAGCACTGAGCACCCGTCAAGGCGGCCAGAACGACCATCGTGGCCCGCAGGCTCGTCAGGAGACGCGTGGGCACGAGCGTCATCTCGACACCTCAGCCGCCTGCCGGGCCTTTCAGCTCGACGGTGTTGCCCTCCGGGTCCTGAACGTACAGCGCCGGCCCGAAACCTTCGGCCCCGTACACCCGGGGGGCCACCCTGGCGGGGACGTCCAGGCTCTGGAAATGGCTGGCCAACGTCGCCGCGTCGAACGGCTCGATGCGCAGACAGAAGTGGTCCATGTTCGGCTCGGCTGGGTCCGCAGCTTCGCGTCGGGCCAGCACGTCGATCAGCGAAAGCCCTGCCCGGAGTTGGAACAGGCCTAGCTCCGGCAGCTCGCGCTCCAGTTTGCATCCCAGCACGTCCTGGTAAAAACGGATCAGCTCTTTGGGATCGTTTGCGCGGATCACCACGTGATCAAGGCCGAGAACGGTGAACATGCCGGACGCTTCCTGGGGCAACGCCTGCATTGTAGTGCGCCTGATGGCTGGTTGCTCACGTCCTCGCCGGGTGCTGGTGTATGATGCGCGGCTGTTCCCGAACGACCCAGACCCTGAAGATGAACAACCAATCCACGGTCTTCGACGTCCAGCCCCAGTCGTTTCAGGCTGACGTCGTGGATCGCTCTCAGCAGGTACCCATCCTGCTGCTTTTCTGGGCGGAGCAGGTCCCTCCGTCTGCCGACGCCAAACGCGAGCTGGAAGTTCTGGTCGAGCAGTACCAGGGCAAGGCGCTCCTCGGCCTGGTGGACGTGGCCCAGGACCCGACGCTCGCCCAGCACCTGCGGGTGCAGGGCGTTCCGAGCATTCGGGTTATCAAGGGCGGGCAGCTCGTCGAGCAGCTCGACGGCCCGCAGCCCGAGCACGTCCTGCGGGCGCTGCTGGATCAGCTCACGCTCTCGCCAGCCGACCAGCTCCATGAGCAGCTGCAGCTGCTCGTCGGCAGCGGCGACTTTCAGTCTGCCCTGCAGCTCCTGCAGCAGGCCATCAACGAGGAACCCAACAATCCCGGATTCCGCGTGGAGCTTGCCGACGTCCTCGTGCTGAAGGGCGAGCTCGACGAGGCGCGAAAGGTGCTGGCCGGAGTACCTAAGGACGCCGACGACATAGACCGTCCCCAGACGCGCCTGGAGTTGGCTGAGGAAGCGGCCGGCATGCCCGACCTGAACGAGCTGATCGAGGCGCATCAACGGGATGCCGATGATCTGGAAACCCGTTACCAGCTCGCCGTCGTCGGCGCCACCGCGGGCAACTACGAGCTCGCCCTCGAGCACGCCATGGCCATCCTGCAGCAGGATCGCGAGTTCCGCGACGACATCGGTCGGACGACCATGATCCGCATCTTCGGGCTGCTCGGCAAAGGCTCCGACCTCGCCCAGCAGTATCGACGCAAGATGTTTGCCTTCATGCACTGACCGGGCATTGCCCGCGCTGCTAGCGCTCCCATGGTTTTGGGGATTCCCAACGGTGGCGCCGGCGGGCGGTTTGTGATCCAGACCTCATCGGCGCCCAGGCTGCTCACCTATCCTTGTCGGGATATTTAGGCCCGGTGACTGCGACATGGAAGCGCATGACGGTTCTCAGCTGCTATTGGCGTGGCAGGACGGCCGCGTCGCCCTGACAGGCCACGACCAGGTATTGGTCCTCGGTGCCGCCGAGAGCGCCGACGTACCCGTGCGCCGGGATTTCGCCTCGAGGATTCACGCCCGGATCGAACGCCGCAAGCAGGAGTTCGTCCTCATTGATCACTCCACCAACGGTACCTTCGTGCAGACCGAGGACGAGCGTGTCACCTTCGTGAGGCGTCAGGAAGTACGTCTTTGGGGGGCGGGCTGGATCAGCCTGGGCGAGCCTCTCAACCCCGCAGCAGCCATCCATTTCGAGAACGTTTAGGCGCCATGGAACTCAGCTGGCTAAGCGCCGAGGCCTGCCACCGCGGAAAGCGGCGGTCGAGCAACGAGGACGCGGTGATGAGCCGGCCTTCCGCGCGGCTTTGGGCCGTCGCGGACGGGATGGGGGGGCACGACGCGGGCGACGTTGCCAGCGGCGCCGTGGTGGATGCGCTGCGCAGCCTCTCGCTCAACGGCAACCTGGCGGACAACGTGGACGCTGTCGAGGACGTGCTCGGCGAGGTCAACGGGCGGCTTCGCGACCATGCGCGCGAAGCCTGTCCTGGCGGCACCGTGGGCAGCACCGTGGTGGCCATGCTCGCGCGGGAGCGGGTGGGCGTGGCGCTCTGGGCTGGTGACAGCCGGCTGTACCGGCTGCGGGGGTCCCGGCTGGAGCAGGTCACCCGGGACCACAACCCGGTCTCCGATCTCCTGGACCGCGGTGCCGTCTCCGAGGCCGAGGCTCTTGCCGCGGATACCAACATCGTCACCCGGGCCGTGGGCGGCCACTCGGATCTGTTCCTGGACGTGGCGGTCTTCGACGTCGACCCGCGGGACACTTACCTGCTGTGCAGCGATGGCCTGTACCGCGAGCTCTCCGTTGCCGACCTGGCGCAAGCACTTCAGGGCGCATCGCCGGAGCAGATCGCCACGACGCTGCTGGGCCGCTGCCTGGAGACGGCCGCGCGAGACAACGTCTCCCTCATCGTCGCGAGGCCCGAACTCAAGTGAGCAAGCCCGCCCATCAGGACGCCACCGTCATCCGGGCGGACCCGAGTCTTTCCCTCAGCCTTACCGGCGAGGGATTCGGCGAGACCAACGCGCCCCGGATTCTCAAGCAGCGATTCGTTCTGGAGGAAAAGCTCGGCAGTGGGGGTATGGGCACGGTCTTCCGGGCAAAGGACCTGCGCAAGGTCGAGGCCCGCGACCGGCAGCCCTACCTTGCCATCAAGGTGCTCAACGACAACTTCCGCGCTCACCCGGAGGCGTTCATCGCGCTGCAGCGGGAAGCCGCCAAGTCCCAGGCGGTCTCGCACGCCAACATCGTGGCCATCTACGATTACGACAAGGATGGCGACGTTCCCTTCATCACGATGGAACTGCTGGAGGGTCAGGAGCTCGCCGACCTGCTGCGCGCTTATCCGAACGGCCTTCCTGACGCCATGGCCTGGGAGGTCATCCGCGGCATCTGCGCCGGGCTTGCCCACGCTCACAGCACCGGTGTGGTCCACGCGGACTTCAAGCCGGGGAACGTGTTCGTTTCCCCGCGCAACACGGCGAAGATTCTCGATTTCGGCATCGCCCGGGCCGTGCGGCTCAATCGGATCTACGGTGAGGAGACGGTTATCGATCCGGTGCGTCTGGGCGCGCTTACGCCGGCCTACGCCAGCCGGGAAATGCTGCAGGGGGACAACCCGGAGCCTCGAGACGACATCTACGCCCTCGGGGTCGTGATCTACCTCATTCTGACCGGGCACCATCCCTACGGGCGCACGCCGGCCGACGAAGCTGCCCGGGAGGACTTCGTTCCGGAAAAACCGAAGCGGCTTAGCCGACGGCAGTGGCGGGTGCTGGAAAAGTGCCTGCGTTTCAACCGCCACGATCGACCGGTAACCATCGACGTGGTCGAGCAATATCTGCTCAAACCGGCACCGTGGCGATCTCGCACCGCGCTTGCGGCCGCAGCGGCGTTTGCGCTCTCCCTCGGTGTCAACTACCTGCTGGGCGATGCGGAGCTGACGGAAGTCAGGCAGGAAGTTCGCCAGTCGACGCTGGTGGATGCCCAGACGGCACGCGTGCAGGCGATGCTCAGCGAACCGGACTTCGAGCCCGGCTGGGAGGATCGTATCGCCAACGAGCTGGACCAGCTGAACCTGCTGGACACGTCTGGCGCAAGCGGCGCCCGCATGAGCGCGCAGGTCATCGCGCTGCTTACCGAACAAATCGTCGCGACCGAGGACCTCGGCGATGCGTTCGACCTCTATGGTCGCGCCATGCGGTTCGGCGAGCCCGCGCGGGCCGGCGAGGTCCTGCACGACCGCCTGCTGGAGCGGGTCGTCGGGCTGCTGGAAGCACCGCAGCCCGAGCAGCGCTGGTTCGACTCGGTGCGAAGGGAACTCGCGCGGCTGGCCCAGACGTTTCCTGGCAGCAAGGAGATCGAGCCTATCAAGCTCGAGGTCGGCGACGCGGTAGAGGCACAGCTGCTGCGCAGCATCGATCGTGGCGACTTCCCAGCTGCCAAGGCGGCGCTGGCCGAGCTGGCTCCGCTGCGCTTCGATCTTGCCGCCGTGGAGCGGTTGGCGCGCGCCGTCGAGGATGCGGAGTTCGGCTACGCGGCAGCCGAGCAGATTCGCGCGGTGCAGGAGAACGCCGAGCGGTTCGAAGCCGCAATGGACGACGTGCTCAACACGTCCTGCCTGCGCCTGAACCTGGCGCCGGTCGCCGCGCTGCTGGACACCTGGGTGGCGGGGGACGCAGGGCTCGAAGTCCGGGGTCGGCAGATGATCGGCGCCAAGGTCGCCGGCTGCGTCGCTCAGCTCGGTGAGCACGACGTGGCGCGGGCGGCAGCGCTGGCTGACTCGAGCCGCGCCCGATTCGGCGAGCTGCCCGATCTTGCCGAGGTCCGGCTCGATCCCTGCTCGGCCCGTTACCTGCTCGGGGCGGGCGCCCAGAGCGGCCGCAGCGGCTACTGCGCTGACCAGCTGGCTGGCGGTCTCGCCGGGCCGCGTCTGGTGGTGATCCCGAACGGGGAAGCCCGATTTGCCATCACCAAGCATGAGATCAGCTGGGGTCAGCTGAACGCTTACTGCGCGCAGTCGGGCGCGTGCGGTGTCGTCGATGAGGAACGGCTTCCGGTCACCGGTGTCGACCTCGTGACTGCCCGGAACTACGCACGCTGGTTGTCCGAAGCGACCGGCTTCATCTACCGGTTGCCGACCCTCGCCGAGTGGCGCCTGGCGGCCCGTGGAACTCCAGACTCCAGCCGCAACTGCCGCGTGCAGGTCGACGGTGTCGAGCGCGGTCTGGCCCTGGTCCCGGCCAGCAGCGGGCAAGCCGGAGAGTTCGGGCTGATCAACGCGCTCGGCAACGCCCAGGAGTGGGTGCTGGAAGGGAATGCCTTACGTGCCGCCGGCGGGGCGTTCACCGACGCCATCGGTGAGTGCGTCGCGAACACGGCGCGGGATCACGAAGGCGGCGCCGATGACGTCACCGGGTTTCGACTCGTGAGGGAAATCTCGTGACGCTGATGAAGTTCAGCCCGGAAACCGTCCGCCTGCGACGGGTCGCGAAGGCATACGCTGCCGGCGAGTTCAGCGGTTTTGAGTATCGGGCGACGCGGCGCGAGGTGATTGCGAACTTCCGGCCGGAATCGGCTTCGGACGACGATACTCAACGGCGAGATGCCGCTAGCGGATCGCCGCTCCCGGCGGAAACGGAAACTCCGCGAAAGCGGTCGGCGACCTGGCTGGTGCTGGCCGCTGCGGCGATGATGGTTCTCGGCTTCGCCGCGTTCGAGGTGCGCGCCGGTACGGCCATCAAGGCCGTCAGCAAACGCAGCGCCGATCCCATGAGCAGCCCGCGACTGGCCGTGAGCTCCGTGCGGGTACGTGACTTTCAGCCCTATCCCGGCGTGCTTCAGAGCGATCTGGATGCCCTGATCGATGAGGCTCTCGCCGAGATGCGTGAGCGTAACGTGGAAGGCGACCATGGCTTCACGCGAACCGAGCTGGACGAGGTGGGCAGGTTCCTCAGCGCGCTGGGCGCGCACCAGGCGGACGGGGCGCTGTCCGCCACCGACGCGGAAGACCTCATTGCCCTAATCGAGCAGCAGAAGATCCGGCGCGGGATCTCGGTGCTCGAACTCGAAGAGATCGCCGGCCGGGTCCAGGCCTACTACCGCAACGCCGGGTACTTTCTCGCCGTGGCCTATCTGCCCGAGCAGCGGGTGGAGAGTGGGGTCGTGGAGATCGGCGTGTTGCCCGGGGTGCTCGGCGACGTTTTGGTGACCGGGGCCGACCAGGACCAGCTCGCCTCACGATTCTCCGAGGTCGTGGGTGAGCCGGTCACGCAAGAATCAATCACCCGCCGCGTCTACCTCCTCAATCAGGTCCCGGGGCTGAAGGCTCAAGCCGCCTTCGAGCCCGGCAGCGAAGTCGGTGAAACCCGCCTCACGGTGAACGTGGTGGAGCAGCGCAAGTGGTCGGCACGGGTGATTGCCGACAACCACGGTGACGACGCCACNNGTGCTGGAGCTCGGCCTGCTGCAGACCGTCAACCCGACGAACCAGACATACGGGTTCGTGGACTACCGCACGCCTATCGGCGGCGTCCGGCAGTTCCACGCGCGCGCCTCCACCAACAGCTTTACCGCGAGCGATGGCGTCGATCTGGATGGCAGCGGGACGCTGTTCGACCTGGGCACGGATCTCGCGCTGCGCCGCAGCCGCACCCTGAGCCTCACGGCCGAACTCGGGATCAGCCATCACCGCTTTCGCTGGGACGAATCCGACGATCAAGCTGCCACCTTCCTCAGCGCCGGCTTCCGCGGCCACCGGGTCTGGGATGACCGGCGCGTTGCCGCCGGTTTCGGCGCGGTGGTGGATGCGGGCTGGTTCGGCGACGCGACCTTCGACGGTCAGGATTCCACGTTCTGGCGTTTGGGATTGAACGGGTACGCGTGGCGGCCGCTGGACGTCCCGGGCCTGCCGGGAGAGCAGAAGCTCGTGGCCAGGCTGGCGGGACAGCTCAGCGGATCTCAGCTGCCCAGCTCCCGGCGAATGGCGCTTGGCGGCTTTGCTCGGGTGCGGGGGTTCGACAGGGACGCGTTCCTTGCCGATCGCGGTGCCCTGCTCGCCGTGGAGCTGCGCACGGCGGCGCCGCTGGGCGAAGTGGCGTTGTTCGCGGATACGTCTTACGGCGAGGGGTTGAACGATCTCACGCCCACCTGGGGACACCTGACGAGCCTGGGTATCGGCTGGGATGCGGGGCTGCTGCCCCGGCTGACGAGCCGCGTCAGCCTCGCCTGGCCCGTGGCGGCGAAGGGCTCGAATGATCTTGACGACGAAGGACTTCGAATTTTCTGGCAACTGCAATATGAACATTGACCCTAAAGAAGACTTGGATATGCGTGTATTCCTCATCGCTTTGATGGCGTGTCTGGTGACCTTGAGCTTCGTTGGCCACGGTCACGCGGCGGACGCCGCCCCGGACCTGCCGCCTCTGGTGAGCACGGGTGCGGAGGCGGCCCATCAGGTGGCGGCCGAGGAGGGCGCCGTCGACTGGCACCTGGACACCACGATCTTCACGGACATCTCGCCGATCGACACTCCTGAAGTGGCGATCAAGCTTCCCGAGGACCAGCACGAAGACGGCTGATCTCGTGGCTGCGTTGGCGGCCGCCGCTGTGGTCTAACGGTTGTACTGAGCGGCGTCCCGGGAGGGTGTTGTGCGCGCCGCGATAAGCGGGGCGCATCGTGCCATGTTAGCGAACACTAACAACCGCGATCGTCGTTTTATGCACACCGGCAAGGAATGGCATCCCGGCATCGGGAGATGCCGATTGTTTTTCATACCGTCGGTTAGTTTGGTTTTCTAAGTGGCTGACTGTATTGGTCTTTATTGAGTTTAAGTGCAAATTGACTCAGATTCCCGGGTTGCCGTGGGTTGGGAGCGCAGGCATTTTGTACCCGACTTATCCTCAGAGTTATCCACAGAATTCGTGGAACCCTTCTCGTGAGTTAAAGTCCGCACAGCGTGGCGTCGCCAAACCCGGAGAATTCACATGACCGATCGTCTGGAACTGCTCGACCAGAAGCTCGCGCGATATCGCGAGCGGGGGGTGGGCCGTGTCAAGCTGGGGCTGACCGACGTCGATGGCGTCATTCGCGGCAAGTATGTCAGCCTCTCGAAGTTCGCCTCGCTGATGGAGAAGGGTGGCGGCTTCTGCGATTGCGTTTTCGGCTGGGACGTGGACGACCAGCTCTACGATGCCGGCACCTACACCGGCTGGCATACCGGTTTCCCCGATGCGCAATATCGCCTGGTGGCCGACAGCGAGCGCTGGTTGACCGACGAAGGATGCCCGTTCTTCGTCGGCGAGTTCGTGGATAGCGACGGGGGACCGCATCCGCTTTGCCCACGAACGTTGCTGAAGACCGTGCTGGGCCGGCTCGCTGGGCATGGGTTCACGTTGAAGTCGGGGTTCGAGTACGAGTTTTTCGTCTTTGCGGAGACGCCTCACTCTGTGCGGGACAAGGGTTACCGAGACCTGCGCCCGCTGACCCCGGGAAACTTCGGCTACTCCCTGTTGAGGGCCAGCAGCGAGGCCGACAAGTTCTCGGGCCTCATGGACTTTTCCCAGTCGCTCGACTGCGATCTGGAAGGTCTTCACTGCGAAACGGGGCCTGGGGTCTGGGAAGCGGCGTTGAAGACCTCGCTCGGCGAGGAGGCGGCCGATCGTGCCAACCTGTTCAAGACCTTCGCGAAGGTGTTCTTCAATCGGCTCGATTGCATGGCCACGTTCATGGCCAAGTGGTCCATGGACTATCCGGGTCAGAGCGGACACTTTCATTTCAGCCTGCTCGACGCCGACGGGCGCAACGTATTCTTCGATGACGGCCAGGCCTCGGGCATGTCCGAGCTGCAGCATCAGGCAGTCGCCGGGCTGGAGCGATATCTGCCCGAGTACCTGGCTCTCATCGCCCCGACCATCAACAGCTACACCCGGCTGGTCAAAGGTGCCTGGGCGCCCACCGCGTCGACCTGGGGCATGGAAAACCGCACCGCGGCCATCCGCGTCATCGACGGGTCCGAATCGCACCAGCACATCGAGTGCCGGGTGCCGGGCGCCGATGCCAACCCTTATCTCGTGGCCGCGGCCGTTTGCGCAGCGGCGCTGGGTGGCATCGAGCAGGGTCTCCTGCCCGGAGACGGCGTCGTCGGCAACGCTTACGACGTGGAAGATGCCCTGCCCGTGAGCCTTCGGTTTCCGCACGATCTGGCGACGGCGGCCGAGCGTCTGGAGTCCTCCAACCACGCCCGTGAAATGCTCGGTGACGCCTTCGTCGACCACTTTGTCATGTCCCGGCGCTGGGAATGCGAGGAGTACCGCAGGAACCTCAACAGCTGGCAGCTGGAACGCTACTTCGAGATCATCTGACGGGAACGATTTTTCTGATGCGCATCGGCATTCTGCAGACCGACGCCGTGCTGGAGGAGTTTCAGCCGCGGTTTGGCGACTACCCGGCCATGTTCGTGGATCTCCTCAGCGGGGAGAGGGACCGGCGTCCGCAGTTTGCGACCTATCGGGTGCGGGAGGGTGACTTTCCCAGGCCCGCCGCATGCGATGCCTACGTGATCACCGGCAGTCGCCACAGCGTGTATGAGGACCAGGCTTGGATCGCGGAGCTCGCGGAATTCGTCGGCAATGCTATGGCNNGCGCACTACTTCGGCGGCCGCACGGAGCCGGCGTCGGTGGGCTGGGGTGTCGGCGTGCACGGGGCCGAGATCGTGAGCCGGGAACGCTGGATGGACCCGCACCAGCAGTCAGTGAGGATGTTGTCGAGCCACAAGGATCAGGTGGTGTCGCTGCCGCGCGGCGCTCGCCGGATCGCGGCGAGCGCCTTCTGCCCAAACGCGGCGTTTGCCATCGACGACATTGTCATGACGTGGCAGGGTCACCCGGAGTTCGATAAGGGCTACGCGGAAACGTTGATGCGCCGACGCGAAGCAGTCCTGGGCCCCGAGACCCTCGCCGCCGGATTGGCCTCTCTGGAGGAAGAGATTGACCGTGCGCTGCTGGCGCGCTGGATCCTCAACTTCATTTATCATTGAGCGCATGATCATCCGTTTTCTCGCGCTGCTGGTGCTGCTCGTGCTCGGCTCCGGCTGCAGCGTTCAGTTTGCCTACAACAACCTCGACCGGCTGGTGCGCTGGGGTGTGAACGACTACGTGAACATGAACGAGGCCCAGCGGGCTCTGTTCAAGGAGGAGTTCGCTAAGCTTCACTACTGGCACCGCACCGAGCATCTGCCGCTCTACGCGGACTTCCTCGAGGCGCTTCCGACGACCCTATCGGATAGCGTCGATCCGCAGGAGCTGCTTGCGCTGGAAAACACCATGATGGGTTGGGCAAGGGAGGTCGTGGAGGCAGGTGTGCCCCTTGCCGTCGCCATCATGCAGTCCATGACCGAGGAGCAGGTGGCACGGCTGCCGGCGAGGCTCGAGGAGAGCAACCGGGAAATCGAGAAGACCGAGCTCGGCAAGAGCGTCGAGGCGTCCCAGGCGCGCTGGCGCAAGGAGGTGGAAGACATCTTCACACGGTTTGCGGGTCGCCTGACGCCGCCGCAAGATGAGTATCTGCTGGCCCAGTCGGTTCGCTACATTCCCGAGCGGGTTTTGTGGGCAGAGTATCGGCGTCGCTGGCAGGGCGACCTGCTGAAGCTGCTCGAGGCGCGCTCGGATCCGGCTTTCGCGCAGCGCTTTGCGGATCTGGCCGCCAATCGTGAGGCCTACTTCGGTACCGAGCTCACGGCCATATTCGACAACAACGAAAACCTCGGCAGAGAAACCGCCGCCTGGCTTCTCAACCACATGCCTGAACGGCAGACGGTGCGCATGTACACGCGTTTCGTGGAGCTCGCCGAGGATTTTCAGGAGCTGGCCGACGACGCACCGAACTGGGTGCCCCGGAGGAGTCCTGCCGGATCACCTGCTGACGGCGCGGCGACCGGCCACCCGGATCAACGAGCTTCGTCCAGGACCAGCCACGCCAGCAGGTAGCCGGCGATCACCGTCTTGGGGAAGAACAGCGCGGCGATCACCATGCCCACCCGCACGATGACGGGGTCGGTGCGGAACCGGTTGGCGAAGCCTGCGCAGACGCCGGCGATCCAGCCGTTGCGACGGTCGAGCCGAAGTTGCTTGCGAACGTTGTCCAAGGTCGAGTTTGCCACTTGAATCTCTCCAGGGTCTTTCGGCCGTCAGCCACACAACAGCCAGTTGCTGAACAGCAGGGCCGCGCCGTGGAACGTGTTGGGCGCGGGCTGGGGCACCTCGGGATGCAGGGCGTAGGCGACCGCGCCGATGGCAGCGATGACCACGCTCAGCAGCATCAGGTTTGCCGCCGAAGCGCGCGGGTAGGCGATCCTCGACAGGCGCGCGATCGGGCCTGCGGGCGCATTGTCTTTGATTCTCATCTGGTTTTGCCGTTTCATTGTCTGCTCGCGTTCATTGTCGGCCGGATCGTTTCCGTTGGCCTCGATACTCTCTATTCAAATGCCGTGCCAACTGAAAAAAACTCCGATCTCCAAGTTTTATGCGGCCTGGCGGGTTGGCCGTGACTTGGGGCAGGGTGGTCTGGTTGGTGAATTCTGCGAAGAGTTGGCGAAATCGCTCGATTCGGCCGTGCCGCGCGCGTTGGCCCATCGACTGCCAGGAAGTTTTCTGTAGGGAGGGCGTCTGCCATGGACTTTCATTTCGCATCGGCCTGGGAGGTCATCGCCGATACGGTTCCGGATCGGACCGCGCTCATCTGTGAGGGCGTGGGCCGCACCTGGGCTGAATACGACGATCGTGCTGCGCGGGTGGCCGGTCTGCTGCAGGCGCACGGCCTTGGCGCGGACGCCAAGGTGGGCCTGTACCTGCATAACTGCAACGAGTACCTCGAGGCGCAGTACGGCGTCTTCAAGATCAGCGGCTGCCCGATCAACGTGAACTACCGCTACAAGGCTGAGGAGCTGGTCTACCTCCTGGACAACGCCGACGCCGAAGCCGTCTTCTATCAGGGGTGCTACGCCCCGCGCATCGACGAGATCCGCGAACAGCTTCCGGGCGTGAAGCTCTACGTGCAGGTGGATGACGGGACCGAGCATCTGCTGGCAGGGTCGGTGGATTACGAAACGTCCCTCGGGGCTGCGGAGCCGATGGCTAGGCAGGCCCACGACCCGGCCAGCGTCTACATGCTCTACACGGGCGGCACCACGGGCATGCCCAAGGGCGTCATGTATCCCGGTGGCGAGTTCTGCTACCTGCTGACCGCCATGGGGGCCGGTGGCCGCGGCCTGGTGCCTCCGCAGAATCTCGAAGAGTTGCGCGCCTACGTCGCCGGCATCGAGGATCCGCCGATCACGGTGGTTGCCTGCCCCCTCATGCACGGGACGGGCATGTGGCTGGGGAGCCTTGCGCCGCTGCTCACCGGCGGCACGGTCATCACCACGCCGAAGCTGGGGCTGGATCCGGAACTGATCTGGTCTCTGGTGGGAAGCCATCGGGCGACCGACCTCGTGATCGTGGGGGATGCCTTCGCGCGGCCGCTCCTGGCCGCCCTCGACGAGGCCGAGAGTCGTGGCGAGCCTTTCGATCTGAGCTCCCTGCGGCAGATCGTTTCCAGCGGGGTGATGTGGAGCAGGGAGGTCAAGGAGGGGCTGCTACGGCATCGCGACATGATGCTGGTCGACGCCATGGGCTCGACGGAAGGGAGCATGGGCAGCGCCGTCAGCTCGCGGGAGTCGGGGCCGACCACCGCTAAGTTTCAGCTGGCCGAGGGGGTGAAAGTCTTCACGGACGATGGCCGCGAGGTTGAGCCGGGCTCGGGCGAGATCGGGAAGCTCGCCACCAGCGGGTTCGTTCCTCTCGGCTACTACAAGGATCCGGTCAAGTCAGCGGAAACCTTCCGCGAGGTGGGCGGCGTTCGGTACAGCTTCCCTGGTGACTACGCCACGGTGGAACGCGACGGCAGCATCACGTTGCTCGGGCGCGGCAGCGTATGTATCAACACCGCGGGCGAGAAGGTGTTCCCGGAAGAGGTAGAGGAGGCGGTCAAGCGCCATCCGGCTGTCATCGACTGTCTGGTCGTCGGGATTCCGGATGAGCGCTTTGGCGAGCGAGTGGTGGCCGTTGCCTCTTTTCACGATGATAAGGACGTGTCGGAACCGGAGGTGATCGAGTTTGCCCGCGACCACCTTGCGGGTTACAAACTGCCCAAGCAGGTTCTTCAGGTGCCGCACGTGCAACGCGCGCCCAACGGTAAGGCGGATTACAAGTGGGCGAAAAGCGTTGCGCTCGCCGAGCTGACCTAGGAGGGTGATATGAGCGGACCGCTAACCGGTGTCCGGGTCCTCGACCTCACCAGCATGATCTCCGGCCCGGTGGCGACCATGCTGCTGGGCGATCAGGGCGCCGACGTCATCAAGGTCGAGCCGTTGACGGGGGATCTCGTGCGCTACATGGGTCCCAACCGGGACGGCCTCACGTCCGGATTCATCAGCTCGAACCGCAATAAGCGCAGCATAGCCGTGGACCTCAAGCAGGAGGCCGGCATGGACGTGGTCAAGCGCCTCGTTGCCACCTCCGACGTTTTCGTCCAGAACTTCCGGCCGGGCGCCATCGAGAGGATGGGGCTGGGGGAAGACGTGGTGCGGGAGATCCGCCCCGACATCGTCTACGTGTCCATCAGCGGGTTCGGCGAGTCGGGGCCCTACGCGCACAAGCGCGTCTACGACCCGGTGATCCAGGCGCTCTCCGGCCTGGCGGCCATTCAACGCGACCGGGAAACGGGCAGGCCGAAGATGGTTCGTACGATCATCCCCGACAAGACCACCGCGCTCACCGCCGCCCAGGCCATCACCGCGGCGCTGTTTGCCCGGGAACGAAATGGCCAGGGCCAGCACGTGAAGCTGGCCATGCTGGATACCATGGTGGCGTACCTGTGGCCGGAAGGCATGTCGGGCTTCACGTTCATCGGCAAGGAAGTGAAGGCCGCACGGGCCCAGTTCGCCCAGGACCTGATATTTGCCACCACGGACGGCTTTATCACCGCGGGCGCCGTGTCCGACGCCGAGTGGCAGGGCATGTGCCGTGCGCTGGAGCGTGAAGAGTGGATTGACGACGAACGTTTCAATACCCCCAATGGTCGGATCATCAACGTCCAGGAGCGGCTGCGCCTGACCGCCGAGGTGCTTGCCACGCGCAGCAGCGCGGAGTGGCTCGGCCGGCTCGACGCAGAAGGCGTTCCGTGCGCCCCGGTCCTCGATCGCCACGAGGTGTTCGAGCACGAGCAGGTGCGAATCAACGAGATGGTGGACGAGCTCGAGCATCCGGTCGCCGGCCGCATTCGCCAACCGAGGCCGGCCGCCAGATTCGACAGGACCCCGGCCGGCATCCACCGCCACGCCCCGCTGCTCGGCGAGCATACCGATGAGTTGCTGCGGGAAGTTGGCCTGGACGCGGAGGCGCTGAGGGCCGGTGGGGTGATAGGCGGCGGATAAGAAAAATCGGGCCGGTTCGCTCCGCGCCTGGGCTGCCTGTACAATCTCGCGCCGCCATGTCCTCCTCAACGACGCGTCTCACCCAGGGCATTCATCGCGCCCTGGACCTCTATGCCCCGCGGCCGGCGCTGGTTTCGTCGGAGGGCACGATCTCCTGGCAAGCATTTGGCGATCGCGTGGCGCGTCTTGCCGGAGCGCTCAAGGAACTGGGGATTGGGCCCGGCGATCGCGTCGCTATGCTTGCGCTGAATTCTGCGCGCTACGTCGAGTACTACTTCGGCGTGATCTGGGCCGGTGGCGTACTCGCGCCGGTCAACTGCCGCTGGGCGGAGCCCGAGAAAGCCCATTGCCTCACCGACAGCGGTGCGAAGGTGCTGCTTGCAGACGCCGACCACCTCGAAGAGGCGCTCGCTCTTGCCGCAACCTGCGGAAGCGTCCTGCACGTGATCGCCATGGGTGCCGCCGCTGAGCGCGCGACCGGGGGCGCTCTCGATTACGAAGCCCTGGTTTCGGAATCGGCGCCGGTGGAAGACGCGCAGCGGGGCGGGACCGATCTGGCGGCCCTGTTCTACACGGGGGGCACCACCGGTCGCGCCAAAGGCGTGATGCTCAGCCACGAAAACTTCATTGCCAACTCGATGACCGCGCTGGTCAATCTCGGGATCTCCGAGGACAGCGTCCACCTCCATGTCGCGCCGCTGTTCCACCTCGCCGGCGGCTCGCGTCTGTTCACGGTGACCGTGGCCGGAGGTACCCATGCGGTCATCCCCCGCTTCGAAGCAGGCGAGTTTCTCGGCGCCATCGAGCGTTTCGGGGTGACCGTCACCGTGATCGTCCCGACCATGCTGAACACGCTGCTGCAGCACCCGAACTTCGAGGCCTTCGACCTGACGAGCCTGGATCTGCTTTGCTACGGGGCGTCGCCCATGCCGGAGAGCCTGCTGCGCGAGGCCATGGAACGGCTCCCCGGGGTGCGCTTCCTGCAATCCTACGGCATGACGGAGCTGTCGCCGGTCGCCACCATGCTCGAGCCGAAGTTTCATACGTTCGAAGGCCCCCTGGCGGGGAAGATCCGCTCGGCGGGCCGGGCCGTGTTCAATGCGGACGTGGCGATCATGGGCCCTGACGACGGCCCACTACCGCGGGGAGAGGTGGGGGAGATCTGTGTTCGTGGACCCATGGTGATGCAGGGGTACTGGGGTCAGCCCGCGCTGACTGCCGAAGCCCTTCGCGGCGGTTGGATGCACACGGGTGATGCCGGTTACCTGGATGAAGATGGCTTTTTGTTTCTCGTCGATCGCGTCAAGGACATGATCATCACGGGGGGCGAGAACGTCTACTCCGCGGCGGTGGAGAACGTTCTGTACCTGCATCCCGACGTGCACGAGTGCGCGGTGATCGGGGTCCCGAGCGATGCCTGGGGGGAGGCAGTGCACGCCATCGTCGTGCCCGGTCCCGGCGCTGAGCTGGACGAGGCGGCCGTCATCGAGCACTGCCGCGCCCACCTCGCCGGCTACGAATGTCCGAAGACCGTGGAGTTCGTCGCTGGGGAGCTGCCGAAGAGCGGCGCGGGCAAGATCTTGAAGGCCGAGCTGCGCAGGTCCCACTGGCAGGGTCAGGCGCGCAACATCCACTGAGGATGATAGACTCGCCGGCCTCGCGCTGAATTCAACGCAACCAGATGAAAGGGAGGTGCTGAACCGTGGCGATGCAGCATACGCCGTTGCTGATGTCCAACATACTGGATCGTGGCGCGAAGGTCGCGCCCGACGTGGAGATCGTCACCGCCACCGAGGACGGCACACGGCGGCAGACCTATGCCGAGATCCGTGATCGCGCCCATCAGCTCGCTCACGCGCTGAGCGATGCCGGCATTCGCGTCGGCGATCGGGTCGCGACGTTCATGTGGAACGGCTCCCGCCATCTCGAGGCGTATCACGCCATCGGCGGGATGGGCGCGGTGCTGCACACGCTGAACATCCGCCTCTCGCCCAAGGACCTTGAGTACATCATCAACCACGCCGAAGACCGCGTGATCATAGCCGACGCCGACGTGTTGCCGCTGCTGGAGCCGCTGCAAGGTCGTATTCCCAGCGTTGAGCGGATCGTGGTCGCTACCGAGGACGGGTTCGAAGGCTGGAGCACGCCGGTGGCCGAGGCCGTCGACTACGAAGACTTCATTGCCGGCAAGTCGACGCGCTTCGACTGGCCGCAGATCGATGAGAACTCCGCCTTGGGGCTCTGCTACACCAGCGGCACGACGGGCAACCCGAAAGGGGTCGAGTACGAGCACCGCTCTCAATATCTGCACACGCTCACTCAATGCATGACCGACTCCATGGGCCTGTCGGCGACGGATTGCGTGCTCGGCATCGTGCCCATGTTTCACGCCATGGGTTGGGGGATGCCCTGGTCCTGCCTCATGCTGGGCTGCAAGCAGGTCATGCCCCACCGGTTCATGGACCCATCGCGGCTGCTGGATCTGCTGGTGTCGGAAGGCGTGACGATGTCGGCCGGCGTGCCCACCATCTGGCAGGGCATCAAGGCGCTGGTCGAGGCTGATCCGGAGGGCTACGACCTGTCCCGCCTGGCTCGTATGGCCTGCGGCGGCTCGGCGCCGCCGCCGTCGCTGATCCGCTGGTACTGGGACACCGTCGGGGTGGAGATGATTCAGGGGTGGGGCATGACCGAGACCTCCCCGCTTGCCACGCTGTCCCGGCGCGTGATGAAGCGGTCGCACCTGGAGATCAACGAGGATGAACAGTTCCGCAACGTCGCCAAAGCCGGACAGCTCATGCCCGGGCTGGAGCTGGACATATTCGACGAGAGCTTCAACCGCCTGCCCCACGATGGGGAGACGGTTGGCGAGATCCTCATCCGCGGACCGTGGATCTGCTCGGAGTACTACCACGATCCGCAGCCCGAGAAGTTTCACGATGGCTGGCTGATCACGGGGGACGTGGGCAAGATCGACAGCGAGGAGTACCTGATCATCAGCGACCGGTCCAAGGATCTGGTCAAGAGCGGTGGCGAGTGGATCTCCTCTGTCGACCTCGAGAACCATATCGTTTCTCTCGACGGCATCGAGCAGGCCTGCGTGGTTGCCCAACCCCACCCGAAGTGGGACGAACGTCCCGTGGCCCTGGTGGTGCTCGCCGACGGTGCCGACGTCAGCCGGGAGGCGGTGCTGGCGCACTGCAGCCAGGCGTTTGCGAAGTGGCAGCTTCCCGACGACGTGCTCTACGTCGACAGCATCCCGCTGACGTCCACCGGCAAGATGGACAAGAAGGTCGTCCGCGCGGATCTGGAGGCCCAGGCTTACGTGCTCCCGGATCTCCGGGAGAAGGCCGGGTGATTGGGCGGGAACGTCTCGGCTCAGGCCGATGGTCGGGCGCAGCGTGAGTTTCGCTTGGCCATGACGACAAGCATCAAGGGCGTGTTCTTCGACCTGGGCGGCACGCTGTTCAGCTACCGGAACATGGGCCGCTCCACCGGGCCCGCCTTGCTCGAGGCGGCGGCTCGAATGGGCATCACCGGCGATCCGCGCAGCATTGGAAGGGCCTACGGGATTGCGTCCCGGGAGGTCAACGGGATCTATGCGGAGCGGGATTTCTACCTGCACCGCGATCTCTTTCGCGATACGTTCCTGCGCTTCGTGGCGCAGATGGAAGGGAGTTTCGACGAGGAGACCTACGCCTGGTTCCGCGGCCGGCAGCACGAGCTGGTGCTGACGGGGCTCGAGCTCAAGCCGGACTGCATGGAGACCCTGGCGCACCTGAAATCCGAGGGGCTGTACCTTTCCATCGTCTCCAACATCGACGACGACATGCTCGATCCGCTCGTGGAGCGCGAAAGTCTGCACGACTACCTGCATCACTGGACGAGCTCCGAGTCCGCCGAGTCGTGCAAGCCGCATCGGCGATTCTTCGAGATCAGCCTGGAGAAGAGCGGCCTCGCGCCGGGCGAGGTGCTGTTCGTTGGCGACTCTCCGGAGCACGACGTCCAGGGCGCATACGATGTGGGCATGAACACGGTGCTCATCCGTGAGGAAGGCCTCGATCCGCCGCTTCAGGTCGGCAGGGAGACGGTGGAGCCGGATTACACCATCACGAGCCTCGCGGAGATCAGGAATCTGGTATGAGCGGTAGCGACGACGCGCCGCTGACCATTCCGGAGACGCCGGCCGAACTGACACCCGAATGGCTGACGGCCGCTTTGCGGCGGGGCGACCATCTGCAGGACCAGAATGTGGTTGGCATTCAGACCGAGGTGCTCGGAGAAGGTGTCGGCTTCCTGGGCGATCTGCTCAAGCTGTCCCTGACCTACGATGGGCCTGCAGAAGCGCCCGCTTCGGTGGTGGCCAAGCTGCCGAAGCTCGAAAACCGTGCCATGGGAGAGATGCTGGGCGCCTACGAGCGCGAGAACTGCTTCTACATGGAGATGGCGGAAGGCCTGCCGCTTCGTACCCCTCGGATGTACTACGGCGATTTCGATCGCGACAGGGCGTCCGAGAAGCAGGAGGAGATACTCCGCGTCTTCGACCGGATGCCGCGGTTTCTGCTCGGCGCCGTCACCGCGCTCGGGCGCCGTATAGCGGCGGCCAAGAAGCGGCGCTATGTCCTCCTGTTAGAGGATCTCAGCGATGCCGAGCCCGGTGATCAGGTGGCAGGCGTCAGCGTCAAGCGCTGTGAGCGAGCGTTGCGCTCGATTGCCCAAGCCCACGCCGCATGCTGGGAGGCGGACCTCGTCGATGCGTTCTGGCTGCTGCCTCACGACATTGATGCGCGCATGCGGCACAGCTTGTTCATGGGTTCTCGATCGGCGTTTGCGGGCGTCTTTGGCGCCGACCTGGAGGCTCGCCTCGAGCCCTATCTGCGAGCACTGCCCGAGGACGGCCTGGATGCCGTTCTTCGCCTCAATCAGGCCCCGACCACGCTGCTTCACTGTGACCTGAGGCTGGACAACCTGTTCTTTCGCGACGACGAGGTGATCGTCATCGACTGGCAGCTCGTACGGCGAGGCCCGGCGGCTTACGACGTGGCCTACTTTCTGTCCAGCGCCCTGGACGAAGCTGCCGGCCGCGAGGTCGTCGAGGGCTTGCTCGAGGCATATCTGGAAGAGCTGCGGGCCGGCGGGGTGGAAGGGTATACGATCGATGACCTCGCCCGGGATTACCGCTTGGCACTGCAGGTGGTGCTGATGACGCTTTCCACCGTGGACCAGGTGGATCTTGGTGACGGCCGTGGCATCGACCTGATGCGGGGGTGGATTTCCCGGCTGCACGGCCGGCTGACCGAGATGGGCGGGCCTGGCTGAAGGAAGGTCTCAACGACCCCCGCCGTGCTGGAACCAAGGCGGTGGCCCGACCGTCCGGTGGCGGCCACATTGATGGAAACTTTGCGCCGCGTCACGTTTCAAACCGGACGCGGCTCACCCGGCCAATGGGGACCTGGCGGTAGAATCGGGTGATCGAGTTCATTCCGGAGGCCGCGGTGCCCGGAAAGCTGCCACAGTGGTTCAGAGCCGACGAGGTCTACGCCTCCGGTGGCCAGTGGTTCTTCGGCTCTCGGGAAGGCCTCCATATCGGCCCCTATGCGGACCGGGAGGTTGCCCAGGGGAAAGGCACTCAGGTAGCCAAGCGCCTGCGCACCATGAACGAAGCGCAGCAGCTCAAATTCGTCCGGAAGGTCCTTGATGCGGAGTGGGAGAACGTCTCCCATCTGATAGCGAAGACGGGTATCGGCGATCCCGCAACGAGCTCAGAGCCCCCCCCCAAGGAAGCGGTGCGGCGCGGTGAAGGCTATCGCAACTGGTACCGATCCGGCCGCTACTTCCAGGCCGACGGCGCGTGGTTTTTCTCGACCCGTGAGGGTGTCGACGTCGGTCCCTTCGAGACGGAGGCTGAAGCGAAAAAGCATGAGCGCCGGCTGGTGACGCTTCTGCAGAGGACGACCTCCGCGGAAGAGGCGTTCCAGGTCATCCATGAGTACAAGCATCGCCCGTCGGCGCGGCCGGTAGGCAGGGTCCGGGCGAACGTGTCCCCGACGAGTCGAACCAAGAGCCGAACGGTTGCCGGGCGTAAATTCTGAGCCTGCCGCTACCCACTTCCTGATACCTAGCATTGCTGACCCTAGCACGGTCGTGTCAACGCGATCGGTCTGATTACCTTACAAAAATGCTTGTTAACAAGCCGCTGGATCGTGTGTTACGGTGACATGTATACATGTCAACAAATGGAGTTGCTTGTGCATGTTGTCTGTCTGCTGAGCCTCAAAGGAGGATCGGGAAAGTCCACGGTGGTCCAGTCGCTGTCGGTTTGCGCGCAGCAGCACGGGCACCGCACGCTCATCGTCGAGCTGGATCCCCAGGGTACTCTCAAGAACTGGTCCAAACGCCGCGAGGCTGAACATCCTCGCGTCGTTCAGACGTTGCCGCAGTCCGTGGGTGACGTGCTGGACGAAGCCAGAGCACAGGGCGTGCATTGGGTTTTCGTCGACACACCCGGCCATCATGTCGCGTCTGCCTCCGCGGCAGCGGAGCTTGCGGACCTGATCCTGATCCCTTGCAAGATACAGTCGGTCAAGGACTTCGATGCGGTGCTGCCAAGCCTTGCGGAAGCTCGCAGGGCTGACAAGCCGGCCTACGTTCTCATGAACCAGGTGCCGCCCAACTCGCCGCGATTGATCCGCCGACGCCAGTTGCAGATTCAGAAACACTACGATATCGCCGTGCTGTCGCGATTCCTGTGCCGGCGAGCCGACTTCGAGTACTGTGACGAACACGGCCTGTCCGCCGCGGAGCTGAACCCCGATGGTTCGGCGGCGCAGGAGATCGACAGTCTGTATGCGCTGCTCCAGTCGATCTTCATCATGCGCAGCTTGAAGACCGATCAACGTGCGCTGATCCCGGCGCCGAGCGCATCGGTCCAGCCGGCCGAGAGTTCTGGCAACGTCGAAGCGCAGTCGCAACACGGCGTGACAAGAACGGAAGAACTGACCCAGTAAACAACAATCGAGAGGGAAGGACACATGCCGCAGCAGGAAACGCGCCGGCGGCGGGGGGCGGCTGCCTCGCGCTCAGGTGCTCGACCACCGGCCATGGCCACCCGGCCGCCGAGCAGGCAGGGTAAGAAACCGGTGACCGCCTACGTGGACAAGCAGGTCCACAAGCAGCTGAGATCACTCGGGTTGGAGCTCGAGAAGTCCAATCAGGAGATGATCTTGGAAGCCTTGAACGACTATTTCGCCCGACACGGGCTGAGCACCAAGGCATAACGCTTCACCCGAGCTTGGACTGTCGGGCTCGCGGCATCGGCGGGGGTGTCGGTTACGTTGGCATTACGATGCACATACGATCTGCCCACGGGAAACTGAAGTCGCGGGGGTTTCAGACGAGTATGCTGTCGCTCCTCACACGGGAGGTATCGCTTGGCCTTCATGCTCCGTTTCTCAGCCTTGACCTGCTCCTCGGACGGCCCGGTCTTCGAGCGGCTGACCGATGCGGTGCGTGCGGGAAGACGGATCGGATCCAAGTTCGCCGTCTGGCAGGATGACGAGATGCGAGCAGTTTGGGCGCCGCCAGCGGCTGAGCAACGAAAGGGTCGCGAACGCAGGGCGGCACGCCGCAGCCGGGAGCGACGCCGCGCGACGCGACCCGCCGGCGAACGCATAGGCTAGCCGTCCCTCCCTCAGCGTCCGTGGTATTCGGGCGCGCGCTTCTCCATGAACGCCCGTGGTCCTTCCTTGGCGTCCTCGGTCTGGAAGATCGGTCCGGAGATCTCCCCCTCGATCTTCAATGCCTCTCGCTCCGGTTTGCCCAGGCACTCCTTCACCGAGCGCCGGATGGCCTTGACCGCCAGGGGTCCGTTCGCGGCGATCTTTTCCGCGATTTCCATCGCCTTGCCCATGATGTCGTCGGTCACGTAGTTGAGGAAGCCGATGTTCAGGGCCTCCTCGGCGCTGATCAGATCACCGGTCAGCAGCAGCTCCATTGCTCTAGCGTATGGCAGCTGAACCGGCAGCCGCACGGTTGACCCCCCCGCAGGGAAGATGGCCCACTTGACCTCCTGGACGCCGAACCTCGCCTGCGCGACGGAGACGCGTATGTCCGTACCCTGAACGATTTCCATGCCCCCGGCGATGGCATGGCCGTTGATGGCCGCGATGACGGGTTTCTCGGTGTCGAAGTTGCGCAGCAGCGCGCGGTTGGTGATGCCGGGTTCCGAAGCGACACGCTCGTCCCACTCGTTCTCGGGCTTGCGGGTTCCCGACACCATGGGGATGAGTTGGCCCAGATCCGCTCCGGCGCAGAACGCGCTGCCGGTGCCGGTCAGGATGGCGACCCGGACCTGGTCGTCGTCGCGCACCGATTCCCAGGCATCCGCCAGCCGCACGGCCACCTCCGGATTGATGGCGTTGCGCGCCTCGGGGCGGTTCAACGTGATTACAGCAATGTGTCCCTGAATTTCGAAGTCTACGAGTGCCATTTGCTCCTCCCCGTCCTGTTTTAGTGTTGTCGCTCGGGCCGTGTTCTTTTTGAGTGGACGTCAGAGGCTGCCAGCCTCGGCTTCGGTCCGGTCGCGTTCCTCGACGATTTCCTCGATCGTGTCGAACAGATAGTAGAGCACGAAGCAGGCGCCGCTCACCAGGGTCCCCGCAACCAGGAAGTAGTAAAACCATCCCAGATGCTCCGCCATGAAACCGCCCAGGGCAACGGCCAGGCCACCGCCTGCAGCCATGGTGACGATCTGCGACGTGTAGTCGGTGGCCGCCTGTGATTTGGACGCCCACTTCAGACGCGCCGCCTGGAAGCTCACGTCGAGGAACGAAGGCAGCGCGATGGCGTTGAGGGTGAC